>Ga0224510_10000586_pt1 | contig 27335 bp, 20 predicted proteins | sample SF_May12_sed_USG_FD_170161 | JGI IMG/M metagenome (GOLD analysis project Ga0224510, IMG submission 170161) | Sediment microbial communities from San Francisco Bay, California, United States - SF_May12_sed_USGS_4_1 | ecosystem: Environmental > Aquatic > Marine > Sediment | place: USA: California... | reverse complement strand
CTCCGCGGCATCGTGACGGTAAGGAAGTGGACGAGAAATTCAGTCGGGACAACAGGTCAAGGCGTTCGCGGTCAACCCTTCCCGGGCGTTGCCCTGGCGACGCCGAAGCGCGCCGATGCTGACGACAATGGACACTCCAGACCAGGCCTTCATGCGCCGTGCCATCGAGCTGGCGCGACAGGCGGAAGCGGCCGGCGAAGTGCCGGTCGGCGCGTTGATCGTGCGTCACGGCGCAGTGATCGCCGAAGGATTCAACCGGCCGATCTCGTCGCACGATCCCACCGCGCATGCCGAAATGATCGCGTTGCGCGCAGCCGCGGCGCGCAGCGACAGTTACCGCCTGCCGGGCACGACGCTGTACGTTACGCTCGAGCCCTGCGCGATGTGTGCTGGGGCGATGGTGCACGCGCGCGTGCAGCGGCTCGTCTACGCCGCCAGCGATCCCCGCGCGGGCGCGGCGGGCAGCGTCTTCAACGTCGTGCAGAATCCCGCCCTGAATCACCGGCTCGACGTCGACTCGGGCGTGCTCGGCGACGAATGCGGATCGCTGCTGCGCAATTTCTTCGTCGCACGCCGCAGTCCACCTGCTGGCTGACGTCAGCGCGCGCCGTTCGAACTCAGTTCGGGCTCGGGTGGCGTACCCGCCGCGGTCATCGTCGTTCCCGCGACCTGCAGGATGTTGAGGTAGGCCTGCACGTTGTCGACGTAACGCACTGGCTCCCAGCCGCGGGCGTAGCCGCGCTTCGTGCGGGTGTACCAGCGCTCCTGGCTCAGCAGCGGCAGGAATTCGCGCACGTCTTCCCAGCGGTCGGGATTGCGGCCAGCCTGCTGTGCCAGCACGCGTGCATCCTCGACGTGACCGAGGCCCACGTTGTAGGCGGCCACCGCAAGCCAGGTGCGGTCGGGCTCGGGAATGCGCCGCGGCATCTCGCGCATCAGCATCGCGAGGTATTTCGCCGCACCGAAGATGCTCGAGCGGGGATCGCGACGGTCGCCGGCCCGCATGCGGGCCGCGGTGTCCTCGGTGAGCTGCATCAGGCCGCGCACGCCCGTGAACGAAACGGCGTGCGGGTCCCACTTCGATTCCTGGTAACCCATTGCCGCGAGCAGCCGCCAGTCGAGGCTGTGCTGCTGGCCGGCTTGCTGGAACCACGTGAGATAGGCCGGCAGGCGGCTCTGCAGGTGCTCCATGAAGTTGCGCGAGAACAGGTAGTCGAAGCGGTCGTCCTCGCCGTAGTAGCGTTCGAGCAGTGCGGCGATGACGCCTTCGTGGCGCGCGATGACGAAGAATGCGTTGACCCGGTCGAGCAGGCTCGAGTCGTGGCCGCCCGTGCTCACGACCCAGGTCAGGGCACGTTCGGGCGAGAGATCGAGCGCGATGGCCAGTTCCGGGTGCACGGAGCGATTCAGCGCGAACTCGGTCGAAGAGGCGAGCGTGTACTGCACCTTGCCTTGCGACACGTCGGCGAGTATCTCCTCCGTGTCGGTGGCGTCGCGCTCGATCCAGGTAAGATCCGGGTACTTCAGCCGGAGTTCCTCCAGCGTCCGCTGGTGCGCGCTGGCCGCCCCGACCTCGATCTGTCCGCGACCGGCGTCTGCGATGCTGGAGGGCCGGGCGGAGCGACGCCGGTAAACCAGGTGTTCCCGGACGAGCTGGTAGCCTGGTCCGAACGCGACTCCGTCCGGCAGATCGATGCCCGTGGAGAGCCCGGCAGCGGCGATGTGCGCGCGACCGGCAGCTACTTCCTCGATGGCCGCCTCGCGGGTTCGGACCGTGTAGAGGCGCAGGGGCACGCCGAGGTGCTCGGCAAACTGACTGGCCAGGTCATAGGCCGGGCCTTCGGGGCCATGGCTGCCGAGATAATAGGCGTCCGGGCTGTTACGGGTGATCACGCGGAGTTCGCCATCAGCCAGGATTCGCTGCAACAACGGGGGCGGCTGGGCGCAGGTGGCCAGCAACAGCGTCGACAGCAGGGCGAGTAATACTTTCATGGGGTTAGGGCAGACCAGCCCGGTCCATTGTGCCTACCGGCGCGGCGGGGCGCGCGGGTGGTGCTGCGCCGCAGGCTGCTATAGAATTCGCGGCCCTCGCGGAGAGGTACCGAAGCGGTCATAACGGCGCCGACTCGAAATCGGATGGGGGTTTAATAGCCCCACGTGGGTTCGAATCCCACCCTCTCCGCCACAATTGCGACGACGCCCGCTCAAGCGGGCGTTTTCGCATGTGGCCCGAGGGGTGGGCTGAGAACCCACGGGACGTGGGTTCGACCCATCCGCGCCTGCGGATGGGCACGCCCTCGCGGCAACGTCCGTCGAGGGCGCCCCAATGGGGCGAGGACCGCTGCGGCGGGCCGAGTGAATCCACCCTCTCCGCCACTAACGTCAGAACGCCCCCGCGAGGGGGCGTTTTCGTTTCGGCCGAACTGTTAATCTCGCCGGACGTCACGACCGCATCACGGAATCACTGGCGCATGTTACGACCCGTGGACCGGCCCGCCGGCCGACTGACTTCTGCCTTGATTGCAGTGCGTGCCTGCGCCATCGTGACATTGATTGCGGGCCCTGCACTTGCCGGCGACGCGCCCCCGGCCGTTGCCTTTGCCGCCTCGGCGGAGTTCTCGTACATCGCGCTCGCGCCCGACGGACGCACGATCGCCCTCGACCGCTGGACGGGCGACGGGCACAAAGTCATCCTGCTGGAGCCTGGGCAGGAACAACCCAGGCGCGTCCTGGCGCTTGCCCACGGCGACAAGCTGCGCGGCATCAGCTGGGCCGATGCGGACACCGCACTGATCGAGATCAGCGGTCTCGCCCGCTACAGCAACAGCGTCAACAACACGCAGACCGTCTTCGAGTTCTTCCGCACCGTGGCGGCCGACATCGGCGGCGGGGCACCACGCATGTTGCTGCCGGAGGGCGAATACCTGCGCACCAACACCCGCGTGATCGGGCCGAGCCCGGGAAAGCCAAACAAGGTCCTGATCCAGGCCTGGGACTACTCGAGTTCGCGGGCGCGACAGACGATCGACACGCGCCTGCAGGATGCGCGCAAGGACTCCGGGTACGTCGACACGCTGTATGAAGTCGACACCGGTACCGGGAAGGACCGCCTGGTCGAACGAGGCACGTCGTACACGCAGGAGTGGGCCTTCGACGCGCAGGGCAGGCCGGTGGGTCGTCTCGACCGGCGCGTGGAGGCCGAGCAGTCCGGCCTGTACGGCCGCACCAGCAGCGGCTGGCACGAAGTGCACCGCGTCACGGGACGCGAGGACCTCGCGCTCGGCGGCCTGACTGCAGACGGGAAGTCGCTGGTATTCCTGGGCGAAAACGGCACCGCCAACGCCAGGGTCTGGTCGGTCCCGCTGGACGGCTCGGCGCCGCCGGCCCTGCTGCACGAAGTGCCGGGTACGGACATTGCGGCCATCTACGCCGAGCCTGCGAGCCAGGCATTGCTGGGTTACCGGACCGGCGGACTCACCGGGACCGTGCAGTGGCTGGACCCGGCGCGGACCGCGCAGCAACGCAAGCTCGACAAGGCCTTTCCCGGCCGTGCCGTCCACATCATGGATCGATCGGTCGACGGCCGGCGGGTCCTCGCCAACGTCGAATCGCCGTCTCATCCGTCGACGATCTATCTCATTGATTTCGAGAAGGGCGCGGCCGACATCGTCGGCGAGGGGTACGTCGGGCTGATCGGCGCCACGCTCGCGGAAGTGCGTGCCATCCAGTACCTCGCGCGCGACGGCGTCAGCATTCCGGCCTACCTGCTGGTGCCGCCTGGACGCAAGGCCGAAAACCTGCCGCTGGTCGTGATGCCGCACGGCGGACCCGAGTCCCGCGACGAGTTCGCCTTCGACTGGCTGGCGCAGTTTGTCGCCACGCGCGGATATGTGGTGCTGCAGCCGCAGTTTCGCGGTTCGACCGGCTTCGGGCGTGCGCACCGGCTGGCAGGCTATGGCGAATGGGGCGGCCGCATGCAGGACGACGTGAGCGACGGTGTGCGTCACATGATTGCCAGCGGGATCGCCGATCCGTCGCGGGTCTGCATCGTCGGCGCCAGTTACGGCGGATATGCGGCCCTCGCCGGCGCAGCCTTCCGGCCCGACCTCTATGCCTGCGCCGCCAGCATCAACGGCGTGTCCGACCTGCCGCTGATGCTGGGCGACCTGCAGCGCCGCGGCGGCGAAGACTCGGATGCGATCGCATACTGGAAGCAGCACATCGGCAAGGCGACGGATCCGAAGTTGCCGGCGCGGTCACCGGCACGCTCGCCGCAGAGCTTCCGCGCGCCCGTGCTGCTGATGCACGGCGAGTTCGACACCGTAGTATCGCCGCGGCAGTCCGAGGTCATGGCCGCGGCATTGCAGGGCATCGGGCGCCCGGTCGAGTACGTCAAGTTGCCAGGTGAAGACCACTGGTTGTCGCAGGCCGGTACGCGCGTCCAGGTCCTGGAAAAAATCGAGCAGTTCCTCGAATCGCACCTGGGAGCGAACGCCGCCGCGCGACCCTAGCCGCACGGATGGCGGGCGCCGACGCGCCGGTCCGGATCGATCGCGAACCAGCACGCCCCACCGACGAACGCGAACGCCGCGGCGATCGCGAACGTCGCGTGCCAGTTGCCCGCACCCGACAGTGCGCCAATGACCGGCGCCGACACGATGCCCGCGAAATTTCCGCCCGTGTTCAACACGCCAGTAGCCGCCCCCGTGTCCGAACGTGCCACCCGCATCATCGCCGCCCAGAACGGGCCCTCGTTCAGCTCGATCATGAAGAACGTCGCCATCAGTGCCAGCACGGCGGCGTAGGGCGCCGAGACGCCGACGGTCACGAGGAGCAGCAGGCCCGCCAGTGGCAGCGAGAACATCGGGACGAGTCGATAGCCCCAGCGATAGCCGATCCTCGTCGCCATGTGGTCGGAGAGCAGACCACCGATGCCGGCGCCCAGCCCGGCGCCGATCCACGGCAGCATGCCTGCGAATCCGCTTTCGAGCCCGGTGAAGTGCCGCTCCTGCACCAGGTACAGGAATGACCACGTGCTCAACAGGTAGAAGACGATGTTGAGGCAGAAGTAAGCAAAGGTCAGCAGCAGCACGTCGCGCTGCCCGACGATCTGCATCATGCGTGCGCGAGTCATCGGCGCCGGCTTTTCCAGGTCGCTCGGCTCGAGTTCCGCCAGTTCTTCCGGCGTGACTCGCGGATGTTCTTTCGGCGTGTCGCGCCCGTACCAGGCCCAGGCCGCCGTGAGCAGCACGGCGGGCAGGGCGATCCACAGCATCGCACCCTGCCAGCCGAGGTGCGCAGTGAGCACCACGATCAACGGCGCGGTCATCGCGCCGCCGATGTTCATGCCCAGCGAGATGGTGCCGTTGGTCATCGCCCACTGACGCTGCGGAAACCAGGTCTGCGACACGGCAGCGGTCATTGGAAACACCGGGCCCTGCGACAGGCCGAGCAGCCCCTGCGCGGCAAGCAGCGCGATGAACAGCGCCGTGCCTGCCAGCACCACCGGCGCAAGCGGGGTGGCGATCGTGGCGACGAGGCCGACGAGACCGACCGCGGCGTAGGTCAGCCGCGCGCCGTATCGCTGGCCGAGCACACCGCCCGGCAATTGCGCGAGCGTGTAGCAGGTGGCGAACGCCGCGTTGAGCCAGCCGATCTGCAGCTGCGAGAGGTGCAGGTCCGGCATGATGTTCTGGGCGGCGACGCCGAGGCTCGTGCGCTGGACGTACGACAGCATCGCGAAGCCGCAGAGGAACAGGAAGATGATCCAGCGAACCTTCATTCGTCGACTCCGCGAATTCGTCGGGTGTCAGCCACGCAGTTTCGAGCCCGCGGGGTCATAAGGCGGGGCGTGCAGGATCCGGGCCGCGCGCGGCTTGCCCAGGATCGTGACCGACAACGGCTCGGTTGTCGCGCACCATCCTGTGTCGACGTAGGCCAGCGCCAGGCTCTGCCGCACGTGATGGCCGTAGGCTCCGGAGGTGACGTAGCCGACGCGCTGGTTGCCGTGACGGATCGGCTCGTAGCCGGTGGCGTCGGCCTCCGGCGACTCCAGCTGCAGCAGCACCAACTGTTGCGGCGGGCCGGCCTCTTGCGCGGCCAGGAATGCATCGCGCCCGATGAAGTCCCCCTTGTCTGCAGCGACAAAGCGCTCGAGGCCTGCCATCGCCGGCGTGCAGGACGTGGAGAACTCGAGCGACCAGACGCCGTAGCCCTTCTCGAGCCGCAGGCTGTCCTGCGCGCGCATGCCGATCGGGCGCATGCCCAGCGGAGTGCCGGCGGCCATCAACGCCTGCCAGAGTGCGTGCTGCTGCGAGGCACGCACGTTGATCTCGTAGCCGAGTTCGCCCGTGAGCGAGAGGCGCGCCACGACCGCTGACGTCGGCCCGACTGCAAGGCTGGCGCAACCCATGAATGGAATGGCCCGGTCGGAAACGTCGCTCGTCGTGAGCGAGGCCAGGATCGCGCGCGAACGCGGTCCCGACAGGGAAAACCCGAGCCAGCTTTCCGAGAGGTTCTCGATCTCCACGCCCCGGGCGGGCAGGTGATCCCGGAACCAGCGCAGGTGCCACTCCTGCAGGTAGTAAGAGCCCACGAGCCAGTAGCGGTGGTCGTCGAGCCGCGTGACGGTGAGATCGCCCATCAGGCGCCCCGCAGGATTGAGCATCGGCGCAAGGCGAATGCGACCTGCGGCCGGCATGCGCGAAGCGAGCAGGTGATCGAGCCATTGTCCCGCGCCGGGTCCGCGGACTTCGTAGCGCGCATACACGCCGGTATCGAGCAGCCCCGCCGCGCTTCGGGTCGCCGCGACTTCCGCGGCGACGAACCGCTCTGCCGCGGACCGTCGCAGCGTCGGCGGCTCGACGAAGTCGGGCTCACCGGTCGCGAAGTACTGCGGTGATTCCATGCCCCACACCACGCCGCAGCGCGCGCCGAGCGCCTGCTGCGCCTCGTAGCTCGGCGTCGTCTTGAGCGGGCGGCCTGCCGGCAATTCCTCGTTGGGGTAAGCGATGACGAAACGGCGCGCGTAGAACTGCGCCGTCGTGTCGCGCAGGTAACGGTCGTCCGCCGCGAACTTGCCGTAACGGGCGACGTCCATGCCGAAGATGTCGGTGCCGGGGTCGCCCTCGACGATCCACTCCGCGAGCACCTTGCCGATGGCGCCGCCCTGCGAGAAACCGCCCATGCAGCCGCAGGCGGCCCAGAAGTTGCGCAGGCCAGGCACGGGGCCGACGAGCGGATTGCCGTCGGGTGTGAAGGTGAACGCGCCGTTCACCCATTTGCGGATGCCAGCGCGCTCCAGAGACGGAAACCGTGCGAATCCAATCAGCAGTTCAGGGCTGATGCGGTCGATGTCCTCCGGCAGCAGCTCCATGCCGTAGTCCCACTCGGCGCCTTCGGTCTTCCAGTGCCGCGGGTTGCGCTCGTACACGCCGAGCAGCACACCCTTGCGTTCCTGCTGCAGGTACGTGCAGCCCTCGAGGTCGGTCACGCACGGCATCTCGTCGGGACGCGCCAGCAGCTCTGGCAGGTCTTCGGTGATCAGGTAGTGGTGCTGCATCGGCGTGAGCGGGAGGTCCACTCCCACCATGCGGCCCACGCGGCGCGCCCACAGCCCGCCCGCATTGACTACGTGCTGCGCGACGACCGGTCCCTGTTCAGTTTCGACGCGCCACCCGTCGGCGTGCGGCTGCAGTCCTGTCACGCGGTTGCGCAGGATCACGTCGGCGCCTCGCTGGCGCGCCGCGATCGCGAACGCGTGCGTCGTGCCGTGCGGGTCCACCGCGCCCTCGTGCGGGTCGAAGAGCCCACCCAGCAGTCCCCTGGGGTCGACGATCGGGCATTCGCTCACGATCTCGTCAGGTGTCGCCAGCCGGGCCTCGATGCCGAGCGTCTGGTAGACCGCGAACTCCGACTGCAGCCATTCCCAGCGCTCGGGCGTCGTCGCGATGCTGTAGCCGCCCGGCATGTGCATCCCCACGCTCTGGCCGCTCTCGGCCTCGATTTCCCGGTACAGCCTGATGGTGTACGCCTGCAGTGCGGCGATGTGCGGGTCGTCGTTGATGGCATGGAAACCAGCCGCGGCGTGCCAGGTGGAGCCGGCCGTCAGCTCCGCGCGCTCGATCAGCGCGATGTCGCCCCAGCCCTTGCGCGTGAGGTGATACAGCACGCTCGCCCCGACGATGCCGCCGCCGATCACGACGACGCGATAGTGACTCTTCATCGACTGCTATTCCTCGTCGAGGCTGTCGGACAGCACGGCGCGGCGTTCGCGCATGAAATGCTGCAGAGCCTCGTCGATCGCGGGATCGAGACCGGGATCTTCGTAGTCGGCGAGCATGCGCTTCCAGACCGCGTTCGCGCGCTGTTCGGCGTTCAGGCTACCTTCGCTCGACCACTGCTCGTACGACGAGTAGTCCGCGATGGTCGACTGGTGGAATGCCGCCTCGAAGTTTTCCTGCGTGTGCGTGCAACCGAGGAAGTGGCCGCCGGGACCGACTTCACGGATGGCGTCGAGCGCCTGGCCGCGCGGACTCGTGTCCATGCCGCCCGCCAGCGCCTGCATCATCGCGAGCTGGTCGACGTCCATGACGAATTTCTCGTACCCCGCGACCAGGCCGCCTTCGAGCCAGCCGGCCGCGTGTGTCACCAGGTTGACGCCCGCCAGCAGGGTGGGCAGCAGCGTGTGGGCGCTTTCGTAGGCTGCCTGTGCATCGGCGGTCTTCGACGAACAGAGCGATCCGCCGCTGCGGCAGGGCACGCCGAGCCTGCGCGCCAGCTGTGCCGTGGCGAAGATCATCTGTGTCGCTTCCGCCGTGCCGAAGGTCGGCGCGCCGGTGCGCATCGAGATGGCGCCGACGAACGAACCGAGGATGACGGGAGCGCCCGGCCGCACGAGCTGCGTCAGCGCCATGCCAGCCATCGTCTCCGCGAGCAATTCCGCCATGCAGCCGGCGGGTGTCACGGGTCCCATCGCGCCGGCGAGCACCGCGGGGACGATTATCGTGCCCTGGTTGCGCGAGGCGAAGGCGCGCAGCGCGCCGAGCATGCGGCCGTCGAAAGTCAGTGGCGAATTCGAATTGATGTTGCCGAGCAGGACGCAGTTGGCGTCGATGACGTCATGGCCGAACAGGATGCCGGCCATGCGCACGGCGTCCGCCGCGTGTCCCGGCGTCTCGGGCGTGCCCTCGCAGCCCTGGTCGCTGTAACGGAAGAACGCGTACTGCACGTCGAGGTGGCGCTTGCCCTCGGGCACGTCCATCGGCTCGACCATGCAGCCGCCCGAGAAATGGATCGCGGGCGCGACATGGGCGAGCTTGATGAAGTTGTGCAGGTCGGTGAGCGTGCCGTAACGGCGGCCGTGGTCGAGGTCCGTGACGAAAGGCGGGCCGCCGACCGGTGAGAATACCGTGGCATCGCCGCCAAAGCGCACGCTGCGCGCCGGGTTTCGCGCGTGCAGCATGAACTCGCGCGGCGCCGTGCGCAGCAGCTGGCGGGCGAGGCCGCGTGGAATGCGCACGCGTTCGCCCTGCACCTCGGCCCCGGCATCGCGCCACAGGCGCAGCGATTCCGGGTCGCGCCGGAACTCGATGCCGACTTCCTCGAGGATCGTCTCGGCGTTGGCCTCGATGATCTCCACCGCTTCGCTGTTCAGCAGTTCGACCGTGGGGATGCGTCGGCGGATGTACGGGAGCTTTTCGGCCGCGCGGTGGGAGCGAGCCGCCCGACGCATCTCGCGGTTGCTGGAACGGCCCGTGCGGTGGATCGTGGACGTGTCGCTCAAGGGCGCAGCTCGCGTTCGTGGGCGGCCGGCGGCCGTCGTGCGTTGATATATAACACTTGTTATGTTTAGAGTGGAAGCAGGGCCGGGCATCCGGCCGTCCACCCCGCAGGGAGCGCCTGATGCCGAGACGAGTGGATGCCGGCCGGCGCCGTGTCGAGATCGCGGCGCTCGTGGTCGACGTGATCCAGCGCGAGGGCGCGGCGAGCGCGACGGTGCGCCGGGTCTCCGAGGCCGGCGGATTCAGCATCGGCGTCATCACCCACTATTTCCGCGACAAGGACGAACTGATCGCCTGCGCGTTCGACTGGCTGGCAGAGCGGTCGTTCGCCGAGCTCGATGCGACGCTGGCGCAGGCCGCGCCGGGGCTGCGGCGGTTGCGTGCGGCGCTCGAGTTCATGGTGCCGCTGCAGCGCGCGAGCAGCTTTCCTGCCGTCTGGCTCAGCTTGTGGAGCGGCGCGATGCACAATCCCGGGCTGGCCAACGTTCACCGCCGGTATTACGCGCGCTGGCGTCGAATCCTCCGGCAATGCCTTGCGGAAGCCGTGCGTCGCGACGAGATCGAGCCGCCGCCCGCGATGGCCGATGCAGTCGACCTGCTGGCAGCAGGGATCGACGGCCTGTGGCTGGCCGTGACGTTCGAAGGCGGCAGGTTCAGCGGGCCGCGCCGCCGCCGGCTCGTGTCGCAGCTGCTGACGTCGGTCGTCAGGCCGGGCGCTTCTGCCGCAGGTCCGCACGCACGCGCGCGTACTCGAGCTCGAACGCCTCGGTGAACGAACGCGGCATTTCTTCGGCGCCCGCCGGTTGCTGGGTCAGCAGGCGGTAGAACTCGGAGTAGTGCTCCCAGTAGCGGGGACGCGGATCCTGCCCCGGGGCGAGCTGACGGGCACGGCCTTGCTCGAACTGGTCGGCGACGTTCGCCGGCGCGAGCTGCCCAAGCACGGAGTCGAGCCCCGCCTTCATGCCGGCGGCGAGCGCTGTCTCGTGGTCACGCGTCTCCTGCAGCACGTCACGCAAAGAGTCGACGGGGCCTGCAAAGAGTCGCCCGTGCGCCTCGAACAGGCGCTGCAAGGCCTGTTCGATGCTGGTCGACGAACGGAGCGGGTTGCTGCTGTTGCCTGGTGCCACCGGTACGGCGGCAACGGCTGCAGCCGCGGCGCCTGTCGCACGCGCACGCAGTATGTCGTTGATTCCGACGACCGCCTCGCGCAGCAACTGGCCCGCGACGAGCGGCAGCATGGCCTGGGCTTCCGGCGAGAGCGTGGCCTGATCGATGCCGGCGCCGCGGCAGAACGCCTGCACCGCCGAGTGCAGGTCTGCCCATGTGCTGGCCTGCTGGTGAAACGGGAGCGAGCGCTCACGCGCATCGACTCGTGTCTTGCGTCGCGCCAGCGAGTCCTCGAGTTCCTCGCGCGTAATCCGACGCGTGCGCAGCGCCCAGTCCTGGTTACCGGGCGCCAGTGTCGCCTGCGCCGCGAGCGGCGGTGGCGCAGGGGCGGGCGCGCCGCCATCGGCCGGCTCCATGCCCGGCACGACGGAATCGATCCGGCCCGTGCGGGTCGGATCGAACGAACTGTCGCCGGAAGACTCCAGGCTGCGCTGCAGTGTCTCGAGCAGTTTCGCACGCGTCTCGACGTTCACGTGCACGCCGAACGCGTTGCCGATCGGGAGCGAGCCGCTGTCGCCGGCTTCGCGCGGCGTGAACAGGTTGTCGAAGTTGAGGCTGTGGCCGATGTCCGAGTCGAGGTGTTTCGCCGCGGATTGTTCGTCGCCCGTCGTGGGCAGGAAATCGATGCGATTGTCCAGGCTGACGAGGATATCGTAGTCACCCACACGCAGCCGGTCGCCATCGTTCAGCTCGATCCGGCCCGCGTCCGACGCGGGCTCGTCCGCATCGTTGACGAAGACGCCGTTGGTGCTGGTATCGATCAGCCAGTACTTGCCGCCGTGGAACCGCACTTCGAAATGGTGGCCGGAGACCACGCGACGCGGGTCGGGCAGGACCCAGTCGTTGCCCGGCGCACGTCCGACCGTGCCGCCGTTGACGCCGAACACGCGGGATCGGTTCTCGCCAAGTTCGCGATACTGTTCGCTGATGACGCGAAGTTTAATGGCCATGTTGTTGCTGGCGCTGGTTGCCTGGTGCTTCCAGTCTATCCGTTCGACCCGCCGGAAGCGGCTGACGCAGGTCCGCGACCCTTGTAATATGCGGCGACCCTAACACGCAAGGCGCGCCGGCCCGATGGCCTCCAGTCACATTTTCAAGGTCATTTTCCACAGCCAGGGCAAGGTCTTCGAGATCTATGCCCGCAAGGTGGGCCATGGCGCGATGTTCGGCTTCATCGAGGTCGAGGAACTGATCTTCGGCGAAAAGTCGTCCGTCGTGGTCGACCCCTCCGAGGAGAAGATCCAGACCGAGTTTGCCGGGGTGAAGCGCACCTACCTGCCGCTGCACTCGGTGATCCGCATCGACGAGGTGCGCAAGTCGGGAGTCAGCAAGATATCGGCCGCGGATTCGGCCTCCAATGTCGCCCAGTTTCCGTTCCCCGTGTATACCCCGCCGGGCGGGCCCGGCAACCGCGAAAAGTAGAGCAACGGCGAGGCCTTACGCTGCCGCGCGCTGGCCCGTGCCGGCCCGCTCCGGTATCATTCACGGCTCACTTTCGACCGGCGGCCGCCCTCGCTCATGCTCACCTTCAGCGGCGCTCCCGCGCTCTCGGATTTCCGGCTCGACAAGGTCCTGGCGGCGGTCCGCGAACGGGTCGCGCACGTCGCGTCGGTCGACACGCGGTACGTCCATTTCGTCGAGGTCTCGGCTCCGCTGTCGGACGAACAGCGCACCGTCGTCGAAGCTCTGCTGCGTTATGGCCCGTCGCCCCAGCCGCACGCCCGGGCGGGTGGCCAGCCGGGTGCACCCCGGGGCGAGCTGCTGCTGGTCGTGCCGCGCTTCGGCACCGTGTCGCCCTGGTCGTCGAAGGCGACCGACATCGCCCATGTCTGCGGCCTGAACAGCGTCACGCGCATCGAGCGCGGCGTTGCCTATTTCATCGTGTCGTCGCAGCCGCTCGGCAGGACCGACCGCGCTGCGGTCGCCACGGTCATCCACGACCGCATGACCGAGAACGTGCTCGATTCGATCGACGCCGCGGCTGGCCTGTTTGCACACCATGCGCCGCAACCGCTCGCGACCGTGCCGGTGCTGGCGCAGGGCCGGGCGGCACTCGAGCGCGCCAATGCCGAACTCGGCCTCGCGCTGTCCGAAGACGAGATCGACTACCTGGTCGTCGCGTTCACCAGGCAGCTCAAGCGCGATCCGAGCGACGTCGAGCTCATGATGTTCGCGCAGGCCAACTCCGAGCACTGCCGGCACAAGATCTTCAACGCGGACTGGATCGTCGACGGCAAGCGCAGCGAGAAGTCGCTGTTCGGCATGATCCGCAACACGCATCGCGTCAACCCGCAGGGCGTGCTGTCGGCGTATCGCGACAACGCGGCCGTCATCGAAGGCTGGCCGGGCCGCCGCTGGTTCGCGCAGGCGGGCGACGGCAACTACGAAGGCTCGGACGAGCCCATCGACATCCTGATGAAGGTGGAGACGCACAACCACCCGACGGCGATCTCGCCGTTCGCCGGCGCGGCCACTGGCTCCGGCGGCGAGATTCGCGACGAAGGGGCGACTGGCCGCGGCGCCAGGCCGAAAGCCGGTCTCGTCGGATTCTCGGTGTCGAACCTGCGCATCCCCGGCTTCGAGCAGCCGTGGGAGCAGGATTTCGGCAAGCCCGAGCGTATCGTGCCGGCACTGCAGATCATGCTCGATGGCCCGCTCGGCGCCGCCGCGTTCAACAATGAATTCGGCCGGCCCAACATCTGCGGCTATTTCCGCACCTTCGAACAGCGGGTCGAAACGCCCGGACGCTCGCCGCTGCGCGGCTATCACAAGCCGATCATGATCGCAGGCGGTCTCGGCAACATCCGCCGTGCGCACGTCGAGAAGGCGCCCGTCGTCGCGGGAGCGAAGATCGTCGTGCTCGGCGGCCCGTCGATGCTGATCGGTCTCGGCGGCGGCGCCGCGTCGTCGATGGGCGCCGGCTCCAGCTCGGCGGACCTCGATTTCGCGTCGGTGCAGCGCGGCAATCCCGAAATGCAGCGTCGCGCGCAGGAAGTCATCGACGCCTGCTGGGCCATGGGTGACGAGAACCCCATCCTGCTCATCCACGACGTGGGCGCCGGCGGTCTCTCCAACGCGATTCCGGAATCGGTGCACTTCGGCACCACCGGTGGCCGCATCGACCTGCGCCGGATCCTGAGCGACGAGCCTGGCATGTCGCCGCTCGAACTCTGGTGCAACGAATCGCAGGAGCGTTACGTACTGGTGATCGCCGCGGAGCAGCTGGCCGCGTTTGGCGCGCTCTGCGACCGGGAGCGTTGCCCGTTCGCAGTGGTCGGCGACGTCACCGACGATGCGGTGCTGCGCGTGGACGATCCGCAGTTCGGCAACACGCCGGTCGACATGCCGCTCGAGACGCTGCTCGGCAAGCCGCCGAAGATGACGCGTGACGTGCAGCGCATGCCGCGCGCCGGTGACGGGTTCGCGGCCAGGGACGTGACGGACGTGCGTGAGGCTGCGCTGCGCGTGCTGAGCCTGCCGACCGTCGCGGACAAGACGTTCCTGATCACGATCGGTGACCGCTCGGTCGGCGGCATGATCAGTCGCGATCCGCTGGTCGGGCCGTGGCAGGTCGCGGTGAGCGACGTCGCGGTCACGGTCGCGGATTATTTTTCCAACCACGGCGAGGCAATGGCGATGGGTGAACGGACGCCGCTCGCGCTGCTCGACTCGGCAGCGTCGGGTCGCATGGCCGTCGCCGAATCCGTCACCAACATCATCGCGGCCGACATTCGCCGCATCGAAGACATCCGGCTCTCTGCAAACTGGATGGCCGCCTGCGGCGAGCCGGGCGAGGACGCGGACCTCTATGACACCGTGTACGCGGTGGGCGAAGAATTCTGCCCCGCACTCGGCCTCGCGATCCCGGTCGGCAAGGACTCGCTGTCGATGAAGACCGCGTGGAACGGGGCGGATGGTGCGCGCAAGGTCGTCTCGCCCGTGTCGCTGATCGTCTCGGCGTTTGCGCCGGTCGAGGACGTGCGCCGCACGCTCACGCCGCAGTTGCGGCTCGACCGCGGCGCCACGCGCCTGCTGCTGGTCGACCTGGGTGCCGGTCGCAATCGCCTGGGCGCCTCCTGCCTCGCGCAGGTCTACGGCCGGATCGGCGCGACCGCACCGGACTGCGATGAGGCCGGCCGATTGCGTGCATTCGTCGGCGCGATCATCGAGCTGCGACGCAAGGGACTGGTCCTTGCGTACCACGATCGTTCGGATGGCGGACTGTTCGCGACGCTGGCGGAGATGGCTTTCGCCGGGCATTGCGGGCTCGACATCACGCTGATGGCCGGTGATCACGACGCGGCTGTCGCCGAACTCTTCGCGGAAGAGCTGGGTGCGGTGCTGCAGGTCGAGACCTCGCATCTCGCCGAAGTGCGCGCGGTGTTCGCCACCGCGGGCCTCGGCTCGATGGTGCACGACCTCGGCACGGCCGAGGCCTTCGATCGCATCGTCATCGAAGACCGTCGCGGCAAGTCGGTGCTCGACGCGACGCGCACCGAACTGCGTTCGGCCTGGTCCGAGACCAGCTACCGCCTGCAGTCGCTGCGCGACAATCCGGCGTGCGCGCACGAAGAGCGCGAGCAGGTCACGGATGCGAGGAACCCGGGCCTGTTTGCAACGCTGACGTACGACCCGGCCGCGGACGTCGCGGCGCCGTACGTGCTGCGCGGGGCGCGGCCCGAGATCGCGATCCTGCGCGAGCAGGGCGTGAACAGCCAGCTCGAAATGGCCGCCGCATTCGACCGCGCGGGATTCCAGCCCGCCGACGTGCACATGACCGACCTGATCGCGGGCCGCACGCGGCTCGAGCGCTTCAAGGGCGTCGTCGCCTGCGGCGGCTTTTCCTACGGCGACGTGCTCGGCGCCGGCGAGGGCTGGGCGAAATCGATCCTCTTCAACGCCGCGCTGCGCGAACAGTTCGCGGCGTTCTTCACGCGGTCCGACAGTTTTGCGCTTGGCGTCTGCAACGGCTGTCAGATGATGTCGACGCTCAAGTCGCTGATTCCGGGGGCGGGCCACTGGCCGCGGTTCGTCCGCAATCGCTCCGAGCAGTTCGAAGGCCGCGTGGCCCTGGTCGAAATCCTGCCGACGCCGTCGATCTTCTTCAGCGGCATGGCAGGTTCGGTGCTGCCGATCGCCGTCGCGCATGGCGAAGGCCGCGCCGAGTTCATGGACGAGGCTGCGGAGCGCGACTGCGCGCACGGCGGGCTGGTGAGCCTGCGCTGGGTGGACAACCACGGCAAGGTCGCTTTGACGTACCCGGCGAACCCGAACGGATCGCCGGCCGGCATCACCGGGCTGACGACGACGGACGGGCGCGTGACGATCCTGATGCCGCATCCCGAGCGCGTGTATCGCACCGTGCAGAACTCGTGGCACCCGGAAAGGTGGGGCGAGGACGGCGGCTGGATGCGGATGTTCCGCAACGCCCGGGTGTGGGTCAGCTGAGGAAGCGGTCAGGGGACAGGGGTTGGGGGTTGGTCGGAGGTGCGCACCTCCGACTTACCCCTAACCCCTAGTCTCTTGCGGCGCGCCCGATGGGCGTGATCTTGTCGAGCGTCTCGTCGGCGAAGAACTTCCGCACCATCATCGCCTGCTGCAGCTTGCCCTTGCGCACGTAGGCCTGGTACAGCATGTCCTTGACCAGTTCGAGCAGCACGCCGGCTTCGTGCGCGGCCAGGTCCGGCCATTGCGGCGACGGATCGGCATCGCTGCTGAACAGCACCTTCTTCACGATGCTGAACGTGTCATTGTCGATCTCGGCCATCTCGCGTGCTGCTCGAGCCTCCTCGAAGATGCGCAGCCGGCCGTTCTCGCCGAGGTCCTGGAAGACTGCCTGTGCCGTGCGGCGGCACATCGAGGCGAACGCGTTGAAGTAGCCCGACGAATAACAGCCGAGGGCCTCGCGGAACAGCCGCTCGACGATCTCGGGCAGGTAGGTGAAGTTGAACTTCTCCTTCGCGCGCTCGAGCTCGACGAAGTTGTTCGCCAGTTCGACGCGGTTGGCCGCGTACATCTTGACGGCGAACTTGAGGAAGATCGGCGCGCTGCACGAATCGCAGCGATAGACGATGCCCACGTGGTTGGGCCGGCTCGCGACGAGTTCGGAGTACTGCGGGATCGAGACCGCAGTGATGTGCGAATACACCTGGCAGTGCGGGCACGGCAGGGCCAGCGTGCGCTCGTGGTCGTGATGCAGTTGACTGCTGGAATCGACGTAGACGGACATCTTTGCTCAGCCCTTGGTCCGAATGCTGTCGCCACCAGTGTAGCGCATCGCCTTTGCGGCCGCTTCGTTGGCCGGGCGCGCCTCGAGCACGGCCTCGGCCTGGCCCGGGGCCCGCGTCATGGCAACGTCGTACCGGGCACCGTCAGCCAGCGGTCGCCAGGGGCCGTAGGCGTGGCGCGCATCGACGTAGTCTTTCCACCCTGAATCCGTCCGCGCCTGCGCCCAGATGTCTTCGCCCGCTTCTTCCACGTCGCTCAGGGCATAACTGGCGGGGACGAGGAGGGTCGGGGCGGGTTCGGCCGCGCGGGCCGCAGCGGGTGCCGGCGTGACCTCGGCGGCCAATTCGGTGCGCAGGTAGCGGCCGCTGAGCCGGTCCAGCCTGTAGCTGTCCGGCAACCCCAGTTGCGCGGCCTGGCCGGTCCAGACCAGCGTGCGCACGTCGAGGCGCCATTCGTCGCCCGACATCTCGAACACCTGCATGTGGCCTGCGGGCAGCCGGGTGAGGGTGACCCGATACGCGCTCGGACCGGTCCGTTCGCAATGGACCTGTGCGACGAGGGCCCTGGGCCGCAGCGACTCGTAGGTCTGCAGATGCAGGACGGGCGGCCAGAGCACGTGGGCAACCAGCAGGAGCACGACCGCCACGGCAAGGTTGCCGGCGGCGGCCCACGGCCGGCGCGCGAGCCAGCGGCTCAGGCTCAGGAGCAGGGCCAGCAGGCCGAAGGCGACGCAGAGCGCGATGACCCCCAGCATGCCGCCCTCCGCTCAGCTGGCCGGAACGAGCGACGCGAGCTCGCCCGAGTCGACGAGGCGGGCGAGGCTCGCGATGTCGCGGTCGAGGCGATGGTCGTCCGGCTGGTACGGCACGCGGGCCCGCACTGCGGCATGCACGCGCTGCAGTTCCGCCGTCGTAGTGAGCGGGCGCAGCGAGTCGAGCGCATGCGCGGCGGCGAGCAGTTCGATGCCCAGCACGCGCGCCGTGTTGTCGCAGATCCTGGCGAGCTTGCGGCCGGCCCACGGCGCCATGCTCACGTGGTCCTCCTGGCCCGCCGACGTCGGCAGGCTGTCCACCGAGGCCGGGTGCGCGTACGTCTTGTTCTCGGAGACCAGCGCGGCCGCCGTGACGTGCGCGATCATGAAGCCCGACTCGAGCCCGGGTTCGTTCGTGAGGAACATGTTGAGGTTCGGGTTCACGCGACGGTCGAGCAGGTCGATGCGTCGCTCCGACGTGCTCGCGAGTTCCGCGACGGCGATCGCGAGGAAATCGCTGATGAACCCGATCGGCTCGGCGTGGAAGTTGCCGCCGGAGAGCACGTCTGCACCGAAGATCAGCGGATTGTCGGAGACGCCGTTGATGGCCGCGCCGAGCACGTCACGCGCGTGGCGCAGGGTATGTTCGACCGCGCCGAACACCTGTGGCATGCAGCGCACGGCGTAGGGGTCCTGCACGCGTTCGCAGTTCTCGTGGCTGCGGCGGATCTCGCTGTCGGAATCGAGCAGCGCGCGGATGCGCCGCGCGGCGTCGACCTGGCCCGGCAGGCGGCTCGCCTGCTGGATCCGGTCGTCGAAGGGCACGTGGCTGCCGGCCAGGCCTTCCACCGTCATTGCGCAGCAGATCACCGAGGCGTCGAGCAGCGACTCCGCGCGGAACAGGCCGTCGAGGGCGAGCGCGAGGCTCAGTTGCGTGCCGTTCAGCAGCGCCAGGCCTTCCTTCGCCTGCAGCTCCAGCGGCTCGACGCCGGCCGCGTGCAGCACGTCGACGCCGGCGAGGGCACGGGGAGCTTCCGCCGTGGCTGCCGTCTGCACCGTCGCTTCCCCCTCGCCGATCAGCGCCAGCGCCAGGTGCGCGAGGGGGGCGAGATCGCCCGAGGCGCCGACAGACCCTTGCGCTGGAATCACGGGCAGGACGTCGGCATTGAGCAGGGCGAGGAGGGTGTCGACGACGAGCGGGCGCACGCCGGAGAAACCCGCCGCCAGGTTGTTCGCCTTGAGCAGCAGCATGCGCCGCACCAGTGCGGCCGGGAGCGGTTCGCCCACGCCGCACGCGTGGCTGCGCACGAGGTTGAGCTGCAGCTTGCGGGTCTTCTGCGCGGGGATGACCCGGTTGGCGAACGCGCCGAAGCCCGTGTTGATGCCGTAGGCGGTCCGTCCGGACGTGACCGTTGCGAGGACGGTGGCCTCGGACTCCCGCATGCGTGCGCGGGCCGTGTCCGCCAGGTCGACCTCCGGGCGCTCGTGCTCGAACTGCCGCAGCTGCTCGAGCGTGAGCGAGGCGCCGTCGATGACGAGCTTCGGGTTACGCATGCAGGCTGCGGAAGCGCACGCGGTGCGGTTCGTCCGCTTCCTCGCCGCGGCGCTTCTTGAGGTCGTCGACGTATTCCGAGTAGTTGCCTTCGAACCAGACCACTTCGCTGTTGCCCTCGAAGGCGAGGATGTGCGTTGCGATGCGGTCGAGGAACCAGCGATCGTGCGAGATGACGACGGCGCAACCGGGGAAGCTCAGCAGCGCTTCTTCGAGCGCGCGCAGCGTTTCGATGTCGAGGTCGTTGGTCGGCTCGTCGAGCAGGATGACGTTGCCGCCTTCCTTCAGCACCTTCGCGAGGTGCACGCGGTTGCGTTCGCCGCCGGACAGTTCGCCGATGGTCTGCTGCTGCTGCGCGCCGCGGAAGTTGAAGCGGCCGACGTAGGCGCGCGCCGGCGTCTCGTAGTTGCCGACCTTGATCGTGTCGAGGCCGTTCGAGATCTCCGCGAACACCGTCTTCCTGTCGTCGAGCGACTGCCGCGACTGGTCGACGTACGCGAGCTGCACGGTCGGCCCGATGCGGAGTTCGCCGCCGTCGGCCTGCTCCTGCCCCGTGATGATGCGGAACAGCGTGGTCTTGCCCGCGCCGTTCGGGCCGATGATGCCCACGATGCCGCCCTGCGGCAGGTTGAAGTCGAGGTTGTCGAACAGCAGCTTGTCGCCGTAGGCCTTGGAGAGGCCCCTGGCTTCGACCACGAGTTCGCCCAGGCGCGGGCCCGGCGGGATGTAGATCTCGTTGGTCTCGTTGCGCTCCTGGAAGTCGCGCGACTGCAGCTCCTCGAACCGCTGCATGCGCGCCTTGCTCTTGGCCTGGCGCGCCTTCGGGTTCTGGCGTACCCACTCGAGTTCGCGCGCAAGCATCTTCTTGAGCGCGCCCTGCTGCTGTTCCTCGACCTTGAGGCGCGCTTCCTTCTGCTCGAGCCACGACGAGTAATTGCCCTGCCACGGGATACCGTGGCCGCGGTCGAGTTCCAGGATCCAGCCCGCGACGTTGTCGAGGAAATAGCGGTCGTGTGTCACCGCGATGACGGTGCCCGGGTACTGCTCGAGGTAGTGTTCGAGCCAGCGCACCGATTCCGCGTCGAGGTGGTTGGTGGGTTCGTCGAGCAGCAGCATGTCGGGCTTCGACAGCAGCAGCTGGCAGAGCGCGACGCGGCGCCGCTCGCCGCCCGAGATCTTCGTGACGTCCGCGTCCCACGGCGGCAGGCGCAGTGCGTCGGCCGCGACCTCGAGCTGGCGATCGAGGTTGTGGCCGTCGGTCGCCTGGATGATGGCTTCGAGCCGCGCCTGTTCGGCCGCGATCTTGTCGAAGTCGGCGTCCGGCTCGGCATACGCGGCATACACGGCGTCGAGTCCGGCCAGCGCAGCCTTGATGTGCGCGACCGCGACTTCGACGTTGCCGCGCACGTCCTTGGTCGCGTCGAGCTGCGGCTCCTGCGGCAGGAAGCCGATGTTGATGCCGGGCTGCGGCCGCGCTTCACCTTCGAACTCCTTGTCGATGCCCGCCATGATCCTGAGCAGCGTGGACTTGCCGGATCCGTTCAAGCCGAGCACGCCGATCTTGGCGCCCGGGAAGAAGCTCAGGGAGATGTCGCGAAGGATGACCCGCTTCGGGGGTACGACCTTCCCGACGCGATTCATCGTGTAAATGAACTGTGCCATTGGGAGGAACTGCGCTCGTCGTCCGGCGGACCCGAAAAAGGTCGGGAATTATCGGTCATCCGGGGCACTGGACGCTACCGCCGCGGCCGCGGGACTGCTACGCTGCCCCGCGATCCGCTGCCGGGGCCCACGCCGCTTGACGCAGACCGACCCGCCGTCACCGCCGGTGCTGATGGTGGCCAGTGACGGCCTGAGCCGTTACGGCTTCGGCGACGGCCATCCTTTCGGACCCGACCGGCAGGAGGCTTTCCTGCGCGAGCTGCGCCGCAGTCCCGCCTACCTGCAGTTGCGCATCGTCGACCCGCGCGTGGCTGGACGCGACGAGCTGGAATCGTTCCATCGCCGCGAGTACGTGGACCTCGTCGTCCAGAAATCGGCAGAAGGCCGCGGCTACCTCGACGTCGGTGACACGCCGGCCTCGAAGGGCATCTTCGAGGCGTCCAGCCTGGTCGTGGGCGGCACGCTGCTGGCGGTCGAGGAGATCATGGGCGGCCGCGCGCGGCGCGGCTTCATTCCCATCGCTGGCCTGCATCACGCATCCCGCGCACATGCCGCGGGATTCTGCGTGTTCAACGATTGCGGCGTTGCCATTGAACTGCTGCGCAAGCGGCATGGCCTGCGCCGGATTGCCTACGTGGACATCGACGCGCATCACGGCGACGGCGTCTTCTACGCGTTCGAGTCCGATCCGGACGCGCTCTTCGCCGATATCCACGAGGACGGGCGCTACCTCTATCCGGGCACCGGCGCCGCGGAAGAGACAGGCAAGGGCGGTGCCGCTGGCACCAAGCTGAACCTGCCGGTGCCGCCGGGGGCGGGCGACGAGGACTTTCACCGCGAATGGGTCAAGATCGAGCGGTACCTGCGGCAGGCGCAGCCGGAGTTCATCCTCCTGCAGTGCGGTGCCGACAGCCTTGAAGGCGATCCCATCACGCATCTCGCCTTCACCGAGGAAGCGCACGCGCACGCGGCGGCAGCCGTGTGCCGTATCGCGGACGAAATCGGACACGGTCGCGTGCTTGCGCTGGGCGGGGGCGGGTACAACCGCCAGAACCTGGCTCGCGCATGGACCCGGGTCGTCGAGGCGCTGGTCGCGAGCTAACGCCAGCCCTTGAAGAAGCTGCCGTCGGCGAAGTCCCAGAGCAGGCTCAGGTGCCAGCGCGTGTCGTAGGACTGGTCGCTGAGCGGGATCTCTGCGCCCACGCTCAATGCCACGTGCGCGCCCCGGGTGAGCCCGAAGCGCAATTGCGGGAGCACGGTCCACTGCATGGAGTCGCCGCCCCCGTCGTCGAAGGGCGCGGTAGCAGTGAACTCCAGGGCCGGGAAGACGCGTCGCGGCCATTGCGTCCAGCGGTAGTGCACGACGGCGGCGAATTCCGCCTCGCCCATGTCGACGTCGTCCACCGGCAGGATCAGGCGGGCGCTGGACTGGAACATCCAGCGCTCGGCGAAGAGCCGGCCATAGGCGAGGTATGGGATGATTTCCTCGGAGGCGTCACCGTCGGTCGGGAAGGCGACGACCACAGCGCCGGACAGTATTGAACGTCGCGCCAGGTTCCAGTGCAGCACCGTCTTGGCGCCGACCTCGACTTCAGTGATCTCGCTGTCAGTGCCGTCGTCCTCGTGGACGAGTTCGACGACACCCATCGAGCGCTTGCCGAAGCGTTTCTCGACCTCGAGCACGTTGCGCCAGACATCGGCGCCGTCGCGATCAGTGAGTCGCGACTTCCAGACGATTTCGTCCTCGGGAAACGCTTTCTTGGTGCGGATCGGCAGGAAGAAGTTGAGTTCGCCGGGCGGGTAGGCCTCGCTGCCGGGCGCCAGGGTCTTCGCGTAGGCGACGACGTCACGAATCTGCTGCTCATTCAGCGCAGCGCCTTGCGCAGGCATCGTGGCCGACAACCCCAGCGCCTGGCCGCCGTGCGTCACCACGATCCGCCAGTCCTCGGCCGGTTCGCGGCTGTTGAACAGCGGGTCCGACAGGTCGGCAGGCTGCGGGTCCAGCGCCTTGACGGTCGGATTCTCCGGGTCGGCATGCCCTGTGGGGCCATGGCAGGCGGCGCAGACGCTGTCAAAGGTCCGACGTCCGGCCTCCAGGTCGGGCGTGGAGCCCTCTGCCGCGAGCGCAGGCAGGGCGGCCGCGGTCAACAGAGGCAGCGCGGCAGCGAGCACACGCGGAAGAATGGGGTGTCGTAGACGCTTCATGGGCGCGGTACCTGCTGTTCGTCCCGCCGGCGGGCTTGCATCACCCTAGCGCTGTGCCCGGCAGGGCGCGCTCGGTAGTTTCCGCGATCGGCTACAATCGCGCGTCCCCGACCGTGGAGAGCACATGTTTCCCGCCAGCATGACTATCGCCGGGTTCGATCCCGAACTCGCGGCTGCGATCGATCACGAGCGCGTCCGCCAGGAAGATCACATCGAGCTGATCGCTTCCGAGAACTACGCGAGTCCGCGCGTGCTCGAGGCCCAGGGCTCCGTGCTCACCAACAAGTATGCCGAAGGCTATCCGGGCAAGCGCTACTACGGCGGATGCGAATACGTCGACGTTGCCGAACAGCTCGCGATCGACCGCGCGAAGAAGCTCTTCGGCGCCGACTTCGCCAACGTGCAGCCGCATTCCGGTTCGCAGGCCAACGCTGCCGCGTTCCTCGCGCTGATGAAACCGGGCGACACCCTGCTCGGGATGAGCCTCGACCACGGCGGGCACCTCACGCACGGCGCCAAGGTCAACTTCTCCGGCAAGATCTTCAACGCCGTGCAGTACGGGCTCGATCCGGCCACCGGCGCGATCGACTACGCGCAGGTCGAGCGCCTCGCGCGCGAGCACCGGCCGAAGATGATCATCGCGGGCTTCTCCGCGTATTCGCGCATCCTCGATTTCCCGCGCTTTCGCCAGATAGCCGATGCCGTGGGCGCGTACTTCCTCTGCGACATGGCGCACGTCGCGGGCCTGGTCGCGGCGGGCGTGTACCCGAATCCGGTGCCCTACGCCGACGTCGTCACGACCACGACGCACAAGACGCTGCGCGGTCCGCGCGGCGGACTGATCCTTGCGCGTCAGAACGACGAGATCACCAGGAAGCTCAACTCGATGATCTTCCCGGGCACGCAGGGCGGCCCGCTGATGCACGTCATCGCGGCCAAGGCCGTTGCGTTCCTCGAGGCGATGCAGCCCGAGTTCGTCGGCTACCAGAAGCAGGTCGTCGCCAACGCGCGCGAGATGTGCAAGGTCTTCCAGCAGCGCGGCATCAAGATCGTGTCCGGCGGCACTGACAACCACCTGTTCCTGGTCGACCTGGCCGACAAGGACGTGACGGGCAAGGAGGCAGACGCCGCGCTCGGTCGCGCGCACATCACCGTGAACAAGAATTCGGTGCCGAACGATCCTCGCCCGCCCATGGTCTCGAGCGGCATCCGCATCGGCACGCCTGCGGTCACGACGCGCGGATTCAAGGAGGCCGAGGTCGCGCAGCTCGCCCATTGGATAGCGGACGTGCTGACCCACCCGAACGACGAAGCCGTGATCGCGAAGACGCGCGCAGCGGTCGAAGAGATCTGCCGTCGCTTCCCGGTGTACGGCGGCTGAGCGCGGACTGAGCAGGCAGCAGGGCAGGAGACCGTCCGGTGTACTGTCCATTCTGCTCGTTTGAGGAAACGAAAGTCATCGACTCGCGCCTCTCCGGCGAGGGGCAGCAGGTGCGCCGCCGCCGCGAGTGCCTGCGCTGCGGCGAGCGGTTCACCACCTTCGAAACCGCCGAACTCGTCATGCCTCGCGTCGTGAAGAGCGACGCGACGCGCGAGCCCTTCGACGAAGCGAAGCTGCGCTCTGGCATGGTGAAGGCGCTCGAGAAGCGGCCCGTGGCGATCGAGGCCATCGACGCGGCCGTGAATCACGTCTGCCACAAGCTGCGCACGCTCGGCGAGCGCGAGGTCCCGGCCCGACTGATCGGCGAACTCGTGATGGACGAGTTGCACCAGCTCGACGAAGTGGCCTATGTGCGCTTCGCCTCGGTCTATCGCAGCTTCCAGGACGTCGACGCGTTCCGCGAGGAAATCGACAAGCTGCGGCACCGCCGGCCGCGCTCCGCGGAAGAACTGCAGCTCGGGCTCTGGTCCGGTGCCGACGCGCCGCTGACAGTGGCGCCGCCCCCTGCCGGCGGCAATGGCACGCCCGGCAAGAAGTAGACGGCACGCCCCGCATGACAGCCAACGCCGCCGCGATCGACCACGTCCACATGGCACGGGCGCTGCAGCTCGCGGCCCGCGGGACCTACTCGACGGCGCCGAATCCGGCGGTAGGTTGCGTGCTGCTCGATGCCGCCGGCGCGGTCGCGGGCGAGGGCTGGCACCATCGCGCGGGTCGGCAGCATGCCGAAGTGTCTGCACTGCAGGCGGCAGCGGTCCGCGCACGCGGCGGCACGGCCTACGTCACGCTGGAGCCGTGCTCGCACCACGGACGCACGCCGCCCTGTGCCGATGCGCTGATCCAGGCCGGGGTGCGGCGGGTGGTCGCGGCGATGCAGGACCCGAACCCGCTCGTCGCGGGCGAAGGCCTGCGCAAACTCGAAGCTGCCGGCATCGTGACGGCCGTCGGCATACTCGAACGCGAAGCGCGCGAGCTGAATCGAGGCTTCGTTGCGCGCATGCGGCGGGGCCGGCCGTGGGTGACGGTGAAGCTCGGCAGCAGTGTCGACGGCCGTACGGCGCTGGCCGATGGCTCCAGCCAGTGGATCACGTCGGAGTCCGCGCGCGCCGATGCGCAGCGTCTGCGGGCTCGCGCATCGGCGATCGTCACCGGCATCGGCACCGTGCTCGCGGACGATCCCGCACTGACTGTGCGGCATGGCGCGCTGGACCTGGGCGGTCGCGTGCCGTTGCGCGTCGTGCTCGATTCCCGCGGCCGGCTCGAACCCGACCTGAAGGTGGCGCGGGATGGCCTGCCAACGCTGGTATTCAGTTCGGAGGCGGGCGCTCGCGCGCTCGCGCGCCTCGCGCAAGCCGGGCCGGCGGCTCTGCAGGTCGAGCCCATGCCAGCGGATGCCACGGGGCGAATCGACCTGGACGCGACGCTGCAACGCCTGGCCGCACTCGAATGCAACGAAGTACTGGTGGAGGCCGGTCCGCAGCTCGCTGGCAGCTTCCTCGCGGCCGGACTCGCCGACGAAATCGTGCTGTACGTCGCGCCGACCATCCTCGGCGAGGCGGCGCAGCCTGCCTTCGTGCTGCCGCGGCCGCTGCGCGTGCTGTCGGAGCGGCCGCAGTATTCCTATCACGACGTGCGGCGGATCGGTCCGGACCTCCGCCTGACGCTGCGTCCCGTGGAGAGCCGACCTTAATGTTCACTGGAATCGTGCAGGGCGTTGGAACGGTGCGTGCGATCGAGCCGCGCGGCGGCGACGTCACTCTCGTGTTCGACACGGCCGGCGTGTCGCTCGCCGACATCGAACTCGGCGGCAGCATCGCCGTGAGCGGCGTCTGCCTGACGGCAACCCGGTTCGATACCTCGAGCTTCGCGGCGGACGTCTCGCGCGAAACGCTCGCGCTCACGACGCTCGGCCAGCGGGTCGTTGGCAGCCGGGTGAACCTGGAGAAGGCGCTGCTGGCCGGGCAGGCGCTGGGCGGTCACTACGTCACCGGGCACGTGGACGGAGTGGGGGAACTGGTCTCGCGCCACGACGATGCGCGCTCGGTACGCATGGAATTCCGGGTGCCGCACGAACTGGCGCGCTACGTCGCCCGTAAGGGTTCGATCTGCATCGACGGCGTCAGCCTCACCGTGAACGGCGCCAGGGGCGATCGCTTCGACGTGAACCTCGTGCCGCACACCCTGGCGGTCACGACGCTGGGAGAGTTGCAGGCCGGCAGCCGTGTGAATCTCGAGGTCGACATCATTGCGCGCTATGTCGAGCGGATGATGCATCCCGACCTGGCCTGAGCCGGTGGCCGGTCGTTCCGCCTTCCTGCCCCGCCCCCTGCTAGACTGCGCGCCGCGAAGGCAAATCTGGCGCCGTCGTTGTCTGATGAAAATCGCTAAAATTCAACGACCTAGGTGCTTTTTATCATGAACGTCCTGAACACGATCGACGAGATCCTGAACGACCTCCGGCACGGCCGGATGGTCGTGATCATGGACGACGAGGATCGTGAGAACGAGGGCGACCTCGTGATGGCCGCGACGAAGGTGCGTCCGGAA
>Ga0224510_10000585_pt1 | contig 27342 bp, 32 predicted proteins | sample SF_May12_sed_USG_FD_170161 | JGI IMG/M metagenome (GOLD analysis project Ga0224510, IMG submission 170161) | Sediment microbial communities from San Francisco Bay, California, United States - SF_May12_sed_USGS_4_1 | ecosystem: Environmental > Aquatic > Marine > Sediment | place: USA: California... | reverse complement strand
AAACAGTTGATCCACTAAATCCTCTTGGACACGGATCGAGTGCGTCAGTAAATAGTACATGAATGCCTCGGCAAACCTGGGCTGTTCCTTGATCAGGCGGAGCATGACCGCTTTGTCGAGGCAGATAATCTTGGAGTCTTCCAGGGTGGTCGCCGTCGCCGTACGCACCGTCTGGCCCACGAGGCACGATTCGCCGACAAACGCACCCCGCTCAAGAATCGCCACGACGGCTTCCTTGCCCTGTGTCGACACCACGGTCACTTTCACTTTGCCTGCCTGCACATAGAACACCACCTCCGTCGCATCCCCTTGTGAGAAGAGAATCTGTTTCTTGGGGGCCGAGAGGATCGCTTTGCTCGTGTGGGTCTTACTGAGGAATGCGTCCAGATTGAACGGCGTTCGTACGCGTGCCATGGATCTCCTCGTCTGCGTCTTAGAGCGACTGCGCCAACCAGTTACCCGACAGAACTCCGTGGTCGTACCGAGCGACGTTGGCCATCCGCCAGGGCCCAGGCACATGGCTCGTGTCCGGTCTGGATACAGTCTCTCCCGACCCAACCTAGAACCTAATCTCACAAATTAATGTGTGAAGATGAAGCAACCTCGGGTTATGGCGCACGGACCTGGGCAAATAGCCGAATTCTTGGAAATACCGAGGTCGCGGTCCTGGATTTGCGTAAAGGTCTGTCCGATAAAAGACCTTACAGACTCCTGAACGGAAGCAATACTAGGAAATGACCCAGGCAAGAAGAAAAAAGATACTAGGGAAGACTGGATGCCTCGCCCGCCAGGCCTTCGGCGATCGCAAACTTAATCAGGGCGGCTGTGGAGTGCACAATGCTTCAGCGTCATAGGTCGGACTCGCATGCATCGTGAGAAAGAGTAGCGTGCTGTCCGGCGCGGACATCTTGATCTCGCGCGCCGCATCCAACCCATTTAAAAGCGGCGTAGAAATGATTTAAGCGTCTCGCAGAATGTCATGCAAGACGCTTCCACATCGCTGAACATTGCCCGCTATGGCGCAGGATCGACTATTCACGCGTCTCGTTCGTCGGCTTCCAGAGGTACCCAGGCGTGAATTTCCATCCCGTCACCGGGTTTCGTCCGGACGCGGAATGTGCCGTTCAACATCCTTACCCGCTCCGCCATGCTGGACAATCCCAGCCCCTTCCGCCGAGCAGCCAAGTCGCCCCCTTCGATCCCTCGTCCATCATCATGAACACAGAGCCCCACGCCCCGACCTGTCCCCAGCAATCGCACCAAGACGGTGGTCGCATCGGCATGCTTCTGTACATTCTGTAGGCCCTCCTGCAACACGCGATACAGACAGGTGGCCTGATCCAGCGGGATGTTCTTGGGTAGATTCCGGGTCAGGAATTCCACTGACACGCCTGTTCGCTTGGCGAATTCGTGGACATGTTCGCGCGCGGCTACCTCTAGCCTCACAAATTCCAGAATCGAAGGATGGAGTTGGTGCGCGATCCGTTGCAAGTCCGTGGTCAGCTGCTCCGCCGACGCCCCGCAGGCTTTGAGCTGCGATTGCAGGTCTCCGTCGGGCGAGGCCGCAGAGGACACTAGGCCATACAGGTCCAACGTCAGCGCTCCCATCCGCTGCATGACATCGTCATGAAGGTCCATTGAGATCCGTCGCTGTTCTTCTTCCTGAGCCCGCAACAACCGGACGCCGAGATCGCGAAGTTGTGCTTCTCGCTCATGCAACAGTGTCTCGGATTCCTTACGCCAGGTGATGTCCGACTCCGCTCCGATCATACGGACGGCACGGCCCTCGTCGTTGAAGATGGCGATGCCCCGGTCGAGCACCCAAACATAGATCCCGTCTTTCTTCTGGACGCGATATTCCTCATGAAAGTGCGTCTCGGTGCCGGTGCGACAGCGCTCGAGCGCGTCCATGACTCGGGGCCGGTCCTCCGGATGGATTTGTGTCGCCCATTCCTTCGTCGGTTCCGGTCGATCGCTCTCCTGGAACCCATGCATCTCTTTCCATCGAGGAGAAAAGTAGGCCGTGTCGTGGAGCAGATCCCAATCCCACACACCGTCCTGCGTCGCGCGAACCACCCAATCCCACCGCTCGTTGGCCTCGGCCAGTTGGGCCGTCCGCACCTTCACGCGTTGTTCCAGCGTCGCATTCAACTCCACCAAAACTGCTTCGGCCTGCTTGCGAACACTGCTGTCCAGAAGCGCCGTCTGCCAATGGGTGACGCGCCCTAACTCATCAGGGGTGGCACGGCTCTTGAGCAAGACCCAACAGGGGATGTCGGGCTTGTTTCCGAGACGCACCTCGCAGGCGGATTGCGTGCCTCCCTGCAAGACCTCCTGTACATGATGGTGGAACACGTCTCGATCCTCACCGACGATAAATTTCACGAGGAGTTGCCTGCTCAGCTTGCTCCGGGTGAGGCCCAGCAATGTTGCGGCCATGAGGTTGGCCTTCAGGATGTGCCCCTGCGCATCCAGCGTGAGATGGCCGACAGGGGAAAATTCGTAGAGGTCCGCATAGCGGTCGTGGGCGGCTTCAAGCTCCACCCGCGCCCGGCGCAGCTCGTCGTTCTGCATCTCCAGCTCGATCTGATGGACCTGCAACTCGTACACGAGCTGTTGCACGTCCTTGGTCGCCATGGCGGCGACGTCGCGCTTGGTCCTCCGGAGCCGTTCCTCCGCCTGCCGACGGATTGCGGGCGCCTTCGCTGGTCCGGCCGGTTTCTTCGCCATCACATCGTGCCTTTCAATGCTGGTGTGAGTTCGAGGCTCAGGATGTGGGGTTCACTCTATCCGCTCCATACCCTTCTCCGTCACCGTGACGTCTCGATCCGTGCTCTCCTGCATGATCAGCAGAATTCTGGCCGGCAGTGCCGCCTCCTGTTGGAGACGCTTGCCATTGAGCGCCAGCCTCTTGCGGCCGACTTGCGGAAACATCTTGTCGACGATGAAGTTCTGGAAGGTCGTGCGCTCCGGCAGAATCTCTTCTAGCAGCGTCCGTAGCTCGGAAATGTTCCAGGCCCCGTTGCACAGATGATAGAGGAGTTGCTGCTCGACTTCGCGTGGCGTTACTTGAAACATCCGGTAGAAGGACCGATTGGCTAAGACGACGTGGACCTGCCCGTCCAGGACGAGCAGCGGTTCGTGCATGGTCTCCACAATGCTTTCGGCCAACCCGTGCGCCTCACGCACGATCCGCTCCGTGTTCTTCATTTTGGTGATATCCAGGAACGTCAGCACGAGTCCGGCGATGGTATTTTTGGAGGTCCGATAGGGCATGATCCGCATGATAAACCAACTGCCGTCGGAGGCCTGAACTTCGCGCTCCCGCATGACGAGCGTCCTGAGCACATCCTGCGCGTCCTCTGAGACCCGGTCATAGGTCAGCTTCGACACAATGTCCGACAGCGGGCGTCCGACGTCGATGGCGATCAGATTGCTCACCCGCTTCGCTTCCAAGGTGAATCGTTTGATGCGCAACTCGTTGTCCAGGAAAATGGTGGCGACTTCCGTGCCATTCAAGAGATTCTGCAAATCGTCGCTCGTATCCTCCAAGGCATCGAGTTTGCCCTGGAGTTCGGCGTTCACGGTCATCAGTTCCTCGTTGAGGGACAACATCTCTTCCTTCGCCGTCTCCAATTCCTCATTGGCGCTTTGCAACTCTTCATTCGTGGACTGCAGCTCCTCATTGGTCGACTTCAGCTCCTCGTTGGTCGTTTGCGACGCCTCGATCGCTTGTTGCAACCGCTGCTTCGTGAACTCCAGTTCTCGCCTGAGCCCGGCCTCGCCTTTCTTCATCTTCAGCGGCGCAGCCGCCCGTTCCAGCGCGCTTTTCCGTAGGACGGTCTTGTCCGCCTCTGCCGGTGCGAACGTCACGAGGAACAAACCTTGGAGGGCTTCCGGTTCGGTGATTCTCTTGACCGTGACGGTGACGAGGGTCACGCGGCCGTCGGCCTGTATCTGCACATTGCGGCGCACAACCTTGTCTTCCCGGCCGGCCGCCAGCCGGAGTGCAGCAGCGAGCTCGTACTGGAGGCCCTCCCGCGCCATCTCCACGAGGTGATGAGTCAGCGGGCCCGGCGCCGGTTCGAGATAGGCACCGGTGCGCCCATGGATATGGACGATCTCGCCACGGCCGTCGACCACGACCGCCGCCGGAGCGTATTCCGCCACCAACAGTTGCTGAATCAGATCGGGAATGGCGGGCGGACACCCGGCGGGAAGACCAGCTTCCCGGTCTGTGCGAGTTTCGATCCCCGCTCGCATCGTTGCGCGTAGACTCGGTTCCAGATGGGGGAGGGTGCTGGGTTCCGTCGTCCGTCTGAACAACTTCTCTTTCCGGTCGATGGAGACAAAGCGGACGTCAAATTCTCCGATCGTTTCGGACGAGCCGAGGAACAACAGGCCGTTCGGCTTCAAGGCGTAGTGAAACAGCTGCAGTAGTTGTTTCTGGGCCTTCGGCTCCAGATATATCAGGAGATTGCGGCAGGACAGAATATCCAGCTTGGTGAACGGCGCATCGCACAGGAGGTTATGTGTCGCGAACACGACGAGATCCCGAATCTCCTTCTTGATTCGATAACCGCCGTCTTCCTTGGTACAGAACCGCTGCAGCCGCTCCGGGGTCACATCCGCGGCGATGCCGACCGGGTAGAGGCCGGCACGGGCCGTTTCAATGGCCCGGCTGTCGAGATCGGAGGCAAAGATCTGCACGGCCAGGCGGCGCTTGTGCTGCGCCAGACACTCCTTCACGACGATGGCCAGCGAATAGGCCTCTTCTCCGGTAGAGCAGCCGGCGACCCATATCCGCAGCGTCGAACCGTCCGGCTTGCCCTCTAAGAGAGCCGGCAGCCCCTGCTGCGCGAGCGCCTCGAACGCCTTCGGGTCGCGAAAGAAGCTGGTGACGCCGATGAGCAACTCCTGGAACAACGCGTCGAGTTCATGCGGATTCTCCTGAACGAATCGAAGATAGTGCCGTAGGTCTTCGATCTGATGCACGTTCATCCGGCGCTCGATGCGCCGACGAGTCGTATTCTGCTTATACAGCCCAAAATCGTTACCGGTCTGATCGCGCAAGAGGATGAAGAGCTTGTGCAATGTCTGGGAGGCATCATGTTCGGGATACGGTTGTATCGACTTCGTGAAGTTCCGCGCGTAGGCGAGCAGCGGCTCCGACATCTGGCCGGCCGGTTTGATCACATCGACAACTCCCGCGTTGATGGCGCTGCGCGGCATGCCCTGAAATTTGGCGGATTGCGGATCCTCCGCCATCGTCAGGCCGGAGTCGGCTTTGATCGCTCGTAAGCCGATGCTGCCGTCGGTGCCGGTTCCGGACAGAACAATGCCGGCCGCTCGCTGCTTCTGGTCATCGGCCAGCGACCGGAAGAAATAGTCGATGGGCAGCGGCACCCTCTCTTTCTGGGGGGGCTCCAAGAACTGCAATGTTCCGTGATGCATGGCCAGATTGGTCCCGCCAGGCGCCAGGTAGACATGATCGGGCTCCACTGTGAGCCCGTCGGTCGCCTCTACCACCGGCATCGCCGTGCACTTACCGAGCAGACCAGGCAGAAGGCTAACATGGTCCGCAAGTTGATGCGACACGACCACGAAGGCCATTCCGCTGCTGGGCGGCATGTGATGGAAAAACTCTTGCATGGCTTCCAACCCGCCGGCGGACGCGCCGATCCCGACGATCAAGAAACCGGGTGTGGTTGGCGCGGAGGGGAGGGTCGGCAATGGAGCTGGTTCCTGCTGCCACGGTATGACGCTGGCCCGGCGTCGCGGGGTGACCGGAGGCTTTGCACCGGTCTTGGCGGCGGGCATGCTTCTCTGTTTTTTTCGTGCTGGGGCCACAGAAGCTTCTCCTCAGCATGGCAGAGACCGCGGAACCGAGACGTCGTGTTTCACGTACCCGCGGCTAAGAGTGGATTGAGGCGACAGAGTATATGCCGTTTTCACAAACCCGACAAGACCACAGGGCCCCGGTATTCAGAATCCAGAGCACCGCTTCCAACACCGTCCGCGTCGGGACGCGTTTACGCCCCCGTCGGGTATCGGGAATGGGCTCTTCGGGAAAGTGCTTTCGAATCCGTTCTCATTGATCGTCCTGCAGCCGCAGCAGGCCCGGACTTCTACGGATGGGAATTCATGCCGTCAACTATTTTGAGATAGGTTCTAATCGTGGAGCACGACATTGAGGAGCGAGCTATGCACGTGCAATAGGCCATTCCTCCGCGATCCGCCTGTGTAATCAATAAACCCCAGCGTGCGGAATCTATTCATAAAGAAACTGACGCGCGACCGGGTGGTGCCGATCATCTCGGCCAACGTTTCCTGACTGATCTTCGCAATCACCGTCTCCGGTTTGCCCTCCTTCCCGAAGTGGGCCAGCAACAACAGCGCCCGCGCCAGCCGCTTCTCGCTGGAATTAAACAGTTGATCCACCAAATCCTCTTGGATGCGGATCGAGTGCGTCAGTAAATAGGACATGAATGCCTCGGCAAACCTGGGCTGCTCCTTGAGCAGGCGGAGCATGACCGCTTTGTCGAGGCAGATAATCTTGGAGTCTTCCAGGGTGGTCGCGGTCGCCGTACGCACCGTCTGGCCCACGAGGCACGATTCGCCGACAAACGCACCACGCTCAAGAATCGCCACGACGGCTTCTTTGCCCTGGGCCGACACCACGGTCACTTTCACCTTGCCCGTCTGCACATAGAACACCACCTCCGTCGCATCCCCCTGTGAGAAGAGAATCTGTTTCTTGGGGGACGAGAGGATCGTTTTTTCCGTGTCAGCCTTACTGAGGAATGTGTCCAGATTGAACGGCGTTTGTATGCGTACCATAGATCGACCTCCTCTACGTGTTGGAGCGACTGCGCCAGCCGTTGATGTGATGGAACACCGTGGTCGCACCGAACGACCTCGGCCATGTGCCAGGGCCCATGCACATGGCTCGTGTCCGCTCTCGACACAGTTACTCCCAACCGCACGCTCTACTCATTCGACCGAGACGTCACACTATCGACCGCGGTTCAGGGAATAGGATCCGCCCGACGACGAGACAGGGGCCTGCAGGCTCTCCACATGCTGTTGCATTTCCCTCAATGCCTGCCCGATCTGTTTGACCGAGCAATGGCGCAGGGCATGGATACTGTCCCCCATCCACAGCCGAAGGCCTGTTCGGGACGGTGAATTCAGCGTCAACACATACGTCCGTGATGTCGTCTTCATAGTGTCCTCCGTGATAATGGTGCCCCCTGCTTCAGACTCGAGCCGAGCCTGACACAACGGGCCCCGTTGTGCTGTCCTCGTCATGTCGTCCGAAATACCGCGAGCAGATCACTCAATGCCATGGTCTTATGCGTCAGCACGGCCCGCTCCGCCATCAGCTCATCCCGCGCACGCGCCTTCTCGGCTCCGTCCCCGCGGCACGCCATGATCAGCGAGCCCACCCGATTGCACTCCTGCTCGACCTTTGCCTTGACCACTGGATTGACCGCCAGCATATCCAGCGCCGTAGTCCTGGTTGCAGCGAGATGCGACTGTAAGTCGGCCTCGGGATAGTTGATCTGCGCGGCTTCGCTCACACAGCGATCTATGCTTTGAGCCAGAAAGAGGTACAATCTGGCCAGCGTGTCCGTGACGTCGATATGACTATGAACGACGGATTGAGCCTTCATGGTTTATGCTCCTTTTCGTTGCAGATGCGATGACGTTTTGATGCAGCTCACATCGCCTGAGATGACTGGTTGCCTGGCTGCGGCAGCGTTTCCACGGGAAGACTCGGCTCCGACGACCCCTGCATCGATGCCTTCAGTTCCTGGATCGCCCTTGCGACATCCTGTTCCGTCGATCCAAACCGGTCTCCCATCACCTTGATCGCCTGAGCGATCGCTTTCTTCATCTTCGAAATGTGTTCTTCGGGTGTCATCAACCACCTCTTGCGTGTGAATCACCGTGGTGCATCTGATCAGTCAGGGCGCCGGGATGATGCGCCGCGTCATCCCGTGGATGACCAGCAGCACGATCCCACTTACGAGCAGGACCCAGGAACTCTGAGTCGCGACCGTGGCTACTCCAGCCCAATGCAAGCCCCCGGCAACCACTCCAAAGAATAGAAACATCGCTGCATAGTCCATCATCGTGAATTCCTCTCCAGAGTTGCGGTCGTTTGAGGAAGCCTCCCCCTGCACATCCTGGCATCGATCCTCTCCCCATGGAACTAGGCGTTTTCCTAGCATGCGCGGCCAAGAATCACGAATCGTGTCAAACGATCGTGGTCTGAAGACAGTCTCTGGCGTCGAAGCGGCGGAGGCTGAAGAATCGGTCGCGCCAGTGAAGGAACCGAACAGCGCGAGCAACCTAGGACAGTCGGCGTTGCTGGAACGTCAGAGACTCCATCGATGCATCGATCATGCTACTCATCGCCCACATCAGGAACATCTCCCTACATACAGTGATGCTACTCGCTTTAACTATTACTAGTCAAGTATTATCTTGCCATACACTTCTCGCAGATCTATTATTAACCATTATTAGTTAACTCGCTTGACCGCCATTGATTAACTTCTTCCCAGCATCGCATAAGGAGGAGATGGTTTATGGACATTGCGCTCATCATCAGGAATCGACTGAAGGAGTTGGGACTGGGACAGCGAGATCTCGCCCGTGCAGCCCACGTGACTGAATCATATATCTCCCAGTTGCTTACGCAGAAGAAACTCCCTCCGGCGCCGAACCGGACCGACATGTACGAGAAGATCGGACGAGTACTGAAGTTGCCGCATGGACAATTAGCCAAATTGGCCGAACAGCAGCGCCGGGAACAGCTGAGGAAGCGGTTGGAAGACCCTCCGAGCCCCTTGCTGCACGATGTGCGGGAATTGATCCTCCGGAAGTGTCACCCCGGAAAAACCCGGCAGATCCGCACAATTTTCGAGAAACAACCCTTCGGCGAACTCGAGCGGTTCGTCACGCAGAAGCTGCTGGGTGTCGTCAAAAGTGTGGCTCGGCAGGAACTCGACAATCCTACATGGGTGCGGAAGGTGGCGCGACTAAGCAAGACAAGCTATCCCCAGATGCGTGTCACCGTGCTGGAGTTCTTAGATACGACGGTCTTCGATCTCTCCAGCGAGAACTGCATCGCGTTCCTCAATCCCTTGATCGAATCCTGGGATATCGACCTTGTCACCTTTTGTATTGAGATTGTCCTAAACCGCCGAGTGGCGCCAGGACACCACAAAACGTACGAGTTCATGGAGAAAGGACCGGATAAGACTTCAGAGGAAGAACCTGGGCTGAAGGAATTTCTACAAGATCCCTTGCTGAGCGGAGATACGACCGAGGAGGAACTCACCTTTCTGCGCACACTGACGTTTAAAAACAAACGGCCAACCCTGCTCTACTATTACCGTGAGCTTCAAAGCCTTAGAGACCCGTTGCATTTTCAGACCCCTAACAGGAAACCTTCAGGAAAGTAACGACGCATGGACACCTCGTTATTTTGCCAACGTATGGGTCAAAAGCAGAACGGTCACCCACACAATCACATACGTAAGCAAGATGAGTTCCATTGACATCGCGCGCCGAAAATCACGCCACCTATTCATAACTTCCTCCCGGTGTTTAGCGGTCCTACGCGCTGAAGAAGCTGCCGCGTCCGCACGTGGTCTTAGCTGTCGGATTCTTCATCACTACACCCGAACCCTGCGTGTGGTCCACGTCATCGACTTCCGTACCGACCAGCAACGGGGCGCGCTGTGAATCCATGACGACTTTGACGGCATCCTGTTGAACGACCATGTCATCCTCCTGCATCGAGGACTTCAGCGACATCTCGAACTGATCGCCATGAGAAGTTCACTGGGCGCTCCCTTTCTTCGACTTCGCTGCAGGTGACCCTGGGACACGTGCACCATTCCGGATTGGTTGATTGTGGCTCGCTCGATTGGCCTCGATCCCTGGGTCCGTCGTCGCTCCACAGAGCAAGCAACGCCATCCAGATACCGGAGGCTGCCCCATATCTTGCATTTGGATTGCAACCAGGAGGCCTTGGCAACGTACACAGCGCATAACTCCTCCTCTCAGCTTCCCTACAACACTCTTCTCAAAGTTCCATTCCAGATAAGGGACGCATATATGGAATCGGTGGAACCTCGATAGAAGCCATGCCACCACGCCTCGGCAATGAACGCCCACCACCTGATCATGCCAGGCCTCCTTTCCTGGAGACTAGCAAGCTTTGGACGGATGGTTCGATGAAGCGATATTGAAGACCGCCAGATTCGGATGCTGGAACTCTAGGCGTTTTTCGCGTTTCTGAAACGTGCGATCCCCAATCCCAAGTAACTGCTGCTTATCGAGAAACAAATCCCGCTTGTCATACACCGCCCACTCATATTCCTTCGTCATCGCAAGGGCATCGACCGGACAGGCTTGGACGCACAGTCCACAAAACAGACACCGCGTCATGTCCATCGTATACTCTCGCGCGTATCGTTTCGTCGGCTCCTCAGGCACTTCGGCACTCACCACGGCAATGACGCGAGAGGGACAGGCGGCCTCACAGAGATCGCATCCGACACACTTCTCGGTTCCATCGTCATAGCGCAGCAAGGCCAACATGCCGCGATAGTTATCCGGCAACACCCGCTTCTCGTGCGGATACTGCAACGTGATCGGTTTGTAGTGGATGAGATGGCTCATGGTCGACTTCATTCCCATCGCGAGTTCATAGAAGGTGATCAGCTTGAGCCAAGCTGTAAATCCGCGATACTGTTTTGCAAATCTCTCATTCAACTTCATGCGCATTCGCTCTTCAATCCGACCGATCAGCTGTCCCGCGATCTTTCGCAGGCAGGACTCGGCTGCGCACATTGTGTTGTCGCGAAACAGCTGCGTCCTCCCTGCCATGAATGAACACCGTTCCGTGCGATATCCTCGTGCCGGACCTTGTCGGTTAGACGGAACGATCAGTGTCGTACATCTTTCTCCTCTTCGGGAATCGAGGCCCAAATCGTAATGCTCCACAACAACACCATAATGCCAAGCAGACTGTAAATCTGATACATCGTGATCACCTCGCTTTCAATCATACGTCCGGTTGCTCATTCACCTCTGGCCCTCATCGTCTCACCAATTGGTGAGACGGGTCCCTGCTGCAGATCCTGAAGGCCTGTCACGCTACACGTCAAAACTTCGGTGCCGACTGGATCGCTTTCCGAGTGTCCTCTTCACCTTTACAGCTTTGTTCCGCCAGCATACGTTGCCCGGCACTGGCGACCCTGGGAATTCTGGCCATACAGGTTTTGAGCGTATCCTCCGCGGCACCTGATGCCATGACACCACGCTCTCCTATTGGAGCGGACTCCAAGGCGCCTTCTACGTACGGATCTGCCGCGTGAACAGGTTGCGTTGACCCCAGCGACAGGACTGAGAGCCCTATAAGCACTGAACCTACAGCTGCACACTTTGTCATCGTCGTTTTCATCGTGAATACCTCCTCACAACTGGTTATATGGCCTATTCTTCATGCACCCCGTGGTGGACTCACACGATGGAGCTCTTGCGCATCGTTGCATCACATGGCGACTGTGCAGACGCAAAAGACACGAACGCCGTGGACTTGTCCATCCGCATACGGCACCGATTGAGTCGCTGAAACTCGCTATTCGAAGAAGCGGAGGAGACTGGGGAATCAGACGCGCCTGAGAGGGAAGGAATACGCGAGAGATAGGACAGTCGACGTTGCGTTGAACGTCACATGATCACCCTACAAGCCACTCCTGCTGCTGTCAATGCATCAACGAGGAGCGTCTCATGTAACACAGTGATTCCATAGGGCTATATTTATTTTCTCGGATATACATATATTTTCCTAAATGAGGGAATCCCTCTGGGACTTATGTGTCTCGTCCAGCACGTAGAGTAGCCGACTAGCTGGCGTCGCTCGGATAGGTTCCTTCCTGGCCTGAAGAAATTCTCTCCACAAGAGAACGATTTCACAAGCACTGATCCTGGGTCTTTCGCCCATATGACAGAGGCAATCTTAACATTCACCCGCTGGGAGGTTTATGAGATAATCCTGCCATGATCTTGAAACGTTGGCTCGTCGGCGACCCCCTGAAGACTGCCCAAGCTGCGGACCAGCGGTTGTCCAAAACACTCGCTCTCGCTATTTTTTCCTCAAACAACATTTCGTCCGTTGCCTATGCAACGGAAGAAATCTTGCTGGTCCTTGTCTTGGCCGGGACAGCTGCCATCGCCTGGTCGATCCCGGTCAGCCTGGCGATCCTTTTTCTTGTTCTGGTTCTCACCATCTCCTACCGCCAGATCATCTACGAATATCCCGAGGGCGGCGGAGCCTATACCGTTGCTAAGGTAAACCTCGGCGAACTCCCGTCACTCGCTGCCGCTGGCGCGTTAATGATCAGCTATGTCGTCACCGTAGCCGTGAGCATTGCGGCCGGCATTGCGGCGCTGACGTCCGCAGTTCCAAGCTTATTCGTGCACCGCGAAGCGTTGGGACTTGTGACCATCCTGTTCATCGTCATCATGAACTTGCGCGGCGTCCGGGAGTCTGGCAATTTCTTTTCCATCCCCACCTACTTCGCCATCGGCGTGTTGGGGCTTCTGGTCGTGGTGGGCGTCGTCCGATCTCTGTACGATTCCAAACCGGTTCCTCTCGCAATCAACCCCGTAGACTCCGGTGGAGGGCTGGAATCTCTCACACTCTTTCTGATCCTTCGTGCCTTTGCTGTGGGTTGCTCAGCCGTCACCGGCATGGAAGTGATCTCCAACGGTGTGAAGGCGTTCCGTGCTCCTGAATCGAAGAATGCTGCGACGACAATGATCTGGATGTCCATCATCCTGGGGTCGCTGTTCATGGGAGTCAGCTGGTTGGCCTACCACTATGGCATCCTACCCAAAGCGGACGAAACGGTCGTCTCTCAACTGGCGCGAATAACCTTCGGCACCGGCGCTGCCTATTACGCTGTTCAGATCGGCACCATGATACTGTTGATCCTGGCAGCAAACAGCGCATTTGCCGGCTTCCCGCACTTGGCTTCAATTCTTGCACGAGATGGATTCATGCCCCACCAGATGGCCACATTCGGAGACCGCCTGGTCTTCTCTAATGGAATTGTCATTCTCGGATTCTTCGCCTGTCTCCTCCTTGTACTGTTCGAAGGTGATACGCACGCACTGATCCCGCTGTATGCGATCGGCGTATTCGTGTCCTTCACGATTTCCCAATCTGGAATGGTCCGTAGCTGGCTGAAACGGAAAGGAGACCATTGGCGGAAAAAGCTCTTGGTCAATGGCGTGGGAGCCGTCACGACCGGAGTCGCTACCATGATCATCGCCACCACCAAATTCTGGGATGGGTCCTGGATCGTAGTGCTTTTGGTCACCCTTTTGATAATGATGTTTCGCGGTATTCGGTCCCATTACAAAGCGGTGAAGGAGCAGATCACGCTCACTCGAGATTCCCGTCCACCTCGTCCCAGACACAACCTGATCCTGATCCCGATCAGTGGGGTGAACCGGTCGGTGGTCCGAGCCGTAGACTATGCTCGAAGCCGAGGGGGGGACATCAAAGCCCTGTTGGTTGATGTCAACAAGGAAGAAACCGCGCTTACTGAAATTCAGTGGGCACAATGGGGGTGTGGGGTGCCCTTGATCGTCCTTCCCTCACCGTATCGCTCTGTCCTGGGATCGATCATGGACTTCATCGAAGAACAACGGCAGAAAGACCCGGACTGTTGGATTACCGTGGTCCTCCCCGAGATTCTCCCGGCCCGCTGGTGGCAGAACATTCTGCACAACCAACGAGCGCTCATGCTGAAGGCATCCTTACTCTTTGAGGATCGCGTGGTCCTTACGGATGTTCCTTTCCACCTAACGAAATAATCATGGCTGGTGCCGTCTGACTCGTGAAACACAAAGCGCGAATTAGAACCATCTGTCGATATCTGTATATTACCTTCCTGGTAATGACTCCTTCCGTCGAAGCCTTTTTTACACTCATGGAGCCAGCAGAAGGGGCCAGGTTGCTCCGCCCTGGATCGTTTGCCCTGAGGTTTGTGCGATAATCATCTCATGATCCTGAAACGCTGGCTTGTCGGCGACCCTCTCAAGACTGCCCAAGCAGGGCACGAACGGCTTTCAAAAACGCTCGCCCTGGCCATCTTCTCCTCGAACGCCATTTCGTCTGTCGCCTATGCTACCGAAGAAATCTTGCTCGTGCTCGTGCTCGCCGGAGCTGCTGCGGTGTCCTGGTCGATCCCTATCAGTCTGGCGATTCTCTTCCTCGTTCTCGTCCTGACCATCTCCTATCGTCAGATCATTTATGAATATCCAGGGGGAGGCGGTGCATACATCGTCGCACGATCCAATCTTGGCGATACACCGGCCCTGGTAGCAGCGGCAGCGCTGATGATCGACTACGTCTTAACTGTGGCCGTCAGCGTTGCAGCGGGAATCGCAGCCCTCACCTCAGCCATCCCAAGTCTATTCGTTCACCGCGAAGCTTTGGGCCTTGTCGCCATTCTTTTCATAATCGTGATGAATCTCCGCGGAGTTCGCGAGTCAGGAAAATTTTTCGCCATCCCGACCTATTTTGCCATTGGAGCATTGGGCCTACTGGTCGTAGTGGGAACGATTCGGTCTTTATCCAACACGGGAGCTTCTCCCACTCTGACCAGCACTGTCGAGACAGAAACCCTGACCTTGTTTCTCGTGCTCCGCGCCTTTGCCGCAGGCTGTTCTGCCGTCACCGGGATGGAAGTCATTTCAAACGGGGTCAAAGCTTTCCGCGCACCCGAATCCACCAATGCCGCCACCACCATGATCTGGATGTCTACCATCCTGGCATCTCTATTCATGGGCATCAGCTGGATGGCCCATCACTACGGTATCCTGGCCAAGGTCGATGAAACGGTGGTCTCGCAACTGGCTCGCCTCACCTTCGGCACCGGCGCTGTCTATTACGCCGTGCAGATCGGCACCATGGCACTGTTGGTCCTAGCAGCGAATAGCGCCTTCGCAGGCTTCCCGCACCTGGCATCGATCCTGGCGCGGGATGGCTTCATGCCCCACCAGATGGCGACGTTCGGGGACCGCCTGGTTTTTTCGAACGGCATCATCATTCTTGGATTCTTTGCCTGCCTCCTACTTGTCCTGTTCCAAGGGAATACGCACGGATTGATTCCCTTGTATGCCATCGGCGTGTTTATGTCGTTTACTCTCTCTCAGGCCGGCATGGTGAAACAATGGCTCGTCAAGAAGGGACCGCATTGACAAACTAAACTGATCGTCAACGGGGTTGGCGCCGTAACCACCGGGATCGCGACGATTATCATCGCCAGCACCAAGTTCATGCAGGGTGCCTGGATCGTTTTCCTCCTGATCACGATCCTTCTCCTCATGTTTCAAGGGATTCGCTCCCACTACAAAGCCGTCACCGAACAAATCGCGCTGGATCGTCGAGGAGAACGGCCGCCCTTGCCAAGGCGCAATATCGTGATCATCCCGATCAGCGGTTTGAATCGTGCCGTGGTCCGTGCGTTGGACTACGCAAGAAGCCGCCCCGGCGAAATCCGAGCTGTGTTCGTCGATGTCGATCCCGAAGAGAGCGCCAAGGTCAAAATCCAATGGGCCCAATGGGGAGGTGGCGTGAATTTGATTGCTCTCTCCTCTCCCTACCGCTCCGTTCTGGGGTCGTTACTGGATTACGTTGAGGAAATACTCGAGAAAGACCAGAATACCTGGGTGACTGTCGTAATCCCGGAAATTCTTCCTGCGAAGTGGTGGCAGGGTGTTCTGCACAACCAACGAGCCTTCCTGCTCAAAGCAGCCTTACTCTTCAAAGACCGAGTCATTCTTACCGACGTTCCGTACCATCTGACACGATGAGCGTGAAACCTGATCCGTCAATCGGCACACGTCATCTGCAATTTTCGAATTGGCACCTTCCCAATACACTGAATTGCCTTTAGATCCCCACGGAATGAAGCTCCCCGCAGCAAGCTGAGGGGCATCATAGAACTCAGTTCCTAAGACTTCTCGGAAACAGAGAAGAACCCAGTAGCAAGCGACGGGGAATAGCCGAGTTTAAGGAATCGAGTATCATGACTGCCGTAACGGTATCCCTGTCAGATAAAGAAATGCGCCGACTGGAAGAGCTGAGTAAGCGCGAGGGGGGTTGACTGTTGAACCGATGGTCCGGCTCGACATCAAGGACGTCATCAGCCAACAGGATGACTCCTTTCGAGCCGTAGCGAGGCGTGTCATGGAGAAGAACGCCGAGCTTTATCGTCGCCTCTCGTGATTTGGAGCAGCAGTCTACCCAGCTAGCCGTTTAAGCATCGGTCCATACTGCTTGCGCAATTCCTGCGCAACAGATTTGATCCGCACCCGTCCGACACCAACCTTGGCCTTTATTTTCGCCGACTTCTTTTTCATAGAGCCACCATCACACTCGCCCATTATACCTTTTCCAGTCGAACTGATCCGTAGGTTTGACTGGCTTGCTGGAGCTCTCTTTCTTTGATGGACTTCCGGTCGAAGGTGAGAACCGTATCCCTCACGCCTAACCCGCTCGCGTGGTTATTCGATTCATCATCGATCAGTAGAATTCACCATTCTCGGGTGGCGATTGTTCTCGCGGTCGAAATTCGGAGTGATACGGTGACGGGTTTGTATTTCTAGGCCCCCTGCTTCCCCTTACCTTTCACAACCAGAGCGACTACCTGGAACAACTTTTCGACTCGGGCCTTATATTGATTCATGAACTGAGCCGTCCACATCTTGTTATATTCGATCGCCGCACTTTTCTTCATGCCTGCATCCTTTTCGCCAAGCGGAGAAGAGTAGTGCGCAATGAGGCGATCAAGCTCGTCTTCACGGAAATTGTTCGAATATGCATGCTTTAAATGGTCATGGAGGGTCTCAACCTGCCCGATCGCTTTCCTGATGTCCTTCAAGAACACGTCGAGAAGCCGTTCGACTTCCTTCCTTTTCTCACCAACCAGATCGGGGTAGGTCTTCGCTATGGATGTTCTTATTTGCTGCTCGTACTCACTGACATATTTCCGAGTGAGTGAGTCATATTCCGACTCGAGTTCTGAGACTCGGATGAGCGTAAGCAGTTTTTCTACCTTGATTGCCTTTGGGCTTTCAATCGTTGCCGCTTCCGTGGCAATCACACTAGAAACCAGCGTGACACAGCATATCCACCCTCGCAGAGCAGCCCGTACAATTCTGACATGATGCATCCCTTCCAATCTGTGCATAGTCTCACCTCTTGCGATCGAGTCTACTCCGATTGGACTGATCGTCAAGAAATAGACAGCTTCTACTGTCAGATTTTACTCAACCGAACTGGCCCATAGGTCTGCCGCGCTTGTCGGAGTTCCTTGATGTGCTTTCGCAGAGCCGAACCGAATCGAGAGCGCTCCACCTCATCTCTGAATCGCTTGCTCTCATGTTCAACCTGGTCAATCGCCTCAGCCAGCTGCTCGACCAGGCGTCTCCCAGATCCGGTAAGCCATCCGAGATGATGATCGGCGTAATGCAGGTCTTGAAGTGAGTGGCGGACAGATTCAATCTCTTCCAAGCAGCGAAAATGTGCCCGTTGCAGGTCTCGCTGGGTGAGTCCCGCTTTTTCCCAGCGTACTGCTCCACGGAGCCCGGATCCCCACAACGAAAGCCGTTCGAACAAGAGAGCTCCCATGGTAAACGTGAACGTCGCGTGAAGAATGCCACGCAACGGGCGGAGGCTCCGTCGCCACGGTGAGTAGAAAATCTGCTGGTTATGGTCGCCACGATACATGACATATTTCCGCAGCAGGAGATTCAAGTGATGATGGCTGTTTTCATGGATCAGATCATCAATCAGATCAAGATTGCCACGATCGAAACAGTTGATGAACGACAGCCCCGGCCGATGCCGATAGCTGAAGCTGACCACACCCTTCGCCTGCAGCGGGACTATGCGAGAAGTGAGCAGTGCCACCACCTCATGGCCTTCTGGCCACGCGAGCTGGATGGTCTGCCATGCACGAGCAATACGGTCAACAGATCGTTGGTCGGTTGACTGTACTGTCCTGGGCTGACGATCCTTTCCATAAACAAGTGTCGGGCCAACCGTAACCGTTTCATGGTCACGGTAGATCGCGAACACGGGCGGATGGTACGCCCATTCCCATTGCCCTTTTTCACCACATCTTGACCAGATCGAGGACACGACCTTGCCAGTCTTCATGGTCACGCCGGTAGGCTCCACTCGGAATTCGACAAGTCCCGACGACCGGCGCAGTGCACGCCCGACATCGCTCGGCGCTTTGCACCACCCACCAGTGATATCAACGGAGAGCATCCCTGCGAGTTCTGCCTTTTCAAAATTCTCCTTCAAGTTCCCACATACCTCCCACCGCATCATCTTTCGCTGCCGACACCATGTGACCGGTACGGCCGGATCGAACCAGAGAGACTCCTGAATCAATTCCTGCGCCAACCGACAACACAGAGCAAACAACCGCTTCTCTAGCCCACCGGCGTGAGGCTTCCCAGTCGGGAACAGATCATCAAAGTACCCGTGTTCAAAAAACTTCTCCTGACATTCATCAAACAACTGCGCCGCGAAATCGGCCCGATCCCGGTCCAATCTCAACTGTGTGAGCACATCTAAGAAATAGACAAGGTCATTGAGCGCCTCAATCCATCCAATCATTTTCCAGTTGGAGTAGGCTTCTATCGCAAAACTTGAACGGAGACTGTCAAAGAGGTCAATTGGAAGCCTGCATTCTCGAGCGAGATCAGCATGATCGGCAGACAGTTCTCGACAAAGATCGGCGAGCAAACGCCGCATCGATTGGCGAAACTCATCTCTCAATCGCACGAGTGGCTGAAGATCGAGCAGGCGCATGAAGAACAACGAAACGCAAATAGCTGCTAGGACTCTAGCTTAACGCAAAAGGATGGCGCAAGATCGAGCCCCAGACGCACCCAATCCTTCCGTGAGGCTTACAACTGTATCGTACACTCCACGCGGCTTGAGACGGTCGTGATCACACAACAATCGTAATGTTCATCTGAACTCGTCGAATTCCCCGATGGTGGATGATCACCGGATCGACACTATTACCGCACGCAACACAACGCAATACCCGCATCCACGTCGATACGTAGCTCTCTTGGTTGATGTCACGGCATTCACTTCACTCTCTTGCGTGTTGTTTTGCCACATCGTACAGTGACGCCTGAAACAATCGCCCCGCCCCCGACAAACTTGTAACCTGCGCGGTGGCATGGGACATGATTGAAGCAGGTAAAAACCTCCTGACAGGCATTGGAATTCATTCATCATGCTGAATGCTTCGGATCTTGAACAGGTGCTGAAGGAGATTTCACCTGTTTTACGTGGCGCATGGATTCAAAAAATTCATCAGCCGACAGCTCGCACTCTCGTATTTGACGTTCGCGTCCCTCGGCACACGCACCGATTGTTGATCTCATGCGAACCAGATTCTGCTCGTCTTCATTTCACCACCCATTCTCACGTCAACCCTCCAACGCCTCCGCCATTCTGTCAATTTCTCCGAGCCCATTTCCAAGGAGCGAGGATCGACGACATTCATCAGATCTCATGCGACCGTATTGCTGAACTTCAACTCACCGCGAAGGAAGGAGCGCGGACGATCGTGTGTGAATTGACCGGCAAGAAAGCCAATCTGGTGATCCTCGATGCTGAGCGTCGAGTACTTAGGGACCTGCTCCACCAACAGCCCCTTGTCAGGCAACCCTATGTAGTACCAGCAAAACGCGATAGCAGCCCAGCAACACGACCCACTCGGTTCACCGGATATGCCGACTCTGCATATCCGATTTCTGCAGAAATCGATGCCCACTACCAAGTACAAGATGCGACACGGGGAATCGCTCAGGCGAGAGAATTGCGGATGCGACTTCTCAAGAAGGCACTCAAGAAAGAACTGCGTTTGATCGAGGCCTGGAAAGGAGACCTGTCAAAGGCTTCGGCCTATCATGACCATGCTCGGTATGGAGAGCTGATCAAAGCTAACCTCCATGCGATCTCGAAAGGAACTGATCAGATTACCGTCACGGATTACTTCGACGACAGATTGCCCGACATCAGCATTCCACTCGATCCCACAAAATCGGCCCAGGGCAATATGGATGATTACTTTCGGAAACATCGAAAATATCTCGCTGCCGAACATGAACTCAAACCGCGCATCGAGCGAGCGGAGCAGCATGTGAATCAGCTCCGCGACGAACTGAAGGACGTGGAGCAAGAAACCTGGTCTCCCTCCACCAGCCTGATAGCTCCGCTTACTCACAACCGAAGTGTTCGTGGAACAACCGAGCAACGACGACCCACCACTGATCAGCGGGGCCCCTTTCGACGGTTTACCTCCACAGACGGGTTGCCGATCTTCATCGGACGTAATGCCCGCGAAAACGATGAACTGACGTTCGGCTTAGCGAAGAGCGAGGATCTCTGGTTGCACGCCCGTGGAGCACCTGGCTCTCACGTTGTCGTGAGGCTCACCAAAGGAAGCAATCCCCCACCCGAAACCCTTCGCGATGCTGCGACCTTGGCGCTCCTGTATAGTGATTTGAAGAAGAGTGGGAAAGGCGAGGTCATCTACACACGGCGTAAATGGGTCAAGAAAGCGAAGGGGCAAGCACCAGGATCCGTGATCGTCACGCAAGAAAAGTCATTACACGTGACTCTCGATAAAACCAGGCTGGAAGCCCTCAAAAGTCGAAGAAACCAGGAGTAGTTGCTCAATCCTCGCCAATTTCCCTCTCTCCTGTTCCCATGCTATTGCCCCAGCGTATGCGTCCTGTTGTTCTGCAGCCTCCCCTGAAAAAGGTCATCCCTACACCCCTTTCCTTTAGAGGTTTGCCTGCACTCATTCAGGAACTGGGTAATGCATTACGCAAGGCCTTCGGTGCACATGTCCATGCTACCACCCACAGACTTTCAGGCCTTACGGTTCGGCCATCGTGCAGCCAGTATCTTCTCCTCAACCAGAAACACACTCAGGATCGGTCTCTATTTTTTCATCGGTATGATCAGGTACGATTGCCTCCGCAACTCCGGATTGTCAGTTTTCCACGTCATTATCGCGAGTCGGAGACCATACGGTGAACTACGTCGCGCTCAAAATGCTGTTCGGTGATCGCGCCAAATATCTCATGCTGCTCTGCGGCTTAACCTTTGCCGTGATGCTGATCGTTCAACAGGGTTCTATTTTCTGGGGCCTTATGATGTGGTCCCAAGCCAGCATCACCAATCTCAATGTACCGATCTGGGTGACAGATCCAGGCATCACACAAGTCGACGAGGTCAAGCCGATCGCTGATACGGCGGTCGATCGCGTCAGAAGTGTCGACGGAGTGGAGTGGGCGGTCCCGCTCTACAAAGGTCTCCTCAGGGCTCGACTCGCCAACGGGGAATACCATCAGATCACGCTCACCGGACTCGAATCAGCCACACTCATCGGACGTCCTGCTGAAGTACTCGAAGGCCGCTTCGAAGACATTTTACAGCCTGACTCGGTCGTGCTAGATCAGTGGGCCGTGGAGCGTATGGGAGGCCCCACCGTCGTCAAGGTCGGGACCGTCTTTGAATTGAACGACAAACTCGCCCGCGTCGTCGCGATTGCAAAAACACAGAAGAGCTTCACGAATATTCCTGTGGTCTATACCACATACGAACGTGCTATCCGCTATGTTCCGCACGAACGCCGAACCTTGTCATACGTACTGGCCAAGGCCAAAGACGGACTCTCGGTTGAAGACGTGATCCAGCGGATACAGACTCAAACAGGTCTGGGGGCATTCACGGCCGAGGAGTTCGGCTGGAAGACCATGCTCTGGGTTCTGAAGAACACTGGTATCGGCATCAATTTTGGAACCACGATCCTACTTGGATTCATCGTCGGGATGGCCATTGCGGGGCAAACGTTTTATCTCTTCACGGTCGAAAATCTCCGCCAGTTCGGTGCGCTCAAAGCCATGGGCGCTTCGACACTGACGCTGGCTCGGATGATTCTCTTGCAAGCCTTTACCGTTGGACTCACCGGGTACGGGGTCGGGATAGGGCTCGCCACAGTGTTTGGATCTCTGACGGCTAGTGGTGGCAGCTTGCCCTTTGTCGAGACGTGGCAGTTGCTGCTCCTGGTCCTCGTTGCGCTCCTCACCATTTGCATCGTTTCAGCCACAGTGAGTATCGTGAAACTCGCCCGACTCGAACCGGCGATTGTCTTCCGATGAGCACGATGAACAACGACTCGCAACCAGCAGCGGTGCGTGCACACAGCGTAGTCAAGTCATTCGGTACTGGAGACACTAAAGTGACGGTGCTGAAAGGTATCGATTTGGATGTCTATCTCGGGGAGTTGTTGTTGCTCGTCGGTGAATCCGGAGGTGGGAAGACCACGCTCCTCTCTGCCATTGCTGGGATTCTCGACATCGATGAGGGCCAAATCGATGTGCTTGGAATTCCACTCAGCACATTGCCGCCAGGTAAGCGAACCACGTTTCGAGGGCAAACAATGGGGTTTATCTATCAACAATTCAATCTTTTACCTGCGCTCACCGCTGCTGAAAACGTGGCCGTGCCGCTCTTGATCCAAAAGATTCGCCGCCCGGCGGCCTTGCGTCGAGCACGCATGATGCTGGATCGGGTCGGTCTCGGTGACCGAACGGAGTTCGTCCCCAAGAACCTTTCAGGCGGCCAGCAGCAGCGAGTCGCCATCGCCAGAGCCTTAGTCAATGAGCCGCGATTACTCGTGTGCGACGAACCAACCGCCGCCTTAGACGGGGCAAACGGGCAAAAGATCATGGAGCTGCTGCGTGAAGTCGGTCGATCACCGGATCGTTGTGTCATGGTGGTTACACATGACAGCCGCATCTTTCACTTTGGTGACCGCATAGCCAACCTTACTGATGGACGTATCGTCAACATTGAACGCATTCAGCAGGAAGGAACGGTATGATCGTCCTGAAACGATTGAGTGTCTGGCTGGCGCTAGCAGGTGTGGGATTCGCAGCATGGGTGCTAATAGGTGCGAACCAGAAGGACCCCATGCCCCAGCCGATCTCAGAACCGCCTCGTTCTCCATACCAGCAAACCGTTGCGGCCTCCGGCATCATCGAAGCCGTGAACGAAAACGTCCGCATCGCGCCCCCCGTCGCCGGTTTGATTATCAAGATGTTTGTCACAGTCGGTGATCAGGTCGATGAGCAGGCGCCACTCTTCCAGCTCGATGATCGAGACCTGCGAGCCCAACTCTTGACTCGGGGAGCCGCTATTCCTCCGATACGTGCTCAAATCGACGAGCAGCAGTACCGGATTGGTGATCTTGACACACAATTCCGCCGCCTCAAATCGGTTCACGATGAACGAGCCGTGAGCGAAGATGACGTGAAGCGGACATGGTATGCCCTAGAAATGGCGAAGCGCAGTTCACAACGTCTCGACGCGAACCTCAAGCAGGCCGTCGCACAGCGCGACGAGGTGTCGCTTCTGTTGGAGCGTCTGACGGTACGTGCGCCGAGGCGCGGAACCATACTCCAGGTCAATGTGCGGGCCGGAGAATATGCCACGCTGAACCCCGCTGAGCCACTGATCCTCTTGGGTGAAACTGAGCAGCTACAAGTTCGTGCCGATGTCGATGAGGTCAACGCTCCTCTTGTCACACCTGATGCACGGGGAGTCGCCTCGATCAGGTCAATGGGAGGACAGAAAATCCCGCTCCGCTTCGTCCGCATCGAGCCTTTTGTCGTGCCTAAGAAGTCGTTGACGGGTGACAATACCGAGCGCGTTGATACACGGGTGCTTCAAATCATCTATCGTTTTGACCGCCCGTCCTTTCCAGTCTATGCCGGGCAGCAGGTCGATGTGTTCATTGACCGACAAGCCGCAAGCCTGTCCAATCGAGAACAACCCTCCACATTGCGTACGGGAGAAGATCGATCGTGAGCCGTACAGGAGCTTCCATGGGAATCATCTTGGCAGGGGTGATCCTCTGCTCCTGTGTGCAGGGGAAAGAGTACCAACGGCCCCCGGTCGACACACCGGATGGCTGGGCCAAGCTTTCTTCTGTTCCTACCGCAGTTTCGTCGGATCATGGACCAGAAGCGGCCTGGTGGAAGACGTTTCAGAATGAGGAACTCACGGATCTCATCGAACAAGCGCTGCAACACAATCACACCGTGAAAGAAGCGCTCGCTCGAATACTTGAGGGCCGCGCCTCCGTTATGTCGGCTACCGCCGGGCTTTTCCCCCAGCTGAATTTATCCAGCAGCTACACGAACATCGCCGTATCGAAAAATACCTTGGCCGGTTTAGGACTGGCAACGGGACAGAAACCAGGGCCTCAAGTGTTTGCGACGCCTGGAACCACCTTTGACCTGTGGAATGGTGCGATGGACCTTCGCTGGGAAGTCGATTTCTGGGGTCGTATCAGACGGGGCCGTGAAGCTGCGCAGGCTGAAACGAGGGCCATCGAACAGGACGCTCGAGCAGTTGCGCTCTCGTTGATCAGCGATGTGGGGCAGTCTTATTTTCGCCTTCGAGAACTGGATGAGCAACTCGACATCGCCGCGCGCACCTTGGCTGTCCGTCAGGAATCACTAGAGATTGTCCAGAAACGGTCTTCGGTCGGCTTAGCGTCGGAGCTGGATGTCACACGCGCTGACGTCTTAGTCGCTGAATCGGCTGGGGTTCTGCCGGATCTCACGCGACTGCGTGCCATCGAATTACATCACCTTGAAGTGTTAACTGGGATAGGACCTGGATCACTGAATCTAGCCAGCCAACCCCTTCGGAGCGTGATCGTGCAACCGGATATCCCGATAGGGCTTCCTTCTGAGCTTCTCGAACGGCGCCCGGATATACTCGAAGCTGAAGCTACGCTCATGTCCTCCCACGCCCGTATCGGCCAAGCGCGCGCATATTTCTTCCCCACACTCACGATTACGGGGCAAGGCGGACTGCAGAGTGCGGACTTCGCCAATTGGTTTACGGGGAACAGCTTGAACTATAGCATCGGCCCATCTGTCACCCTGCCTATCTTTCAGGGAGGAACGAACCTTGCCCGCCTTGACCAGGCAGAATCTCACTATCAGCAGATGCTGGAGCACTACCGGCAGACCATTTTACTCGCCTTCCGAGAAGTCGCCGACCTCCTGACTTCTCTGAACGCGCGAGGCGAACAGCTCACCCATCAACGCGCACAACTCAGTGCGGCACAGGAGGCCGTACGATTGGCGCAGATCCGCTATCGCGAGGGTATGGTCAACTATTTTGAGGTCTTGGATGCGCAACGGACGGTGTTGTCGGCTGAAACCCAGCTGGTCCTCACCGAACGGGCTCGCCTCACTGAGATGGTCAGCCTGTTCAAGGCACTTGGTGGGGGTTGGGACCCGGCCCAGAAAGAGCCTACGACCTGACTTCGGTTGGACGACGTGCAGAAATAGGCGTTTTCCTCGCCCTGTACCGTATTCACCTCTATGATGGGAGCTGGAGGACGCAGACATGGAGGGACATCAGGGGAGTCGATCATCAGAGGCATCGTCGACCATCTTGGTCGTCGACGACGAACTCCCGATCATCAGGCTCTGCAAAGCTCTTCTTGAAGGAGCAGGTTTTACCATGCTTGAAGCCGAAGGCAGTTCAGACGCGCTCAAGATCTGCACGCAGCATGAAGGACCCATCGACGTCCTGCTTACAGACCTAGTCTTACCTCCACCGGGTTTTCAGCTCGCCTCAACCTCCAACCAATTCCCGCACGTCAACGGTCATGAACTGGCAGTTCGCGCAACCATGATCCGGAGTGGTCTCCGCATAATTTTAATGTCGGGGAATCCTGATAAGGAACTTACCAGCCATGGGATCAAGCGGGGAACACTCCCATTTTTGGCAAAGCCGTTCGAGCGTGACCGCCTCATTGCCCTCGTGCAAACCGTACTCGCACAGCCGGCGCCGACTCTGGCTGTAGAACCACAAGCACGCGCAGCCAACGATACCGACTGGTTCGGCTGAACATCCAAAGAACTGCAGTTGAGGGTTCGGTTCAACGAGAACTGGTGGGTTCTGCCGCCGTCCATGCACTCATCCTGCCCCTTTGATTCCTACGCGTGCTCAGTCATGAACCATCCGGCGATCGACAACCGACGATGCTGTCCCGCCGTGAGATCGACACGACAGATCCGGTGATAGCGAGGCACCGTAAACATGACGAGTGTTCCTGGACGAGGTTCAATGCAATGCGTCGGCACAAGGTCGATAGAATCCACAGACCGATCTGTCCGCTTGGTGTAGATGACTAATTCTCCACCCCAATCAGGCTGCCATTCATCATGGAGATACGTGACGATTGCGATTCGGCGTTGCAGCGCGCGGCGGCCCACGATGGGCCGTCCCTGGTCCGTATCATCATGCGTCAAGAGACAATCACCGGCTGAATAGGAATAGTAGCTAAACCCTACATGGCGCCCAATGATATTGGGGAAGGATTCGATGTACATTTGAATACACGGAAGCTGTAACCGCGAGAGAAAATGCTCCCCTTCTACCGATCCGATTTCAGCCTTTGCCCAGTTGCCTGAGTTGGGGAAATCTTCTCGAACATTCTCTAGATCGGAGAGACTCTTCCAGGCAGCCTGGTTCATCCCTGCGCGAAAGAACTGGCGCTCTTCAGCAGACCAAAAGTTTTCCACCACGAGTACCGGCCTGTTCTGCAAGGAAACTGAAGACAGATCGCCCGGTCCTATGGTTGATTCCTCAAGACTCATGCTCGACTACCATCGTGCGTAGGGAGTCATAATGACTCCCTACGCAGCTCCAAAAAAAGAGGGGGTGCCATCCGCGTGGCACCCCCTCCATTCTACGCATGCAACTGGTCAACTACCAGCGGTCGCGCTTGCCACCACCTCCGCTGCGACCACCGCCTCCACCGAATCCACCACGACCACCGCCTCCACCCGTGCGCGGTTCTTGCGGCCGTGCTTCATTGACTGTAAGAGTCCGGCCACCCATCTCCGAACCGTTGAGGGCCGTAATCGCAGCTTGAGCTTCGGGATCCGAGGACATTTCCACAAAGCCGAATCCTCGGGATTGGCCGGTGAATTTGTCCGTAATGATTCGCGCCGAGGCCACTGCGCCATGGGCTGCGAATAAGTCACTCAATTGCTGCTCGGTCGCCGAATACGGCAACCCACCGACATAGATCTTCGAACCCATCGGGGTTCCTCCTTTAAGATAATGACATTGTCTTGAGCACGAGGAACGGGGAAGGAGCGGGC
>Ga0224510_10000583_pt1 | contig 27383 bp, 25 predicted proteins | sample SF_May12_sed_USG_FD_170161 | JGI IMG/M metagenome (GOLD analysis project Ga0224510, IMG submission 170161) | Sediment microbial communities from San Francisco Bay, California, United States - SF_May12_sed_USGS_4_1 | ecosystem: Environmental > Aquatic > Marine > Sediment | place: USA: California... | reverse complement strand
CGCCTGCTCGCAGGCGATCTACATTCTCGCGCGCCAGCGCGGCCTCGACGTGCGCCACGTGCACGCCACCGGCAACGAGGCCGACGTGACGGTGGCCGATCTCGCCGAGGAAGTCGCGAAGGAGGAGGGCGTGCGGCTCGTGCTCCTCTACATGGAGGCCATCCAGCGGCCCGAGGCGCTGGTGCGCGCGGCGGAGATCGCGCGTGTACGCGATGTGCCGATCGTCGCGGTGAAGGCGGGGCGCACCGAGAGCGGCGTACGCGCGGCGTCCTCGCACACGGGCGCGCTGGCGAGCGAGGATCGCGTGATCGACGCCTTTTTCGACAAGCACGCCATCTGGCGCGCGGCGGATCCGCATGAGCTGGTGTCGACCGGACAGATGTACCTGCGAGGCGGCCGGCCGCGCGGCCGGCGTTTGGTCGCCGTCAGCAACTCGGGGGCGAGCTGCGTGATGGCGGCCGATGCCGCGGAAGAGCTCGAGCTCGCCCTGCCGCAATTCGACGCGGCCACGCAGGCGAAGCTGAAGCGAGTGCTGCCGGCTTTCGCCACGCCTTCCAATCCGCTTGATGTCACCGGCGCACTGCTCAACGACAGCAGCCTGATCGGCGGCGCGCTCGAGGCGCTGGGCGAGGCCGACGCCTGCGACCTGCTGATGCTCGCGATTCCCATCGCCGGCGCGGGCTACGACGTGCCGCGCTTTGCGCGCGATACGGCTGCGTACCACGAGCGCCACGGCAAGGCCGTCGCGCTCGCCGCGCCCCAGTCCGAGGTGCGTGTCGAGTTCGACAAGCTTGGCGTGCCCACCTTCGCGCGCGAGCGCGAGGCGATGCTGGCGCTGCGCCAGCTCGCGGCGCACAGCAAGCTGCTGCGCCGCAAGCCCGCGGCGGGAAAGGCCGCGCCACCGCCGCCGCTGCCGGCGGGCACGGCGCGTTACCTGAACGAGGCCGAGAGCCTCGCGCTGCTCGCCGCGGCAGGCATCCCGGTGGTCGAGCATCGCCTGTGCCGGAACGACAACGAGGCGCGCGCGGCCTTTCGCGCGCTTGGGCCGAAGGTGGTCGTGAAGGGCTGCTCGGCGAGCGTGCCGCACAAGACCGACCAGGGCCTGGTGCGGCTCGGCGTCGCGAGCGAGGACGAGACCGCGCGCCTGTGCGGCGAGTTCCAGGCGCGGCTGCCCGCGGGCGACGGCGTGCTCGTCGCGCGGCATGTCGCCGGCCGGCGCGAGCTCGCGCTCGGCGCGCGGCTCGATCCTTGCTTCGGCCCGGTGGTGATGGTGGGCGACGGCGGCATCTACCTGGAAGCCCTGAAGGATTTCCGCCTGCTGCTGCCGCCGTTCACCGAGCAGGAGGTGCGCGAAGCGCTCGCCGGGTTGCGCATCGCACCGCTGCTCGGCGGCCTGCGCGGGCAGCCGGCGCTCGATGTTGGTGCGTTCGCGCGCATGGCGGTGCATCTGGGCGCGGCGATGCTCGGCTGGGGGGAACAAGTCACCTCGGCAGACGTTAACCCGGTCATGGTCTTCGACGAAGGCGGCGGCGCGCTCGCGGTGGACGCGCTGGTCGAGCGCGCCAGTGCTTGCGCGAATGCGGGCTAACTTACATACTCGGGTCCCGTTCAGGGACTTTCACACGGAGGAGGACTCATGAAGCGCCGCAAGTTTCTGCAGGGCGCGGCCGCGGGCGGCGTTGCCGCCGCCGCCGCTACCGTATCCGCGCCTGCGATCTCGCAGGGCATCAAGCAGCTGAAGATGGTGACCACCTGGCCGAAGAACTTCCCCGGCCTGGGCACGGGCGCCGAGCGGCTCGCCGCGCGCATCAACACGATGTCGGGTGGCCGTCTCGAGGTGAAGGTGTACGCGGGCGGCGAGCTGGTGCCGCCGTTCGAGTCCTTCAACGCCGTGCGCGACGGCAAGGCGGAGATGAGCCACTCGGTGTCGTACTACTGGCAGGGGCACTCGCCCGCCTTCAACTTCTTCGCCGCCGTGCCGTTCGGCCTCAACGCCGCCGAGCACGCCGCGTGGATGCTGTGGGGCGACGGCCACAAGCTGTGGAGCGAGCTGTGCGACCAGTTCAATATCGTGCCCTTCATGCGCGCCTCGACCGGCGTGCAGATGGGCGGCTGGTACCGCAAGGAAATGAAGTCGATGGACGACTTCAAGGGTTTGAAGTTCCGCATGCCGGGGCTGGGCGGCGAGGTGCTGCGGCGCCTGGGCGCGACCGTCGTCAACCTGCCGGGCGGCGAGATCTACCCCGCGCTGCAGGCGGGCACGATCGACGGCACGGAGTGGGTAGGCCCGTGGAACGACCTCGCGTTCGGCTTCTACCGCGTCGCCAAGTACTACTACTGGCCCGGCTTCCATGAGCCGTGCACCACCGGCGAGGTCCTGGTCAACAAGAAGGTGTGGCAGGGCCTGTCCAAGGATCTGCAGGAGATCATCTCCGTGGCGATCCAGGCCGAGGCGACCATCGAGCTCGCGGAGTTCAACTACAAGAGCGGCGATGCGCTCGACGCGCTGCTCAACAAGCACAACGTGCAGCTGCGCAAGTTCTCCGACGACATGCTGCGCAACATGGGCAAGGCGGCGATCGAGGTGGTGGCCGAGATCGGCAACAAGGACGCCTTCACCAAGCGCGTGTACGAGAGCTTCGTGGCGGCGCGCAAGAAGGCCATCGGCTGGAGCGCGCTGGGCGAGCAGGGCTACATGAACGCCCGTTCGCTGCTCAAGTTCTAGACGTCCGCATCGGCAGCGCATCACCCGGGCGCGGCTTCGGCCGCGCCCGGTTTTGTGTTGATCCATGTCCCGCTTGAAACGCCTCGCCAACGCGATCGACGCGACCAACGACCTGGTCGGGCGCTCGATCGCCTGGCTGACGCTCGGCATGGTGCTGGTAGAGTTCTCGGTGGTGATGATGCGCTATGTGTTCGGCCTCGGCTCGACCATCGTGCAGGAATCGATCGTCTACATGCACGCCACGGTGTTCCTCGCCTGTGCCGGCTATGCGCTGGTCTACAACGGGCACGTGCGCTGCGACATCTTCTACGCCGCGGCGACGCCGCGGCAGAAGGCCGTCATCGACCTGGTCGGCACGTTCCTGTTCCTCGCGCCGATGTGCGTCCTCATCTGGTGGATGGCCTGGCCGTACGTGGCCGCCTCGTGGGCCGTGCTTGAAACCTCGCAGGAGGGACGCCTCGGCATCCCCGCGGTGTTCCTGCTGAAGACGCTGATCCTCATATTCGCCGGCCTGCTATCGCTGCAGGCGGTATCGCTCGCCCTGCAATCCGCGCTGCTGCTCGCGGGCGTCAGCCCGACGCGCGGCCGCGTGGACGGCCACATGGAGGCGGGCACGTGAGGGAATGGCTCGACCTGCTGATGTTCGTCGCGCTGTGCGGCTTCATCCTGCTCGGCTTCCCCGTGTCCTTCACGCTCGCCGGCACGGCGCTCATGTTCGCGCTGCTCGGCATGGCCTTCGGCGTCTTCGACCCGGATTTCCTCGGCGTGCTGCCGCACCGCATCTACGGCGTCATGACCAACGAGGTGCTGATCGCGGTGCCGCTGTTCGTCTTCATGGGCGTGATGCTCGAGCGCTCGAAGGTGGCCGAGGAGCTGCTCGACACCATGGGGCAGCTGTTCGGCACGCTGCGCGGCGGGCTGGGCATCTCCGTTTCGGTAGTGGGCGCGCTGCTCGCCGCCTCGACGGGCATCGTCGGCGCGACGGTGGTCACCATGGGCCTCATCTCGCTGCCTACGATGTTGCGCCGCGGCTACGACCCGAAGCTCGCCTGCGGCGCGATCGCGGCCGCGGGCACGCTGGGGCAGATCATCCCGCCCTCCATCGTGCTGGTGGTGCTGGGTGACCAGATTTCCAACGCGCACCAGGAGGCGCAACGCGCGCTCGGCAACTTCTCGCCCGAGCCCGTGTCGGTGGGCGACCTGTTCGCCGGGGCGCTGCTCCCCGGGCTGGCGCTGGTCGGCCTGTACATCCTCTACCAGATCGGCGTCGCCATCTTCAAGCCGGCCTCCTCGCCGGCCATCCCGCGCGACGAGACCATGCAGTCGGGCAACATGGCGCGGCGCGTCATGCACGCGCTGGTCGCCCCTATCGTGCTCATCATTTCGGTGCTCGGCTCGATCATCGCCGGCATCGCCACGCCGACCGAAGCGGCCGGGGTTGGCGCGGTGGGCGCAACGCTGCTCGCCGGCCACCGCCTGGCCGAAGGCAAGCCGATCCCGGTGTACGCGGCGGCGGTGAGCCTCGTCGGCGTGATCGTCCTCACGACTTTCGTGGATATGCGCGTCACGCGCGTGCAGATCGCCACGGGCGAGCAGGTGTCCATCGCGCTCGCAGTGCTGCTCTGCCTGGGCATCGTCTGGGGGCTGCTGGTGGCGCTGGTGCGCGTCTACAAGGACAACACGCTCGTGCCGGTCATGCGCACCACCGCGCGCCTGTCGTCGATGATCTTCATCATCGTCATCGGCGCGCAGGCCTTCTCGCTCGTGTTCCGCGGGCTGGGCGGGGACGACATGGTGCACAAGTTCCTCACCGGGCTGCCGGGCGGCGCGGTCGGGGCGATGATCGTGGTCATGCTGCTCATGTTCGTGATGGGCTTCTTCCTCGACTTCATCGAGATCACCTTCGTCATCGTGCCGATCGTCGGGCCGGCGCTGCTCATGCTGGGCCTCGACCCGGTGTGGCTCGGCATCATGATCGCCGTCAACCTGCAGACCTCGTTCCTCACGCCGCCGTTCGGCTTCGCGCTCTTCTACCTGCGCGGCGTGGCGCCGCCGCAGGTGACGACCATGCACATCTATCGCGGCGTCATCCCGTTCATCGTCCTGCAGCTGCTGATGCTGGTGATCCTCGCCCTGTTTCCGGCGATGGCGACCTGGCTGCCGAAGATCATCTTCCGCTAGCCGCCGCGCGGGACGCGCCGGAGCGCCCGGCCGCCAAGCTATAATTTGCCGCTTCCATCCCCCGCGCAAAGCCCATGAAAGCCCTGGTCGCCGTCAAGAGAGTCATCGACTACAACGTCAAGGTGCGCGTCAAGGCCGACGGCACGGGCGTGGAAACCGCGAACGTGAAAATGTCCATGAACCCGTTCGACGAGATCGCGGTGGAGGAGGCGGTACGCCTGAAGGAAGCGGGCGTGGTGACGGAGATCGTCGCCGTGTCGGCGGGCGTGCAGGCCTGCCAGGAGACGCTGCGCACGGCGCTCGCCATCGGCGCGGACCGCGCGATCCTCGTCGAGACCGACGCCGAGCTGCAGCCGCTCGCCGTGGCCAAGCTGCTGAAGGCGCTGTGCGAGAAGGAATCCCCGCAGCTCGTCATCCTCGGCAAGCAGGCGATCGACGACGACGCCAACCAGACCGGCCAGATGCTGGCGGCGCTGCTCGGCTGGCCGCAGGCGACGTTCGCCTCGAAGGTGAAGGTCGAGGACGGAAAGGCGACCGTGACGCGCGAAGTGGACGGCGGCCTGGAGACCATCGCGCTCAAGCTGCCGGCGGTCGTCACCACCGACCTGCGGCTCAACGAGCCGCGCTACGTGACGCTGCCCAACATCATGAAGGCGAAGAAGAAGTCCCTCGAGAACCTGAAGCCCGATGCGCTCGGCGTGGACGTGAAGCCGCGCCTTGCGACGCTGAAGGTGGTCGAGCCGCCCAAGCGCAAGGCGGGCGTCAAGGTGCCCGACGCGAAGGCGCTGGTCGAGAAGCTGCGCAACGAAGCGAAGGTGATCTGATGGCGCTCCTCGTCCTGGCAGAGCACGACAACAAGACGGTCAAGAAGGCGACGCTCAACACGGTCGCCGCCGCGCAGAAGATCGGCGGCGATATCCACGTGCTGGTGGCGGGGCACAACGCGGGCGAGGCGGCCAAGGCCGCTGCGCAGATCGCGGGCGTCGCCAAGGTCCTGCACGCGGACGCGGCGCAACTGGGCGAATTCCTGGCCGAAAACGAGGCGGCGCTGCTCGCGGGGCTGGCCAGGGGCTATTCGCACGTGCTGGCGCCCGCCACCTCCACCGGCAAGGACATCATGCCGCGAGCGGCGGCGCTCTCGGACGCGCAGCAGATCTCGGAGATCGTGGCGGTCGAGTCGCCCGATACCTTCGTGCGCCCGATCTACGCCGGCAACGCGCTCGCGACGGTCAAGTCGTCGGACGCGATCAAGTTCATCACCGTGCGCACCACCGGCTTCGACGCGGTGGCAGCATCGGGCGGCAGCGCCGCGGTGGAGGCGGTGCAGGCCCCGGCCGACACGGGGTTGTCCAGCTTCGTCGGGCGCGAGGTGGCGAAATCGGAGCGCCCGGAGCTGACCTCCGCGCGCGTCGTGGTCTCGGGCGGCCGCGGCATGGGCTCGGGCGAGAACTTCAAGCTGCTCGAGCCGCTCGCCGACAAGCTGAACGCCGCCATGGGCGCTTCGCGCGCCGCGGTGGACGCCGGTTTCGTGCCGAACGACTGGCAGGTCGGGCAGACCGGCAAGATCGTCGCGCCGGAGCTGTACGTCGCCGTCGGCATCTCGGGCGCCATCCAGCACCTGGCCGGCATGAAGGACAGCCGCGTGATCGTCGCCATCAACAAGGACGAGGAAGCGCCGATCTTCCAGGTGGCCGACTACGGCGTCGTGGGCGACCTGTTCCAGGTCGTGCCGCAGCTCGTCGAGGAACTGAAGAAATAGGGAGAGCGCCATGTCCGCCTATGTCGCGCCGCTGAAGGACATGCGCTTCGTGCTGAAGGAGCTTGCCGGGCTCGCCGAGGTGGCGAAGCTCCCGGGATACGGCGAGGCGGACGCGGACACGGTGGACGCGATCCTCGGGGAGGCCGCCAAGTTCGCGACTGGCGTGCTCGACCCGCTCAACCGCACGGGCGACACCGAGGGCTCGCGCTGGAAGGACGGCGCCGTCGCCACCCCGAAGGGCTTCAAGGACGCGTACCGGCAGTACGTGGAGGGCGGCTGGGCCGCGCTGCCGGTCGCATCGGAGTGGGGCGGGCAGGGCCTGCCGAAGATCGTCGCCACGCCGGTCGAGGAGATGTGGTGCAGCGCGAACATGAGCTTTTCGCTGTGCCCCATGCTGACGCAGGGCGCCATTCACGCCATCGAGCTGCGCGGCGCGCCGGCGCTGCAGAAGGTCTTCCTGCCGAAGATGGCGAGCGGCGAGTGGACCGGCACCATGAACCTCACCGAGCCGCAGGCGGGCTCCGACCTGGCGCTGCTCAAGACGCGCGCGGTGCGCGAGGGAGACCACTACCGCATCTCCGGGCAGAAGATCTTCATCACCTTCGGCGAGCACGACTACACCGGCAACATCGTGCACCTGGTGCTGGCGCGCACGCCCGACGCCCCAGCGGGCGTGAAGGGCATCTCGCTGTTCGTCGTGCCGAAGTTCCTGGTGAAGCCCGACGGCACGCTCGGCGAGCGCAACGGCGCCACCTGCGCCTCGATCGAGCACAAGCTCGGCATCCATGCCAGCCCCACGGCCGTCATGGTGTTCGACAACGCGGTCGGCTACCTGGTGGGCGAGGAGAACCGCGGGCTGGAGACCATGTTCATCATGATGAACGCGGCGCGCTTCGCCGTCGGCCTGGAGGGCGTGGCCATCGCCGAACGCGCCTTCCAGCGCGCGCTCGCCTATGCCAGGGAGCGCGTGCAAGGCCGCGACCTCGCGGGGGGCGGCACGGTGCCGATCATCCGCCATCCGGACGTGCGCAGGATGCTCATGCTCATGAAGTCGCAGACCGAGGCGATGCGCGCGCTGGCTTACGTGGTCGCGGCGGCGCTCGACATCGCGGCGCGGCACCCGGACGAGAAGCTGCGCCAGCAGAACCATGCCTTCGTCGACCTGATGATCCCGGTGGTGAAGGGGTGGAGCACCGAGACGGGCATCGAGGTGGCGTCGCTCGGCGTGCAGGTGCACGGCGGCATGGGCTTCATCGAGGAGACCGGTGCGGCGCAGCACCTGCGCGACGCGCGCATCACCACGATCTACGAGGGCACCACCGGCATCCAGGCGAACGACCTGGTGGGCCGCAAGATCGCGCGCGAGGGCGGCGCCACGGCCAAGGCCTGGCTCGCGCACCTGAAAGCCTTCGATGCGGAGCTGGCGAAATCGGGCAACGCCGATGTGAAGTCGATCCGCGCGTCGCTCGCCGCGGGCGCGGGCGCGGTGGGCGAATGCGTGGACTACATCGTCGCCAACGCCGGCAAGGACGTGCTGTCCGCCTTCGCCGGCGCAGTGCCGTTCCTGAAGCTGATGGGCATCGTGGCAGGCGGCTGGCAGATGGCGCGCGCGGCGCTCGCGGCCGAGAGGGGTCTTGCCGGCGCCGACCGTGCGTTCTGCGAAGCGAAGCTCGCCACCGCGCGCTTCTACGCCGACCAGGTGCTGGTGCAGGCCCCGGCGCTACGCGACACGGTGGTCAAGGGCGCGAGCGCGGTCATGGCCGTGCCCGAGGATTCGATGCTCGCAGCGTAACTTAATGGGGACAGTCCCCATTTACGTTTACTTCAGGCCGAAGAACTTCTGGATGCGCTCGAGCAGCGCCGGCTGCGCCGGCTCGGGCATCGACGCGGGCGCGCTGGCCGCCTCGGCGCGCGCGGTCTCCAGCCCGGGCTTGCGCGAGGCGATGACCTTGCTCACCTCGTTGGCGAGCTCGGGGCGCGCCAGCAGCAGCGCCTGGAACGACGCACGGTCGAGCCGGTAGCACTCGAGGTCGGAGCGCGCCACGACGGTGGCGTTGCGCGAGTCGCCGGACAGCAGCCCCATCTCGCCGAAGAACTGGCCGGCGCCGAGCGTGCCCAGCAGCCGCGGCGGGCGCCCGCCCTGCTCGAAGCGCACCTCGGCCTCGCCGAAGGCGATCACGTACAGCCACTGCGCCACCGAGCCCTGCTTGGTGACGATGTCGCCGCGCGCGAACGGCGTGTACTGCAGGCGCTCGGCGACGAACTTGCGCTCCTCGTCCGACAGGGGCGCGAGCAGGTCCACCTGCTTGAGCATGATCATGCGCCGCTGCAGCTCGCGCTGGCGCACGCTCTCGGCGTGCGCCTCGTCCTTGGCCACGGCGTGCGTGGTGCGCTGCTCCTCGGCGACGCGCAGGCCGGCGCGCTGCAGCGAGGCGAACAGGTGCACGCGCACCACCGAGTCGGTCAGCTCGTCCTCCTGCAGGTCGGTGAGGAAGTAGCGCAGCTCGTAGAGGAGGTTGCCGGCGACGAAGTCGAGCAGCACGCAGCTCGGCGCCGGCGCGCGCGCCACGTTGGCGATCATGATCTCGCGCATCTCCTCCTCGAGAAGCGCGATGACGCGCGCGGGCGGCACGGCCGGGTCGATCATGAAGCGGATGCCGCGCCGCCATTGCAGCGGCGCGCCTTCGCGGCGGCCGAGGATGGTGAAGCGGTTCTTCATCAGCTGGCTGTTCGGGATGACCACGGTCTGCCAGTCGCGCGTCTCGATGGCGGTCGAGCGCCAGCGGATGTCGATCACGCGGCCGCTCTGCTGGTCCACCTGGATCCAGTCGCCCACGCGCACCGAGTTGTCCAGCTGGATCGCCAGCCCGCCGAGCACGTTGCCGAGCGTGTCCTGCATGGCGAAGGCGAGCACCGCGGTGATGATCGCGGACGTGGCGAGGATGCCGGTGAGGTCCACGCCCGCGTAGCGCAGCTGCGACAGTCCGTAGGCCACGTAGACCGCGACCAGCGCCAGGTCCTCGATGATGCGCGGCAGCGACTTGCCGAGCTTGGGCAGCGCGAAGCGGAAGAACGCGAACCCGGCGATGCGGATGAGGGCGATCGTCCAGACGATGCGGAACAGCACGTCCAGCACGCGCGCGGCGTTGTCGAGGCCGAGCTTCGCCGCCCCCAGGCCCGCCGCCTGCCCGGCGATGCCGAGCGCGAACAGCCACAGCGTATTGAGGTAGGTCGAGCGCTCGACGGGACGGGCGCGCAGCAGCAGCGCCGTCAGCACCAGGGTGACGACGATGACGTACGGGAGCTCGGAGCTCCAGAATCGGGTGAGCACGGGGGCGGGCCTAGATGCGGATCTTGCCGGTGAGCATTTCCTTCCACATCACCCAGTCGCCGAGGAAGCTGTAGAAGGGGTAGGTGAAGGTCGCGGGGCGGTTCTTCTCGAACACGAAGTGGCCCACCCACGCCCAGGCGTAGCCCTGCACGACGCCGGCCAGCAGCCACCAGAAATTGAGCGTGGAAAAGGCATGCGCCAGGAACAGGATGCCGAGCGAGGTGCCGATGAAGTGCAGGCGCCGGCAGGTGTGGTTCGAGTGCTCGGACAGGTAATAGGGATAGAAGGACGCGAAGCTCGTATAGCGGGTCATGGTGCGCCTCACATGCTCGAGTAGTTCGGGCCGCCGCCGCCCTCGGGGACCACCCAGACGATGTTCTGCGTCGGATCCTTGATGTCGCAGGTCTTGCAGTGCACGCAGTTCTGCGCGTTGATCTGCAGGCGCGGCGCGCCGCCGTCGCGCACGATCTCGTACACCCCCGCCGGGCAGTAGCGCTGCTCGGGCGCATCGTACAGCGCCAGATTCACATCCACCGGCACGCTCGCGTCCCTGAGCGTCAGGTGCACCGGCTGGTTCTCGGCGTGGTTGGTGTTGGAGAACGACACGGAGGTCAGGCGGTCGAAGGTCAGCTTGCCGTCGGGCTTCGGGTAGGCGATCGGCTTCGCGTCGCCCTTGCGCTTCAGCGTTTCGTGATCGGCATGTGCGTGGCGCAGCGTCCAGGGCGCCTTGCCGCCGAACACGATCTGGTCGATGCCGAACATCAGGCTGCCAACATACAGGCCCTTCGCCATCCACGGCTTGAAGTTGCGCGCGCGGTGCAGCTCGTCGAACAGCCAGGAGGTGCCGAGCGCCTCCGGATACGCGGCCAGCGTGTCGCCGCCGCGCCCGGCCTGCAGCGCGGCGTGTGCCGCCTCGGCCGCCACCATGCCCGACTTGATCGCGCTGTGGCTGCCCTTGATGCGCGAGGCGTTCAGCAGGCCGGCGTCGTCGCCGAGCAGGCAGCCGCCGGGAAACACGAGCCGCGGCAGCGACTGCAGGCCGCCGGCGGCGATGGCGCGCGCGCCGTAGGCGATGCGCTTGCCGCCCTCGAAGAAGCCGCGGATCGCCGGGTGCGTCTTGTAGCGCTGGAACTCCTCGTAGGGCGACAGGTACGGGTTGGTGTAGGCGAGGCCGACGACGAAGCCGACCGCCACAAGGTTGTTCTCGAAGTGGTAGAGGAACGATCCGCCGTAGGTGTCGGACGCGAGCGGCCAGCCGGCGGTGTGCACGACGAGGCCGGGCCGATGCAGCTCGGGCTTCACCTCCCAGAGCTCCTTCAAGCCGATGCCGTACACCTGCGGGTCCACGCCTTCGCGCAGCTTGAACCTGGCCTCGAGCTGCCTGCCGAGGTGCCCGCGGCAGCCCTCGGCGAAGAAAGTGTACTTGGCGAGCAGCTCGACGCCGGGCTGGAACGCGTCCGTCTTCTCGCCCTTGCGGTTGACGCCCATATCGCCGGTGGCCACGCCGCGCACTGCGCCCTTGTCGTCGTAGAGCACCTCGGCGCCGGCGAAGCCGGCGAAGATCTCGACGCCGAGGCTCTCGGCCTGCTGGCCGAGCCAGCGGCAGACGTTGCCGAGGCTGATGACGTAATTGCCGTGATTCCTGAAGCAGCCCGGCAGCATCCAGTTCGGCGTGCGCGACGCGCCCTTCTCGGTGAGGAACAGGAAACGGTCCTCGCTCACCGGTACGCCGAGCGGCGCACCCTTGTCCTTCCAGTCCGGAAACAGCTCCGTGATCGCGCGCGGGTCCATCACCGCGCCCGAGAGGATATGCGCGCCGATTTCCGAGCCCTTCTCGATGAGGCAGACCGACGTTTCCGGGGAGAGCTGCTTGAGCCGGATGGCGGCGGCGAGTCCGGCAGGGCCGCCACCGACGACGAGGACGTCGTACTGCATCGATTCGCGACTCATGACGGCATTATATTATCGGGACATGAGCGAAAGCCGCCGCCTCGCGCACATCGAGCGCATTGCCATCCGCTGGGGAGACATGGACGCGATGGGCCACGTCAACAACACCGTCTATTTCCGCTACATGGAGCAGGCGCGCATCAGCTGGTTCGACCGCCTGATGCCCGAGGACGACGCCTGGCAGTCCACCGGCATCGTCATCGCCAACGCCTCGTGCAACTACAAGCGCGCGATCACCTACCCGGGCACGGTCGAGGTGCGGCTGTACGTGGGCGCGCCGGGCGGGGCGAGCGTGCCGACGAGCTACGAGCTGCGCGTGGACGATGATCCGGTGCCCTACGCGGACGGCGCGGCGACCGTGGTGTTCATCGACATGAAGTCGCAGAGGTCCAAGCGCATTCCCGGGGAGATCCGCGCGCGGCTCGAGCGCGCCGAGGCGGCGGCGTGAGCGAGCAGCCGCTTTGGACGCCGGACCCGGCGCGTGCCGCGCAGACCGGCATGGCGCGCTTCATGCAGCTCGCGGGCAAGAGGGACTACGCCGGGCTGCACCGCTGGTCGGTCGAGCACAGCGCGGACTTCTGGTCGCTGCTGTGGACGTTCGCCGAGGTGCGCGGCGCGCCGGGCAAGCGGCGGCTCGTGGATGGCGACCGCATGCCCGGTGCGCAGTGGTTCCCGGACGGACGGCTCAATTTCGCGGAGAACTTGCTGCGCGACGCGGGCGACGCGCCGGCCATGGTGTTCTGGGGCGAGGACCAGGTGAAGCGCCGCGTGTCGCGGCGCGAGCTGCGCGCGCTCGTCTCGCGGCTGCAGCAGGCGCTGCGCGCGGAAGGGGTGGGCAAGGGCGACCGGGTGGCGGGCTATCTGCCCAACCTGCCCGAGGCGGTGGCGGCAACGCTCGCCACGGCGAGCCTGGGGGCGATCTGGTCCTCGTGCTCGCCGGACTTCGGCGTGCAGGGCGTCCTCGACCGCTTCGGGCAGATCGAGCCCAAGGTGCTGTTCTGCGCCGACCGCTACCTCTACGGCGGCAAGGAGTTCGGCCTTGCCGAGAAGAACGCCCAGGTGCTCGCCGGCCTGCCGAGCGTGCGCAAGACCGTGACCGTGCGCTACGGTGATGGCGGCTTTGGCGACTTCACCGAGCGCTTCGAGCCGGGCGCGCCCGCCTTCGAGCAGGTCGAGTTCAACCATCCGCTCTACATCCTGTACTCCTCGGGCACCACCGGCGTGCCCAAGTGCATCGTGCATGGCACCGGCGGCACGCTGCTCCAGCACCTCAAGGAGCACCGGCTGCATTCCGACGTGGACGCGGGCGACCGGCTGTTCTACTTCACGACGCTGGGCTGGATGATGTGGAACTGGCTCGTCTCGGGCCTGGCGAGCGGCGCGACGCTGCTGCTCTACGACGGCTCGCCGTTCGTGCAGCGCGGGCGCGTGCTCTTCGACTATGCCGACGCCGAGGGCATGACGCACTTCGGCACCTCGGCGAAGTACATCGACGCCATCGCCAAGCTCAACCTCAGGCCCAAGGACACGCACCGTCTGGAGAACCTGCGCGCGGTGCTCTCCACCGGCTCGCCGCTCGTCGCCGAGAGCTTCGACTACGTCTACCGCAACATCAAGGACGACGTGTGCCTGTCCTCGATCTCGGGCGGCACCGACATCGTCAGCTGCTTCGTGCTCGGCAATCCGGTGCTCCCGGTCTGGCGCGGCGAGATCCAGAGCAAGGGGCTCGGGCTGGCGGTCGAGGTGTTCGACGAAGAGGGGCGGCCGCTGATCGGCGAGAAGGGTGAGCTCGTCTGCACGCGGCCCTTCCCGGCGATGCCGGTGGGCTTCTGGAACGACCCCGACGGCGCGAAGTACCGCGCCGCCTACTTCGAGAAGTACCCGAACGTCTGGCGCCACGGCGACTGGTGCGAGATCACGAAGCACGGCGGGATCGTCATCTACGGGCGCTCGGATGCCGTGCTCAATCCCGGGGGCGTGCGCATCGGCACGGCGGAGATCTACCGGCAGGTGGAGCGCCTCGACGAGGTGGTCGAGTCGCTGGTCATCGGCCAGGACTGGGAGGGCGACGTGCGCGTGGTGCTGTTCGTCAAGCTGCGCGACGGCCTGAAGCTCGACGATGCCCTGGTCGCCAGGATCAAGAAGCGCATCCGCGACAATACGACCCCCCGGCACGTTCCGGCCAAGGTGTTGCAGGTCGGCGACATCCCGCGCACCAAGAGCGGCAAGATCGTCGAGCTGGCGGTGAGGAACGTCGTGCACGGGCAGCCGGTGAAGAACGTCGAGGCGCTCGCCAATCCGGAGGCGCTGGAGCATTTCCGCGGCCGGCGGGAGCTCGCGGATTTGTAGCGGCGGGGGAGTTCCGGTAGACTCCTCCATCCCTACACGCCGTGGGTCAATGACTAAGTATGTGTTCGTAACCGGTGGTGTAGTTTCCTCTCTGGGGAAAGGCATCGCCGCCGCCTCCCTCGCCGCGATCCTCGAGTCGCGCGGCATCCGCGTCACCAACATCAAGCTCGACCCGTACATCAACGTCGATCCCGGGACGATGTCGCCGTTCCAGCACGGCGAGGTGTTCGTCACCGAGGACGGCGCCGAGACCGACCTCGACCTCGGGCACTACGAGCGCTTCCAGAGCACCAAGATGCGCCGCACCAACAACTTCACCACCGGCCAGATCTACGAGTCGGTGATCAAGAAGGAGCGCCGCGGCGACTACCTCGGCGGCACGGTGCAGGTGATCCCGCACATCACCGACGAGATCAAGCACTTCATCAAGAAGGGCGCGGGCGACGCCGACGTGGCCATCATCGAGGTGGGCGGCACGGTGGGCGACATCGAGTCGTTGCCGTTCCTCGAGGCCATCCGCCAGATGGGCCTCGACCTGGGCCGCAACAACGTGTGCTACATCCACCTGACGCTCGTGCCCTACATCGCCAGCGCCGGCGAGATCAAGACCAAGCCGACGCAGCACTCTGTGAAGGAGCTGCGCGAGATCGGCATCCAGGCCGACGTGGTGCTGTGCCGCACCGACCGGCCGCTGCCCGATGAGGAAAGACGCAAGATCGCGCTGTTCTGCAACGTACAGAAGGAGGCGGTGATCTCCGCCTGGGACGTGGACCTGATCTACAAGATCCCGATGATGCTGCACGAGCAGATGCTCGACGAGATCGTCTGCCACAAGCTGCAGATCCTGGCGCGCGCGGCCGACCTGTCGGCCTGGGTCAAGCTGGTGTACGCGCTCGAGCATCCGGAGCACGAGGTGGACGTGGCCTTCGTCGGCAAGTATGTCGACCTGCAGGACTCGTACAAGTCGCTGAACGAGGCGCTGCGCCACGCGGGCATCCATACGCGCAGCCGCGTCAAGGTGCACTACGTGGACTCGGAGGAGGTCGAGCGCAGCGGGGTCGGCATGCTCGAGAAGATGGACGCCATCCTGGTGCCGGGCGGCTTCGGCAAGCGCGGCACGGAAGGCAAGATCCGCGCGATCCGCCATGCGCGCGAGAACGGTGTGCCGTACCTCGGCATCTGCCTCGGCATGCAGCTCGCGACGGTCGAGTTCGCGCGCCACGTCGCGGGGCTGGAGGGCGCCAACAGCACCGAGTTCGACCCCGACACGCCGCACCCGGTGGTCGCGCTAATCACCGAGTGGCTCGACCGCACCGGCCGCATCGAGCGGCGCGATGCGCAGACCGAACTCGGCGGCACGATGCGCCTCGGCGCCCAGAAGTGCCCGGTGGAGCCCGGCACGCTCGCGCACCGCGTCTACGGCGCGGAAGTGAACGAGCGCCACCGCCACCGCTACGAGGTCAACGACGTCTACGTGCCGCAGCTCGAGGCGAAGGGCTACAAGGTCTCCGCCCGCACGCCGAGCGAGCAGCTCCCCGAGATCATGGAGCTGCCCGCGCACCCGTTCTTCATCGGTGTGCAGTTCCATCCGGAGTTCACGTCGACGCCTCGCGCCGGCCACCCGCTGTTCAAGGCGTTCGTCGAGGCTGCCATCGAGCAGCGCGCGCGCGCCAAGCGCGCGCCCCCCGGCGGCTCGCTTTCGGCCGTCGCGGCATGAAGCTTTGCGGGTTCGAGGCCGGGCTCGACCAGCCTCTGTTTCTCATTGCCGGCCCCGATACCCTGGAAAGCGAGCAGCTGTGCCTGGACGTCGCCGGCATGCTGAAGGAGCACACGGCGCGTCTCGGCATGCCCTACATCTTCAAGGGTTCGTTCGACAAGGCGAACCGCAGCTCGGGCGCGAGCTATCGCGGCCCCGGCATGGCCGAGGGCCTGCGCATCCTTTCCGCGGTGAAGAAGCAGATCGGCGTGCCCGTGGTCACCGACGTGCACGAGGACACGCCGCTCGGCGAGGTGGCTGCGGTAGTGGACGTGCTGCAGACGCCCGCGTTCCTGTGCCGCCAGACGAACTTCATCCGCAGCGTGGCCCGGCAGGGCAAGGCGATGAACATCAAGAAGGGCCAGTTCCTCTCGCCCTGGGAGATGGGCAACGTCGTCGACAAGGCGCGGAGCGCCGGCAACCAGCAGATCCTGGTGTGCGAGCGCGGCTTCAGCTTCGGCTACCACAACCTGGTGGTCGACATGCGTGGCCTGGCCGCGATGCGCGCCACCGGCTGCCCGGTGGTGTTCGACGCGACGCACTCGGTGCAGCTGCCGGGCGGGCAGGGCAGCTCGAGCGGCGGGCAGCGCGAGTACATCCCGGTGCTGGCGCGCGCGGCGGTCGCGGCGGGCGTCGCCGGCGTGTTCATGGAGACGCATCCGAAACCCGACGAGGCGCTGTGCGATGGGCCGAATTCCTGGCCGCTCGCGCGGATGCCCGGGCTGCTCGAGACGCTGCGCGAACTGGACCGGGCGGTGAAGAAGAACGCATTCGCGGAAACCGAGGTGACCAGCTCATGAGCTCTATCGTTGACGTCGTCGCGCGCGAGATCCTCGATTCGCGCGGCAATCCCACCGTCGAGGCGGACGTGCTGCTCGAATCGGGCTCGATGGGCCGCGCGGCCGTTCCGTCGGGCGCCTCCACCGGCAGCCGCGAGGCGCTCGAGCTGCGCGACGGCGACGCGCGGCGCTACGGCGGCAAGGGGGTGCTGAAGGCGGTAGAGCACGTCAACACGGAAATCTCGGAGGCGATCGTCGGGCTGGATGCGTCCGAGCAGGCGTTCATCGACAAGACGCTGATCGAGCTCGACGGCACGGAAGACAAGTCGCGCCTCGGCGCGAATGCGCTGCTCGCGGTGTCGATGGCGGTGGCCAAGAGCGCGGCGGAGGAAGCCGGGCTGCCGCTGTACCGCTATTTCGGCGGCTCCGGCCCGATGCAGATGCCGGTGCCGATGATGAACGTCATCAACGGCGGCGCGCATGCCAACAACCGGCTCGACCTGCAGGAGTTCATGATCATGCCGCTGGGCGCGAAGAGCTTCGGCGAGGCGCTGCGCTGCGGCGCCGAGGTGTTCCAGGCGCTGAAGAAGCTGGTCGCGGGCCAGGGCATGTCGACGGCGGTCGGCGACGAGGGCGGGTTCGCTCCCGACCTGCCGACGCACGCCGCGGCCATCGAGCTCGTCCTCGAGGCCGTGTCCAAGGCCGGCTACAAGCCGGGCGAGGACGTCGCGCTGGCGCTGGATTGCGCGGCGAGCGAGCTGTGGAAGGAGGGCCGCTACGTCCTCGCCTCGGAGAAGCTGCAGCTCAATGCGCAGGAGATGTGCGATTACCTCGGCGCGTTCGCGGCGCGCTACCCCATCGTCTCGATCGAGGACGGCATGGGCGAGAGCGACTGGGACGGGTGGAAGCTGCTCACCGACCGGCTGGGCGCGAAGGTGCAACTGGTGGGCGACGACCTGTTCGTCACCAACGCGCGCACGCTGCGCGAGGGCGTCAAGCGCGGGGCGGCCAACGCCGTCCTCGTGAAAGTGAACCAGATCGGCACGCTGACCGAGACTTTCGCCGCCATCGAGCTCGCCAAGCGCTCGGGCTACGGCGTGGTGGTCTCGCACCGCTCGGGCGAGACCGAGGACACGACCATCGCCGACATCGCCGTCGGCACGAACGCGCTGCAGATCAAGACCGGGTCGCTGTCGCGCTCGGACCGGGTGGCCAAGTACAACCAGCTGCTGCGCATCGAGGAGGATCTCGGCGACTCGGTCAGCTATCCGGGGCGGGAGGCCCTGGCGCGGCCGCGCTGACATGAAGACCCTCGCCGGCATCCTCGGCGCGTTGCTCTTGCTGGTCCAGTACCCGCTCTGGCTGGGCAAGGGGGGGTGGCTGCGCGTGTGGGATCTGGACGGGCAGCTGGAGGCCGCGCAGCGCAAGAACGCGCAGCTGGAGTTGCGCAACGGTGCGCTCGAAGCGGAGGTCCGCGACCTGAAGCAGGGCCAGGAAGCGATCGAGGAGCGCGCGCGCTACGAGCTGGGGTTGATCAGGCCAGACGAGGTATTCTTCCAGGTCATCAATACAAATGTTGTAGAAACAAGAAAATAGGCTATATATCTCACCTATCGCATCAGGTATGCGTGAGGCAGGCGATTCCAGGGGTCCCGGGGCGTAGCATCCGGCTATTGGAGGAGGGGCAGATGAAGCTGACCCAGGAGCAGTTGCAGCAATTCGACCGCGAGGGCTACCTGTTCTTCCCCGCGCGGTTCACGTCCGCGGAGGTGAAGGTCCTGACCGACGAGGTCCCGGCCCTGTACGCGCAGCGCCGGCCCGAGAACGTGCGCGAGAAGACCGGCGACGTGGTGCGCACCAACTTCGCCGCGCACCTGTACAGCGCTCCGTTCGCCAGGCTCGCGCGCCACCCGCGCATGGTCGAGCCGATCGTGCAGCTCTTCGGCGAAGACGTCTACATGCACCAGTTCAAGATCAACGGCAAGCAGGCCTTCGACGGCGACGTCTGGCAGTGGCACCAGGACTACGGCACCTGGCGCGCCGACGACCAGATGCCCGAGGCGCGCGCCATGAACGTGGCCATCTTCCTCGACGAGGTGAACGAGTTCAACGGGCCGCTGATGTTCATCCCCGGCAGCCACAAGCTCGGCGTGCTGGATGCCGAGCACGACACCAGCACCACCAGCTACCCGCTGTGGACCATCAACCACGGCACGATCGCCAAGCTGGTGGAGCGCGGCGGCATCGTCGCCCCCAAGGGTCCGGCGGGCTCGATGATCCTGTTCCACGGCTGCCTGGTGCACGCCTCGACGTCCAACCTCTCGCCCTGGAACCGCGTCAGCGTGTATCTGTCGCTGTGCGCCGTGTCGAACCACATCCGGCGCTTCAAGCGCCCCGGCTACATCGCGCACCGCGACTTCACGCCGATCCGCTGCCTGCCCGACGACTGCCTGCTCAAGCCCTACGATGTGCCGCTGCCCTGGAAGGACGGCACGCCGCCCGAGGAGCTGCAGGGCGTGCTGAAGGCGGCCTGAGATGAACCTGCACGCCAGGCTGCGGGAGCGCGAGGCGCAGGGAAAGCCGCTGCGCATCGGGCTGATCGGCGCGGGCAAGTTCGCCGCCATGTATCTCGCCCAGGTGCCGCGCACGCCGGGCGTCCGCATCTCCGGCATCGCCGACCTGCAGCCCGCGAACGCCAGAGCGAACCTGGCGCGCGTCGGCTGGCCTGCGGCGCTCGTGGACGGCACGCCGATCACCGAAGACTGGCGCAAGCTGGTCTCGAGCCCGCAGGTCGACATCGTCATCGAGGCCACCGGCAACCCGGTCGCGGCCGTGGAACACGTGCTCGAGGCTTTCCGCCAGGGCAAGCACGTCGTCATGGTGACCGTCGAGGCCGACGCCTTCTGCGGCCCGATCCTGGCGCAGAAGGCAGCCGCCGCGGGAGTGGTGTACAGCCTCGCCTACGGCGACCAGCCGGCGCTGATCTGCGATCTCGTGGACTGGGCGCGCACCGCGGGCTTCCCGGTGGTGGCGGCGGGCCGCGGGCACAAGTGGCTGCCGCATTTCGCGCAGTCCACGCCGGAGACGGTCTGGCGCCATTACGGGCTTACGCCGGAGCAGGCGAAGCTCGGCGGGCTCAACCCGAAGATGTTCAATTCGTTCCTCGACGGCTCGAAGCCCGCCATCGAGACGAGCGCCGTGTGCAACGCGACCGGCCTCACGCCGGCCCCGGGCGGCCTCGCTTACCCGGCCGGCAGCGTGGACCAGATTCCGAACCTGATGCGCCCGCGCGCCGAGGGCGGCGTGCTGCACCACAAGGGCCAGGTGGAAGTCGTCTCTTCGCTGCACCCCGACGGCACGCCGATCGACTACGACATCCGCTTCGGCGTGTGGGTGGCATTCGAGGGCGAGACGGACTACATCCGCCGCTGCTTCGCCGAGTATGGCGTCAAGACCGACGACAGCGGACGCTACGCCTGCCTGTACAAGCGCTGGCACCTGATCGGCCTCGAGGTGGGCATCTCCGTGGCCTCGGTCGGGCTGCGCGGCGAGCCGACGGGCTGTGCCACGGGCTTTCGCGCCGATGCGGTGGCCACCGCCAAGCGCGCGCTCAAGACCGGCGAGGTGCTCGACGGGGAAGGGGGCTACACCGTGGTCGGGCGGCTCATGCCGGCGGCGGATTCACTCGCCCAGGGATGCCTGCCGCTCGGATTGGCGCACGGCTGCAAGCTCACCCGCCCGGTCGCGGCGGGCGAGGTGCTGCGCTGGAGCGACGTGGCGGTGGACGCCGGCGTGACTGCGGTGCGGCTGCGGCGCGAGATGGAAGACGTCTTCCGGCGCACTGAGCGGCATGCCGCCTGAGAGCCCGTCGAAGTTCCTCACCAAGTTCAGCTTCCGTATCCGCACGCGCAGCGGCACGCCGGTGGAGAACCTGCTGATCCAGGCGGCCGACCAGGCGCAGGCCGAGCGCCGCCTGCAGCAGATGTACCCCTACTGCGAGATCCTCGAGTGCCGGGAGCTGACCGCCATGCCCCGGGACGAGTCGGCGAGCCTCGACGCCATCATCTCCATCATCTCGCGCGACGACGGCAAGACCGGCTAGGGCGCGGGCGGCGGCGGGCGCCGCTGGATGAAACCCGTCGCCAGCAGCTCCTCCACCAGCGAGTCATAGTCCTGCGCGCCCTTGCTCTCGGGGGCGTGGGCGAAGACGTCCTTGCCGGCCGCCGGGCTTTCCGCCAGCGCGACGTTCTCGGAGATGCGCGTCTGGCAGATGTCGGCGCCGAAGCGCGCTTGCAGTTCCTCGATGATGCGGTGGGAGAGCTTGCGGCGCGTGTCGAAGCGCGTCACCAGGTAGCGCCGCTCGACGCGCTTCTTCAGCACGTGCTCGAGCGCCCTCAGCGTCTTCTCGCACTGCTGCACGCCTTTCAGCGCCAGGTAGTCGGCCGACACCGGGATCAGCACGCGGTCCGAGGCGAAGATCGCCGACAGGGACAGCACGCCGAGCACCGGGCAGCAGTCGATGACGATCGGGCGGCCGGTGTTCAGGTTCTCGCGCACGATGCCCATGTTGAGGCGGTTGAGCACGTTCGCGCCCTTGCCGAACTGCGTGTCCACCTTGGACAGCTCGACGTGCGCCGAGATCGCCAGCCAGCCGCCGGTCGACGGGCGGATGAGCTGCGTGAGCGGCTTGGAGAGCTGGTAGAAGCCGTAGATCGAGTCGTCCGAGCGCTCGACCACCGCGCCGCACACGTAGGACAGGTGCGCCTGGGGGTCCAGGTCGATCGACAGCGGGTTGAAGCCGCGGCGGGCGAGCGCGGCCGTGAGGTTGAGCGAGGTCGTGGTCTTGCCGACCCCGCCCTTCTGGTTGAATACCGCGATCTTCGCCAAGTGCCCCCCGGGGGGCGAACCATCTCACCGGGGGGAAATGCTGTCAAACAACTACTACACGCCGCGTTCCTTGAAGACCTCTTTCGCGCAGCGGAAGCTCACCACGGCCGCCGGCACCCCGCAATAGATGGCGACCTGCAGGAAGACCTCGCGGATCTGCTCCTTGGAGAGGCCGTTGTTCAGCGCACCGTTGATGTGCAGCTTCAGCTCGTGCTCCTTGCCGAGCGCCGAGAGCATGGCGAGGTTGAGCATCGAGCGCGTCTTGCGCTCCAGCCCGGGCCGGTTCCAGATGTCGTTCCAGCAATAGGTATTCAGCAGCTCGACGAACGGCTGGTTGAAGTCGTCGACCGAGGCCATCGCCTTGTCCACGTAGCCGGCGCCCAGCACCTCGCGGCGCGTCTTCAGTCCCTGGTCGTACCGCTCCTTGTGGCCTCGCTTGTCCATCCTCGCTCTCCGTTCTAGACGATGTCTTCGTAGCGGATGCCCGCGCGCCGCAGCAGGGCATCGAAGGGCAGGGCGCCAGGGCGCGGATCCGCGTTGAAGGCCTGCGAGCGCGCCGGCGTCTGCTCGAGCACGCGCGGCGCGATCGGCAGATTGTCGCCGCGCATGGCATCGGTCGCCACCTGGATTTCGCAGGCGCGCTGCAGACCCCAGTAGGTCAGGTAAGCCTGCGGGATGCCCGGGCAGGCGACCAGCAGCCCGTGGTTGCGCAGGATCAGGATCGCCTTGTCGCCGAGGCTCTTCACCAGACGCGGCTGCTCGGCCGCGTCGGTCGTCACGCCCTCGAAGTCGTGGTACGCGACCTGGCCGTAGAGGATCGCGCTGTAGAAGTTGTCATAGCGCAGGCCGTCCTTCTTGCAGGCCACCGCGCTGCCGGCCGTGGAGTGCGTGTGGATGATGCAGTGCGCATCCTCGCGCGCCGCGTGGATCGCGCTGTGGATGATGAAGCCGGCCTTGTTCACCGGGTATCTCGAGCCGTCCACGGCCTCGCCGCCCAGGTTCACCTTGACGAGGTTGGTGGCCGTGACCTCGTTGTAGTTGAGGCCGTAGGGGTTGATCAGGTAGTGGCGCTCGCCGCCGGGCACGCGCGCGGTGATGTGGTTGTAGATCGACTCGGTCCAGCCCAGCCAGTCGAAGGCGCGGTACAGCGCGGCGAGCTCGAGGCGAACCTGCCACTCCTCGCCGGACATCGCCTCGGGCTTCAGGCGCAGCAGCTTCTCGCTCAGATCCATGCGTGCCTCCTCCCCGGACTATATCCGCTTTCGCGCGCGCCACAGCAGCCAGCCGGCGATCGCCATGTTGAGCAGATTCCAGGCGATGCCGTTCAGGAACGCGGCGCGGTAGGAGCCAGTCAGGTCGAACAGCGCCCCCGACATCCAGCCGCCGAGCGCCATGCCGACCAGCGTCGCGGTGAGCACGATGCTGACCGTGGCGCCCGCGGTCCTGGCGTCGAAGTACTCGCGCACGATGATCGCGTAGGACGGGACGATTCCCCCCTGGAAGAGGCCGAACAGGGCGGAAACGACGTACAGCGACACGAGGCCGTCGGCCGGCAGGTAGAGCAGCAGCGCGACGCCCTGCAGCGCGGAGCCCAGCAGCAGCGTGCGCAGTCCGCCGATGCGGTCGCAGACCCAGCCGGAGAGCAGGCGGCTGACGATGCCGAAGCCGAGCATCAGCGAAAGCATCTCCGCGCCGCGCGCCGCGGCGAAGCCGAGGTCGCTGCACAGCGCCACGATATGCACCTGCGGCATGGACATCGCCACGCAGCAGGCCACCCCGGCGGTGCAGAGCAGGGCGAGCAGCAACGCGGGCGGAAGGCCGAGGCTGTGCCGGCCGTGGCCCGCTGTGGCGCCAGGTGCCGGCGTCGGCAGCGGCGGTCGTGGCCGCAGCACGAGGGCGAGCGGCAGCATGGCCGCGATGCAGAACGCCCCCACGCCGACGTAGGTCGCGCGCCAACCCGCGCTGTCGAAGAAGTGCTGTACGACCGGCGGCCAGAGCGTGCCGCCGAGGTAGTTGCCGCTCGCGCAGATGGCCACCGCGATGCCGCGGCGCCTGTTGAACCACAGGGACGTGTCGGCAACCAGCGGCGCGAAGGTCGCCGAGCAGCCGAGAAAGCCGATCAGCACCCCCTGCGCGAGCGCGAACTGCCACAGGCTGCCGGCCATCCCCGCGGCGATGAAGCCCGCGCCCAGGCAGAGCGCGCCGATGACGACGGGGACCATGACGCCGAAGCGGTCCGCGAGCCGGCCCATGACGATGCCACCCAGGCCGAAGCCGATCATGGTCATCGTGTAGGGCAGGGACGCCTCGGAGCGACCCACGCCGAACTCGGCCTGTACCGGCGGCAGGGCGACGGTGACCGCGTACATGCCCGCGCCGCCGAGCGTCATCAGCGCGAGCGTCGCGCACAGGCGCAGCCAGGCGTAGCGGGATTCCGCCTCGTGTTGCACGATCGTCGGCTACGCGGCGGGGAGGAAGACGACGAAGTACTGATACGGAAGGAAGCCGTGCTCCGCGGATGGAATGAATCCCGCGCGCTTCATTTCTGCCTTGACCTGCTCCGGCGGAATGCGCGCGGCACGCGGCGGGCCGGCCGGCGCGTCGAGGCGGAAGTCGATGATCGCCACGCGCCCGCCCGGGCGCAGCGACGCGCGCAGCCGGTCGAAATAGCGCGTGCGGTCCTCGATATGGTGATAGACGTCTACCAGCAGGATGAGATCCACCTTTTCCGGCAGCCGGGGGTCGTCGGGCGCCGACGCGACCGCCACGAGATTCGCCAGCCCTTCGCGCTTCGCGCGCTCGCCGAGGTAGCGGACCATGTCGGGCTCGAGGTCCGCGGCATAGACGCGGCCCTTGGGCAGCATGTTGGCGAGCCGCGCCGAGAAGTACCCGGTGCCTGCGCCGAGATCGGCAACGCGCGCCTCCGGCGCGAGCGCCAGGGCCTGGATGACCTCGTGCGGCTTCTGCCAGGCGTCGCGCGCGGGATCGTCGAAGACGTGCGCCCAGCGCTCGGCGTCGCCGAACGAATGCTGGTGCGTGTGCGGCGTCTGCGCCTGCGCGAGACTTGCGCAGAGTGCGATGCCCAGCACGGCCAGGACCGCGCGCATCCGAGCCTACAGCTCGCCGCGCGTGACGGTCGCGCCGCGGAACACGTGGGCCGGCATGCGCACGTCCTTCAGTAGTTCCTCGTCGACCGGCAGCTGGATCGCCTTGATGTTGGCGACCGGCAGCGCAGTTAGAACTCCGTCGGCGATCACCAGCAGGTAATTGCTCTTCAGGAACTCCTCCAGCCGGATCTGCCGGGCGGCCGAGTTGGCGGCCTGCGTGGGAAAACCGAACGACAGCTTCTTGCCGTCCATGAAGTGCACCGTAAGGCCCTGCGTCGGTTCCATCGACACTCCTTCGTCTGCGCCGGGATGGCGCCACGGCGGATTCTATCGCGGCGTCCGGTGCGACAATGCGCGCCGTGAGGGTGAGCCCGTTCGAGCTCAAGAACCGCCTGGTCGAGCTCGCCAAGCATCGCGGCGAGCGCATGATGCTGAACGCGGGGCGCGGCAACCCCAACTGGCTGGCGCTCGAGCCGCGCGCGGCGTTCTTTCGCCTGGGCGAGTTCGCGCTCGGCGAGTCGCGCCGCGTCGCGCTGGGCAACGACCTCGGCGGCCTGCCGAAGAAGCGCGGCATTGCAGCGCGCCTGCGCGCGTCGCTGTCCGGGCGGCCGGAGGCCGCCGGAAGCAGGCTGCTGCTGCGCGGCGTCGAATTCGCGCGCGACGCGCTGGGCTGCGACCCCGACCTGCTGGTGGGCGAATGGGTGGACGGCGTGCTGGGCGATCACTATCCGCTGCCGGTGCGCATGCTGCAGCACGCGGAGCGCATCGTGCATGCGCATTTGCAGAGAGAGCTCTTCGGCGGCAAGGTGCCGGAAGGCCGTTTCGAGCTGTTCGCGGTCGAGGGGGCGAGTGCTGGCATCACCTACGTGTTCCAGTCGCTCGCGCACGCGGGGCTGCTCGAGCCGGGAGCGCGCGTGGCGCTCGGCGTGCCTATCTTCAGCCCCTACCTGGAAGTGCCGCGCCTCCCCGAATACCGCTTCGAGGTCGTGGAGATCGCACAGGACGAGGCTTCGGGCTGGCGCTACCCGCCCGTGCAGCTCGACAAGCTGCGCGACCCGGGCGTGAAGGCGTTCCTCGCCGTCAACCCCGCGAATCCGACGGCAGTGGCGATGGACGCGGCGACGCTCGAGTACCTCGGCGCGATCGTGCGCGAGCGTCCCGACCTGATCCTCGTCACCGATGACGTCTACGCGCCTTTCGTGGAGGGGTTCCGCTCGCTCGCAACCGTGGCGCCGCGCAACACCATCGTCATCTACTCGTTCTCGAAATTCTGGGGCGCAACCGGCCTGCGGCTCGGCGTGGTGGCACTGCACGAGGCGAACGCGCTCGATGCGCGCATCCTTGGCGGGTCTGGAGCGCGCTATGCGTCGATCAGTACGGCGCCGGAGCGCGTCAAGCTCATCGATCGGATGGTCGCGGACAGCCGGGCGGTCGGCATGAACCACACGGCGGGCCTGTCCACTCCGCAGCAAGTGCAGATGGCGCTGTTCGCGCTCGACGCGCTGCTCGACACGGACGGCCGGCGCAAGCGCGCGACGCGCGCGGTGGTGCGGGAGCGTTGCGCGCGCCTGTACCGCGGCGCGGGACTGCCGGCCCCGTCAGGCGCGCTGCTGACCCATTTCTACGCCACGCTCGATGTGCCGGCGCTCGCGCGCTCGCGGCACGGAGACACGTTCGCAGACTGGCTGGTCCGGGAGCACGAGCCGATCGAGTTCGTCATGCGCCTGGCCGAGGAGCGGGGCATCGTGCTCCTGGACGGCGGCGGCTTCGAGGCGCCGCGCATGTCGGTGCGCGTATCGCTCGCCAACCTGCCGGACGAGGCCTACGAGCCGATCGGGCGCGCGATCGTCGAGCTGCTCGACGACTATCACGCGCGCTGGGCGGCGATGCGCTGAGCGCCGCGCTGCCTCGAGCCCGGTACCGGCTACTGCGCCGTCCAGCCGCCGTCTACCGTGAGCGCCGCGCCGCGCATCTGCACCGCGGCGTCGGAGCAGAGGAACACGCACAGGGCCCCGATCTGCTCGGGGGTGGCGAACTCGCCCGAAGGCTGTTTCTCGGCGAGCAGCTCGGCCCTGGCGCGCTCGAGCGGGATGCCTTCGCGCCTCGCGCGGTCGTCGATCTGCTTCTGTACCAGGGACGTGAGCACCCAGCCGGGGCAGATGGCATTGCAGGTGATGCCCGTCTGCGCCGTCTCGAGCGCCACGACCTTGGTCAGCCCGAGGATGCCGTGCTTGGCGGCCACGTAGGCCGCCTTCTGCGTCGAAGCCACCAGCCCATGCGCCGACGCGATGTTGACGATGCGCCCCCAGTCGCGCGCCTTCATCCCCGGCAGCGCCGCCTGGACAGTGTGGAAAGCCGCCGACAGGTTGATCGCGATCACCGCGTCCCAGCGCTCCGGCGGAAAGCTCTCGACCGGCGCGGTGTGCTGGATGCCGGCGTTGTTGACCAGGATGTCCACCGAGCCCAGCTCGTCGATGGCCGCCTTCACCATCGCGCGGATCTGCTCGGGCCGGGACACGTCGGCACCGTGGTAGCCCACCTTGACGCCGAACTCCTTCG
>Ga0224510_10000580_pt1 | contig 27506 bp, 31 predicted proteins | sample SF_May12_sed_USG_FD_170161 | JGI IMG/M metagenome (GOLD analysis project Ga0224510, IMG submission 170161) | Sediment microbial communities from San Francisco Bay, California, United States - SF_May12_sed_USGS_4_1 | ecosystem: Environmental > Aquatic > Marine > Sediment | place: USA: California... | reverse complement strand
ATGATCGCTTTGAAGTTGGCCATGCGTGTGAAGCCGAAGACGCGTTTCAAGACGGGATCATGCCGGGTGACTTCGCTATGCTCGAAGCGAGTGGCACCACACCAGATCGCCAGCATGAACTGGGTGATGAGTTGTTCCGGGCGATAGCCGCGATTGCTGCCGGGTGGCGGCAACCCGGCCCTAGCCAGGGCCGCCTCGAATCCCAGGTGGTCCAGCATCCGTTTCATGATCCCCATCCCACCCCAGGCGGTGATTTCTTTGTCGGTAAATCGGAGGTCGAATTCCATACATGTGCCTCGCAGGAGTCAGCCAGTTGCTCGCACGAACATCGTGCTGCCAAATCCTGAGCGAACCATACCCTAAACATCATCGAAATCAACAGCCTACGCGAATGGCTTCCATTGGAAATCGACGGCTATTGGAAAATCTGGGTTAAATGGCATTCCCCGTAACCCGATGCCCTACTATTGATTTGCCTGATAGCGGCTATAGCGAAGCATCAGGACGAGCCGTACTCTTGCAGGGGTAAGGAGTTCGATACGATTCCCATGGCTCGTGTGCTGTGATTGCACTGCACTTACCTATACGCAGCCGTTCGTGGACTAGGAAGGAGTAGCACAGCGCTCAATGTCACGTTCTCCACTGGAGCAGAGCCAAATCATTGCCCACCACTCACGGACATATGTGCGTCCAGAACAACACCTACTCGAATGGAGTTACCAGCAAACTCGCTTCACATTCGCCAACAGCCTCGCCCTGAACGTAACACCACGCACCTGGACAGGAATTTCATCTTCATCTGGCAGGCACCGAACGAAGAACGAACCTGCCCGTCATCGGTGAATAGAGCTCATATGACTTCTGCTTCAGGCTGAAACTGGTCGATCTATCCTTGTTCGAGCCGAGACTCCACTTTTTAAGACGATTTCACAAATATGATCCAACCGCTCTATGTGCTCATATGCAGCCCAAGGATCCATTGCCACCGCACATACCCCATGATTCGACTGACCCACAATATCGAATGCGATCGTGCCATCGTTCCGCAACCCCAAACACTCTGACGTCGTATCGGCTAGTTCACGCGACAATGCCGGCAACGGCGGAACCGAACGACCCACCCGCGTATAGCGTGAAATCTCCGGAAACTCGGCACTGATAGCCTGGAGATCAATCCCGGCATAGATGGCGGCCACTATATGCGTCGCATGGACATGGACCACGGTTCGCGTGCGCTTCGAATCCCTCTGTAAATTCCAGTGCATCCAGAGTTCGCCGGAAGGCTTCTGCTGTTCGGTGACCTTTGGGATGCGCAGCCCAGTCTCCGGATCACTAACAATCTCCAAACGAACGACATGTTCCGGATGTACGATCGTCTTGCGCCAACCGGAGGGAGTGATATACAAGTACTTCCCCTCCCGTTTTTTCATGCTGATGTTGCCGTCCCTTGTCGTAATCCACCCTCTCTCATAACAACGCCGCATGACATCCCCGATAGCCGTCAGCATAATTCCTCCGTTAGAATGAGTCTCTACTTTCTCTACGCCCTACGCCTTGACACTTCGCTCGGTTGACGTTAAGGCTACGCACAGTTCATCCACCTCAAAGATGAAGCGTACCATACTTTATACTATGCCGAACCCCACCGTAGTGGAGCTCGCCTCGTCCTTTCAGCCTCCACTCCCTCTCCGAAACGCTCACCTCATGACCCTGGTCCCTCGCTATGTGCCGAGAGAAACCTCGCTGACGGACTTGCCTCAAGAGTCTCGATTCTTTTCCGTGGAACCGCAGGCACAGCTTCAAGGGTTCTGCCATTGGCAAGAGGATCGCCAGGCAGTTCCCACCGTCGTTCTCGTTCATGGCTTGGAAGGCTCCAGCGAATCACGATACATGCGCGGGATCGCAGCAAAAGCGTTCCGTTCTGGGTTCAACGTCATCCGCCTCAACCAACGGACCTGTGGCGGGACCGAACACCTTTCACCGACGCTCTACAACAGCGGGCTTAGTAGTGATTACCGGGCGATCGTCAAAGAACTCGTTCACCGCGACGGTCTCGATCGAATCTGGCTGATCGGCTATTCCATGGGTGGGAACCTCGTGCTCAAAGCCACCGGCGAATTAGGGCGGAGTGAACCAGCTCTGGCCGGTGTGGCCGCTGTATGCCCGAACATCAATCCGACCCTCTGTGCCCGTGCCCTTGAAGAACCTCGCAATTGGATTTATCACCGTCATTTCGTCACAAAACTGAAGGAGCGGTTACGACGAAAGGCCTCCTTGTTCCCAGGGAAATGGGATCTCTCCATGCTAGCCCAAGTTCGTACCATCAGCGAATTTGATGATTGCTACACAGCCAGAGACGGCGGTTATCGAGACGGCGCCGATTATTACGATCGAGCCGGATCGCGACATGTGCTTGATAGAATTGCGGTACCAACGCTTATCATCACAGCACAAGACGATCCATTCATCCCCTATACAATGTTCACTGAAGCAAAGATTCAGGAGCACCCCCAGATCGCTGTGGTCGCGCCCCGCTATGGGGGGCACTGTGGGTTCTATCAAGGCAGCCGACGGGATGAAGACCCCTACTGGGCAGAGAACCGAATCGTGGAGTTTTTGCGTGGCATGCGACCGAACAGGTCATGAATACATGAGGTAAGTTCAGCCAATGATGGGTTCGAGATGCGTCCTGACATCATCAAGATACGTCCTAAACGGATCCAGCATTGGAAAGGGGGCACGACCTCGGACTTGGAAAATAGACCAATTGATGACGTAAGCAGGAAAGAGTCCCTCTGGATTCGTACGTTGAACTGCGTCCGTAGGCGCCCCTCCTCCCAAGAGATGCCTGACTAGCGCACTTCGCCCATAGGCACGTGTATTCTTTGGTGCCTCATCCATAGCGATCCGAATCAGCCCATCAGTCGTCATTCGAGGAACTCGCCCTTCCTCCACCAGCCCGTAGTAGAGTCCTTTGGCACGATTCAAGTTGTGATACTCCAAATCCAAACTCTTGAGTAGCGGATCACTCCAGTCTACCCGTTCCGCTTCTCTGAAACATTCCAACAACCAGAGTTTTGACGCCCAATCCACGCGACCGACCAGCTTCTGGTAATCCCCGCGCAGATCGCTAAGGACCGATGCCCATTGCGCAAGGACCCAATCAGTCTCTTCATCCTGCCCCTTACAATGCCGCAGGGCACAATCAAGAAACTGTTCCTGAATATCAATGGCCGACATGGTTCGTTGGGACAGAAGCTGAATGACCCAGTTCCGCTCCTGGTCCTGGGAGATGTCTTGTAGCGCCTCCACCGGTTTTTCGATTTCCAAGTCCTGAGGAGCATGCCCCTCTTCAATCAACTGGAGCACCAAGCCGGTCGTCCCCAGTTTCAAGGCCGTCGCATATTCAGCCATATTGGAATCGCCCAACAGCAAGTGGATCCGCCGATATTCATTGGGATCTGCCAACGGTTCGTCTCTTGTGTTCACAATCGCCCGATTGTGCTGCACCCACTCAAAGAAATCGTTGACGATGTAGTCGCTCCGCTGAGAGATTTGAAACGGTAGCCTTGAGCCACCCTGAGGACCGACGGCCGTACGTGGCACGATCAATCGGTCCACCTGAATCCAGGCATCTTGTGGACTGGCAGCACCAACACGCCCAGCTCCGGTAAAGATCTGCCTGGTCACAAGAAACGTCACAAGGGGTGTCAACCCACGCCTTGAAAACGGGAACCGACGAGACACCAGATAATTCTCATGTGAGCCAAAGGTCGCATCCGTCTCATGATCGATGTTGTTTTTAATCAACGAGACATGATCGGAAACACCGAGCTCTTCGATTGCTTGCTGCAGCAAGCAATCTCCGGCACGATCGGATGCCACGACATCCGTGAGAGAGTGACACTCCGGCGAGGCATACTCCAAATGCCCCATATCCAAGTAGATCCGTCCTCCGTTGGTAAGAAATCCCCCGTTCCCTGGAGGCTCATCATGGCCACGATGATGCAGGTCGAGCACACCGCGACGCTGCACCTGAAATAGATGGTCTCGGATTTTTTGAGAGAACCAGGTTGGGGAGTGATCCGGACGATCCTCGTGGATCAAGAGCCCGAATTCGGTCTCCAACCCAAAGATGCGATTTAACATAAGCTACGTAACTGCTGAGCTCAGGTCTTTGGGAAGCAAAGCCCTCAACTCGTCAGTCCCAAGAGTCCGATACTTGGAGGTTCCTGCTACCTGGCGATCTAGCAGCACACATTCGATCGATCTATCAATCATACATTGATGCACGTGGGCTAAGAGAGTCTGTGCATCCGCAGCCGGCTGATCGGAATTCTCCATCGCATCCTCATGATCCCCCTTGGCTTCATCTGCCTGTCGCTGCGCTCGATCACCGACGGCCCAGGTACGTATCGCGATGTCCACGGCCTCTTTCAGCGACGAAATTGACTGCTTTCGAAGATACTCCGTCATCCTCTGCTCAATGGACGACGTTGCCGCAAGAACCGCATACAGGCTCTTTTCTTCAAAGACTCCGTCGTAGTTGATCGTGAGGAAGCCGTCTTTCCCAGCTTTCTGACGCAACTCGGCCAGCATGATCTTCACGATGAACGGAGCTTTAAACACCTCTTCAAACGCCTGTTTGACGACCGGTGCAACGCCGTACTTGACAAGGCGACCCCCCGTGACATCGGAAGCCGAGCGATTGAACCCTTCAACATGAGCCATCTCTAATAGCGTGAAGCGCAACTTCTCGAGATCAGCCGGATGTCCCATTCCACCCAAGGCAAGGCGATCATAAATCTCATAGAGCTTGGGGGTACCTTTACTCATGGTGATCAGAAGAATCCCCTGATCGCATGCCACGCCGACCACCGGGCTCCCCTTCGCAAACTGCTCATCAAGGTACTGCCGACGATTCCCAACTGCTTCGACCCACCGATAGGGTTCTTCGTACATAACGTGACGACCTTACATGCCTTTCGAGACGTTGGATTCAAACAACGATTGGAGATGTGGATCCGCCATGGTCCTCACACCGTCAGAGGTGATCAGCTTCACAACCGGATACAACCCGGCCTCTCGATTGACCCCACCGGTTGCGCTATCGAATTCGGCGGCACTGGTTAAGAGCCGCAGCGCCTGAACAGTGGCCTGTTCTTCCGTCATAGTACTGAGCGGCTGCTCCCCCCAAGTATTCAGATAGTGGAGAATGCCACGAATCGTTGGTGAACCAGACCCGGACACGGCATACTCAGCCCCCTCAAACTCCGCGCCAAGAATATCGTAGAAATAAATCTTTGCGGCCTCCTGCTCGGCATCGTATCCGGCAAAGATCGGGGCAACCGCCCCCGTCCCCGCCAAAGCTGCCGGCACATTTTCTTTCAGCAGCTTGGACAGGGCTCGCAGCTTGCCCTCAAAGCTGAGCTCCTGAAGCTGTGTCCGCCGATAATACTTAAACGAATGTTCCAGAACACGAGCCATCTCATACGCCGTTGCAGGAACCCCTGCAATGGCCATCACACTCTGCCGATCGATCTCCAAGACCTTGTCCGTACGGTCGTACATCACCATATTGCCGGCTGTCGCACGGCGATCCCCGGCTACCAGCACCCCATCCCGATATTTGAAGGCGAGAATCGTCGTGGCGGTAATCAGGGCCTGCCCCACTCCAGATTGTCCAGGGATTCCCAAGACATACCCCTGCTCCTTCAGTAGTTGGTAAAAGTCCCCCTGCATCTTTAACCTCGTTAAACGTAAGACGTAAAATGTGAAACGTATCGGATCAGCTTCGCTGAACTGTGTTCTACCTTTTACGTTTCACCCTGCACGTTTCAAGATCATTGTCCTGTCCGTTGCCGATATCGTTCCGCCTGTTTCGGATCGACTCTGCGCATCCGCTTGAGAAGGCTATCTTTGTCGGGTGATTCGGTTTCTGGACGCCGTGGCCCCCCCCCATCTTCCAGAGGGCTGGGGGATTTCGGCAGGGGATCGGTCGGGCCCTCTCGTCGCTCCGGCATCAGGTTGTATGTCATACGTCCTTATCCTTTCTGGCGGTCCATGCGGCCAATGCATCGGCCGATGACTGGGCATCCTTGAAGATGCCGACACATCGCGTCACCTCTTGTGGCTCGAAGAGATCCCGCATGTCGAGCGTACGGGATCGGATCCCGCCGTTAAACTGAACCCGTTCCCACTGAATGGACTGTATCTCGTCTGGAAATCGCTGTACACAGAGGCCCCGCACCCCGCCACGAGTATCAGATGGTCCGCTCCGAATCGCCGCCTCGATTCCATCGTCAGTGGTCATTCGCCAGGATTTTCCCTCCGCCTCTAGTCCAAGATAGAGCCCTTGCTCGGGATTCACGTTGTGATACTCCAAGTCCAGGCTCGCCAGCCAGGGGTCATCCCAGCCGATTCGTTTCTCCCTCATGAAGGTCTCGATCAGCCACAGTTTCGTTACCCAATCAAGTTTTCCCACTAACCGAGAGCGGTCGTGAAACAATGAACGCAAGGTCTCATCCCACTCCTTCAACAGCCAATCCGACTCCTCGTCAGATCCAGCTAGTTCGCGATGTGCCACCTCGCAGTAGTGCACTTGAAGCTCCAACGCCGAAAGCTTTCGTCCGTCTTTCAGACGAATCACCGTCTTCATATCCGGATCACGCGATACCTGCTTGACGGCCACCACCGGTTGCTCCAGCTCTATAGAAGGCAGAGCCCCTCGTGCGATGAGATCGAGCACCAGCCTGGTCGTGCCGACTTTGAGCGCGGTGGCATACTCGCACATGTTGGCATCGCCGATGATCAGATGCAGACGGCGATACTTTTGAGGATCAGCATGTGGCTCGTCTCTCGTATTGAGAATAGGGCGATTATGCATCGTATCGACGCCCAACTCCGTCTCCATAAAATCCGCACGCTGCGAGAGCTGATAGGTTCCTGGAACCCATCCTGACTCCTGTGCCTCGGTTCCCACCTTCCCTGCCCCAGCGATGACCTGTCGGCTGATCAGAAACGGGAGAAGGCCTGCCACCAAGGCAGGAAAGGGAATCGAGCGTGGGACGAGATAGTTGTCGTGACAGCCGTAACTGTGGCCATGGAAGTCGGTGTTGTTCTTGTACAGCCGAAGATGGGCTCCTCCAAGAAATTTATTACGTCGCTGAGCAGCACGGTGCACGATCCGTTCTCCGGCTCGATCGTGCGCGACCAAATCACGAAGCGTTCGACATTCGGGCGTGGAGTATTCTGGATGTGTATGGTCGTTGTAAAATCGCGCACCGTTCGGCAAGACGAGGTCGCTTTTCATGTCATGGAACGAGAAGGGGCGATGGGCGTCGCGCTCTGTGAACTCATCCTCCTCCTTATCTTGTTGCAACCCCGAGACGCGGAAGCCGCGCGCATCTTCATGCGGATCCTCCCCGGCATAGTCCCAACGCCGCTCGAAGGACGAGGCGAGATGAGCACGCACAAGTTCCATCGATTCGACCACCGGATCCATCTCCGGCACATCATCGCGAGTGATTCCGTACTCGGTCTCGATTCCAAAAAGACGCATGATCGGCCAGACGTGAACGGTGAAATGTGAAACGAAGTATCGCGTTATTTGAGCAACCTTTTGGTCTTTGACCTTTCACTTCTCACTATTCACGTCTCACATCTTCAGATGATCTGATTCGTGAGCCGCTCTTCAGCCTTGCGGCCACGCCGGAAGGATGAAATCCCGACCACTTGCTCCGGATGATGGTCGAGCAATTTCAGCCACTCCTCGGCTGCATCGTCCGGGGGCAACATGTCACCCTCTCGAAATTCCTCTGACACAGCCAGACGAAGATCCTCCTCCAGCAATCCTGCCGGCTGCCCTGACTGCACCGTACGATCGATCGCTTTTTCCTTAGCCCGTTGAACGACCGACGCCAGGATCGCCCCGCTGACAAGATCGCCGCGGTACAGCACCGTGCTCTGACCATTTCGAAGCCTGATCGACAGAAGACGCGTCTCGTCCGTTCGACGGAAGATCGACTCAATGATATCCTCGGCAAGTGACCCCACCACCTGCACCGGCTCACCGCCACGGTCCTGTATCAACTTGGGATCGAGTGGAAGATCCGCCGTCAAGTAGACTTTCAAAATCTCGGCCGCGGCAGCCTTGTTCGGCCGGCTGACTTTGATTTTCCGATCGATTCGGCCGGGACGCAGCACGGCCGGATCGATCAAGTCCGGCCTATTAGAGGCCAGAATGATGACGACGTCCCGCAACGACTCGATCCCGTCCATTTCACTGCAAAACATCGGGACGAGCGTATTGGAGATATTGAAGGACCGCATGGCGCGCCGTGTCCCTAAAATCGACTCCGCCTCATCAATGAAGATGAACGGCAGCGCACCCTCCTTCCGTCTTGCCCGAGCCTGCTCGAAGAGATCACGGACCATCCGCTCCGACTCCCCAAGCCACATATTGAGAATTTCTGGTCCTTTGACATGGAGAAATGCCCCGCTTGTCACAGGCGGGCGATCGCCCTTGTCAGATGCCTGTCCTTGACTCGAGTCACTGAGCCGCTTGGCCAAGCTACCGGCAGCGGCTTGCCCGATAAGGGTCTTCCCACATCCGGGCGGCCCGTAGAGCAAAAACCCTTTTGGCTGAGAGAATTTGAATCGCTCGAACGTCTCCGCATGTAGCAGCGGATATTCGATCGCCTTGCGAATCGCGGCGATCGCCTCGTCCTGTCCTCCGATCTGCGCCCAAGTGACTGTAGGCGCTTCGTCAAGAACATGCCGACCGGACTTCTGATCCGCAAGTTTCTCAAGGGCGATACGAAGACTGGGATCGATACGAATGTGGTCCCCTGCCTTGAGCTCAACACCGATCAAATCGGTCGAACGCTGTAGGATCAACGACTGCCGGCCCATGTCCTGCTCAAATCGCAATCGTCCGTCCGGTAATGTTTCCGCCAATTTCAAAATAGGCCCATTCCGATCGTATCCCAGCGTCCGAATGACCGCATAGGCTTCATTAACCAAGATCTGTGTACCGATCCGAAGATCGACATCCGACACCCGAGGATCGACGTTTGTATAGTACTCAGCGCCACCGACGACAATACGGGCGAGACCCGCAGCCGGCACATCGAGTAAGGTGCCAATACGATTGGCTGGAGCCGTGAGCTTGGCCACGACCTCACTGACCTTCTTGAACTCCAACTCACGTTGCTGAGCAGCGGCTTGAGACAGCATCACGGCATGGCGCAGCTTGTACAAAACCTTTTGGCGTGGATCGCCCTCCGAGAAAGACGCCAGGCACTGCTCAATCAACTCGAGCGGATCCGTCCCGGTCTTGAGCGACGAATCATCGCCTCGATCGTTCGGGGTTCTCTGCTCAAAAGCACTGCGATCACTCATGGATAGACCTTCACCTTGCTACCTCGCTCACTGATCCTACCATACCGATGTAGTGAAATACTGGCTTGCTAGTTGACGGCTTGGAGTGTGACCGACACCTTTTCTCGCCGATTGCCTCGGAGGACTTCTACGGTAACTTGGTCACCGATCTTGTGCTCTTCCATCGCATCCATGAGCTCATCAATGGTGGTCACTGCTTTCCCCGAGACGGAGACAAGGACATCGCCGAGTTGAATCTGGCCCATCATGGTCTCGCGGGCCCCCTTGAGACCGGCACGGTCTGCGGCCCCACCGCGAGTGACCTTGCCGATGATGACCCCTTTGATGCCCCATCGCTTCGCCATCGCATCCGGCACCAGCGACACTCCCAGTCCGGGACGGATGAGCTTCCCGTGCTTGATCAGTTCGGGAACGATACGATTGACCGTATCGACCGGAACCGCAAACCCAATACCGGCATAGGCCCCACTCGGACTCACAATCTGCGTATTGACACCGATCAATCGCCCGGCGCTGTCAAGTAAGGGACCTCCGGAGTTGCCCGGATTGATTGCGGCATCAGTCTGAATCACCCCTTCGATCGTTCGATTGGACATCGACTTAATGGTTCGGCCCAAGGCACTGACAACCCCCGTGGTCAAGGTATGATCGAGCCCAAAGGGATTTCCAATCGCGAGCACTTTTTGCCCAACGCGCAAATCGTGCGAGGAGCCAATGGCCATGGGCTCCAACTGGCCGTCCAAACCTTGTATCTGAAGCACCGCCAGATCATGATCAGGATCGGCTCCCACCAGCTTGGCCTGATGTTCACTCCGATCCGCCAATGTCACCTTGATCGCATCGGCCCCATAAATGACATGAAAGTTGGTAACGATGTGCCCTTGCTTGCTCCAAACAAACCCAGATCCCGAACCTTGCGGCACCTCCATGACATTGAGCGACCAGATGTCTTGCTGAATCGCGGTGTTGGCGATGAACACCACGGACTTCGTTGCGCGCTCAAAGACCGAGATCGTTGATCGCTCATCGGCCCCAAGCTCCACGGGTGATGGCGTCACGGAGCGCGGTCTTCCCTCGGGGCCATCATAGACGGCTCCCAGGGGTTTCCCCCAGTCCGCCGCATGACCTGTTGAACTCAGCAGAAGAATGACGAGAAACAGGCGGAGAGAGCCGAACGAATTACTCACCCATCACCTGCAGCACCAACTCACGGGCTCGCGCACGCGTGTCAAAATCCACGAGCACGACCTGCTGCCACGTTCCAAGAAGAAGCGCACCGGCAGCAAAGGGGATCGTGACGGAAGGCCCCTGCAGTTGCCCTCGAAGGTGACTATGGCCGTTGTCTTCGCCAGGATTGACCGTATTATGTCGCCACCGTGAATCTGCCGGGATGAGACGATCCCAAAACGTCTGCGTGTCGGCTCGGATCCCTGGCTCATCCTCAATGATCATCACAGACGCAGTGGTGTGCTTGACGAAAACCGTCACGATTCCCGCCTGAAGTTTCGACTCGGTCACGGCAGTAACGACGGACTTGGTGACGTTTTCGATCTGGGTCTCCCCCGCCATTCGAATCGTCACAGTCACCGTGTGCACGGCCATCAGATGCTCCTAGACAGTAAGATTGCGGAGGTACCGACGATCCTGTCGAGTCAGCGGTTCGCCTCGCGCCGCCTCAAGGATCGAGTCAAACGCCCCTTCGGCCGTCAACTCTCGCACGGCATCCAAAACCTCGCCGCTGAGGATTCCCTCTTGCTTCAGCTTCCCCAGGTAGGCAAACGCCTCTGCCAAGCTCTCTTTGCTCCTGACATAATAATCCCGCCCTCGACGTTGGTTGCTATAGGCCTCAAATTGCTCGCAGGCGACGAGAACTTCCGCCAATTGTTTCACCCATGGTTGTGCCTTGGCTAACCGTTCCGGGTAATAGTAGTACAACATCACCTGTTGCATCCAAGGTTGCCACCGCACCCCGACCTTCGCGAAGGTCGGCTTCACCGCCCGCAACCGTCTCGCCAGACGCCTGGCATAGCCCAGCCTCATCTCAACCTGCTCGATCGCCCACCGGTCCAGTGTCACGCCCGCTGCAGTGAGGTCCTTGCCGTAGCGTGACAGGAAGGCCTCCGTCTCACGACCATACGTCGTACTCGGATGAACCGCTCGCCATTCACGAGGTCTCGTGGGAATCCCTCGTTGCCTGGCCCACGACCAGATCGTGCCAAAGAGCCGTCGGTCCAGGCCCGCACGACCGAGGTCATGCAGCAGACAGGCCACATGATAGAGTCGGACCCGATCAGCAGGATGCCCCAACCGGACTGCGACGGCCACGCACATCTTCGCCGTCCGCACAGCATGCGGACGGTCGTAGCCGCGGATCATTCGACCAGGGTGAAGAGGATGAGGATAGTCGTACAGGTGCATCAAGGCGCTCACGAAAGAACGCGAAATCTCTGGCGCCTGTAATCGCGTGGAAGCAGACCGTGCCATGCGTGATCGATAACCTACAGAATGATGCGGATGCCGGCGAGAATATCGTCGGAGAGAAGACACTGTCAAGGCGACGTGGAAGAGAAATCGGCTCGCTCAATATTCTCGGGTCTGCTATGCTCAAACCACACTCAACATTGAATGGTGTCAGAATGCAGAATTGGGTGCGATGCGGTGGGCTCATCGGGATCCTCCTCCTGGCTACGGACCCCCTTGAGACCTTCGCCGCGTCGCCGGATCAGCTGACCGATCTCACCGGACGAGTCCACGTGCTGGTTACCTTGAAAAGCCGAGATAACTTCTCCAGTGAATACCGCTACGACGTGAGTGTCAGAAACCTTTCGCCGGATACGATCACCGGCGATTCGTTGGTCATCGTACTCGATAAGATTACCAACCTGGCAGGGCAAGACCGCGAAGCGTTGACAGGTGAATTGTTCTTGAAGCGATTCGATGTGCTGGGCCAAGACGGTCAGACCGACGACGGGAAACCCTACTTTCACATTCCCTTGGGGTCCACACCAGACCTCACACCACAATCGGACAGTCCTCCTGCCAGCGTACGAATCAGAAACAGAGACTACGTCGCTATCTTTACACCATCTTTTAAAGTGTTCGGGCAGAAGCGGGTACTACCCGACGCAAAGCGTCCAGGAAGCTTGGCCTCTTCTACTGTTCCCTCGGACCCTGCTGCAGCGGCAAACCGCAAGACCATGGATGCATTGATACAACTGCTGATCAAGAAGGGCGTCCTGACGGAAGAAGAATGGAAGAAAGCCACCAAGCCGTGAGCGAACCGACCTGTCGCGCCTGTACGGAAACGTGGCCTCGTTCAGATCATTTTCTTGCGGATCTTGGTCTATCCAAGGCCTATTTGCACGATGACCAATTCTTCCCAGGCTGGACGGTCCTGGTCTTTCACCGGCATGCCACCGAACTATTTCAACTGACACCATCCGAACGTGTACAGTTAATTGAAGAAGTCAGCCGAGTCGCCGACGTCTTATCCGAGGTCTATCAAGCCAAGAAGATCAACTATGAACTCTTAGGGAATCAGCTCCCCCATATCCATTGGCATATCATTCCCCGATTGCCGAATGATCCAGCCCCACTCGAACCGGTCTGGCGAATACCGCATACCCCGGTCCTTCTCACAGGAGCACCGCTTCAATACATGATCGTCCATATACAGTCCACCCTCCGTGAACACAGCTAACACCAAATCTCCCGTCTTACTTCTCCAGATGGTATAATCCGCGATGCATGGACTTTGCCGCCCCACGTTGAACTGCTCTCGATGCACCCGGAAGGCAACCAGGTTCCTGAACAACGAAGTTGAAGCTCTTCTCGCCTCACGATCTGGGACGTCACACATTATTCCCTACCCATAACACAGCGACCTAGCGGGCAACATGACTGGTCGACCGGCTCATCGGTCACGGATGGCCGATCAATTGTATACCGTCGCGACTGATCCCACCTACCGAGCCCCGGACAGGAGAATGTATCTCAAGGCCTTTTTTATTTCTCGATAGAGCCGTCTTTCTTGCAGTCACCCCTTGACAGATATGGAACAGCGCTCCTGGAAAAGAGAACGTCATCCCCAGAAAACTTTGCAACCTGTGGATATCCAGTCAGCAGACTGGGAATAGCATGGGCATCAGCACAATTGATGGGATAACTCGAGACAGTTTTTCTAGGAATACGCAATAAACCCATGAACATCTCCATGGACCACTATTCCTAGTGGTTCGATTGCAGAGGGGCAGATGCCTACATAATAGGCACTTTGATAAATTCGCGCGTGATTCGCGCTATCCCGGCCTGATTGCAAGACTTGCTCACAAGGTTATCCACAGAAGATGGGGAGTATGGATGCTCATTCTCATAATCTCCTAACCCACATTACAATGCGAGCAAGCGATCATCAAAATGACCACTCACAAGATCCCCATTGCGGTGTCCTGAATGATGTCCAAGCAGGTCTGCCGTGGCAAGAGAACGTCCGTCCCTCCGATCACCCACAATCTCTAAGGATGTGGGTAATGCACACCCCTTCACGGATGCGGCCGCCGAAACAATGGAGCTTTTCCAGTAGGTCTCAACCGAGTACCTTGCTTCCCTCGTGAAGCCTCAGGGGCCCTCGGTTTACTCGGCAACAGAGGGTATTCTTGAGCCGCTAGCGTTCGCTCGGCTTGGGCAATGGCTTCACGGAGCGTCTCCAGATCTCCATCGGGTTTCCGCCTGTTGGAGAAACGCTTCACCACCTGAGCGGCTGCATGCGCTAAGGCCTGCAACGTCTCCCTCACATCACCAGGCTCAGCCGATTTCGCTCCTGCCGCCGCACGGGCCATCGCCAGCCGCCTTCGCGGGCCGACATAGGGTTGAGGGGCGACCGGGTTATCTTTTTCGAGTTCTGGCCGTCTGAATATCATAGTGGTTCCCCCATACGATTCGTATCAATACCCAGATCCACCAGCTATAACAGCCTGCGGGACGATCTGTCCGACCAAGATACAAGCACACAAGCCTGCAGCAGCAGTCTCTTCAAAACCCTTCAGCCCGCTGAAGGTCTGACACAACGCGCATCCGACCTACTTGGGAAAATTCGGCTCCACCTGACGAGGGGGTCGGCGCGCGTAAGGACCGCAGGCCGTTCACGATGGCCTCGAGCTCCGAGCGTGCGCCGATCTTACGCATCGCTTCGTCGAGCAATGGCCGCAGGTCGACCCGTGCGTCACGGAGGCGCGTGATACGATAGGTAAAGCTATAGTCCTGGCCGTACGTCACATCGCACACGCTCTCACCGTTACGACAAGGGTTCAGGATGACGGTTTCGATATGCTCGTCGCCGACGTTGGACAGCATGGCATCAAGGTCCGGTGCGGGCCAATCGATCCGGGCACGGCCGATGAAATCGTCACCGTTCCGATCGTTGGCACAGTGTGGCCCGGCATGAAAACCCGGCTCCGGTGATACGGGCACGCAAAAACCAACAGACCATCCAATCCAATCCTTCTCCCAGAACTCGACATCAAAACCTAGCGGGGCGGCCTCTCCCCGACATCGGTACACACCGATGTCTTGCCGAGCACGACAATTCCTGGACGGACAGCGACCACGCAGCTTCTGAGCGGACCGAACTGGTGGCTGTCGCCTGAATCGATACCGCCAATCTCGCCGGAGACGGTCCACCCTTTCGCATCCCTGGTCTCAACCATCACCTCGTCGCTGCCCCACCAATCCAAGCCAGATTCATCCCGAGCCTCGAAGGCAATGGCCTCAACCTTGTATCGCCACTCGGTCCATTCGATAGTATCCCAAGGGATATCCCGCCTCACAATCACATGCTCAACCGACGTATTGACCTAAATCTCGGTCTGGGGCTCATGCGCGGATACCCCCGCGACGCACCACAACCATGCCGCTCCACTCAAGCACCACACCATAACGCGCCTGTTTGACATCATCGTGGATTTCCTCCTGTCCAAACCCACAGATTACCTCTCTGCCTGTTTCGGCCATCGACGTTTCGCTGGCGTGCGCGTCTTCTCCATCACACCGCCGGTCATGGGTCTCACCGTTCCGACAGTCAGCAAGAGCCGCTCATCGTCACGATTCAAGGGGTTGTAAGTCTACAGAAAAATCCAGCATGACTCCAGTCTCTTTGCCGCTCACTGGATTGCGCTCGGCCGTCGTGCGGATTCGTGAGACCGGGGCTACCCACACGATCAGTCATTTGGCAGCTCGGTTTCTCGCAAATCAGTGGTGAACGCGTTTTCTCCATAAAGAAATCCAGGCCGACGTCACTGCTGCATGCCGATCATTGGCCTCGCTGGATTCTGGAGATGTACATCCCCATGAATATGCAGCAAACATGAGCAGAGCTGGAATGGCCGTCCACGGGAAGAGGGAACCCAACAGGATTATCATGAAGGCAGGATTCAGGCATAGGGTCCGGTATGGCCAAACTACTTCCGTTACGCTCAATACAACACGTGCCAGGAAACGGCCAGTAGTATCAGTTCTGAGAAAACCAGCGCCTTGGCGCCGATAGAAACTGAAACTATACGGTGAACACAATCACCCTCGGCAATTTGAGGAATCGGGGACCAGGTCTATAAGCAGATTGGCTGAGGCTAGTTTTTAGAATTTGCAGGTGTCTTCACTGATCTCCGGACCGGGGATGGGATGTTCGCGAACCCACTTCACGTAATTCCGGCAGTCCATTTCAGCCCCTTCCCTTGAGGACTTGCCTTCGTTGACCAGCCGATGCCATCGGCTAATCCGTTCCACAAACGGATCGTACCGGCACACATCTTTTCCGGAGGATTGCCCAGCCAGTTGCTTGCACTTGGTCATCCAAAGCTCCGGGGTCAGTGCCCCGCTCTCCACAGACCTGGTCAATTCATGGCGCTTGTCAGCAAACGATCCAAACTCACAGACCGCAGGATCAACCGGAGGAGGAGCGGCATGATTCCGATCGGCTGTATTCAACATCTGACGACAGTTCGCTTCACCGACCTCTTTCGAGATCAGGCCCTTTTCTATCTGCTGTTTGGTTTCCGTCCGCCGCTCATCGAATTCGGACTTGGAGAAAAGCGCCGGCACCCCGACGACCAGCGCCATCGTGGTTGGACACCCAGCCCAAACCAGTGGCAGGAGGGCACGGAGAAGTCGTCGCATCAAGAAACCCTCCTTTCAGAATAGAACCGGTCACACAAACCGGTTGTGCGTGGGATCATACGAATAGCGCCTATCCAGATCAAGAGCCCGTACTGCGGTGTCAGAGCCTGTTCATAATCTTTTGAGGAGCAAGACGAGGAAGGCGAATACGGCCATATTGAGGCTGGTTCGGAGTTTGCGTTCACAGTTGTTCCAGAGCCTGCGGCATTTGTCGAGCCATGCGAATGAACGTTCAACGACCCAGCGTTGGGGAATGACGGCCAACGTATGGAGTTCTGTGCGCGTAGCGATTTCAACGGGACAACCAAGGATGTCCTGCACGCCATCGGCAAACTTCTCGCCCGTATAGCTCGCATCCGTCAACACATTGTTGACATCGAAGAGACTGGTGTGATGCAAACGGAATGCGTCGAGTGCGCCCGCCCTGTCAGTGACATTGGCGGTCGTGATGTGAATCGCATGTGGTAGGCCTTGCGTATCCACGGCGATATGGCGCGTGATGCCCGACACCAGCTTGCCACCATCGTAGCCCTTCTCTTCGGCGGTGTCCGTATTCTTGACGCGCTGGGCATCAACGATGATCAAGCTGGTTTTCTCGGTCCGGCCATTGCGTTGTCTCACCGCCCCAACCACATTTTTTTAAGGCCTGCTCAAGGAGGCTGATGCCGTTCTCTTGCGGTTCATGCCATTGCTGGAAATAGCTGTGGCAGGTACGCCATTGGGGGTAGTCCTTCGGCAGCATCCTCCACTGGCAGCCGCTTTTGAGCACAGAGGTCACGCCGCAGAAGACTTCGTATAGATCCACTTCACGTGGGCGCGTTTTCTTCCGTGCCCTCTCCAAAATGGGTAGGACGTTCTCGAACGTCTCTCGACTGATATCACTGGGATACTTCTGGCGCATACACGGTCCCTTCTCAAGAGGAACAGGCTTACCAGAAATTCCTCAAGAGATCATGAACAGGCTCTAAGTACCTCGCGGTTGACATGCTTGGGGATTTGGCGGTATACGTCCATCCTCATAGATCATTCACGATTCTCTTCCATGAATCTGGCCGGTATCATGCCACAGCGCTGTTACCAGCCACCTTCACGGGCAGCCGAACCTGCCGCTGAACCTCCGGCAGCTTGTCCGCCCAACCGATCAAACAACGCGCCGGTCTCACCGACTGACGTACGTCGCTTCACAAAAGGAGCCTTCCAATGAGCGATCTGTCACTTGAGGATCAGAATGAGGCAGAGCGAAAGACCGAGTTGATTGCGACTAATGCGGACCTCGGCCCAAATCAACTCAAGCGATTCGCCGACGGTGTCATATTCCTGATTAGGCCTGCCTCCCCAAGCAACGTGAATTTTGATGCTCTAAAGGGCATCGCCGGCGGCAGAGGAAGCGGCATCGTTGGAGAGGCTACCTCCGGCCATGGTGTTATCGGCGACAGCCGAGCGAATGCCGGGATTGTCGGACGCTCGGATTCATCGGTTGGGGTGTTGGGTAGAAGCAAAGAGCGCGGTCCCGGTGTCTTTGGACGGAGCAAGGACGGTGTCGGCGTGATTGGCCGGTCGGACACCTTGGTTGGCGTATGGGGCGACGCCCAGAACGACGTGGGCGTGCTCGGCGACAGCCAGAACAGCGTGGGCGTGCTTGGCCGCGGGAAAACCCAAGGCACCGGCGTTGTCGGTGAGAGTCAGAGTGGACTGGGCGTCTTTGGCCATAGCCCCACGAATGTCGGCGTCTGCGGACAATCTGATCGCTCTACGGGCGTTTTGGGATTGTCCCGTACGGATGCCGGGGTGCAGGGAGAAAGTGAAACTCAAATCGGTGTCGTTGGGTTTGGTAACACTGAGGGCTATGGGGTGCTCGGAGCCAGCGTCGGCAATGCTGGCGTCATCGGACGCTCCGACAGTTCGGTCGGAGTCTGGGGAGATGTACAGAACGACGTCGGGGTGCTCGGGACGAGTGCGGTCAGCGCGGGCGTTGCCGGGTTTTCCCAATCCTCTGAAGGTGTGCATGGCGAGTCGGTGAATGACGTTGGAGTCAAAGGGGTTTCGCCGGGTCTTATTGGCGTCTTCGGCGAATCTCCGAACGGGATCGGCGTTCTTGGGCGAAGCAGTGCCGGCACCGGGGTAACCGGCCAATCCAACACATCGCCCGGGGTCATGGGCGGATCCACTTCCGGCCCCGGCGTATCTGGTGAAAGCGTCAACGATATCGGGGTCGTCGGCCGGTCCCCTGAAATTGGCATGCTCGGTGAGGGTAAAAACAAGATTGGTGTCTACGGCAAGTCAGCGAATGGTATTGGTCTTCGCGGGCACTCATTCACCGGAGTCGGCGTCATGGGTTCCGTGTCAGATCAAAACGCTCTCGCCGGGCATTTCAAAGGCGGTGTGCTGGTTGACGGAGACTTCACCGTCACCGGCGCCAAAGGCGCTGTTGTGCGCCATCCCGACGGAAGCCACCGATTATTCTGTGCAATCGAAAGCCCCGAAAGTTGGTTCGAGGATTTCGCCGAAGCCACCATGGAGGGAGGCCGGGCCGAGATCACACTGGATCCTGATTTCGCACAGTTAGTGAATACCGACCGTTATCACGTGTTTCTGACTCCATACGGCCCGTCAAACGGCCTGTATGTCGAGCGCCGGACAGCCCAGGGTTTTGTCGTCAGGGAACAACAGGACGGCAAGAGTCGGGTGCCGTTTTCTTATCGCGTTGTCGCCAAACGCCGCGACATCGACGTGCCGCGTTTCAAAAACATGCCTGCTCCCCCGGAGATGCCAACTGAAACACTCAATGCGCCAGAGGCCACAGAACACGGCTCGACTGCGGAATCCCAGCCTCAGAGCGAACAAGTTTTCTCGCCTCCACCGAGGAGTGAACGCCCAGGTATCATACACCCCGGAAAGGAATCAAGCGGTGTCCGTGGAGCTATCTCGATCTCAAAGCCAACTATCGAGACTATCCTGAAGAAGCCCTAGTGTGGAACGAGAGGACCGGGCATATTCGGGTACTTACCGCCTCCGGGAGGCCCGGGCACATAATTGGGATTGATGTGCTCCCAGACTCCGCCGGGTTTCCCACCGATCCCCCACCCTCGCACGTACAGCAGCGCCAGCACCGGCTCGGTTTCGAATCTCGTGGTTCCAGTCACTCGTCCGGCCACCGTCATCCGCGCCCATGTGCGATACGTCTGAGGCAGTTGACTCTTCTCCACCGTCACCCAGTAGGAGCCAGCCTCTGGGCTGCTCAGATCGACAGGACGCTTGGGCATATAATCCTGATCCAGCGGCCGATTCTTCAGGCGCAACCAGATGTACTGCTCGTTCGCTTCTTCGTCGATGAGGGCCCCACCCAACAGCACCACCTTCCCCTGGTACTTCTCAGGATGGACCACCAGATCCGTGAGCGTCACATCACGCTCAGCCATCCGCACATAATAACGCGGCACTTTGGAACACCCTGCCGCCGTCAGCGTGAGACTGACGGCTAGAAGGATCAAGAAAGACCACTGCTGGAGTCGGCCGCAAGTAGGCATAGCTTGTCGTCCTCGGTTGATTGCATTTAGCGCCACGGAGACCGGGATGCTTCGATCATCTTCTATTCCAGGCACGCGGTCTGCTCCCTCGCTGATCCTTCTTCCAGCGCATGGGAAACAATGACCTGAGCAGAAGATCCCACATTCACCATGAGCGCACTAGAGATGAAAGAGACACTCCAGAACGCTCTCCCCCGAGGGAGACCCACTCATGAGAACGCGCCGTCCTTTACCTGGTCTGCATCGGCGCATTCACCACCTGCCGTTCCAGATGAGGGTACTGCTTCCGGACAACAGCCAATGTTGTCTCACCCGCATCCTGCACCTGGTAGGTGTACGATGTCCCCATGGCCACGCGTCGGGGGAGATCCACAAGAAGGCGCCCGATATATGCAGTAGTCTCAGGCGTGACATGAAAGGTCAAGCCCACGTCGCCGCCCATAGCAGACAACCCCTCATGGCGAAACGTTTTGAATAGGTAGGTGCCGACCGGCAAGCGTGCGACGAAGATCCTTTCCTCCCCCGGTTTCGCATCTAGTTCATACCGAGCCAGGTAAGGATGCATGCCTTTCGGATCAGTAACCTGCACCCTCAGAATTTCAAACTCATACGTGAACCCCGGCGCCTCCTGATCCGCTTGTACAAGGACGGATCCGATCACTATCCCCCCGTCCGGCCCAGCCTGTACGATGGGTCCGCCAGTCATATCGAGGGACGGCGTGCGGCAACCAGCCAGAAGAGATATTGCACAGAAGCAGAGTGCTCGAACGAAATGCGCGGGCTGTCGAAGCAGCGCCCCCCCTGCCAGGGCGCCCTGATCGTACTTTGAGGATAGACGGCCATGGCGCGCAGCCTGCCACCATCCCAGGGAAGAGTCAAGGTCACCGCAATTCCACGATCCACGATAGTCAGAGCTCCCGCGAAGTCCCACTGCCTTCAATCCGACACCCCTCCACCCTTGAGGAAACGCTGTGACGGCGATGGCCGCCACATCTCTCATCAGCCCCAAAGTCTTTATCGTTCTTCAGGCATCCGACGTCGTGAAGCGAGCGGCTGCTTCTGACCCTCTGCCTTTTCGTATGCATTGATGATAGTCTTGAGCACACACAATCTCATCGTCTTCCCGTCTTCAATTTGGCATAGAGGGAGCAGCCTTTGGGCTCTCTGAGGTCGCAAGCTTTTCCATAATGCTTGAGGGCTTCCGTGTCATCCGATTTGACGCCCCGTCCGACTTGATAGATCACCCCGAGGTTGATGCACCCCTTGGCATCGCCATCGTCACAGGCTTTCCGATAGAGAGTCGCCGCGCGAGCATCGTCCTGTTTAATCCCATTGCCCGCCGCATACATTGACCCGAGATTCGCGCAACCCCGCGCGCTCCCGCCGTCACAAGACTTCCGGTAGAAATCAGCCGCTTGGAACTCGTCCTGCGAAACCCCGGTCCCCTCGGCATGCATCACGCCAAGGTTGTAACAGCCCCTCGCATTTCCGCCGTCACAGGCCTTCCGGTAATAATCGGCGGCTCGAATATCGTCCTGTTGGATTCCCGTTCCAGCGGCATACATGGCGGCGAGATTGTAACAGCCTCTCGCGTTTCCGCCCTCACAGACCGCTTTGTAGAGATCAGCGGCCTGGACATCGTCCTGTTGCACCCCGGTCCCTTCGGCATACATCACGGCCAGGTTGTAGCAACCTTTCATATTCCCGGTATCGCAGGCCTTCCGAGTGAAATCGGCCGCTTGCACATCGTCCTGTTGCACCCCGGTCCCTTCTGCATACATCACGCCAAGGTTGTAACAGCCTCTCGCCTCTCCGCCATCACAGGCTCTCCTCGCGAAGACTGCGGCTTGCATATCGTCTTGTTGGACCCCGGACCCCTCCGCATACAACACACCAAGATTGGAGCAGCTACTCGGATCACCGAGGTCACAGGCCTTTCTGAACAGTGCGGCGGCTCGTGCATCGTCTTGCTTCACCCCTTCGCCCTTCATATGCAACAATCCTAGCGCATTACAGGCAGTGGGCGTCCCCCTCTCGCACGCAGACTTGAGCTGTTGTGGCTGGTCCGCTGCCTCGGCCGAATGCACCCCGACCAAGACGAGGACTCCGACGACAATGCCAGCAGGAACAAACATACGAACCGTCATGGCATACCCTCCGAAGACACGGAACAAGGTGAGCGGGCGCAGTCTAGCGAGATTCCGAGTTCAGATTCAAGGCGGGAGCGCACGCCTCAATACTGAGCACCAGTACGGAGCAACATTTTGTCACGACTCCGTTGCGGCCGTGCAATCCAGTCCATGACTACGCCGTTAAAATATTGACGAAAACGCGCATGAGCACCTTGCGCCACACACGGCCTCTACCATTCGGATTCCAGATTGTCCACATTGAGAGCTAGCCCCACGAGCAATGCGAACTGATCCACATGAGTCTCACGGTCCCTTGCCCCGAACCCTGAGCTAATTCCGCGCAGATCTTCCCATTGCTTCCGCGTCAGACACCCGTTGCAAAGTGAATCTGGAAGGCGATAGGATCCTGTCCCCTCTTGCTCTGTTTCTTCATGTCAGAGGGGTAGGCGCCGCCACTGGCACAGGCACCATCGGTCCTGCCGTCTGTGATTTCCGAGCGGAGTCCATAACTACATCCGTGCCGTGATGCCCATGAGTAGGGCGCCAATCCATGAGTCATCATCGCACTGTATCCCATTTGGTAGGTCTATCATGCTTGTGAAATCCTCGGCCTGTACCCTCGTCACCATCGCCCTGCTCTACGGCACTGTACCAGTTTCCGTTGCAGCGGCTCACCCGATGGGGATGCGTTCACCCTTAGCCGTTCACCAGGCTCGTCTTCAAGAGCCATCGCTGCCCATCCAGGTGGTGTCCTATGGCACCTGGTATGGACCACAACGTATCCCAGTTCCTGCGAATGCTCCCCAGGTCTATCGAGTCGACGACGAGCCACTCCGAGGCGTAGCAGACAACCAAGCCTCCGACGAATTAGGCATGGCCAGAAACACTCTCCAAGCGGCCAAGCAGAAGATCGACGAGCTCAAACAACGTGTCGGGGAACTCGTGCTTCAGCTCCATGCCAAGGACACGGAGATCGCCACCTTGCGGTCGAATGCGATCGACAACTCCAAGAGATTTCGTGACGACCTTGCTTCACAAACTGAGGAACTCAGTCAGGCGAAGCGCCGCGTCACTGAAGTCGAGCAACAGATGGCGGCCACCGCAAAGGGACAGGAACTGGTTCAAGCCAAGCGCCGTATCGCCGAAGCTGAACAACTGACCGCCAAGAAAGACCAGGACCTCATACAAGCCAAGCGCCGTATCGCCGAAGTTGAACAACTGGCGGCCAACAAAGAGCTGGAACTGAACCAGGCCAAGCGCCGCATCAACGATGCCGAGCAGCAAACGGCCGGAAAAGAGCAGGAGCTGATCCAGATTAAACGCCGCGTCAGCGATGCCGAACAGCAGACGGCGAAAAAGGACCAAGACGTAGTCCAAGTCAAACGCCGCGTCACCGAGATCGAACAACAGCTGGCCGGGAAAGACCAGGAATTAACACAAGCGAAGCGCCGTGTAGCCGAGGTCGAGCAGCAGATGGCATCTTCAGGACGGGAACAGGAATTGGCCCAGGCCAAGCGTCGAGCCACGGACGCGGAACAACTGATCGTGAAAAAAGAGCAAGAGCTGACGCAGGTGAAGGACGAGTTGAAACAAGTCAGCCAAAAGTTTGCCGACGTGAATCCGCAACTCCTGGCGAAAGAGGCAGAACTCGCACGTGCCAAGCAAATGCTGGTGGATATTGAGTTGAACGCCAATGCCAACACCAGCGCGTCAAAACAGACCGATGCAACGGCCGCACAGGACGAGCCCCCTCCTGCTCTGTCACTCCAGTCGATCGATCAGACACTCTCCGCATCCACCCTGCTTGGCCCCAACACGGACGCCGCCGATGAAGAAGAAACGCTCACGCTTCTCGGAAATAGCGACCTCCGCAAGATCAGCGAGAGCCTGACAAGCCTGCTCCAACCCGAGCTGAAGAAGGGCACGGTCACCGTGAGACAGCGCGGGAATAAACTCACCCTGGCGCTTGCCAACGGTGACCTCTTCTCCACCGGCGACGCGACCGTGACCCTTGGAGGCACCTCCCTGCTCGAACGGATCGGCGCCGTCTTGCACGGGTCCCGATACCAGGCGATTGAGGTAGCGGGACATACCGACAATACCCCATTCAGATCCGACCTTCGAAAGGGCTTTCGCGATAATCAGGAACTCTCCCGCGCCAGGGCGGACTATGCGGTACAGATATTGATCACTGGAGGCCTTCAGAGTGATCGAGTCAAGGCAGTGGGCTATGGGGACAGTAAACCGATCACGACGAATGACACCGATAAGGGCCGGAGCAAAAACCGACGATTGGAAATTGTGATTACCCAGACACCGGAATCAGGAATCGCGATCGGTGAGGGGAAAACGCAAGTCGGCAAGAAATCGCAGGATGGGTCACACAAACGGTGACCTGTTTTAGCAGAAAGACCTGTTCAGAAGCTCTGCTCCCTTCCGAACAGGTCCACACCGCTTCCGTCCACTGACAAAAGAACAAGGCTGGCTGGACTTTTCAGCATCCTGCTAGAGTCTGGTCCGGAGCCGCTCATACCCCTTCTTGAGTTCCTCGATCGCCTGGCCCAATGCATCGCCGACGGACACCGCCGTTTTCCCCACTTCTTCCCGCGCGGCCTCCAGCTTCGGCTTGATATCCTCCCACTGAGTCTCCAGCTTGGCCCATTCGTCCTTCGCTTCTGCCTTCGCCAGATGCAACTGCACTTGCAGCTCATCACGCTGCTGCTTGAAATGTTCGAGAGCCTTCGTAATCTGCTCTGTAACCTCTGCCATAGGACACGCTCCTTTGTAAAAAGGTGGACAGATACCCTGGGAATGGCTACTCAACCTGAATCGTACTCACTCCAGTGTGAACCGCATCATCTCCCAGCCATGCTCAGGACAACCGCGTTGACGGGTTTGTTTGTTGGTTAAACATTCTATTCCCTCTGAGACGGATAGATCTGAATGCACCATACAATCAGCAAACCTAGAGTTCAACCCCCAGTCAGGTTACGCTTGTGGAGGACACCAGGTGGCCAGCTTGAAGTAGGGATGAGGCGGTCTGCGGCTAACAGCCCGGTAGATCTCAAGAAAATGAGGATAACAAGGTAGACCCTCAATTTCACTTGGGTCAAAGAACCCGGCATCGGAGGTTTCTTCCTGATCGGCTCGCGGTACTCCACTGATCACCCTCGCCCCAAACACCGTCTCGACCCCTGACAGCTGATCGCCATTGGGATACACGACGGAGAACCGTTCCCCTGCGAAGACGCCGAGGAGCTGTGTCAGCTCGACGTACACTCCGGCCTCTTCCCAAGCTTCCCGCACCGCCGCGTCCGATGGCAGCTCATGAGGATCGATAATCCCACCTGGCGCCCCCCACGAGCCTGAAGGCTTGTCCTGGACGAGCAACAGCCGTCCTTGGTCATCATAGGCCATCACTGTCACCGTCGGGACGTGCAACAGCGCTGTTCCGATCTTGGCTCGAAGACCTCGAATGAACTCAGGAATAGCCATACGGTCGACGATACCCCATTGCCATCAAAGAATCGAGCTATAACATGCGTGTACCCAGAGCGTTGCGGAGATGATCGGCAATGACATCCGACCCGCCGCAAATCTCCCGCTCAGGGATGAATCATCGAAGGGGGTGGCAGCCCCGTTAGGGTTTCCCTCAAAGGTCAGAACAAGTAGCCTCCCCATGGGCTTCGAGTACCATGGTTCCTGCTCCTCCCCACATTGACAGAGGCGCTAGAGAAAGTGCACCATACATCCCTCGTTGATCTCTTGAAACCTATATCCATTAGGATAATGGGACTGTGCAACACCGGGTTTAATCTTCGAGCATAAGGAGACCAGGATCATGGCATTACTGATTACCGATGAATGTATCAACTGTGGCGCTTGCTTGCCGGAATGTCCGAATGAGGCTATCTTCGAAACGCGCAGCGGGGCAGAAGAAAAGGGACTCCATGTGGGTGACGGCCAGGGCGTGGGCGACAACATCTATGTGATCGCCCATGATCGGTGTACCGAGTGTGTCGGCCATTTTGACGAACCCCAATGTGCCGCCGTCTGTCCGGTCGACAATTGTTGCATTTCCGATCCGGCATACCCGGAAGCGGCTGATGTCTTGCTGGAAAAGGCAAAGACCCTCAATCCTGACAAGTCGATCGACCCGGCAAAAGTGTGGAGCGGCGTCCGGAACTGAACGGGTTGATTTCGCAGTTCCGACTTGAGCAGGCTATTGAATACCCGTTTGTGCCCTCGATACGCTTCGACCTATCGAGGGTACAAATTGACTCAGGATCGCCCACAGGATGCAGAGAACAGGCCGCCCCAGGCCTGTGTGCTGCGGCAGAACTGAAGCGATGCGTTATGCCTGAAAAGGGTCCCAGGTTCCTGACCAATGCCACCGTCATCAAAGTATTAGCAAAAGTCTTTGCGTTCCAAGCCATCGAGATCGACCTCTTGCGTTCTCAGGCTGGCATCTCCGATGCGAAGTGGAAGGCCTTGAAGACCGAAGCCTTTAAGAAAACCTACGCCAAGCAACGGGCTTTTTATGAAGATCGCCTGACCGGCGCCTTCGCGCTTGAGCACATTTCTCAGTCTGAACGCGAGACAAGGCTGCTTGAACTTTGGCTCAAACAGAGCGAAGAGTCTTCCAAGGACGACCCATAACAACATTCCCAGCAACACGGTCCGATCATGATGTATCCGTCCCCAAGATACCTACTCAGGATGTCAGCACATACTCGCGCGAGTCACACATAGTGTGATAGCCCTCATCATTGGAGAACAGCCATGAGCACCAATCGCTTTCTACGGTTTCTCGCCGCGCGAGTGCTGGTTGTCGGAGCGACTGTCTGTACACTCCTGGTCGTGACAGGACAATCGGTGCTGGCTCATGGCATTGAAGATCTGTCCGAGCCGACTCCATCACATGCAGTCTCGTCCAGCTCATCAAATCTCTCCAGCCCCGAGTCGGCCAGACGGCAAGCGGCCTGCTGGGCTCTTACCATTCCCTATGGCGCCGCCAAGATGGTCTATGCGGTCGGCGGAGGGATTGTGGGCGGCCTGGCTTGGACGGTAACGGGAGGGAACATGGGGGTAGCAAAGTCCATCTGGATTCCCTCGATGACAGGTGACTACATCATCCAACCGCAGCACCTCACCGGAGAGAGGCGCCTCTACTTCGTAGGCGTCGCAGATGGCCCTCCAGCATAATTCCGCCGCTCCGCTCGCACATCATCCGCGGGAAAGGGATAGAGCCCTTACCGCTTCTTCACGGTAAAGG
>Ga0224510_10000578_pt1 | contig 27527 bp, 30 predicted proteins | sample SF_May12_sed_USG_FD_170161 | JGI IMG/M metagenome (GOLD analysis project Ga0224510, IMG submission 170161) | Sediment microbial communities from San Francisco Bay, California, United States - SF_May12_sed_USGS_4_1 | ecosystem: Environmental > Aquatic > Marine > Sediment | place: USA: California... | reverse complement strand
GTACACACAGTGGCTGCCTCGTCTGATGGCCATGCCACGACTCTACCGGATTCCTGCTGCCTCCGGCAGCACGCATTTTTCATCCCCGCCCTTCCGGGCGGGGCATCCAAATGCGAGTTTTCGTGATGGAATAACCCCGATACACACGCCCGATGAGTGTCGCCTCTCCCGTCGAACCATCAAAGGCGATGACCCACCAGGTGAGCACGAACAGGCCAAGGCCCCAGATCAATCCGCACGCCAGCGCACAAGCCTTGACGTCGAGTTTCATAGTCCTGCGCCCTCGGATGGGCCGCTCCCCTGTGCCACTACCCCTTGCGACGAGCCGCCTTTGGTTTTGCCTTCGCCTCCGGTCCCTGCCACGTCACCCGGACCATCATGTCGCGATGGGCCCACTTGTACTCCGCCTTCCCTTTGTAGGCCCGCACCAGCGCACGTCCGAGCCGCTGCGCCAACCGATCGTTGGTTGTCTGGACTTCCAAATCCTTCTTGCGCTTGGCGATCTTCATCACTCGGTCGAGGGGATTCACGGAGACGGCACGAGCTTCCACATTGGCGATCAATCCCCTGATCTCGTCTTCATGCTCACGAAGGTCCGACCATTTCAACATCACGATCCCTTCCGGATAGTCGTCCTTGATCTTCTGACAGGCGGGGCAGAGAAGTTTCTGCGTGCTGGAGGCTGCCGCCAACTTGCGGGCTTCTTCGCTATCGATGTACCACCGCTTATTCGCATAGATGGCTTTACATTTTCGGCACATCGCCGGTCCCTTCGGAGCCTTGAGCATTGCGTAGGGATCCTGTTTGGGGTGCTGTTTTTCCTTGTACGACGTCGTGTAGCGTTTCCCTTTTCTGGTGCTCATTGGTCTTTTCTCCTCTTTACTGTTTCGCTCGATCCTCTCGATCGCCGCCGGGACAGTGACCGATGCCTCAGCACTACTTCACTTCCTTGACCATATCGATCGCTCCGCAGGGACATTCCTCGGCGCACAGGCCGCATCCCTTGCAATAGTCGTAATTGATCGCAAACCGGTTGCCGGCTCCCAGTTTAATCACCGCATTATCCGGACAGACGGCGTAGCAGTTGTCGCACTCGAAACAATTGCCGCACGACAAACACCGGCGGGCCTCCAGCAGGGCAGTGTCCTGATCCAACGCTCCGACCATTTCCTCGAAGCTCCCACGCCGCCTGGCAAGTGTCAGCAGCGGCTGTTTGGATTGCTCCGCGTCGGTGTAGTACCACGTGTTCAGCCGATCGAAGGTGGCAAGCGCATGGCCATGAGGCCTCACGTACCGAGCTCCGCGCAAATAGGCGTCGATGTGTCGTGCAGCCAGTTTCCCGTGACCGGTCGCCATGCTCACGGATTGCTCGCCGGGAACCATGTCGCCGCCGGCAAACAGGCCAGGGTGGCCGGTCATCATCTGTTCGTCGACCTCGACCGTGCCGTCATCCCGCAGACGAGCTCCTGTCACGTTCCGTAAGAACGCAGTATCAGCCTTCTGTCCCAATGCCAGCACCACCGTATCGGCCTCAATGGTTTCAAATCGCCCGGTGGGTTTCGGCTTGCCATGCTCGTCCAACTCCATGACTTCGAGCGTCAACGTTCTGTCGGCGCCCTTCGCGAGACTGCGCAGCCACTGGAATTGCACGCCCTCATCGCGCGCTTCTGCGACCTCCTCTTTGAACGAAGGGGCATGGGCTTCGTCCCGTCGATAGATGATCACCGGCTCCACGCCCAGACGCTCAGCGGTGCGGGCCACATCGATCGCGGTGTTTCCTCCGCCATACACCGCCAGCCGCCTCCCGATCTTGATGGGCGAATCGCTCTCCATGCTGCGCAGGAACGTTGCGGCGTCCAGCAATCGTTTGGCATCGAAACCAGGAATGTCGATGCGCCTGGCAAGATGGGCTCCGACCGCAAGGAACGTCGCATGGAATCCGCCTTCCTGAATCGCCGCATCAAGATCCTCGACTTTCGTATTGAGCCGGATCGTGACCCCCATCGCTTCCATCCGTCCGACCTCCGCATCAACGACATCACGTGGAAGCCGGTAGGAAGGAATGCCGTAGCGCATCATCCCGCCGACCTTGTCCGACGCTTCATGAATCGTGACCCGGTGCCCCATTCTCGTCAGGTGATAGGCGGCAGACAGGCCGCTGGGTCCTGCACCCACGATCAAAACCTTCCTTCCGGTTGAAGGGGCACAGGGTACCCGCCATCCTTCTTTGATCGCGAGATCTCCCAAAAACCGCTCCACGGCGCGGATGCTGACGGATTGATCCAACTGGCCGCGATTACAGGCAGTCTCACAGGGGTGATAGCAGACTCGCCCATGAATGGCCGGCATGGGATTGTCCTCCATGAGCCGTCGCCACGCGGCTTCATAGTTCTTCTCCTCCGCGAGATAGAGCCAGGCCTGGATGTTCTCCCCGGCAGGGCACGCGTGGTTACAGGGCGGCAGCCGATCGACATAGACCGGTCTCATCGTGCGCCAATTACCCGTATGGTTGGCGAGACTACTGTTCGGATCGAGCGTGATCGCAAAAGGTTTGTCGTTCATAGACCTTCCGACTCCAGCAATCCGTACGTGGCGACATGCTCGTCGGCGATGGCTTGTATGGCGGCAATCGCTTCATCATTCCTGCATGGTTCGAACAGATGTTTGAATCGGGTTTGGAGTTCGAGGTACCGCTCCACCGAAACCTTTCGCCGGATCTTCGTCCTATCCACCACACGTCCCGCTCGCGCTTCGAACAATGGAAAGAGGCCGGATTCCACCGCCATTCTCGCTACCTTCATAGTGTGTGCGGGATCGGACCCCCAGCCGAGCGGACAGGGGACGTGGATGTGAATGTACCGTGCGCCCTTCATTCCCATGGCGGTGGCGACCTTTGCCTCCAGATCGTGGAGATCCGCCACCGAGGCTGTCGCGACATAGGGAATGCCGTGCGCCATGGCGATGCGAGGGACATTCTTCCCGGTACCGAGGAGATTGCCCGGGGCCTCGCCCACCGCCTGCGTCGTGTTCGTCCGCGCGAAAGGGGGCGTCGCCCCTGACCGTTGAATGCCGGTATTCATGTACGCTTCGTTGTCGTAACAGATGTAGAGGACCTCGTCGTTTCGTTCGAACATCCCGGACAGGCACCCGAACCCGATGTCGACCGTCGCCCCGTCGCCGCCCTGGGCGACGACCTTCACATCATCGTGCCCCTTGGCCCGCAACGCCGCCGCGACCCCGCTCGCTACCGCCGGGGCATTGCCGAACAGCGAGTGCATCCAGGGAATCTGCCAGGCACTTTCCGGGTAAGGACTGGAAAAGACTTCGAGACAGCCGGTCGCATTGATCGCGATCAGTCGCTTGTGCGCAGCACGCATCGCGGCGTCGATGGCGTAGCGGGCCCCCAGTGCTTCACCACATCCCTGGCAGGCGCGATGGCCGGAATTCAGGGAATTGGTGCGATCCGGTCGCGATTGCACGGTGCGGGCTTCATCGTCCAGCAAGCGATTCCCCGCCGTATAGGTTCCCGTCTGATAGAATTTGATGCGCTGCGTCGTCATGGAGTGCTCCGTCACACAACCTTCGTCCCGATGGCTTTTACGGCACGAATCAGTTGCTCGGCGAGCGGCCCCGCCTGTCGTTCTTCCTGCCTTCTGGCAAGTTCTTCGTCAACCACCCTCATGTTCAGGTCCAGGAAGTACGGCTCGCTCAGACGCTCGGCCCGAGCATCACGAACCATGTGTTTCAACGATTCGGCGGAGATCGACCGTCCCCCCAATCCTGCGATGACGGTGTGCACCGGGATGGGCAAGCCATTCAACGCCATCCGGACATCAGCGGACACGATGCCACCGATTCCCACCGCCAGATCTTTTTCGACGACGATCACGCGTGTGACACTCTCCAATACGGCGCGGAGCTGCATCGCCGGAAACGGCCGGTAGCACCCGACCTTCAGGCAGCCAATCGCGATGCCTTCATCGCGCAACTCGTCCACGGTGTCTTTGATCGTCCCGATGACAGATCCGAGCGCGATGATGACCGTGTCGGCGTCAGTCATTCGATAAGCTCTGTAGAGGCCTCCGGATTCACGATGAAATTGTTGTTCGAATGAATCGGCGATGTCCGGCACCAGCGTCAGCGCCCGAAGGTGTTGCCGATGAGCCAAGTACTTCACCTCGGTGAAGGCTTCCGGTCCCACCATTGCGCCGATGGAGATCGGATCACTCGGATCCAGCACCTGGACCGGCGAAAACGGAGGCAGAAATGAATCGACCTCCGACTGGTCAGGGAGATCGATCGGTTCGTAGGCGTGAGTCAGAATGTACCCGTCCATGCACACCATCACCGGACAACTCAGTTCCTCCGCCAATCGGAATGCCTGAAGGTGGAGATCCGCCGCCTCCTGACATGTTTCCGCGTACAGCTGAATCCATCCCGCATCGCGTAACGCCATACTGTCGGAATGGTCGTTCCAGATATTGATCGGTGCACCGACGGCACGGTTCGCGATCGTCATGACGATCGGCAACCCCAGCCCCGCCGCGTTGTACACGGCTTCGGCCATAAAGAGAAGTCCTTGACTCGTCGTCGCGGTGTAGGTCCGTGCACCGGCCGCCGAGGCTCCGATCAGGACACTCAGCGCTCCGAATTCGGATTCCACATTCAAATACTGGCAACGGCCGACCTCGCCCCCCTTGACCATGCGCGACAACCGCTCAACGATATGCGTCTGCGGTGAGATCGGATAGGCCGCAATGACCTCCGGTCGACACAGTACAACTGCCTCGGCAACGGCTTGCGATCCTTCAATTTGCGCGCGCATGGTCTTTGCCGCTCCTTTCACCGGCCGGATGCGTGACGACATGGTCATACCCATCTTTCGCGGCGGCCGCATTGGCCTCGCCCAGAGATCCCGGAAACTTCTGGCGCATCGCCGACTGGACCGCAGCCAGATCAATCACTCCGGTCAGCGCGGCGAATGCCCCCAGCATCGGGGTATTCGCGATGGGACGTCTCAGGTGCTTGATACCGATATCCGAGGCCGGCACGACGGAGACATGATCGCTCGGCATCGACTTCAGGAATTCTCCGATCCCCAATTCGTCCAACGAGAAGGTCGAATTGATGAGGACATAGCCCTCCCCTGACAATCCGGCGAACAGCTCAACCTGATGGAGCAAGGTCGGGTCCTGGACGATCAGCACATCGGGATGGGTCACAGCTTCGCGGGTTCGGATCATCCGTGTATCGATACGACAGAAGGCCATCACCGGCGCCCCCATTCGCTCCGAACCGAAACTTGGGAAAGCCTGAGCCTGCTTGCCGGCTGTGAAGGCGGCTGTGGACAGCAGCTCTGCCGCCGTGACCACCCCCTGTCCACCTCGACCATGAATGCGAACCGTCACCATGTTGATCGATTCATCCTTGAGCCGTCAGTCTCTTCGTATGTATAACCGTGTATGCCTATTCCTTCGAAAGAATATCGCCGTACACCTAATTCCCTCTTACATCTGCGCAATCATCATGCCATTTCATCCGAAACGGGCCTGTACATGGCATGGCTCAAATCGCCTAAAAGAGGCGCCGTGTTGAAAGATCGTTCCCTGCCTATCAGGCAAAAGACCCCACACAGATCTCGGTCACTGTCGCAAAGTGCTACAGACGTGGGAATCGGTGGAGTGGTTGCCCTGGGTCTCCATTCCCCATGCGACGATCGCTTACGGTGCGAGCGCCCGAACCTGGGAATTGTTGTGGCTTTCCAGATGGTGCGGTGATAGAGAGACGGTGATGTTCAACAGACAAGTGACCCTCTGTGACATTTTGGGATTCAAGGTCCGGCTCCATGTGAGTTGGATCTTCCTTGCAGCCTTGGTCACCTGGTCGCTCGCACGCGGCTACTTCCCTGAGTATTATCTCGGCCTTTCGGATTCGACCTATTGGTGGATGGGCATCGTGGCAATGATGGGTGTATTCGGGTCTCTCGTCGTCCACGAGTTCGCCCACGCATGGGTCGCGAGGCGCTATGACATTCCTATCAGCAACATCACGCTGTTCATCTTTGGCGGCGTGGAACAGATGGACAAGGAACCGCCGAGCCCAAAAGCGGAGGTGCTCATGGCGATCGCCGGTCCTCTCTCCAGCTTCGCCTTGAGTGGCGGCTTCTATCTGGCATTCGAAGTCGGGTATCAGACCCACCTTCCCCTTCCCGCCTTAGGAGTGCTCGGCTGCCTGGCAGCCGCCAACAGTCTTCTCGGCGGATTCAATTTGATTCCGGCGTTTCCGCTTGACGGTGGGCGCGCCCTGCGGGCCGGTTTGTGGCACTGGAGAAAGGATTTTCGCCGTGCCACCCAGTGGGCCTCACGGGCCGGGTCGATCTTCGGTCTTCTGCTCATCTTGTCGGGCTTGGCGTATGTGATCACCGGCAATTTCATTGCAGGCATGTGGTGGTTCATCGTCGGCCTGTACCTGCGAGGAGCGGCGGCGACCTCGTACTATCAAGTGGTGGCACGAACGATGCTGGGAGGCGAGCCGATTCAGCGATTCATGACGCCCAATCCGGTGACGGTCTCCTCTGATCTCTCGGTGGAAAAGTTGGTCGAAGAGCATTTCTATCGAACCCTTCACACCATGTACCCGGTCGTCGACGAGACCCGCCTGGTCGGTTGTATCAATTCGAAGCAAATCTCCGGGATTCCGCGCGACCGATGGAGCCGACTCCTGGTACGCGATATCGCCCTGCCCTGCTCAAAAGACAACACAGTCGACATGGAGACCGGAGTGCTGGCCGCTTTGGCGCTGATGAACCGGACCGGCAATAGCCAGCTCTTGGTCGTGGATGGGGATCGTCTCGCCGGAATCGTGACGCTCAAAGACCTCCTGAAATTGCTCGCGTTGAAATTAGATCTGGAAGGCGTCTCATAATTTCATTCTTTGAGGTACCGCCATGAAACACGATGACCGTACCGAGCTTCATGCTGATCAACATGCCTTGAGGGCAATCTTCCCGTCTTCAGTTGCACCTGCCACCTCGCGCTGGACACTAACGCACCACCTGACGGTACTGGCCGCCGTGCTCCTGTTTGAAGTCGCTGGGGTGCAAGCCGCGCCGGAACACCGCGGTGCTGAGGTTCAGGCAGCTGAGTCAACCCAGGTGCCGCTTTATCAAGACCTGGGTGAGCATCACTACCGGATCACGACCGGCCAGCCGCTCGCGCAGCGGTACTTCGATCAAGGATTACGGCTGTACTACGCGTTCAACCACCAGGAAGCCATCCGGTCCTTCGAGCAGGGGGCGCGGATCGATTCGGACTGCGTCATGTGCTATTGGGGTATCGCGCTTGCCCACGGCCCCAATATCAATGCGCCGATGGATCCCGCCGCCGGCCGTCTCGCCTATGGCGCACTTCAGCGGGCGCTCAAGCAGGAAAAGAAGGTGAGCGCGCGAGAACGAGCCTTTATTCGAGCACTCGCGACGCGGTATGCAGCTGAACCACCGAGCGATCGTGACCAATTAGATATCGCCTATGCGCGCGCAATGAGGGATGTCGTCCTCCGGTTCCCGGACGACATGGAAGCCAAAACCTTGTATGCGGAATCACTGATGGACTTGAGCCCATGGGACTACTGGACCAGTGAGGGCAATCCGAAAGCACATACAGTCAAGCTCTTGGCACAGCTCGAGCAGGTCTTAGCCGCAAATCCCAACCATCCGGGCGCCAACCACTTGTACATCCATGCAGTCGAGGCGGTCCACCCGGAACGAGCGGTGAAGGCAGCCGAGCGCCTCGCGGGCCTGATGCCGGGAGCGGGGCACCTCGTCCACATGCCGGGCCATATCTACATTCGAGTCGGCCGGTACGAGGATGCCATCAAGGCCAACGAGCATGCGGTGCATGCCGATGAGTCCTACATTCGCGACCAAGGTCCTTCCGCCGGTATCTATGTGCTTGGGTACTACCCACACAATTACGATTTCCTGGCATTCGCGGCGAGCATGATCGGCCGTGAGAAGCAGGCCATCGACGCTGCCGATAAGATGGCCTCTCTGGTACCCAAGGATCTGCTGCGCGAGCCAGGGATGGTCTTCCTCCAGCACCACCAGACACGCCATCTACAGATGCGTGTGCGATTCGGACGCTGGGATGAACTGCTGGCAGCAGATGAGCCTGCACAGGATCTGCCGCACGCCCGTGCGATCTGGCTCTACGCCCACGGTCGAGCGCTGGCAGCACGTGGCCACATCAAGGCCGCCGACGCCACGCTGGTCCAGTTGCGCACTATCGCTCAGGATTCCAACGTGCAGTCGCTGCACCTTGAATTCAACCGCGTCGGGGCCGTGCTGAAAATCGCCGAAGAAGTGCTGGCTGGTCACATTGCTGCCGCCAAAGGCGATCTGTCTCGCGCGATCGATCATCTCCGAGAAGCCGCGCGTCTTGAAGACACGCTCGTGTACGGTGAGCCGCCGGAGTGGACGGTGCCGGTGAGACAAGAACTCGGCATACTGTTGCTCAAGGCCGGACGCCTCGATGAGGCCGAGCAGGCATTTCGTGAAGATCTGGGACGTTTCCCCAATAACCTCTGGTCTCAGCAGGGCCTTGACCGAACGCTCCAATCAGCCAGGAACCGGGATGGAAATTGAGACCGCTCCCAGCACATCGTTCAGTTTATAGTCTCGCTTAGGGCTCTGCGGGTGCGCGTTATGGCACGTGACGCAGACAGGCGAGACCGCCCGGTCCGCGTACAAGGCTTCAAACCGTCGTTCGCCCCCTTCCGTAACGAACCCCTTATAGGGACGGTCCGGTTCCGCCATGATGGCCTCCATCCCCTTTTTCTCGAACTCGGTCGCAGGTCCGCTCAATTTGTTGATGGGATTGAGGCTGATCAGACCGTACCGCACCTTGACCCCTGTGAGCGCCGCTAAGCTCGATGACTCCTGCACAAACTGCGCAGGTAACGGCAATGCACTTTCCGAACGCCAACGCTCGGAAGATTCGATCACTCCACGCTGTTGCATCCGCTCCACGACATGGACAGTGTAAAAAGTCCTGTCGGAGGCCAACACGGCATAAATGTAATCCACGACGGTTTCCGCGGGTACCATGGCCGATTCCTTACCGGCCCAGCCCGATCCCCACGCCACGGATAGGCACAGTATAAGGCCCAACAATCCGGCAAGCGCCTTTCTCAATGGCATAACGTCCTCCTTTCGATCGATCCTTAGCCAGTCAGGAAATCTTCCACGGCTGACTGGTCCGGCTCATTCATGATTGTCAGCATCTGAGCGGTGTTCCACCTACACGTTTGATCAGACCTTCTTGCGATTGGCGACCAAGGCATCGACCACGGAGGGATCAGCCAAGGTCGAAGTATCCCCCAGATCACCCAACTCGTTCGCCGCAATCTTGCGCAAGATACGCCGCATAATTTTCCCCGAGCGAGTCTTGGGGAGCGCCTCGGTCCATTGGATGTAATCAGGTTTGGCGATCGGGCCGATTTCCTGCCGTACCTGTTGGACGAGCGCGGTGCGCAAGGTTTCCGATGGCGCCACGCCTTGCTTCGGTACCACATAGGCATAGATCCCTTGGCCCTTGATCTCGTGGGGAAACCCGACGACGGAGGCCTCAGCCACATCCGGATGCTTCGCCAGCGCACTCTCCAACTCGGCCGTCCCCATGCGATGGCCGGACACGTTCAAGACGTCGTCGATTCTGCCCGTGATCCAGTAATACCCGTCGGCATCGCGCCGAGCCCCGTCTTCGGTGTCGTACAGCCCGGGGAATCGACTGAAATAGGTCTTGAGATACCGCTCATGGCTTCCGTGAATCGTGCGTGCCAGTGCCGGCCAGGGCTTGGTCATGACCAGGCGCCCCTGGGCTTCTCCTTCAAGAACATTTCCTTTCTCATCCACGATAGCCGGGACCACGCCGAAAAACGGTTTCGCGACCGAACCGGGTTTTAACGGCATGGCCCCCGGCAACGGAGTCAACAACAGCCCCCCGGTTTCCGTTTGCCACCAGGTGTCGGCAATGGGACAGCGCCCTTCGCCGACGACACGATGGAACCATTCCCATGACTTGGGATCGATCGGTTCCCCGACGCTGCCCAGCATGCGCAGGCTCCGGCGGCTGGTCTTCTTCACCGGGTCATCGCCTTGCGCCATCAGAGAACGGATCGCCGTAGGGGCGGTATAGAAAATATTAACCCGGTACTTGTCCACCAGCTGCCAGAAACGAGAGTAATCAGGATAATTGGGGACGCCCTCAAACAGCAACGTGATCGCCCCGTTGGCCAACGGACCATAGACGCTATAGGTGTGGCCGGTCACCCAGCCGATATCCGCCGTACACCAGTACACCTCACCATCATGGTAATCGAAGGCATAGCGATGTGACATGGCGGCGAACAGCAGATAGCCGCCGGTTGTATGAACGACGCCCTTCGGTTTCCCCGTGGAGCCGGAGGTATAGAGGATAAACAGCGGATCCTCGGCGTCCATCTCCACCACCGGGCATTCGGACGAACTGACGGCCATCGCCTCGTGGTACCAGACATCGCGCGAGCGATCCCAGGAGATCTCCCCACCGAGCCGTTTGACGACCAGAACCGTGTTGACGCCTGGGCATTCGCGCAATGCCCGATCGGTCTTCTCCTTATGGTCGATCGCCTTGTTGCCGTGGCGATAGCCGTCGACGGTGATGACCACACGGCACGCACTGTCCTGAACACGATGTTTAAAAGCCTCGGAGGAAAACCCGGCAAACACGACGGAATGGATTGCGCCGATGCGGGTACAGGCGAGCATGGCAAAGACGGCTTCGGGAACCATCGGCATGTACAGGCATACCCGGTCACCCTTGCCGATACCGCGATCCTTGAGCACGTTCGCGAGTCGGCAGACCTGTTCATGCAACTCGCGATAGGTGATCGTACGACTCTCGCCAGGCTCATTCCCCTCCCAAATGATCGCCGTCTGCGCTCCACGCGTCGCCAGATGGCGGTCGACACAGTTGAAACAAGCGTTCAGCCTCCCCCCTTCAAACCAGCGGACATGGCCTTTCGAGAAATCCCAATCGAGCACCTTGTTCCAGCGTGCGGACCAGTTCAGAAACTGGCCAGCCTGCTCGTCCCAGAACCCTTCGGGATCATCGATCGAACGTCGATACAGCTCCTGATACCGTTCCTCGGTGATATGGGCATGTTTTCGAAACTCATCAGGAATAGGGTACTGTTCTTGGCTCATAACTCCTCACAATGATGTTCAGCCGTTTGAGTCTGCTGCTCCCCTTTGTAGCTCCGATAGGGGGATCGCAGCAAGCAGATCGGCATGGCAGGCACGGTTGGTGGCGACAAATCCCCGTCTGTTCCTGATGTCGAGTTCGTCGTACCCCATCGGTCCTCCCGCCATGTCGCTCATGAATCCACCCGCGCCGCGCAAGATCGCCTCGGAGCCGCAGACATCCCACTTGCTCGTATAGGGGGACGGTTCCACATAGGCATCAGCCTGACCGGACAGGAGCAACCCGATCTTGGCACCGACGCTCCCGCAGGGGACTTCCGTCACGACACCGAGCCGTGACTTGACGACGTCGATCAGCGGATGGCGGTGGGATCGCGAGACCGCCAAGCGCAAAGGGTTTGGAGGAGCCGCCGCCGAGACCCAGGTTCGTCTCCGTTCACCTCGTTCGATGATCCAAGCGCTCTCATCACGGATGCCCACATACAGCACATCATCGACAGGGCGATAAATGACCCCGAGCTTCGGCAGCCCCTGTTCCAACAACCCAATGATCACGGCAAACTCCCCCGTGCGTGCGACGAACTCACCGGTGCCGTCAAGCGGATCGACGTACCAGACGCGCGGTCTCCGGCGGGCCTCGTCCGACACCGGACGTTCCTCCGACACAATCCCATCATCGGGGAATTCACGCGAGAGACCCGAGACGATGATCTCCTCCGCTCTCAGATCGGCATCGGTCACCGGATCATCCGGTCCCTTGTATCGCACTTCGAACTTCGAGGCATAGACGTCGAGGATCGTGTGGCCCGCCATTCTGGCAAGGTCCGCCACGACTTCCTGTTCTCTCTCATATGCACCACTCAAGACGGATCTCACACAACCTCACCGACGCGCAGATCCGACGACTCAACCAGGATCTTGAACACCGCCCTGCCGATGCGCCCGAATCCATTGATGGCGACGTTAGGCATCATCTTCCTCCTTGCTATCTCTTCACGATCACGCCGCAGGCGATGCGGGGTCCACCCGGCCCGTCTGTCGTCGGTGGATCGGGGAGATACTGGTCTTCCAACTCGTGCACGATAAAGGCGCTGCCGTCCTGATCGAAGAGTGTATTCAAGCCATCCGACAACGTCACCCGACTTGTAATGGTATAAAGTGAACCTTTCCGGTCCTCGCTCACCTTGAGGTTCGGGAGGTCCCCCAGGTGATAGGGATGATTCCCCAATCCCGGGCTGACGTTCGCCTCGGGGTTGACCAGCGTATCGATATTGCCGTCATAGTGGCCCTTCGCCGCCGTGAACGGATCGCACGCGCCGGTTTCATGAATATGAACCGCATGACGACCCGGATTGAGCTTGCTCGCGGGATTGCCTTCCAGCCTCAATTTGATGCGGACGCGCCCTTCGTACTCTTCATACAAGTCCGCTTCGCCGATAATGCCTTGCCCGGCGATAGCGGCGTAGGCCTGAAGCTTCGTATCACGCTTGCCCGTGTGATACGAACTGCAGCCGGCAAGCAGCGTCAGTACAGCGACGGGCAGGATCATAAGGAAAAGCCTATTCATGGGACCCCCCCTCTCTCTTCGAAATTGATCAACTCACGATCCGCTTTCCCTTTCCCACGGCGTTCTCGACGACTTCCTTGGCATCGGAGGCCAGTGCGGATGCCTGTTCTTGGACCTCTTCCGCCAAATTCTGGAGTTGCCGCCTCGTATAGGCCCCGGAGTGGGGCGCGAGCAACAACCCGGTCATCGTGCCGATCGTCAACCCGGCCAGAAACATAACCGCCATCTCACCACAACGACAATCCTCTCGCATGATTCCCTCCTCTCGTTCCTTCTCGAATCCGTTGATGATTCTCCCACCGAGACCTCACGCGCTCAGCCCATCGCTTGTAGCGTCAGCGTCACGGCGCGTGATGCCCCGTCCCGTTCGACTTCAACCTTCACCCTGTCGCCGACCTTGTGACGATCGACGATGGTCAGCAGGTCGTCCACCGTCCGAACCGCCTCGCCGTCGATCGCCGTCACGACATCTCCCAACGAGATCTGCCTGCCGCTGACCGAACGCAACCCCTCGAGCCCGGCGCGATCCGCGGGACCACCCGGCGTCACGTCCCGAATGACGACGCCTTGCACACCCCACCGGGCGGTGATCGTATCGGAGACGACCGACACCCCGATGCCCGCCCTGATGACTTTCCCATGCGTGATCAACTGGGGGACGATCCGGTTGACCATCTCCACCGGCACGGCAAATCCGATTCCGGCAAACGCCCCGCTTGCACTGACAATCTGGGTATTGATGCCGATCAGCCGCCCGGCGCTGTCCAAGAGCGGCCCGCCTGAGTTTCCAGGATTGATCGCGGCATCGGTCTGGATGACACCCTCGATGGTCCGCCCCGTCATCGACTTAATCGTTCGTCCGATGGCGCTCACGATCCCGGTCGTCAGCGTATGGTCGAGCCCGAACGGATTCCCGATGGCGAGCACCTTCTGACCGACCAGCAAATCATGTGCGCTGCCGATCGGGAGCGGAACCAATTGGTCTTTCGGCGCTCGGATACGCAGAACCGCGAGATCATGATCGGGATCGACGCCGACCACGCGGGCGTCGTACTCCTGATTCTCGCCGAGGACGACCATGATGGCATCCGCCCCATACACGACGTGGAAATTCGTGATGACGTGACCCGCCTCATCCCAGACGACACCGGACCCTGACCCTTGCGGGACTTCGACCGGGTTCAGCGAGAAGAAATCACGTCGGATGGCCCTGTTGACAATAAAGGCCACCGACGGACTCGCCTGTTCGAACACGCCGATGGTCGCAAGTTCATCGCTCCCGAGCGTCGGAGGAGCCGACAGGGCACGAGGCTGCGCCTCGGGACCGGCATCGCTCGGCCCTGCCGATTGCTCCCGATTGCCTCTGGATGAGAACACAACAACGAAGGCAACCAGCGCAACCAGAACCACAAGGAGGGCGACACCCGACCTCTGTGCCGAACGCACTGGTTCCCTTGATGTATCCATGCAACCTTACCCACATCGTTCAACCAGGTGGCTCCGGCGCATCATGATCAGCGGCCCTCTTTCCTCCGACCACGCCTCCGCATAGGCTTCCTTGCGTCCCCGCCTTCGTTACTGCTTCCGCTCATGCTTCAGGTCCTCCTCGGACACATTCACAACTGTGCCGCTGTCGGCGTCGATGATCACCTCCATCACTTTGTTTTGCCCGGTGACGACTTCGACCTCCCAGACGAGCCTGCCGGCCTTCTTCTCCAATTCAGCCTCAATCACCTTGCCCGACACTTTCCCCGCGGCCGTCTTGAGGGCCTCGTGGATCGTGACCTTGGCCGCAGCAGCGTTCTCCACGGCTTCCTTCACCTCGTCCATCTTGCTCTTTCCCTTGTCGTCACTCCACGCAGGACTGATCAGCACCGCCGTCACGCAGAGCACTGTTGCCGCACCACCTAGCAGTTTCATGGATCCCTCCTCTGTTGACACAATGATTCCCTACTCCGCATAAGCCTCTCCGGCTATGCGCATTGACGGCTAGACGAACTGCAAGACACGAGCCGCTTCCGATATACCGTTGAGATATACAGTTGAATGGGGCGAGGACCGAGGGAGGCTGCCCCTTCACGCAACACATGGGAATGATGCACTGAGGAATTTGGCGACAGAAAGAGCAGCTGCGACCGACAAGCAAAGGGAAGCATTCCGACACAACTCCAACTTGGCGGTCACTGGGTCATCCGCTCCCGCCATTCGTCTGCGGTCGGGCGGTGTTGTGTAACAACGACGGACTCACGAACGTTTCGCCGGCCAATGCGGCACGGATGGCCGGCGCGAGATCTGAATGGGCCGATTGTTTCCGCACGAACCCGACCGCACCGGCGGCAAATGCCTCTTCCTTGGTGTTCCAGTTCCCATGCATGGTGCACACGATAACCCGGCAATCGGGCAACTCCTTTCGGATAGCCCGCGCGGCATCGAGCCCGCCGACTCTCGGCATGACGAGATCCAACACCACGACATCCGGACGAAGACGACGCGAGACCTCCACAGCCGCCCGTCCGTCCGTGACCGCTCCGACGACCTCGCCGGCCTTATCCGCTAGGCGGCAGAGGTTCGACAGCATTTGCGGATGATCATCGGCCAACAGAATGTGTGGCTTGCTCACGGGACCTCCTGGTTCGACAATGAAGAAGATGTCCCCCTCCCCGCATTCCGGCACTCACTCCGGAGTGATCGCCAGATAGATCGTGGCCCGGCCCCTCGTCACCAACAAGAGCACCCGTTCCTTCGCGTGCAGCTTGCCGACTTGCTTTTCAAACTCTTCGACCGAGGTCACGGCCTGACGATTGACCTCGCGGACCACGTCACCTTCCTGCAAGCCTGCTTGGGCGGCGAGACTGGAAGGATCGATCCGACGCACCACCACACCACCCTTGATTCGCAGCTCACGCACTTCATCTCGCGACAGTGGTCCGACCTGCACCCCAGCCAGGGCATGTTTCCCCTTTGCGTCTTCGGGTCCGGCCTGGGCCGACATGTCTTTCGGCAGTTCACCCAAGGTCACGTCCAAGGACTTGCGGCGCTTGTCACGAAGTAGAGTGATCGTCACCTTCGTCCCCGGCGCCGAGTCCGCCACCAGCGTGCGGAGATGGGTCGGATCTCTCACCGGCTTCCCGTCGAGCTCCGTGATGATGTCTCCTCGCTCAAAGCCGGCCTTGCTCGCCGGGCCATCCTCCATCACATCGGCGACCAGCGCGCCTGCTGTCTCGGACACCCCGAACTCTTTGGCCAAATCCGGCGTCAACTCCTGGATCGACACCCCCAGCCACCCCCGTACAACCTTGCCATGCTTGATCAAACTGTCCATGACGGGCCGGACCATGTTGCTCGGAATCGCGAACCCGATGCCCATATAGCCGCCGGTCCTGGTAAAAATGGCCGTGTTGATCCCGACCAACTCGCCGTGCAAATTGACGAGTGCCCCGCCCGAGTTCCCGGGGTTGATCGCCGCATCGGTTTGGATGAAATCTTCGTAGTCCACGATCCCCATGTTGGCTCGTCCGACGGCGCTGATGATGCCCATCGTCACGGTTTGTGCGAGTCCGAAGGGGCTGCCGACGGCCAGGACCAGTTCACCGACCTCGATCTGAGCCGAGTCCGTCCATGGCAGAATCGGGAGGCCCGTCGCTTCGATTTTGATCACCGCCACGTCGGTTTTCGGATCGGTGCCGATCACCTTCGCCTTGAATTTGCGCTTGTCCGGCAACGAGACTTCGATCTCGTCCGCATGCTCGACGACGTGATTGTTGGTGACGATATAGCCGTCGGCGCTCACGATCACGCCGGAGCCCATGCCTTCCTGACGGAACTCCCTGGGCCGGCGGAACCGCCGTTCGAATTCTTCGCCGAAGAAACGCCGGAAGAACGGATCGTCGAAGAACGGTGAAGGTGCTTCGAAGGCGCCCTGCTCCTCACTCACTTTCGTGGTCGAGGACACGTTGACCACCGAGGCCTTGGCCTGTTTCGCCACGGCGATGACGGTGTGCGAACTCGGAATCGTTGACTGAGGCGGAAAGCGGGACTCCTCGGCCCATGACAGGGCCGCGATCTCCGGTTCGGAAAGGCAGGACTGAACCGATAGGAACGCCCCGAAGGCCAAGCCGAGGACAACGACCACCCACGTCAACCGGACGAATCGCAGCTTATTCTTGAACAGAGGATCTGCCATCAGTTTCCCCTCCTCCTATGGCTCACGCTCCGGCCTTCACGCAAGCGAATCACAACAGGCTTCCGCCCCCTCGGTTACAGTCCGATAGATCAACGGCGACTAGGGCAAGGCGAGCGACGAACACCAACCTCACTCCTGAAAATGTATGAGAACTCGACTGACAAGACAACTAGGAGAGTCCCTAGACCTACAGCAAGAAGACATCAGAGGTCGGTTGCGGTGAAACCAAGACAATCAGAGGAGAGGCGGGGCGGCAATCCTTTGTCTTCCGACGCCGCCCCGATCGAGAAGTCTGATCGCGCGGACTATCTCGCAGAAACCATCTGTTTTGGCATCAAGGCCCGACGCCTCTTCGCATCAAGGCTCGATGTTTGCTGGCTAGTTCCTGGTCCTTCTCCGCAGTCTTCCGAAAATCCGCGGCAGCCTCGCGTAACGAAGCGACATGCTCTGACACCTTCATTTTCCCAGTGTACGCGTCTGGAAATTTTTCAAAATAATCAGCCGCAAACTCCCAATCCAGCGCTTTGGTCTTGTTCTTCTGAGCCTCTTCTTCATAGTACATCGCGAGATCGTGATGATCGCTTGTGCCTTTATCCGCTATCGTAGGATGCCCGCCGGCATAACTCTGCGTGCCTAAAATCAAACCGAGAAAGAGCAGACTCGCGAACCATGTGAGCATACGCATAAAATGCCTCCTTCTTTCCTCGTGTATTCATCTCTCACTCTCATCTCCGAGTTGGGCACTCTTCGAGACACGTTGATGAGTTGCCCAGTCGTCACTGCTCGTTCCAACCCTCAACCCCCTTTCCTGTTCTCTGTCAGAACATCGGAACCATCACACACATCTACGATTCCATGTTCCCGGTCGCTTCTCCACTAGGTGATTGCCTAGGACCAGATAGGATATTTACCAGTGGGGATGGCGCCTAAAGAAAAACAGCACGATGAACGAGCATGAAATTCCCTCCATGCCCTGAAGCATGGCAACATCCTTCTCATGAGGATATTGGCAACAATGTGCCCGCATTCACTGTAGCCTGAATCCCCAGCCTGGTGTTCCGTCAAAACCCTGAGCCACTGAACGGATTGTGCATAAGGAGGCACCATCGCTTCATTCCCAACCTGCGCGCTTCGATCCGGTCCTGTGGCACTGCATCTGCAGAGTGCATCCCTCCATACACGGTTGGAGTCATGCCGCATCGGCATTCATCTCATTTCCAAAGGAGGCGCCCATGATTCGCACAGTCTTGATCGGTCTCGCCACGGCCGCCGCAGTGGCCATCATGTCCATCGGGGGAACGCAGGCCGCCAAACCGGATGTGACCCCGGCCACGCAGGCGTTTCTCAAAAAAGCCGCAGAAGAACAGCAGGCCCAAATCGCGTTAGGTCAACTCGCCGCGAAGCAGGCGACGAACACACGCGTGAAGAATTTCGGTGACGAAATGATCCTTGTGCACAGGACGGTCAGCTTCCAACTGCGGGAACTGGCGACCCCGAGAGACGTACAATTGCCGTTGGAACCGGACGACGAGCATAAGCGTATACAGAAAGAATTGGCTCAACGTTCAGGCCACGCGTTCGATCGCGCGTATATGCAGCAGATTCTGAGTGATCACCAGAACGATGTGAACGAGTTCGAGGATGGTATCCAGCAGGTGGATGATGCGGAAGTGCTGCGCTGGGCCCACAAGACCCTCCCGATGCTGAGGGCTCACATCGAGGACGCACGCTGGATTCTCCAATCCCTGCAGACAAATCCGTAATTAGGAGAGAGGGAGAGCATTGCCACGAGAGAAACCGGCGTCGGCCTGCCGCGGCGTCGCGAGGCGGCGACGCGGCTACACCGCCCTTCGTCTACGCAGAAAAGCCAGGAACAAACCATCGCACTGGTGCCGATAGTGAGACCTTAGGAGGCGCGACTGCAGCGCTCCCGACAAGAATCGACTCTTACTTCATGCCCTGATAGGGATCGTCGATGACGGCCTGGCATTCCAGGCAACGGACCTTGCCGGTCCGTTTTCCTCCCCTCGTCCGCACCTCGTCAATCAGGCGGCCATGGGCACAGCTCTGTTCCGAGACGAGTTGGACGCTCGGTGCTGTAGCGGCAACTTTGATCGGTTTCACCCTCCGTTCCATGGCGCCCCCTTTGATACGTGATAGCTGCATGGCTCCCCTCCTTCAACATCACCTCACACCCGCATGGTCACCCTACAGAATTGACGCGGTCGAGGAATCACGTCCTCTTTAATCGATGATCGGTGCAGCAATGATGGTACCGACTTCGGTTCAACGACGATACTAGGTGATTACCTGGGGGGAAAGAGGAAATGATGCTAGCGTGGCGCCCCAGAAAGGCGAACGGATTGTCCAAGAACCTCTGGGATACACGTTCTTACGAATTCGGAGAGAGGCCGGTGTCCGCACTGACCAACCCTTCCGCGATCGCGAACTTGCACAGAGCCAGCGTGGAGTGAAGGTCGAGTTGTTCCATCAACCGCGTCTTATGGAAGTCGACGGTCTTGACCGATACATTCAAGAGGACGGCGATGTCCTTTGGACTCTTGCTCTCCGCCAGAAGCTGCAGCACCTCTCGCTGCCGAGGGGTCAACTGCATCAGCGTTTTTTTCAGCTCCCCCTGGTTCTGACACACCATGGAATCGAGGACCGGCTTGGTGATGGTCGGCGTGAGATAGGTCTGTCCCTTGAGCACGGTGTCGATCGCAAGCGGCAGTTCGGAGGCCGCCGACTGTTTCAACAGGTAGCCGCTGGCACCGGCCTGAAGCGCCTCAGTGGCAAATACCGGAGAAGCATGCATCGTCAGAAAAATGAGCTTCGCCTCCGGCACCGACTTCTTGATCTGTCGCGCCGCGTCCATGCCGTTCAGCAGCGGCATCGAAATATCGAGCAGAATCAGCTCCGGTCGCAACCGCTCGGCCGCCTCGACCAAGGCACGGCCGTCTTCGACGGCCCCGACGACCTCGCACGTGCCCTCCACCAATTTGCGGAGACCGGCCAGCATGATCGAATGGTCATCAGCCATGAGCAGGCGAGGCTTCTTCCTCGTGATCATCTCAGACATGCTGCTATTTTAGGTCCTCGCCCGTACAGAACACAAGTCGTCTCCCTGCCGATGGTCGTCATTCCCATAAGGTATGCCTCACGTTTCACATTTCACGTCTCACGTTTCACCCCCCTCCAAAGGCACCCAGGCGTGGAGTTCCGTCCCCTGGCCAGGTTTCGCCCGAATGCGAAAGACCCCGTTCAGCATCCCCACCCGCTCCGCCATGCTGGTCAATCCCAGCCCTTTCCGCTGGGTAGCCCCATCGACGTTCTCGACGCCGCGCCCATCATCGTGGATACACAATCCCAGACCTCTGCCTGTCCTCATCAGCCGCACCAACACGGTGGTTGCCTCGGCGTGCTTCTGCACATTCTGCAGCCCCTCCTGCAGGATGCGATACAGACAGGTGGCGTGGTCCAACGGGATGTCTTTGGGCACATCCTTCGTGATGAATTCCGCCGATATGCCTGTTCGCGCACCGAAGTCGTGGACCTGTTCGCGCAGGGCCGTCTCCAGCCCTCCAAACTCCAAGACCGAAGGATGGAGCTGATGCGCCATCCGTTGCAAATCGGTCGTCAGTTGCTCCGCCGACGCCCCGAAGGCCTTGAGCTGCGATTGCAATTCCTCGTCCTGCGATGAGATCGAAGAAGCGAGGCCGTATAGCTCCAAGGCCAGGGCCCCCATCCGTTGCATCACATCATCATGGAGATCCCGCGAAATCCTCCGCCGTTCCTCCTCCTGCGCCCGCAGCAACTTGGCCCCAAGCTCGCGGAGTTGCGCCTCTCGCGCTCGCAACAACGCCTCGTTCGACTTCAGGGGCGTGATGTCCGTCATCAGCGCCAAGACCCCTCTCACATTCCCCTGGTCATCCCGATCCGGCACATACTGGCCGGATAAGTAACACATGCCGTCTCCGGGCGACTGCCGTCTGTACTCGAACGACACCGGTTCTCCCGCAAGGGCTTGGTCCAGAATAGGCTTGAGCTTGGCGTAGTCCTCCGGACCGAGCAGGTCTTGCACCGACATCCCTTGAAGCGCTTCAGCCGGCCGCTGGAAGAGTGCTTCACAGTGTTTGTTGAGGAACTGATAGCGACGGCTCCGATCGATATACGCAAAGTGGGCCGGCACATTGTCGGCCAGTGCGTGGAACTGCTGTTCTCTGAAACGCAGCGCCTGCTCAGCCTCCTTGCGCCAGGTGATGTCCGTCTCCGCACCGACCATGCGGACGGCCCGTCCCTGCTCATCCTTGATAGCCACGCCCCGGTCGAGCACCCACATATAGGTGCCGTCTTTCCGTTGGATGCGGTATTCCTCCCAGAACTCCCCCCTCTTGCCGCAGAGATACTCTGCTAGATGGTCCAGGATGGACTGCCGGTCTTCCGGATGGATCCGCATCCGCCACTCCTGCGTCGATTCCAGTCGGTCACGTTCCTGAAATCCGTGCATCTCCTTCCATCGAGGCGAAAAGTAGGCGGTGTCGCGGACCAGATCCCAATCCCACACCCCGTCGTTGGTCGCGCGCACGACCCAATCCCATCGCTCGTTAGCCTCCGCAAGTTCGGCCGTCCGTTCGTGCACGCGTTGCTCCAGAACATCGTTCAGGCTCTGTATTCTTTCTTGATCCTGTCGGCGTTCAGTGATGTCGCGACACACGCCGACCACATGGCGACAGCGACCAAACCCGTCCTGTACGGGCCGACCAGACCCATACAGCCAATGCACCGAGCCATCAGCATAGACGACTCGAAACTCCTCTCCGACACTCACGCCTTCTTCCCTCACTCTGCGGACGGCTGCGGCAACACGCGCACGATCCTCGGCATGAATCCTCGTCAGCGCTTCGGTTCCGGTGCCGTGAAACTCGTCCGGTCGGAAGCCGAACAACGCGAGCTGCCAATGGTTCCACAGCAACGAGTCGGTCTCACAGTCCCACTCCCAGGTGCCCATGTTGGCGCTCTCCAGCGCCAACAACAGCCGTTCTTCGCCCTCGCGCAAGGCCGTTTCAACCCGTTTGCGCTCGGTGATATCTTGCACCGTTCCAAACAGGCCGACCACCCGGTCTGCCGCATCCCTTTTGGCATAGCCCAGCTCACGCATCGTCTTCACCGAGCCGTCACGCGTCACGATCCTGAATTCCACATCGAAGGCTGATCCGTGCGCCCTGGCCTCGACGTTTGCCTGGACAACCCCCGGTCGATCATTCGGGTGCACCAGAGCCAGAAACCACTCGTAGAGTTCCCCATGCAACGATGGTTCAACGTCGAACATCTGGCATAACTCATCTGAGAGCACGATTCTGTCGGTCGCGACGTCGAGCTGCCAGCTGCCGAGCTTGGCGACGCGCTGCGCCTCGGCGAGATCGGCCGCTGCTTGACGCGCCTCGTCTTCCGCCTGCTTGCGCTCGGTGATGTCGTTGCCGACGGTAATCAGACAGAGTCTTCCATTGAGCACCGCCAGATCCGAAGACACAAGAATATGGCGCAACTCCCCGAATTTGGTCTTGAAGCTTAACTCAAGATTGCGCACCGGCTCACCGGCTTTCAACCGCTCGACGAGCCGCGCTCTGTCCTCTTGATTCGGCCAGATGCCCAACATCAACGTGGTGTTTCCGATCACTTCCTCGCGAGAAAAACCGAACAGCTGCAAACAGGCCTCGTTCACCTCTATACAACGACCCGTAGCCACCTCCGTGATCCCTATCGGATGTGGGCTTGTCCGGAAAGCTTTGGCGAATCGTTCTTCGCTCTCGCGCAGGGCCTCTTCCGCCCGCTTGCGCGCGGTGATGTCGGTTTCGGATCCCGCCATGCGGACCACCTTTCCCGCGCTGTCCCGCTTGGCCATGCCGTGGTCCAGAATCCAAATCCAGCGGCCGTCTTTGTGGCAGACCCTGTACTCCTCAGAGAACACCGCTGTCCGCCCCTCGAAATGAGCGCTAACCGCCGCTATAACTCGTTCCCTATCGTCAGGATGTATTCGACTGCTCCACTCCGTCTCGTGATCGCTCACTTCGTCTTCAGCGAGCCCACGCAACGCTTTCCAACGAGGTGAAAAGAACACGCGTTTCTCGGGCACATTCCAGTCCCAGATCGCAGCCTCTGCGCCCATCATCACCAGTGCATAGCGTTCCTCACTCTCACGCAACGACGCTTGATCGGAGTCTTGTTGCTTCGCCAGGCGCTTCCGTTTGATCACGAGCCAACCGATGACCAGTAGCAGCGCCGAGGCCATGCTCCGATTGGCGACGACATCGGCAGTAAGCTCACCGGTAGACAGCGCGGTCCCTCCCCAAGTAAGCGGCATCGCAATGCCAATCATGAGGAAGGTGCTCCAAAGCCCCGGCACAAACCAGGTCATCAACAGGGGAATCCCGTAGAGCATCGGCACAGCAACGCCAAGCGGGGTCACAAAGTCGAGAAAGAAGATCGCTGCTGCTGCTGCTGCTGCTGCTGCTGCAACGATCCAGCCAAACGGCTTTGTTTGAGTCTTCGTTGTAGTCACGGACCAAGCTCCTGGCCGAAGCACCGCAACGCAACAAGCGGTTTAGGGATTGCGTCGGGAATAGGGAAGTTTATACCTAACGCCAACTCCATCGCACTAGGTGATCACCTAGGGGGTGGAGGAACGCGCGGTATCAAGCGAAGAGATGGGAAGGTGAGGCATGGGTGGGAGCGTGGAGCCCCACGGCTAGATCCATCCTCCGTAGCAGGCGATGGCGAAGGACGTTTCGTTTGACACCCATATTGTTGATTTTACAATGTGGGCCAAAAACCAGAAGGAAGCCATACATGAAAACCACCATTGACATCGATCAGAACCTGCTCCGCCAGGCGCAGAAGGCCCTTGGCACCAATTCGATCAAAGGCACAGTCGAGGGAAGCCTGCGTAGCGTCATTCAACATCGCCAGCTCCGAGAGTTCGCCGATGCTCTGGGCACGATTCCCCTCGATTTGACCACCGCTGAGTTACGACAGCAACGACGCAAACGTACCCCGCATGTATCTCGTTGATACGTCGATCTGGATCCATGCCCTTCGTCCGTCAGGCTCTTCGGCCATCCAGTCAAGACTCAAGCCGTTGATTGCCGACGGACAGACGGTCGTCACCGAGTGGATCTTGCTGGAACTCATGACCGGCCTTCCTAAAAACCAGGAGCCTGATGCCCTGTTGCACTGGTTCGCCCCGGTCACTCGTATGCCTTTCGATCCCCGGTGGTGGAGTACGGCTTGGAATCCTGTGTCTGCTGGTTCGCCACCGCCATCAGGCCCCCCCCAGTACGCGACAACCCCGTCATGAGCACTCTGCGCTGGTGATCGTTCGTCGTGAAACTAGGTTGTTGCCTAGTTCCTCTCTTGCCCGACTTGGAGCAAAGTAGGTCGAATTCTGAGCGGATCGGTTCGATCTCATTATCGATGCCATATGGCAAGACAGGAGGTGCTGTCATGACTACCGCACAATCAGTCATTGAAAATGCCGTAATCGATATCCTGGCCCACAGCGGCCCTTGCACGATTGATGAAGTGGTCCAGTCACTTCCCGCCCATAACTGGAGTGAGGTCTTCTTCGCCGTCGATAACATGTCGCGAGACGGTCGACTGGTGTTTCGGCGTCCTTCAAGTTCCGTCTATCAGCTCTCGCTCTCGGCATCATGCCAAGGAGAGAGAACTGACCGCGCCAGACCCATGCACCAGGTGCAGTTTTGCCTGGGATGCGGTTACCTCTGCGACAAGAACGAGCCTAACGAGCCTATAGACAGGAGGTCGCCGTGGGTGGAAGCCAACCGCTACCTGAAAAAATATGGGTGGACCTGGTTTGAAGTCGAGCGGATTAACACGATGTGCCCAGCCTGCTCCCATGTACAGGCCTGCGGCACACGCCGAGTTTCCTCAAGAACTGTCGTTCCGGCAGCTCGTTAGGACGCCGTCAGGAAGCTAGACGACAACGCTTGAGCGCAAGCCGATCGATGAAGAACTGTTGGGACGCGACAGCAGCTGACGACTACACTATTTAGAAAGACGGTTCCCCTGATGGGACACCCATGAAACGGAGAGGCTTCTCCCTGGTGAGGTGCTGCGGTTGCACGATGTAATCGCCGGTCATCGACGGGATCCAGACGGATTTCGCCACCTCCGTCTTTCCGCCCGTCATCACCCAGGCAAGGCCGCCCACGACCCCGCCCCCGACCGCGTAGGCTACCTTCGCAGCTCCATAGGGAAGGGTCAACAGCCAGCTGGCGGCTTGGAGTCCGGCTTCTTTCGCTCTCGATGGACCCGCTTTCTGTATTTCTTCAGGGCTCGCTTTCTGTATATCTTCAGGGCTCACTTTCTGTAATTCTTCTGGGCTCAGTGGGCTTGCTCCCGGCATTTCGTGAGCCAGCACGGGTCCCCCCATCATCATCACGAGTAACAGGCACAAGGCTACCCCCACAATCCGCAATCCTGTCAGATGGACCAGTCGAACATACCTCGTACCCATATCTTGTTCTCCTTAGAGGCATGCCTTGTACCATAAACAACAACACAGGAACAACTGACCAGACCTTCCCGCATACTCGCTTACGTGCTCATGTGTTTCTGCAGGACGGGGGACTCCGTGATCATGGCGTTATTCGGAGCCAGCTCGAGCGCCTTCTCGAAGGCAGCCTTCGCTTCGTCGTGCCTATCCAGTTTGTCTAACGCTAAACCCAGGTTGTAATGCGCCTCGGCCAGCTTGGGATCGGCTTCAAGGGCCTTCCGGAAGTGGCTCTCCGCGACATCCCAGTGATCCTGCTGGGCATGCGTCACACCTTCCGCATTGGCCTTCTGACCGGCGGATGAGGCTGGGGCGGTCAATGGAGCGGGCTTCATTTCAGCCGGGGCTTCCATTTTCATTTCTTCTTCTACTTTCATTTCCTTGGGTTCAGTCGCCGCCTGTTCCATTGCGGCTCCGGTCTGCGGCTTCTCCATCTTCTTGGCCTCTTCGGTCGGCGATTTAGATTCACAGCCGGCGAGGAGCACCACTAGCATCATTGGCGTGAGCAGCATTCCTCGAAGCGTCATACGTTCGAACAACGATAGGTGGCTAGGCATACACATCCCTCCTTAAAGGTAAAAGAAAAACTATGAATGATCATCCGCTCAACTCACCTCGTCGCGTCGGCCATCGCCTCTTTATTTGGCGACAGGCTGCACGCGTTTCATTCGGCTCCCTTCCCCCGCCAACCATCACGGCTGATCATGGGTGTAGCCGGTCCAGCGCTCCTGAATCCGATACGACCATCATCGCGCAGGAACGCCGGGAGCGCTACTAGGCATCCTCCCTGATCTCACGCCGCCATACCCTAGGGCCTCGCCGGCGGTTCCTCCGGTCTCGCCGGCCACAGACCGCCAGCTTGTGCGTCCCCTCGGTGCATGAATCTTCACGTGCATTCATCGCTTCTCCTCCCATCGCACACCGGAAATCTCCGTCGAGTGTACTAGGTAATTACCGAGTAGCTAGACTTCCTCACACTTTGTATTGTGCTTCCAGCTCATGATTGACGATTTTCCATCGATATCGCGCAACTGGGGCGACATGCCTCATGAAACAGATTCTGTTGGCGCCTTTGGCGCCATCGCGAACCGAGTTGACGGATTGACGGAATGTGACGCCACTGCCATCTCGGTTGCGGCTCTGGGTTGTTTATCTTTTTGCGATCATCACTTCGGTCATGATCACACCGAGGGAAGTCGTCGTGGCACAGGCCATGCTCATACCGTTGACATCGTTCGTACATTCTGTCGGCCATTGAATCGATGAGAGGGAGGCCAGCATGAAATACATGTACGGTTCCAACCGAAGTGGCGCAGTGCAAGAGGGGGTCTGCAGACGCTGCCAGGGATTGATGGTGCCGTCCTTTACCGACTCGTTGCTCCTGGAAATAGCGGAGGGGGTGCGGGATCCGTCCTGGCGCTGCGTGAATTGTGGGGAATGGCTTGATGACACGATCCTGTCCAACCGCCTCGAGAGACATCCTGTCGGATCCGTTTCAACGGAGTCGCCGCCTCGGTCTCACCGACGTCGTTGGAGACGGTAATCATCGGCCGAGGGCGCATGGCGCGTACGGACAGGATTTGACTCGGATTATGAGGATGCCGGCAGCTGGCGCCGGGGAAAGGATGGATCTCATGACTGGAGAGCGCATGACAGGCAAGAATGTGTGGTCGATCGTTCTGGCCGGAGGTGATGGCGAACGGGTGAAGCCGCTCGTCCTTCGATGGCTGGGCCGCCATCGTCCGAAACAATACTGCACGTTCGTCGGGACTCGTTCGATGTTCGAGCATACCCTCAATCGCGCGGCGCTGATCGCCTCGCCCAAACGAACCGTAGTCGTGGGTCGGGTAAGGATGCGGCCTTGCAGCCGCACCCTCCCCTAAGAACCGGACTTGATGGTTTCCGCTCATCCGGCTCAAGCTGTTACAAAGCCCGGCGAGGCCGCCGAGCCGGACAGTCACAACGAGGA
>Ga0224510_10000577_pt1 | contig 27539 bp, 24 predicted proteins | sample SF_May12_sed_USG_FD_170161 | JGI IMG/M metagenome (GOLD analysis project Ga0224510, IMG submission 170161) | Sediment microbial communities from San Francisco Bay, California, United States - SF_May12_sed_USGS_4_1 | ecosystem: Environmental > Aquatic > Marine > Sediment | place: USA: California... | reverse complement strand
CATCTCTATGGCGAGGTGGCCAGCGCCATCGAAGTCGAATGCAAGGACTGCCACGGCACGGCACAGAACTACCCGACATTGCGAACATCGGGTCCCGCGGCGCCGCCGGGCGGTACCGATATGCGCCTGTTTCGCAACCGTGATGGCCAGCGTCGCTTCGAATGGCGCGACGGAAAGTTGTTGCAACGCTCGGTGCTGGATCCGACGCTCGAATGGGAGCTTAGCCTGGTGAAGGACAGCGTCAACCCCGCGCACCCCGAGTACAACGCCAGGGCGGCGCGCGCAAAACTTATGAGCAATGATGTCGCGACCCAGACGTGGGGTCCGGACATTGCGGCGGTCAACCTCGCGCACAAGGACGAAGAGATCGAGTGCTACACCTGCCATACCTCGTGGATTACGAGCTGCGCCGGCTGCCACCTGCCGATCGAGGCAAACTGGAAGACCGAGAGACATCATTACGAGGGTGGCGAAACGCGCAACTACGCTACCTACAATCCACAGGTAGCACGCGACGACATGTTCATGATCGGCAAGCGCGGGCCGGCGAACGACGGCAAGATTGCGCCGGTACGCTCGTCCTCCGCGCTGGTGCTGTCTTCCACCAATGCTAATCGCGAACGGATTTACGTACAGCAGCCGCCGATCGCCGCCAGTGGCTTCAGCTCGCAGGCAATGAACCCGCACTTCCCGCATACCGTGCGCAAGACCGAGACCCAGACCTGCAGCAACTGTCACCTCAGTGAGAATGGCGGCAACAACGCCTGGATGGCACAGCTGCTGTTGCAGGGCACGAACTTCGTCAACTTCATCGGCCTGCACAGCTATGCCGGCCTGCAGAACGGCGTGGTCGCGGCACAGGTCACCGAATGGGACGAACCGCAGGCCGTGATCGGCAGCTACCTGCAACGTTATGCCTACCCGGACAACTACCAGCAGCACCTCGACCACGACCGGCAGCTGCAGACTGGCTTCGAATACCAGGACAGGACGACCGGCTGCCTGCAACTGCGCGGCGAATACCTGTACGCCGCCGCGGGTAAAAAAGGACTTGTGGTGTATGACGTTGCCAATGTTGCCAACAAGGGATTCAGCCAGCGGATCGTCACCGCACCGTTCGCCCACAGCGGGCACGATTCCGTCGTGAATACAGAGCACGCCAGTTGTGTCGCCTTGCCGACCAACCAGCCAGTGCACGCACCGCGCAACCAGGGCGAACTGATGCGCGAGGTGAACCAGGAACAGGCGATGCATCCGATTTACCGCTACGCTTTCACGACCGACCTTACCGAGGGGCTGATCGTCACCGACGTCACTACGTTTGCCGATGGCGATATCAGCAACAATTTTCTTGAACGTGCGGCGACCTGGAATCCGGGCAATGTACTTGCCGGTGCACGCCATATCACGATTGGCGGGCACTACGCCTACATCGCAGCAACTTCCGGTTTGGTCATCGTCAACCTCGATCGACCCGAGGCACCCGAACTCACGGCCGTGGTCGCGCTGCCGGATGTGCGCGCCTCGGCGTTGCAGTTCCGCTACCTGTTCGTCACCGACAGTACTGGCTTACGCGTTATTGACGTTACGCGCCCGGTGTCGCCAAAGCTGCTCGAAGACGCCGGCGTGGCAATTCGAGATGCGCGACGCATTTACGTGGCACGAACCTACGCCTATGTCGCAGCGGGTGCCGACGGGCTCGCCATCATCGACCTGTGGCAGGCCGAGCGACCAAAGTTGCTGCAATATTTCAATGCCGGCGGACTGATTCAGGATACCCACGATGTGGTGGTCGGCTCGACCAACGCCTCGCTGTTCGCCTACCTTGCCGATGGCGCTGCCGGTATCCATGTGCTGCAACTGACCTCGCCCGACTCGCAGCCGAATTTTTATGGTTTCAGCCCGGAACCACGGCCGGAACTGATCGCCACTTACCGCACCTCGAGCGCCGCGTTGTCGCTGTCGAAAGGTCTCGATCGCGATCGTGGTGTCGACGAGACCGGCGGGCAAATTGCGGTGTTCGGCAGGAAAGGTTCAAGACCGCTGACACTTCCGGAAATGCAGAGGCTGTATCTCGATACAAAAGGAAATCCCTGGTATGTCGACGATGAATAAAATCCTGCCACGCGTTGCAGGAGCATTGCTCGGCGTTGCTGCTGCCGCAACGGCGCTGTCCACTGAGCTGCCCGCGCAAAGCGAATTTACGCACCTGGGCGTAGCTAGCTGCGCCGCATCGCAGTGTCATGGTTCCGCCATTCCGCGTGATGCGACCGGCGTGCTGCAGAATGAGTACGTTACCTGGACCCAGGCCGATCCGCACTCGAAGGCCTACGAAGTGCTCAGCAATGAACAGTCGCAGCGCATTGCTGCGCGCCTTGGCATTGGTAATGCGCGTGAGGCGAGTGAGTGTCTCGGCTGTCACGCGGACTACGTGCCCGCCGCGCAGCGCGGCGACAAGTTTCAGCTCGCCGATGGCGTTGCTTGTGAGGCCTGTCACGGTGGCGCTGAACAGTGGCTCGCAAGCCATTACAACAGCGGCAGCGTGACGCGTGCCGATAACCTGGCTGCGGGCATGTACCCGACCAATTCGGCGGCGGCACGCGCCGAGCTGTGCCTGTCCTGTCACCTCGGTAGCGAAAGCAAGTTCGCCACGCATCGCATGATGGCGGCCGGTCATCCGCGCCTTGCCTTCGAGCTGGATACCTTCACGGAGCTCTGGCGCACGCTGGGTCGCCAGCCGCATTTTCGGGAAGATGATGAATACCGGCAGCGCAAGGAGATACCCAGCCACAGCTTTACCTGGGCGACCGGCGTGGTTGCCGATGCGCGCCTGCGCCTCGAGCTGATCGCCAGCCGCCAGTTCGACGCTGCCGGCATATTTCCGGAACTCGCTTTGTACGACTGTCACGCCTGTCACCGCTCCATGAAGACGGTGCAATGGCGGCCGTTGCCGCGTCACGGCAATGCCGGGCCCGGCCTGCCATTCATTAACGATGGCACCTTTGTCATATCACTGGCTCTGGCAAGCGCGATTCAGCCTGACCTGGTCGATGAGCTGCAGGCAGCGTTGCGAGAGCTGCATGCATCGGGTGCCGAGAGCGTCACCTCGATTCGTGTTGCGGCGGCCGCATTGCACAAAGTGCTTGGGCGATTGCAACAGGCGCTGACGCCTGCCGCCTTGCGCGGTAATGAACCGCAATTACTGGCAGCGGTACTCAAAATCGGTGCGGCTGGAAATTACATCGATTACGCCAGTGCCGAGCAGGCATTCATGGCCGTACAAATGCTGGCGCTCGAGATCGATGACCCTGCGCTTGTGGCACAGCTCGAGGCACTCGGCAATTCTCTCAACGATGATGAGCGTTATAGTCCGGCGCAGTTCGCGCGATTGCTCGAGGGTTTGCGCGAACCATGAGAAAAGGGGTCAGAGCCCTTTTTTTCCCAAATGTGGTCTGACCAGATATGGGGAAAAAAGGGCTCTGACCCCTTTTTAGCTCTGACCCATGTCCGCTTCGCGACAGACTGACTCCTATATTGGCAGTACCGTCGTGTGCTTGATGTCGGAGAGCACGATCGATGAGTTCACTTCCTGGATGCCGGGCAACTGCGACAGTTTCTCGAAAAAGAATTGTTCGTAGGCCTTGATGTCTTCGGTGACGATGCGCAGCAGGAAGTCGACGTTGCCGAGCACGACATAGCAATCGAGCACTTCAGGATACTGGCGCACCGCATCGGAAAAATCGGCCAGGTTGCTGCGACCGTGCGAGGTCAGCTTGACGTGCGCGAACACCATGGTGTTCAGGCCCACCTTCTCGCGATCGAGCCTGACCGGCTGGTCGTGAATAACGCCCTGCTCGCGCAGACTCTGGATGCGCCGCCAGACCGCCGACTGCGACAAGCCGATGCGCTCGCCCACTTCGGTGGCATTGATACCGGCCTCGGACTGCAGAATTTCGAGGATGCGGCGGTCAACAGGGTCAAGCTTGATACTTTGCATTATAGCTAGCGTTATACAGGCTTTCCGTGCATAAATCATGTGTTTTTTGGTCGATTTGCAAATGAAAAAGCATGATGTGTGCCATTTTCGCGGGATATGATATGGCCACTATTCTGCCCGGGGAGGCAGCCGATGAGTGTGTTTCAGCACCCAGAGTTCGATCGGCACGAGTCCGTGCATTTCATGCACGATACGGACACCGGCTTGCAGGCAATTATCGCCATCCACTCCACCGCGCTTGGCCCGGCAGCCGGCGGTTGCCGACGTTGGGCTTACGTCGACAGCGCAGCAGCGCTCACCGATGCACTGCGCCTTGCGCGCGGCATGACCTACAAGAATGCCGTGGCAGGTCTCAATTTCGGCGGTGGCAAGGCCGTCATACTCGCCGCCGACAGCGCGCCAAAGTCCCCGGCATTATTCCAGGCTTTCGGCCGCGCCGTCGAATCGCTCGGTGGTCGATACGTAACAGCGGAGGACGTCGGCTGTACGGTCGACGACATGCGCAGCGTCGCTGCAGTCACGCGTTATGTTTCGGGCCTGCCAAAAGGCGCTGCTGGTGCCGGTGGTGATCCGTCACCGCTTACTGCGCTCGGTGTCTTTCTGGGCATCCGTGCCGCCGCGAAAACACGTCTCGGTGTCGACTCGCTGCAGGACCTGCGCATTGCTGTGCAGGGTGTTGGCAATGTCGGTCTCAACCTGTGCCGCCTGTTGCACAAAGCGGGCGCGCGGCTGCTGGTGGCCGACGTGAATCGTGAACACCTTGCACGAATCGCCAGCGAGCTGCCCGTAACCCAGCTCGCACCGCATGAATTGCTGTTTAGCGATGTTGAAATTCTCGCGCCCTGCGCGCTCGGCAATGTGCTGACCTCGCAGACTATTCCGCACATCAAGGCAAAAATTATTGCCGGGGCGGCCAACAACCAACTTGCAACCGAACAGGACGGTGCCCGGCTGGCGGCCCGCGATATCCTGTACGCGCCGGACTACGTGATCAACGCCGGCGGTATCATCAATGTCGCGCACGAGTATTTTGGCAACAGTTCGGAAGAAAAAGTCGTTGCTGAGGTTGAAAAGATCCCGCTGCGACTGGATGCGATATTTGCGGAATCACGGCAATCCGGTGAGCCCACCAACATCATTGCGGATAGAATGGCCCGTCGAATCGTTGCTGCGAGTAAAAAGAAGGACTGAGTATGGCGAGGAAGTCACGACTGCACATACCGCGACCATCTGCACGCCCTGGTGACAAACCGGATTTCAGTTATCTCAACCTGGCACCCGCCGGCAGTGTCGACAAGCCGGCACTTGACGCACGCACGCGCGACATCGAGCACCTGAGCAGCGGCCTGGTGCGCGTGCTGGATGAAAAGCACCAGGCGGTTGGGCCCTGGAATCCCGGTCTCGACGCCAGCCAGTTGCAGATTGCCCTGCGCTGGATGCTGTTGAACCGGATCTTCGACAAGCGCATGTGGCAAATCCAGCGCCAGGGCCGTATCTCCTTTTACATGGAGGCACTCGGCGAGGAGGCTGTTTCGGTTGCCCAGGCGATGGCCTTGCGTCCCGGTGACATGTGCTTCCCTTCGTATCGAAACCAGGCGCTGTTCATGTACCGTGGCCTGAAGCTGGTTGACATGATGTGCCAGTGCCTGTCGAACACGCGTGATATGTGCAAGGGCCGCCAGTTGCCGGTGATGTACCACGGCAAGGCCGCGAACATATTTTCGATTTCGGGCAACCTCGCCACGCAGTATCCGCATGCGGTTGGCTGGGCAATGGCCTCGGCAATCAAGGGCGAGGATCATATTGCTGCATCCTGGGTTGGCGACGGCAGCACTGCGGAGGCCGACTTTCATCATGCGCTGACCTTCGCGGCGGTCTACCAGGCGCCGGTCATCCTGAATATCGTCAACAACCAGTGGGCAATCTCGACCTTCCAGGGATTTGCCGGCGGCGAGCGCCGCTCGTTTGCGGCACGTGGCCTCGGCCTTGGGATACCCGGAATTCGTGTCGACGGCAATGACCTGCTGGCGATTTACGCGGTCACCGTGTGGGCCGCCGAGCGCGCGCGTCGCGGCGGCGGACCGACGCTGATTGAGCTCGTTACCTATCGCGCCGGCGCACATTCGACCAGCGATGACCCGAGCAAATATCGGCCCAAGGACGAGTACAAGGCGTTTCCGCTTGGCGACCCGATTGAAAGACTCAAGCAACACCTGATTTCAATCGGCCACTGGAGCGAAAGCAAGCATGAGCAACTCGAGGCAGAGCTCAAGGCCGAGGTGCTGGCTGCGTGGAAGGAAGCACAGCAGTACGGCACCATGACCGAAGGCCCGTTCCTCGACCCGGCCTCGATGTTTGACGATATCTACGCCACCACGCCAGCGCACCTCGAATCGCAGCGGCGCTACATGCAAGAGATCGAGGGATCCTGACATGGCGCAGATGAACATGGTTGAAGCGATCCGATCGGCGCTCGATGTGATGCTGGACAAGGATCCGAACGTCATCATCCTCGGTGAGGACGTGGGCTATTTTGGCGGCGTGTTCCGGTGCACCGACGGTTTGCAGCGAAAGTTTGGCGAACACCGCGTAATTGATGCGCCGATTGCCGAGGGCGGCATCATCGGTGCAGCCATCGGCATGGGCATCAATGGTCTGCGTCCGGTAGCCGAAATCCAGTTCGCGGATTACATTTATCCGGGCTTCGATCAAATCGTCAGCGAACTGGCGCGCATTCGTTATCGCAGCAGCGGCGATTTTTTTTCGCCTGTTACGATTCGCACCCCCTGCGGCGGCGGTATTCGCGGCGGACAGACGCACTCGCAAAGCCCGGAAGCGATTTTTGCGCACGTCACCGGAATCCGCAGTGTCATGCCATCGAATCCTTACGATGCCAAGGGCCTGTTGATCAGCGCAATCGAATGCGATGACCCGGTGGTTTTCTTCGAGCCGAAGCGCATTTATAACGGCCCGTTTGACGGCGACCCCAACAAGCCGGCGGTGTCCTGGGCGTCACACCCGAAGGGCGAAGTTCCGCAAGGCTATTACACTGTGCCGCTCGACCGCGCTGAAATTGTCGTCGCCGGTGACGAGTTGACCATCGTTACCTACGGCACACTCGTGCATGTCGCGAAAGCGGCGGCCGAGGAAGTCGGCGTACGCGCGGAGATTATCGATGTTCGCAGCCTGTCGCCGCTCGACGTGAGCACGCTCGCAAACTCGGTAAACAAGACCGGTCGCTGCCTGATTGCGCATGAAGCTACGCGTTTTGCCGGTTATGGCGCCGAGCTGGCAGCCAGGATCCAGAAAGAGTGCTTTTATAACCTTGAGGCGCCGATATCGCGCATTGCCGGCTGGGACACGCCCTATCCGCACGCCTTTGAATGGCAGTATTTCCCGGGCAAGAAACGCGTCGCCAATGGCATTCGCAAGATCATGGGGGAAGGATGAGCGAATACGTCTTCAAGCTTCCGGATCTCGGTGAGGGCATGGTCGAATCCGAAATCGGCGAATGGTTCGTCAAGGTTGGCGACCAGGTCGCCGAGGAAGATGTGATCTGCTCTATGATGACCGACAAGGCCGCGGTCGAACTGTCATCGCCGGTTGCCGGACAAGTGCTGCGCCTGGCCGGCGAGCCGGGCGACATGGTTCCGGTCGGCGCAGCACTGATCACTTTCACTGTAGGCGGCGGCGACCAAGCTGTAGCAGGCAGCGACGCTGGCGACAATCGCCCGCATGTCGAACTCCCGCAAAGCAAGCAGCCAGGCGTCGAGCAAGGCGACCGGCAAAAGACACGCGTCATGACCTCCCCAGCAATCCGGCGCCGTGCCAAGGAGGCCGGCATCGATCTCGCCACAGTGACCGGTACCGGCCCTGGCGGCCGTGTGTCGAAACAGGATTTCGAGTCTTACCTGGCCGGCAATGCGGGTCGCCCGCATGACCGCCTCCCACAGCAAGGCTCGCCACAGGAAATCAAGGTGATCGGCCTGCGCCGTATTATCGCCGAGCGCATGGCGGCAGCGACCCGCGAAATTCCGCACTTCACCTATGTCGAGGAAATCGATATCACGGAAGTCGAGGCGCTGCGCAGGCACCTGAATGACAAGGCTACCAACAAGTCCTCACGACTGACGCCGCTGCCGTTTCTCGGCCTCGCCCTGGTTCGCGCCTTGGCGGAATTTCCGCAGTGCAATGCGACCTATGACAAGGATCGTAATGTGATCCTGCGGCACAGCGCGATTCACCTCGGCATTGCAACCCAGACGCCCGATGGCTTGAAAGTGCCCGTGGTACGGCATGCCGAGGGCATGTCGCTGCATGAACTGGCAGAGGAGATCCGCCGTGTTTCGGAGGCGGCACGCAACAACAGTATTACCAAGTCCGAGCTGTCCGGCTCGACCATTACGATCACCAGCCTCGGCAAGCTCGGCGGTATCGTATCCACGCCCGTCATCAACATGCCCGAGGTCGGCATCATTGGTGTAAATCGGGCCATCGATAAACCGGTTGTGTTGCGGGGCCAGGTCGCGGTACGCACGATGATGAATCTATCGTCGTCTTTCGATCATCGTTTTGTTGACGGCTACGATGCTGCTGCAATGATTCAACGCATCAAGGAGATGCTTGAACACCCGGCGACAATTTTTCTGCCGTAAGCGCCTCCTGCACCGGGCATAAGGAATCGAGACGCAGTTCGCTTGTGTCGCGCATGCCGAGGTGGGCGTACTTTTCGCGCAGCGGCGCCTCATCGGCAATCGTGTAAAGGTCAGGGTTCTCCCAGTACTTCGGACACAATGTCACCAGGCGCTCGTGCATATGCTTGTACAGTAACGCGTCAAAATGATTGATGTTCAGGGCCTCGTCCCAGTACTCGTTGACGTGATCGGCCCAGTCGAACTCTCGCTGCACGACCCAGCCATCCTCCTGCCAACGCAGAATCGCGGGCTTTCCCGGCACAATGTCGTCCTCGAACAGGCTGCGATAGAAGCGATGACCCTCATAGTTCGCAACCAGGTCCGCATTGGAATAGCTGCCAGTCGTTACGCGTCCGAAAATCGCACGCTCGGTGAAAGCGGAGTGCTCCGCTGCCGTCGCTTCCGAGAGTGACTTACGGTAGCGGCGGTAATACTTGCGTCCTTGCGAGAGAAAATGCCCGATCTTGTCCGAACCGATCAACTGCTTGTTCAGACGAATAGTCTTGCCGACACCAAAAAAAGTGGTGACGCGCAACGAGTACCAGGGCAATCCTGAAAACACGCTGTCGTATCGCGGCGTATCCAGCTTTTCAACTTGATCGGACTGCATCGCCCAGCGCTCCAGCTTGTCGACCCAGTGATGGCCGCCGATCTCGTGGTAAATGGCGTTGACCACAGCCATCTCGTCGTGCCTGCCGCCCTGCGCAGCTACGACTTTCTGCAGCGTCGCGTTGACACGGTCGTTCAGCAGCTCGGTTGAATCGGCTATCGGTGATTCACGATTCGAAAACTGGTCCGTTTCGTAGGCCACGGCCGCGGCCGGAATACCGACCGTGACCGTGGCGACAAGAAAAACTGCGAATCGTCTAGTCAAACCTGTAAGTGAAATTCGCGAGCACCGTGCGCCGATCACCGGCGCCGACTTCGATGGTCGCTTCCCAGGCATCGGAAAACATCATGTGCGTGCCTACACTGAAATTGAAGTCTTCCTGCTGCGACAGATCCACCGCAAACACGGCGTCCTGTGCATCGACCGGCAACCCACCACCCACGATGCCCAGGTCCAGGTCGACTGTGCCGCTGTGCTTTTCATCGGCATCCAGGAAATAGCCGCCGAGCCAGATTTCCGTGTGATCAGGAAAACGCAGGCCGATGCGCGGTTGGATCGTGGTCGCGCCTACGGACGACTTGAAATCACCACTCAGGCTCGTGTCGGTCACCGTGGCGGTGACTGATCCGAACCAGCGATCGCCGCCGACCGCGAGCACAATGCCGCCACCGTAGACATCGCCGTCATAGTCAATCGTCAGTGAGTTGGTCTGTGGTGGCAATGGCAGATTGAGCACACGCAGATCGATGTGCGTGGCACCGTCGATCTGGCCATAAATTCCGAACACATTGAGGAACGGCAGCACCCAGACATCGAGCTTGATATCGCCGTGGCGAATGTCATTGTCGATGTCCAGCACGTTGGGGTCCTGGCCCATCAGCAAAGCTGCGGCGAGGTCCACGGGCACCGGGCCACCCGGCGTATCCAGCGTGTCGACAAGACTGAGGCTATCAATCTGGTAAGGCTGACTCATATTGAAGTAATCGATACCGATACCCCAGGTTCTTGGCAGGTAACGGTCCCGCGCCATATCGTTGCCGAACAGTGCATCCGCCTGGGCAGCGAAAGGCAATGACAGTAGCGCCGCGATTATTAGTGTTCTGGTTTTCATGCTTGTTCCCCGCCGAATTAAATCGATTGTAACTGTGCTGGTTAAATTCAGGGCGTAAATATACCATCGCTCTCACCCCGCAGGCCCTGATTCGACACATGACCATGAAGAAGATCGAGCTCCGAGCCCCTTACCTGCTTTTCATCGCTGACGTTGGCGATCAGGGCCATGCCAAGACTGGCCACGGTATTGCATTTTGGCGCCCGCAACTTTGTGCCGGTCAAATGCGTCTGCCGGGCTGCCGCGCCGACCTTGGCCTGCCAGAACTTGACGTTGCCGCTGCCATTGCTGCCGGAGTCGGCACGGTCATCATCGGCGTGGCGTCAACCGGTGGCATCCTGCCCGATACCTGGGTGCCGCCGCTGGCGGCGCTCGCGCGCGCCGGCGTTGATGTCGCTGGCGGTACGCACGTGAAGCTTGCCGACAAACCCGTGCTCGTCGCCGCGGCCAGGGAGGGCGGCGCCAGGCTGATCGATGTCCGGGTGCCACCGCAAGGAATCCAGGTCGGGCGCGGCAACAAGCGCAGTGGCAAGCGCGTGCTCATGGTCGGAACCGACTGTGCGGTCGGCAAGAAATACAGCGCGCTCGCACTGCACCGCGAGTTTGTACAGCGCGGTATCAAGGCAGACTTCAGGGCCACCGGCCAGACCGGCATCATGATTGCCGGCGAAGGCATGCCCATCGATGCGGTGGTTGCCGATTTCATTTCCGGTGCCGCCGAAGCACTTTCGCCTGATAACGATAACGACCATTGGGACGTCATCGAGGGACAGGGCTCGTTGTTGCACCCGAGTTACGCCGGCGTCAGCCTCGGCCTTTTGCATGGCTCGCAACCCGATGCTGTGGTGCTCTGCCACGATGCCGGGCGCGACGACCTGCTTGGGCTCGAGGGCATTTTCCCGATACCACCGTTGGACGAGGCGATCGACATCGTGTTGACGTCCGCGCGCGTCACAAACCCGGCTTGCATCTGGGCCGGCATCAGCGTTAACACTGCGTCGCTCGACGAACAGCAACGACGGGATTATCTCGCTGACCTTGCCGGCAAGTACGGACTGCCCTGTGTGGACCCGGTCGCTATCGGCATGACTGACATTGCTGACTATCTGCTGGAGCACGTGCAGTGATGCGCCGCGTGTCGGTACATCTCGAAAACTGGCTGGCATTGATCCCGTTTCGCATTTCCCGAAACACCTGGGACGATTTCCCCTGCGTCGTTTGTGAAATAGAACAGGACGGGCGCATCGGGCGCGGCGAATCGCTCGGTGTTTACTACCTCGATGACACCGACCGTTCCATGCTGGCTCAAATCGACTCAGTCAGGGCGGAACTTGCCGCCGGCGCCGATCGAAATGCACTGTTGAAATTGCTGCCGCCCGGTGGCGCGCGCTGTGCGATCGATGCCGCACTCTGGGATCTCGAGGCTCAATTGTCAGGCAAATCCGCCTGGCAAATGGCGGGCGTCACGACAGATCCGATCGAAACCGTGTTCACCATCGGGCTCGAGGCCGAACCCGAGGAGATGGGCGCGCGGGCAGCGGCTGCCAAACAGCTCACCTTGTTCAAGGTGAAGCTCAATAACGACCGGCCGGTAGAGCGCATCGCCGCCATTCGGACGGCGCGTCCGGACGCAAGGCTGGTCGTTGATGTCAACGAAGGCTGGGAATTTGCACAGCTCGAGGATGCCGCACCACGGCTCGCTGAGCTCGGTGTGAGCATGATCGAGCAGCCATTGAAGCGTGGCCAGGATGAGGAACTCGCAGGCTACAAGTCGCCGTTGCCGATTTGCGCCGATGAGTCCTGCCAGCATGCCGGCGAACTCGAACACATCGCGCGCCGCTACCAGATGATCAACATCAAGCTCGACAAGTGCGGCGGGCTGACACATGGACTCGAGCTCGCGGCGGCTGCGCGCAAGCTGGATCTTGGCATCATGGTTGGCTGCATGGGCGGCACATCGCTGAGCATGGCGCCGATGCACGTGCTCGCGCACAAAGCCGACTTCGTGGACATCGACGGGCCGCTACTCTTGAAGAATGACCGGCTCGGCGGCTTCATCTACGACCGCGGCATGGTATCGCTTCCACCAAAACCCTTCTGGGGCTTCTGACCCCAAAAGGGGTCAGAGCCCTTTTTTGCCCATATAAGGTCGCCCGCATGGCGGCCTCCCACATACAGGAATAAAAGGGCTCTGACCCCTTTTAGTTGGCGAAGGTTGCGACCTCGAGCGGATGCTGCCGGCCGACCGCCGCACGTTTCAGGCCGTGCGAGTTGTAGCGCATGACAATCTCGCCGGTTTTCGACACCGCAATAATTCCGGCATCGCCGCCGAGGCGCTTGATCTCGGCCAGCACCTGGTCGATCGCGTCTTGCAGCAATGCTCCGGCGCGAAACAGCTGCGCAATGGCGATTGCACCACCGGAACGAATGATGTGCTCCCCGGTCCCGGTGCATGAAATCGCAACGTCGTCGTCTGCCCAGGTGCCCGCGCCAATCATGGGTGTGTCACCGACCCGGCCCTCGAGTTTCATAAAGGTGCCGCCGGTCGAGGTCGCCGCGGCGAGCTCGCCCGACTGATCGAGTGCCACCGCGCCGACGGTTCCATGCTTCTGTTCGGTAATATCTTCCGCAGTAACTCCGACCGGCAGCACGAAATAATTCGCAGCATCTTTAATAAGTTCGAAACCGTGCTGGCGGGCAAAATTCAGCGCGCCCTCACCCGCCAGCATGACGTGTGGCGTCTTCTGCATCACGCCGCGTGCCACGCGTACCGGACTGACGACCTTGCAGATTGCCGCGACCGCCCCGGCCGCGCGTGTCGGGCCGTGCATGATCGAAGCGTCGAGCTCGACGTAGCCGGCAGAGTTCGGCGCTGACCCTTTGCCGGCTACATAAAGGCCACACGACTCCAGCTCCGCCACCGCGAACTCGACCACGTCCAGTGACCTGTACCCGGCAACAAGCCGTTGCTCACAAGCCCGGGCAAGTGCGCTGAGATGCGCCTCGGTCGCAGTATAGTCGCGCCCCGGCACCGGCCCGGCGCCGCCTTGCAGCGCAATGGAATACCTGGACACCCGCCTTACTCCCCGGAATTTGCTGGCCACCGAGTGTACGCAGCAAAACCAGCAACGGCTATACGCTAATAGTCGATCCGTACACGCCGGGCGCCTGGACGCATGATGAGCATCTGTACCGTGCCGATCGCGCGCTCAACAAATGCGCTTTCGCAATAACAGAGATAGAACCGCCACATGCGGATGAAAGTATCCGAATAGCCCTGCTCGCGCACCGCATCAATCGCCTGCATGAAGCGATCGCGCCAATGGCGCAGCGTCTCGGCGTAATGCGGACCGATGTCTTCAATGTGCAGTATGCGCATGTCGGTTTTCGAGGTCAGCACGCGCGCCATATCGGTAATCGAGGTCAGGCAACCACCGGGGAAGATATAGCGGCGAATGAAATCGACATCGTTTTTATAGTGCTCGTATCGCTGGTCAGCAATGGTGATCGCCTGCAACAGCGCCTGCCCCTCGGGCTTCAACAGCGAGCAGCACTTTGCAAAAAAGGTTTCGTGAAACTGGTGTCCGACAGCCTCGATCATTTCTATCGACACCAGCTTGTCGTAGCTACCCTGCAGATCCCGATAGTCCTGGAACAGCAACGTGATTCGGTCCTCGAGGCCGGCCGCCGCGATACGCTGCCGGGCCAGTTCATACTGCTCTCTCGAAATCGTGGTTGTCGTCACGTGACAGCCATAGTTGCTGGCCGCGTAGACCGCGAATCCGCCCCAGCCACTGCCAATTTCAATGACCGAATCGCCTTCCGATAAGTCCAGCTTCCTGCAGATACGTTCCAGCTTTGCGGTCGAGGCCGCCTCGAGCGACATATCTGCACTCGCGAAATAGGCGGACGAATACATCATCTTCTTATCCAGCCACAACGCATAGAAGTCATTGCCGAGATCGTAATGAGCGGCAATATTCTTGCGGCTGCCGCGCCTGGTATTGCGATTCATCCAGTGCAGGACCTTTCGCGCCGGCCGGGCGAGCCTCGCCAATCCGGAATCCATGCCCGCAAGGACTTCACGATTGATCAGCAGGATTCGCAGCAAGGTATCAAGCTCATCGCAGGACCAGTGGCCCTGCATGAAGGACTCGCCGGCGCCGATGGATCCGCCGAATGCCAGATCACTGTAGAACGCCGGGTGATGGACGCAAATGACGGCGGTCAGCGGACATTGTGGAGTCAGCTGGCCGAATATCGTGTAACTGCCGCGCTCCCTGACGGCAACCTGTCCGTTACTGAGCTTTTGCAGTCGTGACATGACGATGCGGCGAGCTAATTTTTCTATAGCGGTGTGTCGCGTTGGCGCGACATCTACCGCAAGCGCATTGTTAATAGTCGATACTTTCATGTTCTGTCCACTACCAGCTTTCGTTTGTCAGGATGCGAGTGCAGCGGCGCGCGCTTCAACCAGAGGCGCAATGCCTGCCAATGAATGGCGAGGATGACCCGCGCACTCTGAAACGGGAATCGCATCAACACGGCGGCCAGCGAATGCGACGATATCTCTTTGCGTCGCAGTGCAAGGTTTGCGCTGAACACGCGCTGCCCGGCAATCTGGTTCGCCATGAACACCGAGAGATTCTCACCGGGTGCAGTCAGCGCCCAGGTATAGGCGACATCCATGGGCATGAATGGCGAGACGTGCATCTGCTTCTGCACATCGAAGCGCCAGCGCCCGGCGACCGATGGCCTGTTCTCGCAGCTTTCGACGTAACTTGTCTGTTCTCCCCAGGGCGTGTTATTGACCTCCACCACGACAGCCTGCACCGTCTCGCCATCGGCGGCGAAGCAGTAATAGAAGCTGACCGGATTAAAGCCATAGCCAAAGTAGCAAAAGTTGGTCAGCAGGCGAATCGGCCCCTGCGGGCGTCGCCCGGTTGCAGCCGCGACCCGGTCGCGAACCGCGTTTGCCAGGTCGCCAACGCCGAGGTGCATTTCGCGGCGAAACCTGGCGATTGCCGGCCGCGACGTTGACCATAGCCAGCGTCGTGCAAACAGCGTTGGCAGTTCGCCCAGGTCGACATACATCATGAACAGGTGATACCTGAATCGATGCCGCACCGGCTCGCTGCGCGTGTGGCTAACCAGTCCTTCGTAAATGCAGCTCTGCATGCCGCTGCCACTCCTCGAAGTGCCGGACGGCCGCCAGCGCACTGACTACGCCATCCTCGTGAAAGCCATTGCCCCAGTACGCGCCGCAGAAAAACAGCCGGTCCTGGTTCAATTCCTGCTGCCGCTGTTGCGCCCGTATGGCCTGCGCGTTGAATACCGGGTGCTGGTAGCTTATGCGCCTGATAACGCGGTCGGGGTCAATACTGCGATCGTCGTTCAGGGTAACGCAATATTGGTGCCGGGCGTCGATGCCCTGCAGGATATTCATGTTGTAGGTCACTGCCACATGCCGCGTCGGGTCCTGCGGGACATGATAGTTCCAGGCTGCCCATGCTTTGCGGCGGGCCGGCATCATCTTCGCATCCGTATGCAGAATCGCTTCGTTCTGCTGGTAGCGAATCGCGCCCAGAACTTCGTGCTCTGCACTGCTGGCTTCAACCAGCATCCGCAGGGCCTGGTCGCTGTGGCAAGCCACGAATACAGCGTCGAAAACAGCAGGCGCGGCGGATCCGGCTCGCAGTTCGATACCCGCTGCGGTGCGACGCAAGGCGCGCACCGGGCTGTTCAGGTGTATGCGATCGCGGTGCTGCGCGACGAGCGTGTCGACATAAGCGCGCGAGCCGCCCTTGATGACGCGCCAGGTCGGCCGGTCGCGCAATTGCATCAAGCCGTGGTTGGCAAAGAATCGCACCAGGAAGCCGGCCGGCATATCGAGTGCGCGCACCGGTTCCGCCGACCAGATGGCCGCGACCATCGGCACCAGGTAATGGTCGATGAACTGCTGGCTGTAGTGATTGGCAATCAGGTAATCACCCAGCGTCAGGTCCGGCGGCAGCCCCCGCAGCTGCCGTTCCGCATCCCGGTTAAAACGCAGGATGTCGGCAATCATGCGGTAGAACTGCGGCCGGACAAGATTGCGACGCTGTGCAAACAGCGCATCGAGCGATCGGCCGTTGTACTCCAGCGCGCCATTTTCGCTGCGTACACTGAAGCTCATTTCGCTGCGCTGCGATTGCTGACCGATATCGGCGAGCAACTTGGTGAACTCCGGATACGTGCGTTCGTTAAACACGATAAAACCGGTGTCGACGGCCAGCCGTCGCCCTTGCTCGTATACGTGCACGGTATTGCTGTGACCACCAACATAGGAAGCGGCTTCAAACACGGTGATGTCGTGATGTTCCCGCAGCTTGTACGCTGCCACGTTGCCGGCGATGCCGGTACCGATGATCGCGATCTTCATGCCATCACCAACTTTGCGGCACGCGTTGTATCTCGGATGTGGCATAGCCGAGTGACGCGGCAAATTCGACCAGCCTGGCATAATCTTGCGCCGGGATTTGCGGCTTACGCGCCATGATCCAGAGGAAGTCGCGCTTTTGCCGGCCGATCATCGTGATCGAGTAATCTTCATCCAGGTACACGATTCGATAGTCAGCCTTGATCGGCCAGATAAAGCGCATACCCCAGATGGCGTTGCTCTTTTCATCAACTATAAAGCCCTTCGGGAAATACTCCTTGCGCTCGCCATCGAAACTGCCCTTGCGATACGTAAAATGCGTTGCGATCGAGCCATCGTCGTTACGCGAGTAACTTTCCACCGCGTTGTGCGCGCCTTTTTCCAGCAAGGTCGGGATATTGGCAATCACGTACCAGTCGCCCATGAAGCGATCGATGTCGACGTAATCGACGACCGGCATTTCTGAATTCCCGGTCGCGCAGGCACTGAGCGACGCAGCGCCGATAAGACCCAGCAACACGTGGTAAGCAGCACGCACTTCAGGACAACTCGTAGCGAATGACGCGGCCGCCTTTGGCGACCGATTCCAGGCCGAGCCATTCGTCATCGGCTGAGTACCACAACATCAGGTCGATGCCGCGCGCGGACACCCGGTAGCGTGCCGCAGGCACGCGCTGACCTCGGACCTCGAGCGAATCGGTACCGAGGCGCTCGACAACGACGTCCAGCAATTCACCAGTCTGTGGATTCAATAGCCGCTCCTGCTTCAGGAATTCCGGGTTCCAGTACGCAAAGCTCATGACACAAGCAGGCAGGACCTGCCGGTCTGAGTCCTTGCGAACCGTGAAACCGGCGCCAGAGCTGGTACCCGAAACCTGTATCTGTCTGCCGTTAACCTGGGTACTGGCATTGAACTCGAGCAGGCAGTCGTCGGCCCAGCGCTCGGTATTGGTATGCTGATAGCTGTAAGCGGGCACAAAAAGCACCTTGAGCTTGAAGTCAGCAACGCTTTGCACCTCGGTATGCTCACCGGCGTCAGTCACCTCGAACATATGCGTACCAACCATCCTGTCATCCAGGTAGACCTTGAAGTTCCAGGCGTTGGCGGGCGCAGCCCGGGATTCTGCGGCTACGGAAATACATGATACGACGGCCGTAACTACGACCAGGGATTTGATAAGCGCAATTCGCTTCATTGTTTTGCTCCGATCGGGTCACTGACAGCACGTCGCGGGCCCGGAAAAAATGCGTTGGTGCGTGCGATGTAGCGGACATAGTCGGGACGCCGTTCGCTGATGGTTTTCTCAAGCATTGCGACACCGGAAACCCTGAGCAGCAAGAATGTCATCAACAAAGGCGAGACGATGCTCCACCATGCACCGCTGGCGACGGCAATCAGGTAAAACGCCCAGCTGATGCAGAACTCACCAAAATAATTCGGGTGTCGCGTGTAGCGCCACAGGCCGCTATCAAGCACGCGGCCCTTGTTGTTGCCATCCGCCTTGAAACGCGCCAACTGGTAATCGCCGCCCGTCTCGAACACGAAGCCCGTGAGAAACAGCACAAGGGCAACAGCATCGAGCCAACCCGGTGCGGCCGGAACACTGATCGCTGGCAGCAACGGCAGGCAGATAATCCACGCGAGCACGGCCTGCAGGCCGAACACGATGTACCAGCTCTTGAGCCAGAAGCGCGGCTCGTTGTTCGCGCGGATGGCCTGGTAGCGATAGTCCTCCGGGTGACCCCAGTTGCGCAGCGTGATATACGCGGACAGCCGTATCGACCAGAGCATGACCAGCACAAGCAGCAGCAGGCCGCGTGCGCCAGGTTCTGGCGCTGTGGCCGCAAAGATCAGCGCGGCCAGCAGGAAGAACAGCGACCAGAGGCTGTCGACGATGCTGACATCACTGCGCCAGACGCTGTAAAGCCAGGCGACGCTGCCGAGCAGCAGCATCGCGCCAAGCGCCAGAAAATAGACCTGCCAGTTCACCTGCCCGGCTCCGCCACAGCCACTGTGGCCATGCGGTCCCCGGCCGGAGCCGCAAAACCATCGAAGATCGCCGAGAGCCGCAACAGCATCGGCATCATCACGGCCCAGCCGATGCCCAGAGCCAGCAACGCAGGCAGCGGCTCGAGCAACACGATGCCACCGAGTTGCTGTCCGGCCAGGTAAGTAAGCGGGCCTCCTGTCAGGCCGCAGATCGAAGCCAGGGCCGGCCGCTCGCGCAACCAGCGCATTGAGACATTCAGCGTGGTCGCGAACAGCATCCACATTGTGATGATCCAGAATGGCGCGGCAAACTCGCTGAACATACCGGATGGATACTGCACCCAGTCCATGGCGACGAGGCTACTGTCGAAGGCCGCGCCGATTGCGGCACAACTCAGTATGAGCATCAGCTCCGCGCGGCGACCACGAGCTAAACTGAAATGCAGCAGCAACACCAGCGCAACAGCGAGTGGCCCAAGCCAAGGCATCTGCTTGGCGCCGCCATACACGGACGAAAACCAGCCAGCCTGGAAAGTGAGGAAATTCAGGATATAGAGCATTTCAGCGTACCGCCTTGCGAAACAGGTAGTGACAGACGTACCACTCCTCACCGTGCCGGTACCTGAACAGCTCCGAACAGGCCATGAAGAAAATACGCCAGCGCTGCCACCACAACCCCGCATCGCTTGCGCCGTAACAGGCGGAAAGTTGCGGCATGATCTGCGCCTTGTTGCTGTCCATGCGTGCCAGCCAGGCGTCGCAGGTCTTCGCGTAGTGCTTGCCATTCCATTGCCAGCGTTGCTCGATACTCAACTGATCGGCGAAGCGCAGCGGCAGCTCCGCGCACGGCATGATACCGCCGGAAAAAAAGTAACGACTCATCCAGTCGCCCGGACCCTTGTCGATGTACTCGTAGGGTGTGCTGTAGTGGCAAAAAATATGCATGAAAAAACGACCGTCAGGAACCAGCCAGCGGTTGATGGCGGCAAACAATTCACGGTAGTTGCGCATATGCTCGAACATCTCGACCGAGACAATGCGGTCGAATCGATCGTCGCTTGTGAACTCGTTCATGTCCTGCACCAGTACGCGAATATTGTCGAGCTTGCGCTCGCGAGCACGCGCCACAATAAATTCACGCTGCGAGGTCGAATTGGAAACAGCGGTCACCGTACAATTCGGAAACCGTTCCGCAATCCAGAGCGACAGCGAACCCCAGCCGCAACCGAGATCGAGTATCCGCTGACCATCCCGAATGTCCGCGCGACGCACGGTCACACTCAGGGCGGCGGCCTCGGCCTCGGTCAGCGTTGTGACCCCACCGGGCCAGTAGCCGCAGCTGTATTTCAGGTGCTCGCCCATCACTGCGGCGAAAAACCCGGCCGGAACTTCATAGTGCTGCTCGTTGGCGAGCTCCGGCAGCACCGCGATCGGCGACGCATCCATCATGGCAACGAAGCGGTTCAGCTCATCGGCTGCGTACTCGACGTCGCCGGCATGAATCTCCCGTCGCTTGCTTTCCAGCAGCCTGCGGATGCCGCTGCGGATCACAGGATCGGGGACCAACCCTGTTTCGGTCCAGCTTACGGCCATTGACGTTACGACACTCATCGATCTCTCCGATTCAATTGCAGGCGAATATACGAATCGGCATATGCGGTAACAATGCGCGCGGCGCGATTGTTACACTCATTTACAAACGGCCTTGTCAGCTTGCGATCGGCAGACGAATTTCGAAGCATGCGCCCGGCTGGTCGGTGGCAATCAGCGCAAGCGTTCCGCCATGCGCCCTGGCAACCAGCGATGCGAGGTACAAGCCGAGCCCGGTACCGCCGGAGCTGCGGGCCCGGGACGGATCACCCCGATAGAACGGCTCGCCGATCCTGGCTGCCTGCTCTCCGGGCATGCCCGGGCCATGATCCCGCACACGAAATACCAGTTCGCCCGGTGACACCTCAAATGACAGCTCGACCGGGCCATCCGCCGGTGCCGAGTAGCGCAGCGCATTGGCGACAAGATTCTTCAGCATCAGGGTCACGCGCGCCTCATCGATTTCGGCAATCACCGGCTGCTCTGGCTGAAGCAGGGTGATCCGGTCGCGGTCCCGATCGAAGAAGTCATCCAGCAATTCGGAGACAAGTTCAGCCACAACCACCCGGGTCCTGTTCAGCTTTGCATGTCGCTCGTTCAGCCGCTCGGCTTCCAGCAGCGAGGCAACAATCTTTTCCATTTCCATGATTTCGGTCCTGAGACTGGCGGCATTCTCTTCGTCGTCGAGGAATTCCAGCGTCAGGCGCATACGCGAAAGCGGCGTACGCAATTCGTGGCTGATGCCAAGCAACAGGGCGCGCTTTGCATCCAGCATACTCTCGACGTCGCCCGCCAGGCGATTGATGTCCGCCGCCAGGTCTCCAAGCTGGTCGCGGCGAACTTTGGAGATGCGGAAATCAAAGTTGCCGCGACCGATGTGTGCGGCGCCTTCGCGAATGGAAACGATCGGCCGGAACAACCAGCGCACAGCGAAGTACGCGCACAACAGGAAGCTCAGGCCAAGCCCCAGTATCTGCGGCACGATACCGAATCGGTCACCTGCATCGGCAATGCGCGGCGTCGACACGACGATGTCGTACCCGCCCTGCGACATTTTCAGGAAGTTGTGGCCATCCAGAGCTGCAAACTCGACGCCCTGCAATTCGTCAACCCAGGCGTCGGGCTGGTCGCTGAACTTCGGGCTGGGGGCAAATTCGAGTGCCGACATGAGTGGGAAAGCGGCATCGGACGCCCAGTCGATATCCGGGCCGCTGATGCGAATATCAACCGGCACGCTCCTCGTTATAGCCAGCGCGCGCTCGATATCCGGTGGAACACCGATGTCCTCACGCACGTAATGAACATGCAGCGACAGGTGTCCGCTGATAAGGCCGCGAATGTCGTCACTGTTATAGAAGCGCTGAATCGCCTTCATGGTACCGAGTACAAAAAGCCCCCCAAGGACCAGGAAAATGACCAGCAGCCGGAATGACAGCGAATAAGAAAAGCGGCTAAACATCGGTTTTTGGCACGCCAACAAACGAATAGCCGCGACCCCAGATGGTCTGGATGAAGCGCGGTGGCTTCGCCGTGTCACCGATCTTGTTGCGCAGGCGACTGACCATGATGTCCACCGAACGTGTCAGGATGGCGGCATCGATACCACGCAGTTCACTGAGAATATCGTCACGCGACAGTTTCTTGCCATGCCGTCGCGCCAGGATCAGCAGCAGCTCGAACTCCATCGACGTCAGCTCAACGACTTTACCGGCGACCCTGGTGACGCGCGCCTCTGAGTCAATTTCCAGGCCCTCGAACCTGAGCACCGAAGTACCGCCCGCTGACGGCTCGGCACGCCGCAGAATGGCCTGCACGCGCGCTACTAACTCGCGCGGCTCGAACGGCTTGCCGACGTAGTCGTCCGCTCCAAGCTCCAGGCCAGAGACGCGGTCAATCACGTCGCCACGTGCTGTCAGCATGATGATTGGCAGGTTACTTGTCTTGCGAATCTCGCGACAAATCTCGAACCCATCCTTGCCGGGCAACATGACATCGAGCAGCAACAGGTCAGGCTCTTCACGACTTAGTTTTTTGAATCCTTCGTTGGCATCCGCAGCACACACCAGCTGAATGCCGAAACGCCTGAAGTAAGCCTGCAGCAACTGCGAGTGCTTCTGATCGTCATCTATAAGGAGAACCTTTGCCATGCGCGCATCATAGCGCCCGCTTACTACCGCGTCGCTGCCCGGATTGCCGCGGATACAACTTGAAACAATTTGATACTGGCCCGAAACCATTTGCAGAGCAGTGCCTGCGACACTTGCGCCCGTACTTTCAAGCAGCCCCAACGAGGACCCATCAATGAACAGCTTTTTTAAACTTATTATGATCTGCTCCGCTTTCACTCTTGCGGCCTGTAATTCATCCAACAAGCCCGCCAAGGTCGAGCCGGCGGCGCCGCTGTTTGAGCTGCAGGTCTTGCACGGCTCACCCGATGCGCCGCCCGTAAACGTGCTGGTGAACGGTGCCATTGCGCTTGCCGATGTCGACTACAAGACCGGCTCCGGCCATGTCAGCCTGGAAGCAGGCGTATATACCATCCAGGTAGACGGCATCCTGCCCGGTGGCAATGCGACCGTGATCGGCCCCGTCGACCTGGCCTTTGCGCGCGGCAAGATTTACACCATTGCTGCGGTCAACAGCGTCGCCAACATTGAACCGGTAATCATCGAGCAGCCGGATACCGAGGTGGGCGCTGGCGCGGCACGCCTGTTCGTCCTGCACGGTGCTGCCGGCGCGCCGACGGTTGACGTTTACGTAACGGCTCCGGGTGCCAATCTTGCCGCAAGTGCACCGGTTGGATCCTTCTCCTTCAAGGAAACCATCGGCCCGGCTGAGGTTGCCGCGGGCAACTACCAGATTCGAGTCACCGCGGCCGGCAATGCAGCTGCCGTGGTATTCGATTCGGGCACTGTAAGTTTGAATGCCGGCGATGACCTGGTCGTCGTTGCCGTACCCAATACCAGCGGTGGTGCGGCTCCAATCAGCCTGGTCGCGCTGAACAGCGCCGGGTCGCTGCAGATCCTGGATGTGGCTACACCGACCGCGCTGCGGGTCGGTCACCTGTCGCCGGATACGCCGGAAGTCGATGTGCTGGCGAATGGCGCCGAGTTCCTGACCGACGTACCGTTCCCGGCAGTTACGGACTTTATGCCGCTGCCTCCGGACACCTACACCGTTGCTGTTACCCCGGCAAACAATCCTGGCGTGATTGCGATCGGCCCTGCTGAGCTGGCTCTCGAGGCTGGCACCTGGTACTCGGTACTTGCTGTCGGCGAATTTGCCAGCATCGAGCCGCTGATCGCCAGCGACGATCCGCGTCCTGTTGCAACGAACGCCAAGGTGCGCATCATTCACGCCTCGCCAACCGCCCAGGATGTTGATATCTACGTAACCGCAGTCGGTGCGGACATCAACAACGAGGCACCGGCACTGACCGCTGTGCCGTTCAAGGCGAACACCGGCTACATCGCGCTGCCCGCAGGCGATTACGACGTCACGGTAACACCGACCGGCACCAAGACCGCCGCGATTGGTCCGGCGACGATCTCGATCGCGAACGGCGACGTATTTACGGCAATAGCTCGCGACCCATTGCCCGGCGCGATGGAGTTCGGCCTGATCCTGCTGGCCGACGTTCTGCCCGGCGACGGAACCTAGTCCCCTGTTGCATCCCCCGCTGGCGCACCCCCCTTTGTCTTGCGTCAGCAACACCTTGATCCCCGCTCAGGCGGGGATTTTTTTGCCCGCAACCTTGCTGCCGAGCCGCCATGCGGCCAGCGCGCCAAGTGCACCCATGATCGCTATCAGGGAAAAATAAATGCCATAACCGAGCTTGCCGGGAAAGCGTCCGCGCAACGCGTCATTCAACAGTGGCAGGTAGACATCGGGCGAGTAGGCAATCAGGGAAATCACGCCGATCGCCAGGCCCTTGACGCGGTTCGAGATGCCGCAGCTCGCAAGCGTGGCCCAGTAGATACCCTTCACGGCGTAGGTGAGTATGCCGATGGCCAGCACGATCGCGAGCAAGGCGACGCTGCCGGCGGTCGCCGGCAGGACCACCAGGCCGGCCAGGGCGAGCGAGGCGAGTAGCAACAAGCCAGCCAACAATCGCTCCAGGTTGAAAAAATCACCGGCAAACCCGGCCACAGCAGGACCGACCGCCCGCATCCAGAGCTTGGATACCGTAATCCAGCCGACTGCAACCGCGGTCAGGCCGTAATGCGTCTGCATGTAAGCCGAGAATGAATACGTGGCCCAGAACAGCTGGTAACCCGTGAGAATGCAGGCAGCAACCAGCCAGACCTCCGCTTTGCACAATACGATCTTGAGATCAGTAGCAAGCGATGTCGCCGGCACTTGCTGCTGTTCGCGGGCGTCGTCCTCCCGGTTCGGTTTGACCACGAAAAAAACTACCGGCGCCAGGACCAGCATGCACGAGGTGTAGAGCCAGATAACGCCGCGCAATGCGCTGCCCGGCGAGCTGCCGCTGCTCAAGGTCCAGTAACTGAACAGCCCCACCGCGATCGAGGCGAGGATCGCCTCCACGAGGCCGCGACCACCTTCGAGAATGCCAAAAAATCGCCCCTGCTCATCGCGCTGCGCCAGCATGGTGGTGGCCTTGATCAGCGCTGCCCAGAACGTCAGCCCGGTGGCGAGACCCCAGCCGGCGAAAATAAGCTGCAGTGATTCGAAAGAGGGCACGCTCGAAAACCAGGCGCCGAGCAAGCCGGCCAGGGCCAGGGAGAATGACAGCAGCAGCCGCGGCGCGATGCGGTCGGCGAGCCAGCCACTCGGCACGTAGGTGAGCATGAACAGCACACCGAGTATCGCGTAGCAGCGACTCAATTGGCCGGCGGTAATGGCGAACGACTCGAGCAGCGTCACTTCGAAATTCTGCCGCAGGTAAAGCAGCGGATAGATCGCGCCAGCGGCGAGCACCAGCACAGCAAGCCGCAGGTAACGATCAAGCGTTGACAGCTCCGGGCTAGCGCTGCCGCTCACGATAGTCGTGTGCCTTGTGCACCGGCGCATCGCTCGGCGGCAGCGGCGGCACTCCTTTTACAAGATCCGCCGCTTTTTCGGCCAGCATGATGGTTGGCGCGTTGAGATTGCCACTGACAATGGACGGCATGATCGATGAATCAACGACGCGCAGGCCTTCGAGGCCATGCACCCGGCACTCGGCGTCGACCACCGACATGGCATCGCTACCCATCCTGCAGGTGCCGCAGGGATGGTAGGACGATTCGACCGAACGTTTCAGCCAGGCATCGATCTCGGCATCACTTTGCACTTCGGGCCCGGGCGAGAGTTCGCGACCTGCATAGGGTTTCAATGCTTCCTGCGCGAGCACTTCGCGGGTCAGCCGAATGCCGGCACGAAACTCCTGCCAGTCTTCCTCGCGCTGCATGTAATTGAACTGGATGCGCGGCGCGTCGGCCGGATTCGCAGTGCGCAGAGTCACCGCGCCGGTGCTCTTCGAGCGCATCGGGCCAATGTGCGCCTGGAATCCGTGCGAGTTATTCGGACTCTTGCCGTCATAACGTACCGCCATCGGGAAAAAGTGATACTGCAGGTCCGGGTAGGGAACGCCGACGCGGCTGCGAATGAAGCCACCGGCCTCGAACTGGTTGGTCGCGCCAATTCCCGTACGCGTGAACAGCCAGCGCGCGCCGACGTAAGCCTTGCCCAGCAGGTTGTAATAGCGGTAGATCGATACCGGCTGCAGGCACTCCATCTGTACCGTGACCTCGAGATGGTCCTGCAGGTTCTGGCCGACACCGGGCAGTTCGTGATTGACAGCGATGCCGAGCGCGCGCAGCTGATCGCCCGGGCCGATACCGGACAACAGCAGCAGTTGCGGCGAATTGATCGGCCCGCCGGCGAGTATCGTGTCGCGAGTCGCGTGCACAATAGCCCTGGTACCATTGCGCGTGAATTCAACGCCCTCGACGCGCTGGCCGTTTTGCAACAGGCGCGTCGCGTACGCGCGCGTCAGTACCGTCAGGTTGGCGCGCTCGCGCGCCGGCTTAAGGTAGGCGAGCGAGGTTGAATGCCGTACGCCTCTTCGCGTGGTGCGATCCATTGGACCGAAGCCTTCCTGCTGGTAGCCGTTCAGGTCATCGGTGTAGGGATAGCCCGCCTGTCGTCCGGCCTTGATGAATGCCGCGAATAAGGGCCCGGCACCGCGCCCCCTGCTGACGTGCAGTGGCCCGTCGCTACCATGGTAGTCGTCACCGCCGCCTTCGCGGGTTTCGGCCTTTTTGAAATACGGCAGGCAATGCCGGTAGTCCCAGTGGGCCAGCGCGGCATCTTCCAGGGCCCAGCGGTCGTAGTCGAGCGCGTTGCCACGGATATAGACCATGCCGTTGATGGACGAGGAACCGCCCAGGACGCGGCCGCGCGGGCAATGCACGCGGCGACCGTCCAGATGGGGTTCCGGTTCGGTGTGGTAGTTCCAGCTATATCGGGTGCCGTTCATCGGGTAAGCGAGCGCTGCCGGCATGCGAATGCGCCAGTCCCAGAACGGGTCCACGCCACCGGCTTCGAGCAGCAGCACCGACGCATGCGGGTCTTCGCTGAGCCGATTCGCCAGCACGCAGCCGGCCGACCCGGCGCCGACGATGACGTAATCAAACTCTTTTCTGTCGCCGTTACTCATTAGAATGCACTTTAAACCGAAATGACCCCGGGCATACTAGTACGAATGCGCCAAATAACCGAAGCGGCACGGCAAACGGATGTCATCCTCGAGACCGAGGTGCTGGTCGTCGGCAGCGGTCCTGGTGGCCTCGCCGCTGCAATCGCTGCAGCGCGCACGGGCGTAGAGACAACGCTGATCGACCGATTCGGTTGTTTCGGCGGCAATATCACCCAGGTCGGCGTCGAAGGCTTTGCCTGGTACCGGCACGAAAATACCGTCGACAGCGAAGGCGTCGGCCGGGAGTTCGAGGAGCGCGCCAAGCGCATGGGCGCCGCCATGCCGGAGCCGCAGTCCATCAGCCACTCGCTCGATGGCGAGGCATTCAAGTACGTTGCCGATGTGCTGGTGCAGGAGGCCGGCATCCGGCCGATGCTGCACCGCAGCTTCGTCGCGCCCATTGTCGAAGGCGACACGCTTCGCGGC
>Ga0224510_10000576_pt1 | contig 27542 bp, 29 predicted proteins | sample SF_May12_sed_USG_FD_170161 | JGI IMG/M metagenome (GOLD analysis project Ga0224510, IMG submission 170161) | Sediment microbial communities from San Francisco Bay, California, United States - SF_May12_sed_USGS_4_1 | ecosystem: Environmental > Aquatic > Marine > Sediment | place: USA: California... | reverse complement strand
TAATACAAGCAAGTTTCTTCTCTGAAATGATAGCACAGTTTAGGAACTTGCTCAATTTTCACATTTTTTTCATATGTGCTATGATTGAAAAATAATAGTTCGATTTTAAAACTTATGATTAGCAGAAGGTGTGAAAATCCCATTATTGGTCCGAGGCCAAGTAATGACTGGGAATCAAAGGCTACGTTTAATCCAGCAATCGTAGAGATGAACAACAAGATTCACATTTTGTATAGGGCAATTGGAGACAGAGACGTCTCAAATATCGGATATGCAACAAGTGAGGATGGTGTGAATATTGATGAGAGACTCGACTATCCCGTGTATATTCAAAGAGAAACTTTTGAGGGAGCTCCTCAGGGATGGAGAAGGAAATTTTATTGCATTTCTCCATACATGTCCGGAGGAGGAGGTTATGGCGGTTGTGAAGATCCAAAAGCAACTGTTATTGATGGAAAGGTGTATATGACCTATGTGGCGTATGACGGATGGAGTCCGCCACGTCTTGCCATGACACACATCAAAATTGAAGATTTTTTGAACAAGCGCTGGACATGGAGTTCGCCGGTTTTGATTTCCAAGCCAAATATGGTCAGCAAGAGTGGGGCGATTTTGCCTGAGAAAATAGATGGAAAATATGTTATTTTTCACAGGGTTTTTCCAGATATTTTGATTGACTTTGTTGACAGCCTAGAAGATTTTGACGGAAAAACTAAGTGGCTTAGTATTGAAGGTGCAAAAAAAATTAGTCCGCGCAAAGGAAAGTGGGACGCTGGAAAACTTTCAGTGGGTGCGCCTCCGATCAAAACCAAGGATGGTTGGTTGGTGATTTATCATGCTACCACAGGACTGCAAGAAATTCCTGGGAGCGATCTTCGATATAAGGTTGGTGCTATGCTTCTTGATGCGAAAGATCCCTCCAAAGTTTTGTGCAGAACAGAGGAGCCTATTTTGGTTCCTGAAACTTATTATGAAAATGAAGGATGGAAATATGGAATTGCATACCCTTGTGGTGCAGCAATTCTTGATGATAGATTGATGGTTTATTATGGTGGATCAGACGAGTTTGTTTGTGTTGCAGAGGCTAATCTTGATGAGTTTTTGGATAAGCTCAAGAAAAATATGAAAGTTGAGTTAAAGTCAAAAAAACCAATAAAGAATAAAAAATATGAAAGCAAAAAGATTTCCAAACAATCCAATTCTAGGACCCGACAAAGAAAATAGTTGGGAGGCTCAAGCTGTTTTCAATGCTTGTTCTGTGAAAGATGGAAACACTAATCATCTTTTGTATCGAGCATTGTCTAATCCTCAGATATATATGGGATATGAGATGCGCTTGTCAACTATCGGATACACTAAGAGCAAGAATGAATTTTCATATATTAATAAAAGAAAATTATTTATTCAACCAGAGCATGATTGGGAGCGTTTTGGATGTGAAGATCCAAGAGTGACAAAATTTGAGGGTGAATATTTTATTTTCTATACAGCTCTTTCAAATTTTCCTCACACTCCGGATGGAATAAAAGTTGGTGTCGCAATTACAGATGATTTTGAATGTATAAAAGAAAAGCATCGCGTGACTAACTTTAATTCTAAGGCAATGGCTCTTTTTCCGTCCAGAGTTAATGGGAAAATAACCGCTATTTTGACAGTTAACACAGATAAGCCTCCAGTCAAAATTGCTATCGCTCAGTTTGATGATAAGGAACAAATATGGTCCAACGATTTTTGGAATAAATGGTATGAATCAATAAGTGAACATACGTTGCATTTGAGAAGGTCAATTGATGACCATATTGAAGTAGGAGCCCCTCCAATTAAGACTGAAAGAGGGTGGTTGATTGTGTATTCATATATCCAAAACTATAAAGCGGACAAACCTGTGTTTGGTATTGAATTGGCGCTTTTGGATTTGGAAAACCCATTGCATGTTTTGTGGAGAACGGATGAGCCAATAATGGTTCCTGAAGAATATTATGAAAAAGTAGGGGATGTGAAAAACATTGTTTTTCCTTCCGGTGCTTTTATTAAAAACAATAGATTGTATATTCATTATGGAGCGGCGGACACAGCGTGTTGCTTGGCATCAGTTGAGCTAGATGAGATATCCCGAGATATTGATTCAGATTTAGGAGAAGGGAAACAATGTTCTATTGAATGTGAAATAAAAAAGAAACAAGGAAAAACGATCAAGCTGGAGAGATTTGAAGGAAATCCAATCATTGAACCAAATCCAGAAAATGAATGGGAATCAAAATTTACACTGAATCCAACAGCGATATATGAAGGAGGAAGAGTTCATATTTTATATCGTGCAATGGATCAAAATGATACTTCGGTGGTGGGATATGCTTCCAGTAAAGACGGATTTCATATTGATGAAAAATTAGATGAGCCAATTTATGTTCCAAGAGAAGGTTTTGAGGTTAGAAAAGAACCGGGAAATTCAGGTTGTGAGGATGCACGAATTACTAGATTGGGAGATAGAATGTATATGTGCTACACAGCTTTTAATGGATATGAGCCTGCTCATGTTGCTTTGACGTCTCTTAGTGTGAAAGATTTTTTGAATAAAAAATGGAACTGGGATGTTCCAAAATTAATTTCTCCATTAGATAAATATGATAAAAATTCTTGCATAGTTTCAGAAAAAATAAACGGAAAATATGTTTTCTTTCACAGAACAGAACATAGGATATGGCTGGATTATGTAGATGATTTGGAGTTTGAAGGCGGAAAAGTTTTGGAAGGAAAAATTTTGATGGAACCTCGTGAAAATTCTTGGGACAGTGAGAAAATCGGAATTGCTGGACCTCCTATTAAGGTGGGAAATGAATGGGTGCTGATTTATCACGGGCTATCAAAGTGTGACGGGAGATATCGTTTGGGAGCAGCACTTTTGGATCTGAATTGTCCTGGAGGAAAGGTAATCAAAAGATTAGATTGTCCTATTTTAGAGCCTGATGCAAGCTATGAAAATCAAGGACTTCGACCTGGAACCGTTTTTTCTTGTGGTTCTGTGGTAATCGACGATACTTTGTTTGTGTATTATGGTGGTGCAGACGAAGTCGTGTGTGTTGCAACTATGAAGTTCAGCAAGTTGATCAATGCTTTGTATGAATAACTAAGAAGATTTCTTGGGTTTTGGCCTTGCCAACACAATCGCGAATACTTTCTTGGCATTTCTTTTTTTGAGCGTCTTGGCACACTCAAAAAGTGTACTTCCGGTTGTAGAAATATCATCAACTAAAAGAATGTTTTTTCCTTTGAGTATCTGGTTATTTTTTGAAACTTCAAAAGCATTTTGAAGATTAGCTTTTCTTTCTTGATAATTTTTGATGCTCATTTGAGGATTCGTGTGTTTTTTTCTTAGTAAAACATCACAATAAAGAGGAATTTCCATCCCTGGAGTTAAATGCATGCTGATATATCTTGCAAGCAACTCACATTGATTGAATCCTCTCCAGCGTAATCTCTTTGAGTGCAATGGAACAGGAATAATGATGTCGGGAATAGGCAACGAAGAGTATGCTAGTTTTTTGTGCATTATTTTTCCAAGAGGTTTGAATATGTCTTTCACGAATCTATATTTATAGAGATGGATTGCTTTTTTGAGTATTTTATTTTCTCGATAGTCAGTGCAAACTAAAAGTCCATCCAGAGAATTTTTACCTTGGCACTTGTGGCAAGTTTCTCCATTGATGGACTGTAGTTTTTCACAAATCGGGCAAAGCTGCTTGTGATTTAATTTTATTGTTTTGATGCAATCCCTGCATAACCACACATCATTTTTTCCACATGAAATGCAAGACACAGGAAAAAGTGTATCAAGAAAAAATTTCTTTATTTTTTTCATGCTTAGCATGGCAATGTTTTTGGATTTTTTATTTCACTGTTGCAATAATTTCTTCTTTGGAAGCATCAAATGATATTTTTAGCGTGGATTCTTCCGAATCATGTTCGAGCATCAGTTGCGCTATTTTATTTTCAATCATATTTTGGATATTTTTTCTGATGTGACGAGCACCTTGCTCGAGAGACAGACTTTTTTGGGTCAAAAAATTGATCGCTTTGGAGTTGAAGCTCAGCTGGACATTTTGATTGGCCAATCTTTTTTTGAGTGAAGAAAGCTCTAATTGAATTATACTCTTTATTTCTTGCTCTCCCAGTGCGTCAAAAACAATAATATGATCAAGTCTGTTTAGTATCTCAGGCTTGATGCTTTTTTTGAGGTGTGAAAGTGTTTTCTCTTTTATGCGTTCGAATTGTTTTTTGATCTCACATTGTTTTTCTTTGGCTTCAAATCCAATTTGAGATGCTTGAGTGAATTCACTTGTTCCTAGGTTGGAAGTGAGAATAATGATGGTATTTTTGAAGTTCACGTTTCTTCCTTCTGAATCAGTAAGTGTTCCTTCCTCAAGTATTTGAAGGAGGATATTGAAAACATCAACATGCGCTTTTTCTATTTCATCAAAAAGAATGATGCTGTATGGATTTCTTCTAACCTTTTCAGTCAATCGTCCTCCTTCACCATATCCCACATATCCTGCCGGGGCTCCAATGAGTTGAGAGACATTGTGTCTTTCCATGAACTCACTCATATCAATTCTGATGATAGAATTTTTGTTTTGAAAAAATTCTTCAGACAATATTTTTGCTGTAAAAGTTTTTCCAACTCCTGTTGGACCAAGGAAAAGAAAAGAGCCAATCGGTCGATGAGGGCTGGATATTCCGCTTTGAGAGCGAAGTAGTGTATTGAATAATTCTTCAATAACTTTGTCTTGCCCAATGATTTTCTTGGAAAGCTTTTGTGGTAATTTTTTCAAGTTATCAGCTTTTTTTTGAAGCAATTTTTCTAATGGAATTTTTGTGATTTGTGAAACCGTTTCACAGATATCATTGTGATCAATAGAAATGGGATTTTTTCTTTCAAGTAGTCGCTGTTCTTTCTTTAGCTTCGCAATTTGAAGCATGGTTTTTTCTTCTTTCCCCCTCAACTCGATAGCCTCATCATATTTTTCTGAGTTGATAAGTTTTGATTTTTCTTTAGAAATTTCATTAAGAAGTAATTCGAGGCTATGAATTTTTTTGAAGATGTTTTTTGATTGCTTCTTGTTTCTGATTCGAGAAGCGGTTTCGTCCAAAAGATCCAAGGCTTTGTCAGGAAGGAAACGATCTTGAATGTATCTGTCACTAAGGATCACTGATTTTTCAAGAGCTTCTTTGGATATGGTAATATTGTGAAATTTTTCGTATGACTTGCTCACTCCAAAAAGTATTTTTTTTGCATCTGAAACAGAAGGCTCTGCAACTTCAATGGGTTGAAATCTTCTCTCTAGAGCAGGATCTTTTTCGATATATTTTTTGTATTCGCTGAGCGTTGTTGCTCCGATGCATTGCAATTCTCCTCTTGAGAGAGAAGGTTTTAGAATGTTTGCAGCGTCGAGTCCTCCGTTGACATTTCCAGCTCCAACAATACTGTGAATCTCATCAATAAAAAGAATGATATGCTTGTCTTCGCTAGCTTCTTGGATAATATCTTTGAGTCTTTGTTCGAATTCTCCTCTAAAGCTCGTTCCTGCGACAACGAGCGCAATATCCAGTGAAAGAATTTTCTTGTTCAAAAGATTAGGAGGAACATCTCCTCGGTTGATTTTGTCTGCTAATCCAGCAGCGATGGCGGTTTTCCCAACACCGGGCTCTCCAATGAAAAGCGGATTGTTTTTGTTTTTTCTTCCCAGAGTGTTGATAGCTCGGTCAATTTCTTTTTCTCTTCCAATAACAATTTCTCTATTCTTTTTTACTTCATCATTGAGATTGGTGCAAAAATATTCTAGGCTAGAAGCTTCTGCTTCTTGCTGAGAATTTCCTTTGAAAGGAAATCCCATTTCAGGAAGATTGAATGCTCGAGAAAGACTGGAGAGAAAATCTTTGTTTAGGCTGGCCTTGAATTGTTGTTCATTTGGATTTGCAATGATTTTGTTTTTTGATTTGTCTTCAAGTTTAGCATTTTTTCCCGTTAGCTTACTTGGCTTGGATTTTGATAATATTTCCTTAATATCTTCATCAGAAGATTCAATGATAGCGTACACTAAATGTTCTGTTCCAACATAAGGATAGCCAAATCCGTTGGCCATGGAATATGCCTTAACGATAGTTTTTTTGGCGTCTTTTGAGAGCTCAATTGATTTTTTGGAAGCAGCTTTTTGAGAAAGCATATCTTTCTTTTTTGGTGAGAATTTGTCAAAGCTTTCTGCGCTTATCCCAATGTCTTTGAGGATATTGCTTCCAATACTACCTTTTTCAAGATAGATTGCCCACAGCAAGTGCTTTAGTTCAATTTCCTTGGATTTGCAATAGAGTGCTATGTTCTTGGATTCCTCCAGACTCTTTTTTGCATGGTTGGTAAGTTTTTGAAATATTTTAGAATCAATCATTTTTGAATAAATAAGTTTCGATAATTAGTTTTTTGAGTCTAATTTATTCTAAAGGAATAAGGGCAAAAGTCAACATTGAAGAGCTGAGATTGGGGATTTGAGATAGAGATTCAAAAATGCAACATCAGATCGCAAGGATTGACAAAATGAAATATTTTTGCTATCATGGAACGTCAAAATGAATTGACATAAATAGTCTTTGAAATTTCGTCTGCAGTTCGAAAACAAGCTATCCTCCTTAAAAGCTTGTGAGTAGGTTAAGTATATTTTGATCTAATTTTTTAGTTTCGAAATATCACTGCGGACGAAATTTCAAGGACTATTTTTCATAAAGAAAGGTTTTTGCTACTGCTTCTCCGATGCTTTTGATTTTTTCTAATTCAGTTTCTGTGAAGTCTTGGAGCACAAACGCTTGTCCTGGAATTTTTCTGGATTGTCGCCCTTCTTTTTGTTCGACGCCAACTTTGATTCTGGAAAATTCTTTGGTCCCAAGCTTTTTGATAATATCAATGATTCCATTGTGACCAGCGGCTCCGGATCCCTTTGATTCTTTGTAGTTTCCAATGATGATGTCTAGGTCATCATGAACAATAGTGATATTTTCTGGTTTTATTTTATAGAAGCTTGCTATTTTTCCAACAGCGTCACCGGATCTATTCATGAATGTTTGTGGTTTGGCGAGGATGATTTTTTCTTTTCCACTGAGGCCGATTTTTTCTACGAAAGATGTGTTTTTTTGTTCGGAAATTTCACAATTAAATTTTTTGTTGAAATCAAATTTATCAAGTCCTAGAGCTTCCCTGAGAATATCAAGAACAATGAATCCGGCGTTGTGTCTATTTTTTTCATATTCTTTTCCTGGGTTTCCAAGACCTACTATTAATTTATATTTATTTCCAAACATATTTTTTTTATTTTTAGTTGACTTATCTGGAAAACTCAAGATAAAGTTTGTTTAATTCTTCTTCACTCAAATCTTCAAGTACTTGTTCGTCATAATCATAATGTTTTCCTGCATCTTCTCCAATGATAATGAAAATATCATATTGTGCAATTACTTCGGGACTTTCATTAATGATATTGAAGTCGTCAGTTAGAGTTGCGCCTACTTTTTTTATGATTTCATCCAGACTGAAACTTTTTTGACCGGATGTATTGTCGATAACCAAGGTATTTTTTGGAGCTAAGCTGGAATAAAGAATGCTTTTCATCAGTTCTGTGTTTTTGAGCCCGAGATTGTTATTGAGAAGATTTTTGATTTTTCTTGCGGCGTTGCTTTCTCTTGTGTAGTTGATTATGGCGATTTTTGCATCCTCTTTTTCAATTTCAGATTTTCTTCTTTTGATAGCATCTAATTCAAAAATATTCTCGGATAATTCTTGAATTTCACTGAAATTCCCGACTCTCGGAACAAGAATAAATGCGCGTCCACTCTCATAGTATATATGAGACACTCTAAGAAGGCTATCTTTTTTCCAGGCATCAACCACAGCGTTGCTGATGTTTTGTGTGTCTAAATCCTGAGTTAGCTTAAGAAAGCTCTCAGCTTCACTAAGCTGTATGTTTGTCTTTATGTTTTCGCCAAGTGTTTCAAGAAGTCTGTTGATTGTGAAGATGTTAAGGAGTGTTTTCTTGGAGAAGAATTTGTTTTTGAAGGCTTGGATTACTTGTTGCTGTCTTTTAGCTCTTCCAAAATCACCTTCCGGATCACCGTGTCTTTGACGAGCATATTTGAGGGCGGTTTCTCCGTTCAGGGTGTGAGTTCCTTTTTTGAGCTCAAATAGCTCATAGCTATAATTTGGTCCAGGATATCGAGAGTCGTAGATATCTCTTTCATTTGTTACCGTAATTCCTCCTACATCATCAATGATTTGCGTGAATCCATCAAAATTTAAAATCACATAATAATGCATAGGAAGTCCGGTGATTTTTTCCACGGTTTGTTTGATTAAGTCAACGCCTTTGTTTTGACTGATGCCAATTTGATAGATGGAATTGATTTTGGAGCTATATGTTGAATCGGAAACTTTGACATATAGGTCACGTGGAAGTGAAGTTAAGGCTATTTTTTTTGTTTTTGTGTTGATGCTTGCAACCATTATTGTGTCAGTCAAATTGGTTCCTGGTTTTCCTTCTCCCGCAATTCCAAGGAGAAGCACATTGATTCTTCCGTCTGACTCGCCATTGAGAGGCATGCGCTCTTCGTCATATAGCGAAGAGGCAAGAAACTTGGCGCTATCAGAAAGAGTAGCTTCATTTCCTGTGTTTTCAACGGTTATCTTTTTGTTTAAGGTGTGAACTCTAAGAAGTGCATAGCTTGCGGTCAGAATCACTAATGCAAGTATTGTTAATATGAAGATGAAAAATGCTCGAGTAATTTTTCTTAGAACCCCATTATTTCTTTTGTGAGAAACATAGAAGAGAGGGGTTCTTTTTTTGGATTGTTGAGAGCTCTGTTTATTGGGATAAGATGGAATGTTTTGAATTTTTCTGTAAGAAATTTCTGAATTAAATGCAGGATTTGTTTTTTGAACAGGCGCTGTGGGCTGTGGGCGCTCTACTCGGTGAGTCCTGTCAGGGCGATGGGGACGCATTGGTGAAGTTTTTTTTCTTGAATTTTTTCTGACGATGTCCATAAGTGTGTCCCCTCAAAAGTTTAAAGGAAAAATTATTAAATTTGTGGTATTATTTATGTATTAGTTTAATTGTATCAAAATTATTTTGTTTTAAGAAATTATGACTTGGGTTTGGGTTTCATTACTAGCTTATTTTTTACTTGCAGTATCATCAGTTTTGGATAAAGCCCTTCTCAAGAGGCGCATTCCAAATCCGTCGGTATTCTCTTTCTATGTTTCTATTTTAGGCGTAGTGGCTTTTGTTTTGGCTCCGTTTGGATTGAAATGGATTGGTTTTTCATTGTTGAGTATGTCCATTTTTTCAGGGGCACTTTTCACATATGCAATGCTTTTCATGTTCATGGCAGTGAGAAAGAATGAGGTTTCCAGGGTGACTCCTTTGGTGATTTCTGCAATACAAATAGTAACCTTTCTAATCGCGATTATTTTTTCAGTTGAAATTTTGAATTTTCAGAAAATAGCAGGGGTAGCCTTGCTGTTCTTTGGAGGATTTTTCATTTCATTTGATCTACCCATCAAATCCCTGAAAATATTTTCTGGATTCAAGTTTGCAGTTCTTGGAGGATTTTTGTTTGCTTTGGCATATAGCTTGTTTGGTTATATTTACAGAGATGAAAACGCTGGATTCGTGAGTGGTTTCATTTGGACAAGAGTCGGTCTTTTGATTGGAGGCGCGAGTCTTTTGATTGTTCCGAGTTTCAGAAAAGAAATTTTTTCCACATTAAGAGCAGGTTCAAAAAAGAAGAAAAAGAATCGAAAAGGAAAGAAATCAACCATATTTTTGTTTTTTGTGAACAAAGCGTCATCGAGTATTGCATCAGTGCTGATGAATTATGCTTTCTCAATCGGTAGTGTTGCGTATGTTCAAGCTATGGCAAGTGCTCAATTCGTGTTTGTTCTTTTGCTGGCAAGCATTGCTTCAATGAGAAGGCCGGATATTTTCGAAGAAAAATTATATTTTTGGGATTGGTTTCAGAAAATAGTTTCTATTGGAATAATTGGAGTGGGTGTGGCGCTCGTATCATTGTAGGAATATTTTCTGTTTGTGAGTATTTTTGGTATAATTTAGAAGAAATTTAAATAAAAACAAAAAATAAAAAAATGATTAAAAAGATTTTAAAAATCATACTGTGGACTTTGGCAAGTATTGTTCTGTTTTTAATTTTAGTTCTGGGATATTTTAATCTTCCAGTGAAAAACAAGATCAAAAGAGCGGATATTGGGGTTACATTTTCTCATCGCTATGCTCAAGATATTGGATTGGATTGGAAGGCTAATTATATTGCGCTTCTAGATGACTTGAAGATCAAAAGAGTGAGGATTCCGATTTATTGGGATTGGGTGGAAAAGGAAAAAGATGTATATGATTTTTCAGAAATAGATTGGCAATTGGATGAAGCTCAAAAGAGAGGGGCGGAGGTTGTGTTGGTAATGGGTCAAAAAGTGCCAAGATGGCCAGAATGTTTCATTCCAAAATGGATTGGAGAGAATATGGATGAAGTTGCTCAAAATGATGAGATACGGAGAAAAGAGTTGCTGGAATTTATTGCTATTGTCACAAAGAGATATAAGGAGCACAGCGCTGTTAGATATTGGCAGATTGAAAATGAGCCGTTTTTGAAATTTGGAATATGTCCAACAATTGATGGAGATCTTTTAGATCAAGAGATTGCGACAGTGAAGATGATTAATTCGGAGCGAAAGATTATGATTACGGATAGTGGTGAATTGAGTTTGTGGATTGCTGCTGCCAAGAGAGCGGATGTTTTTGGAACAACAATGTACAGAAATGTATATAAGGAAGGTTGGGGGTATTATGTATATCCATTAGGACCAAGATTTTTCTTATTCAAAACATGGTTGATTGAAACATTCGCCAATCAAGAGAACGCGGTTGTTATTGAACTTCAAGGAGAGCCTTGGGTTTCAGGTTGGACAGTTCACAGACCATTGGAGGAGCAATTCAATTCCATGAATGAAGAAAAACTTAAGGAGAATATTGAATATGCAAAGGCTTCTGGATTTGATGAGGTGTATGTTTGGGGTGTTGAATGGTGGTATTGGCTAAAAGAAACTCAAAATTATCCTTTGCTATGGGAAGCTGCTCGAGATGAAATAAAAAAGAGTGCGTTGGGAGAATAGCTTTGAATCTGAAAAATAGATTTAGTGTAAGACCCCAAGAGTCTTTTTGAAGGGTGTTTGTCTGTGTGGATAAATTATCAAAAAATGAAAAACGCCGTGTTTTATCTGTAATTTTTTTTAAGGTGTATTTTAAATGAAGCAAAGAACAGCGATAGACATTTTTTTGTCAGTAATTTTTTTTACAACATGCTTTTTTGTTTTCTTTTATATCTCCAATAACTGCAAAGGATCTTTCGGAAATGTTTTTTGGATGGATAAGCAGAATGAAATTGGAGTGGAGGATCCTGTTGAGATTCATTTTTCCAACCCCCTTCTTTTGGGTGATTTGGAGCCGAAAATTGAAATTAGCCCTAGTGCGGATTTTGATTATACTTGGAGTGATGCAGGGAGAAAATTAAAGATAATTCCAGGAGAAAACTGGAAAGCAAGCAAAAATTATTTTGTTAAAATTAAGGATGTCAAAAATTTATTCTTGATCAGAGACAGTATTTCTTTGAGTTTTTCGACGATTGATCTTCCAAAAGTACAAAGTTTTTATCCCGAAAAAGATGCAAAAAATGTCACTATTGACATCGAAGATCCGCTGAGAGTTGTTTTTGATAGATCTCTAGATAATTTTAATATTAAGTTTGAAGTGAGTCCCAGGAGAGTGATTGGATATAAACTTGATGGTGACAAAAAAATAATCCATTTTGTTTTCAAGGATGGCTATGAAAAGGGGCGAAAATATGAAATTAAATTATATGCCAAGACTAAGGAGGATGAAAGTGAGAAATATCAAGTGATCTATGAAACAAATTTTGAAACAGAACCGCCAGTTATTGAAGAATGGAGCAAGGATTATGAGAGTAGAATTAGTCAAGCAAAGAAGTTCACTAAAGCAAAGATTCGAGAAGGAAAATATATTGATATCAATTTAGGCATTCAGATTATGACCATTTTTGAAAATGGAGAAGTGCTGGATTCATTTTTGATTTCTTCTGGAAAGAGAGGAATGGATACTCCGAAGGGTCAGTTTGAAGTCAGCAATAAGCATCCTCGTCCATGGTCAAAAACATATGGACTGTACATGCCATATTGGATGGCTATTGTTTCATCTGGGAAATTTGGAATTCATGAATTGCCTGAATGGCCAGGTGGATATAAAGAAGGTCAAAATCATCTAGGAACGCCTGTTTCGCATGGTTGTGTGAGACTGGGAATTGGTGCCGCAAAGAAAGTGTATGATTGGGCGGATATTGGAACACCAATAATAATTTATTAAGTATCTGTTCAAAATTTAATAAATAATAAAAAAAGTTATGAAATTTTCAAGAAGAGTGATTGTTTTCATTGCATTTCTCTCTCTCTTTCTGATACTTCTTTGTGTTTTTCAAAACAATAGAAATCAGAAAGTGAAGATAGTAAAAGAAGAAGGCGCAATTGAATCAGAAAACAAAAAATCTTTTGAAGATGAACAAAAATTATCAGAGGAAGAATCTTTTGAAATAGTGAAAGAAATCCAATCTTCTGAAAATGAGAAAATAAAGATTCCTGAAAAAACTTTCATTAATGTTCCATTTTTGTCTCAAGCTCCTTTTGGAGAATGGGATGAAAGGCATGAAGAGGCTTGTGAAGAGACTTCGCTCATCATGATGTATTATTATCTCTCAGGTGAATCATTGAATGCTGAGGTGGGGGAAAAAGAGATTCAAGAGATGATAGATTTTCAATTGGAGGAATATGAGGATTATCGGGACAGCTCCGCAAGTGAGTTGGTTGAAATTGCTAGAGAGTTCTATGGAATGAATGAATTGATAGTGTTGTATGATTTTGAAAAAGAGGATATTAAGCGTGAATTGGCAAAAGGAAATCCAGTTATTATTCCAGCTGCAGGGAGACTTTTGGGAAACCCATACTACACTCAACCAGGCCCGTTGTATCATAATATGATTTTAGTTGGCTATGAGGGCGATGAGATTATCTCTAATGATCCAGGAACCAGAAGGGGAGAAGGATATCGTTATGATATTGATGTTTTGTATAATGCAGTACATGATTTTACTGGCAACAAAGAAGATATTTTAAGCGGGAGAAAAGCGATGATCGTTGTGGAATAACTGGAAACATTGGGATTAATCATATATACTACGAGTAGAAGTAGTAATATTGAAAGGAGGTGTTTGATTATGAAATGTAAATGTCCATGTGGAAATGTGAAAGCACATCTTTTGATGGCTCTTTCTGTGATTGCATTGTTTTTGTCTGCATTGGTATCTGTTTTTGAGCTAGAACTTTGGTTGGCTGGAACTCAATGGATTCTTGTGGCAATTCTTTTTGCAGTGTATGCTTTGGCGATATCAGCGCATAAAAATGATGGAAAAGATTCCTGCAGTACCAGTAGTTGCGGATGTGATTGTGGTGAAGATGAAGGAGAAAAAGAAGATGACGAACAAGAATAATAATGAATAGAAGATGAATAAAGAATTGTTTTTGATACTCCATAATATTAGGAGTGCTTATAATGTTGGTTCAATTTTTCGAACTGCTGACTCAGTAGGGGTTAAAAAAATATATTTAACAGGATACACACCCTGTCCTTTTGTGTATAAAAACAAGTCGTTGCATCAAACTAAAGCTGAAAAAATGCTTGCCAAGACCGCTTTGGGAGCACATGCATATGTCGAATGGGAAAATCGTGGCGATATCTTTGAGCTTATGCAAGAACTTAAAAAAGATGGAGCGAAGATTGTTGCGTTGGAGCAAAGTGAGAATAGTCAGGATTATCGAGATTTTTCAGTTGATTCGTCAATTGCGCTTATTGCTGGCAATGAGCCAAGTGGAATTGAGAAGGAAGTTTTGGGAGAGTGTGATGGGATTATTGAAATTCCAATGCGCGGGAAAAAGAAATCACTTAATGTTTCAGTGGCCGTGGGTGTTGCAGCATATGAGTTGACTCGAGATGTTGACTAGAAGACAAGTGAGATGGAAGATAAATAAGTTTAGTTGTATAATTTTTTGATAATTAAAGAAGATGCAAAAAAATAATCAAAATAAAATAGCCATATTTGATATAGACGGAACTATTTTTCGTAAAAATCTTCATTTTGAGCTTATTGATGAGCTTGTGTGGTTTAAGGTTTTTCCAAAGAGCGTTAGAAAGGATTTGGTTAATCTGTATACCGGATGGTTAAGCCACAGAGGAACCTATGAGGATTATAGGCGTGCTTTGGTTGATTTGTATGAGAAGCACATTAAAGGTTGCAAGGTAGAAGATGTTGTGAGAGCTAGTCAAGCGGTGATTCCATTTCACAAAGACAGAACCTATGTTTTTGCAGAAAAGCTTATTCGAGATTTGAAGCAAGAACAATATCATATTATTGCAATTTCCGGTTCCCCAATTGAAATTGTGAGAGAATTTAATAAAGTTCAATTGAATTTTGACGAGGTTTTTGGAACAGTATATGAAGCAGATGAAAATGGAGTGTATACAGGAAAGGAAGAGTTTACTCCTGTGCATAACAAAGGACAATTGCTTAAACAATATGTTTTTGAAAATAATTTGACGTTTGGTGATTCATATGGAATTGGAGACACCGAATCAGATGTTAGTTTTTTGGAATTGGTGGATAACCCCATTGCTTTTAATCCAAATCAGAATCTAAAGGAAATTGCGCAGAGTAATAACTGGAAAATTGTGGTTGAGAAAAAGGATGTGATATATGACGTTAGCGGAAAGTGATTTTAGCCATGTGATTTGAGAATTGAGAAATTTTTTATGAAAATAATTCAAGGGATTGTGATTTCTGGAAAGAACAAGGGAGAAAAGATTGGATTTCCAACTGTTAATGTTTCCATTGAGAAAAATGAGCTGGAGAGTGGTGTTTTTTCCGGAAATGTTTTTTTGGATGGAAAAAAATTGAAGTGTGCTATTTTTGTGAATAATCGAAAAAATCTTTTGGAGGCACACATTTTTGATTTTTCAAAGAACATTCGAGGAAAAGAAATTGAGATTGAGATCGGAAAAAAAGTGAGAGATGCGATGAAATTTGAAAATGATGAAGATTTAATAAGGCAAATTCAAAAAGACATTGCAAGCATGGAGCATGAAACACATAACATGTAACATGGAGCACGGAAAACATAACATGAAACATGAAACAAAAAGAATTTTTATAATTTGTTTCATGTTGCATGTTCCATGATTCATGCGTTGTTCTATTGACTTACTTTTTTAATCGTTTACGCTTTATGTGTAATTAAATTGTTTATTGATGATTTATGTTTACAGGAATTGTTAAGAAAGTTTCAAAAATAAAAAAGACTTCTTTGAAAAATGGAAGTTTGTTTTTTGAGATTGAGAGACCGGAGAGTTGGGACATTGGAATAGGGGACAGCATTTCAATCAATGGAGTGTGTTCCACAGTGAGAAGATTTGAGGATGATTTTTTTGAAGTGGAATATATGCCAGAAACAATCAAGAAAACCACAGCAGGAGAGTTGAAAGAGGGTGATTTGGCAAACCTTGAAAGAAGTCTCAAGATGAGCGATCTTTTGGATGGGCATGTTGTTCAGGGTCACGTTGACACAAAAGGAGAAATTGTTGAAATCAAAGACGCGGATGATTCAAAGATTGTGAAGGTGAAAATTCCTGAAGAGTTCATGAAGCTAGTAGCACCCAAAGGATCCGTGACAATTGATGGAATTAGCCTCACGGTGGTTGACACAGGATCGGATTGGTTTACAGTTTCTTTGGTAAGTTATACAATTGAAAATACAAATATGAGACAAGCCAAAATAGGGGATGGTGTGAATGTGGAAACTGATGTTTTGGCGAAATACATCTGCAACTTTTTGGAAAGAAAATAGTAGTTTTTCAGAATATAATTTCGCAAATATGTCATTCTGTCCGCCAACTGGCGGATCAGAATCCCGAAATAATGCTGGATATGTGCGAAAATAAGGGGATTCTGAATCAAGTTCAGGATGACATACTTACAGATAAGGTTCAATTATAAACTGAATGTAATTAGAGTAAAAATAAGAAAAATATGCAAAGAAAAGAAAAGAAAAATGAAAAAAAGATAGATGGAAAAGGCTTGAAAATCGGAGTTGTTGTGGCTGAATTCAATTGGGATATTACTGGGAAGATGGCAGAAGGGGCTGTTGAGTTTTTGAAGAAAAGTGGGGTTGAAAGTGATGACATTGATGTAGTGAAAGTTCCAGGCGCATTCGAGCTTCCGCTTATGTGCAAAAAAATGGTTGTCAGCGGTAAGTTTGATGCATTGGTGGCACTTGGATGTGTGATCAAGGGTGATACGGATCATTATTATTATGTGGCAGGAGAAGCGTCAAGAGGAATTATGGATGTGATGATTGAACTGGGTGTGCCGATTGGTTTTGGTGTGATCACCACAAACAATCTGGAGCAAGCAGAGGAGAGAAGTAGTGGGAAATCAAACAAGGGATTTGAAGCTGCTGAAGCGGCACTTGTGATGGTGGAAAATCTTAAGAAGATATAATTTCTAAATATAAGTTACTATGAATGTATTTCAAGATAATTTTTTGAAAAAAACTTTGTGGATCTGGCTTCCTTTTGTGGCACTATACAAACTTGTGAAGGAATTGGTGCACAAGGCGTAGAGATAAGTTTTTCAAGATAATATTATTTTTTTGTTATGAAAAAGTTTTTCAAATACTATTTTCCAGTTGTTGTTTGGATGGGAGTAATCTTTTTTCTTTCCTCAATGGAGGGGAACGGACAGTCTCGAGAGGCTGACTTCTGGTTTTATGCCGAGAGAAAAGGAGCGCATGTTTTTGAATATTTTGTTCTCACACTTCTTTTTTTGAGAGCATTCAATTCTCACAAAATGACAATCAGAGAAAAGATTATGTCCGCTTTGATATTCCCATTGGCGTATTCCATGACAGATGAAATTCATCAACAATTTGTTGCAGGAAGAGATGGGAAGCTTTTGGATGTGGGAATTGATTTTTTTGGAATTGTTTTGGCAGTGGTTGTGTGGAACTTGTGGATGAAACATAGAATGAGAGTTGAGAGGTGAGATTTGAGATAGGGAAGTAAACGTGTCATTTCGACCAAAGCGACCAAGGGAGCGAAGTGGAGAGATCTCAACTGAAAAAATGCACGATGGTTAGTTGGAAATGATATAGCCACAGCATAATCAAGACGGCCGTTACAAAATGCTGCGGTTATTTTTTATCGAAATCTAACCGAATGGTTGATTGAATGCAACTTTCATAGGCCTCATCAAACACTTAATTACGAGACACTCATGAAAATATCAAAAGTGTTACCTATGTACTCATCTTGTACAATTTATTGAATATAAAAAAACAACCCATTTAAATGGGTGTTTTTTTGGTATTGAAGAAATTTATTTCTTGACTTCTTCTGCGAATTTTTCAAAAACCTTTGGGTCTTCCATTGCTAGTTGAGAAAGTACTTTTCTGTCTAGTTCAATGTTTTTGTCCTTTTGAATTTTGATCAGTTCACTGTATTTGATTCCGAATTGTCTGATTGCATTGTTCAGTCTTGTGATCCAAAGACTTCTCATCACTCTTTTCTTCGCTCTTCGATCTCTATGGGCATATTTTCCAGCTTTTAGCATTGCTTCTTTTGCAGCTCTGAAATTAGATTTTCTTCTCCAACGAAAACCTTTGGTTAGTTTCAAAACATTTTTTCTTCTCTTAGAAGCACTAACGCCTCTTTTTATTCTTGTCATATGATTAGCTTTTTTCGATAGTTATTAATTACTGGATGGCCCTTAGGACATTCTTTTCATCTGTTTTAAATAGTCTTTGGTCATTTCTTTTTCTTCTCTTTTCGTCACCAGTTTGTTTGCTGTTGTAGTGATTTTGCTTGGTTGCGCGCATCATTACTTTTTTTGATTTAGTGACTCTAACTTTCTTTACTAATGATTTTCTGCTTTTAATCTTTGGCATATCTTTAAATTTAAATTTTGCTTATTCAGGTGCGATTATTGAATTAAATCCTCCTGGAAATCTTTTAATATCTTCTTCAATTTTATGTGGAATCTCGATACTGTCAATGAAGTCTTTCAAGTTCTTTTTCGCAAGATCCTGGTGAGCCTTCTCTCTTCCTCTGAGTCTGAGTTCAATTTTGACTTTATGACCTTTGCTGAGAAATTTTTCAGTTTGTTTCTTTTTGAATCCAAGATCATGTGAATCCGTTCTTACTCCCAGCCGAACTCCTTTTGTCTCAGTTTTTTTCTGTTTGGCTTTTTGCTGCCTGGTTTGTTTTGCCTGAGTATATTGGAATTTTCCATAGTCAGCAATTTTACACACAGAAGGGTTGGCATTGGGAGACACTTCTACGAGATCCAAGCCACGTGATTTTGCAATCTCAATGGCTACAGATGTGTTCATTTCTCCAAGCTGTTTTCCGGTTTCATCGATAACGAAAACAGTAGGTATCCTAATGTATTCGTTGATGCGATATTTAGGTTTAAATTGCCTTCGTGGCTTTGGTTTGTAACGTCTTCTCATTGATACTTTATTATTAATTGGCGATTTTTCGCGGTGGAGCTGATGGGAATTGCACCCATGTCCAAAAATATGCTTAAAAATTTTCTACAAGTTTATCTTGTCTATTTTTTTAGGTTATTAAGTTAAGGACAAGCAGAATATTAATAGCCGATCTTCAATGTTTTTTAACTGTTTCCACTTAAAGAGGATGGAGACAGCGATCCTAATATTTGGCACCAAGTTCTACTTATTAGGAATCAGTAGTTTGATGGCTAAGCTTTATTTAAGCTAAAGCGGAAGCGAAAGACGGTGTAAAAGCGTTAGCAATTACTGTCTTTGCTTTTGATACAAAGTTTGCACTTATGTATGTTTGTAAGTAGTTTTATGACGTCTTACGCGGTCAACTTGCTTATTTTTCAAGGTATAAATTTGTCGAAGCTGTGCAGCCCCATTTATTTATTTTTTTCAAAATAAATCACAAATATCAAATTCCAATTGTAAACTAGCAGTTGAAATTTGAATGGTTGCGATTTATCTAATCTCGTGTTCTTAGAGCTCTTTGAGCCTTTCTTTGAGATTCTGATTTTTTGATGCTTTCTCTTTTGTCGAATTTCTTTTTTCCGCGTCCAATAGCAAACTCGAGCTTTAAAAGCCTCTTCTTAGTATAGACTCGAATCGGCACTAATGTCAAGCCCTGTGACTTAATTTTCCCAATTAACGACTTTATCTCAGATTTCTTGAGAAGAAGCTTTCTGGATCTCTCTGAATCATAATTTTTCAATTCTCCTGCAAATTTGTATTTTGGAATCTTGGCATTTATGAGAAAAAGCTCACCTTCTCTGAGTGTAACATAGCTTCCTTTGAGGCTGATATGGCCAGTTTTAGCTGATTTTACCTCTTGCCCAGACAACACCAAACCAGCCTCATATCTATCTAGAAGTTCATAATCAAAACCAGCTCTTTTGTTTGTGGCCAATGTTGGCATAATCTTTGCTTTTCAATCACATTATTTACAATTAAAGTGTATCACTATAATGTTTGATTAGTAAAGGCTTAGATTTGAAAAAAAGTTGCAAATAAACTAATATTCATGCAGAATTGAATAAATATATGTTTTATAAATTTTTTAAATTTGATTGGTTGCTGATAAGCGCATTGTTACTTCTTTTGGGAGTGGGACTTTTGACATTATATAGTATTTCCACATCGGATCTTTCTTTTGGGGAATCTCTGGCAATTTTCAAGAGACAATCAATTTTTGCTGGTCTGGGTATTTTACTGATGCTTTTTTTTGGTGTGTTGGATTATCGTTATTTGAAATCATATGCCAGAACTATTTATTTCGCTTCTTTGATTCTCTTGTTACTAGTATTGGTTTTCGGTGAAGTTGTTAGAGGAACAACCGGATGGATTAGTGTTGGACCAGTTAATCTGCAACCAGTGGAGATTTCCAAGTTAGGGCTTATTATTGCACTTGCCAGTTTCTTTTCCAGAAAAAAAGGAGAATTAGGCGATGTTTCAAAAATAATTGCATCTCTTGTTATTTCATTTTGTATGATTTTTTTGGTTATCAGTCAACCTGATTTCGGTAGCTCAATGGTTCTTACGGGAATTTGGTTTAGCATGCTTATTTTTTCTGGAATCAACAAAAAATATATTGTAATTTTGTTTATTACTGGTTTGATTATTGCAGTTTCAGGATGGTTTTTTTTAGCAGATTATCAACAGGAGAGAATTGCCAACCTGTTTAATCCAGAAAGAGATCCTCAAGGGACGGGGTATAATGTAATTCAATCAATCGTTGCTGTTGGCTCAGGTGGAGTTATTGGAAAAGGTATTGGACAGGGAACGCAATCTCAACTGAATTTTTTGCCAGAAAAGCATACGGATTTTATTTTCGCTGTTATCGTTGAAGAAAGTGGAGTGATGGGAGCTTTATTCGTACTAACTCTATTTGCTGTTTTGTTTTATCGCATTAAGAAAATTGCTTCGCGTTCTTCTGATAATTTTGGTTATTTATTGGCCATTGGAATTATGACCATGTTTTTTGTGCAGGTTTTGATCAATGTTGGAATGAATTTGGGCATCATGCCTGTCACAGGAATTCCATTGCCAATTCTAAGTTACGGAGGAAGCTCCTTGGTTTCCATATTCATTTCAATAGGAATACTTTTGAATGTGTATGTTCAAAAAGTTGAATATTCAGGATCACAAGTGATGCAATCTCATTAATTTTTGGTCAGCTATTGCATTTTAACTCATTTTGGTTATAATGTTTGATATGAAAGAGCAATCAAATACTTTAAGGCATTTAGTCACATGCTCACTTTGCGGTGAGAAATACCATCATGATCGCACTATTGTTTTGGAAGAGAATGATTTGAACGCGACATTTCATCTGACTTGTCACAAGTGCAACACCTCTGTTTTGATATTTGTTTCAAACAATCAACAAAATATCATAAGTCTTGGAATAGCTACTGACATGAATGGTGATGAAGTCGTGGATTTTTTCAAAGGCGGAGCCATAACAACAGATGATGTGTTGAGTGTGTATGAAAAGATAAGTAAAATTTAATTGTTTAGAAGTTAATATAATAATTGAGAATGTAACCCAAAGTGCAGTGGCGGTGTGACTGTGTTTGTGTGTTAATTTAAATTTATGAAAAAAATTATTTTGAAAGTGAAGTCAAGAGAAAAAAATGAAAATGTGAATAAGCTGAGAAGAGATGGTTTTGTTCCTGCTGTAACATACGGCAACGGAAAAGAAAGTAGAGATGTTGTAGTAAAGGCACTAGATTTCAAGAGAGCTTATGAAAATGCTGGTGAAAACACCATTATTGAAATGGAAATTGATGGAAAAGAAAAAACAAACGTTTTAGTATATGATGTGCAAACAGATGTTATGAGTGGTAAATTTATTCACGCAGATCTTTTTCAAGTGGATATGAAAAAAGAAATCGAAACAGACATTCCTTTGGAATTTGTGGGTGTTTCTCCTGCTATCAAAGAACTTGGTGGAGTGTTGGTGAAGAATCTAGATACTGTTGAGGTGAGATGTTTTCCTGACAATATTCCACACAGCTTTATTGTGGATCTTTCTTTGATTAAAACTTTTGATGATCATGTTACAATTGGTAATTTGAAGTCTGAAGAAGGCGTTGAATTCTTGGGAGAAAAAGAGGCTATTATTGCCTCTGTAACTCCTCCAAGAAGCGAAGAAGAATTGAGTAGACTGGATGAAAAAATAGAAGAAGATGTTTCAGCGGTTGAAGGGACAAAAGGAAAGACAGAAGAAATAGTAGAAGAGGAAAAGAAATAACCTTATATTTGCTGAATAATAAAGGCCTTGAGTAATCAAGGCTTTTATTTTTTGCTCAATTTATCATAAAATGATAAAATATTAATACATATGAGTGAATATAAAAAGAGTTTTATTTTTATCTTGCTACTACTGTGCTTGCAATCTTTTGGTTTGCAAAGCGCTTTTCATTTCGAAGATGTTTTGGCGGCTAGCGAGTATGAAGCGGTGTTAGAAAAAAAAGCAGATTTGCAAGATGACATTAGTGATATTCAAAAAGAACTGAACAGAAAAGAAGCGGAGAAAAAGAAGCTGGAGGGGAATTTGAATGTGATTAAAGGCGCTGTTCAGAGCACAGAAAAAGCCATTGTTCAAACAGAAGAACAGATTCAACAAACAGAAAAAGTAATTAGCAGAAAAGAAAAAGAAATTAATCGATTGAATAGTAAATATGAAATTCAAAAAAAGATTTTGAAAAATCTTATTCAAGAGATGTATTATAATTCCGAACAACCATTAGTGTATGTTGCACTTGATCACGAAGATTTTTCAGAGATGATGACTAGCTTTGATCATCTTTTGAGTATGAAAGATCAGATTCTTTCAATCGTGGATGAGATTAAGCATGACAAAGAAGCGATAAAAAGTGAAAAAGAAGAACTTGAAGAAGTGAAAGAAGAACACAAGGAGCTGCTCGAAGAAAAAGACGAGCAAAAACAAGCACTTATGATTGACAAATATCACCTGGAGGGTGAAGTACAAGAAACCAAGGAGGACATTGGGAAGCTCAAGAAAAAATTGTCGAAATTGAATAGCGAATTGACTAAGATGCTTGGAAAGAAATATGATGTAAATGATATTGAAGAGGCGGCTAAGCTTGCGAGCAAAAAAACAGGAGTTCGTAGGGATTTTATTATGGGAATGTTAGTGGTTGAATCTGATCTGGGCAGGTATACGGGAGGATGTGATTATAAGCAAAGCAGAATGAATGATGTGAGAAAGGTTATTTTTAAAGATATTTGCAGCGAGTTGGGATATGATTATAATAAAATGAAAGTATCATGTCCTCCGAAGAGCTACAATGGAACCGGTGGAGCAATGGGAGTTGCGCAATTCATGTCGGACACTTGGAGGGGATATCAAAGTCAGATTGCAGCAAACACAGGAAATAATCCTCCTGATCCATGGAGTTTGATCGACGGGGTAATGGCGATGGCTGTCAAGCTCAAAAATGATGGTGCAACAGATAGCAAGATAAGAATCATTAATCCGTGTAACAGAAGTGAAAAAATATATGTCAAAGGAGAAGAATATGCATCGCTAAAATATCTTGGTTGGTCATGTTATGGGCTTACGAATTATGCTAAAAATGTTCAATATTGGGCGGATAATTATGAGAGACTACTTAAATAGATTTGAGATAAAGATTTGAGAGGTGAGAGAATAAGAATATTTTGAAGTAGATTTGAGATAGATGTGTAGGTTTGCCAAGAATTATTTTGTGTGATAGATTTTAAAGCACTCGAGATGGAAAATAAAAAGTTTCCATCTTGTTTATAGATAATTATTTTATTTTCAAAAAGAATGAGCAAAGAAAAGCATTTCAAAAAAGAAAGAACTTTGATTATGATTAAGCCAGATGGCGTTCAAAGATCCCTAGTGGGAGAAATTATTAGTCGTTATGAGAAAATTGGATTGAAAATGATTGCAATGAAAATGATGATTCCAACTGAAAAGCAAGTAGAAGAGCACTATACGCTTGATCCAGAATGGAGAAGAGTGACAGGAGAAAAAACTATCAAAGGATATAAAGCGAAGGGAATGAATCCACCAAGTGAGGATCCATTTGAAATCACAGATAAAATTTTGGCTGGTTTGAAGAAATATATGACCAGTGGTCCAATGGTATTGATGATTTTGGAAGGAGCGCATGCCGCTGCAATTGGAAGAAAAATTTCAGGAGGAACAGAGCCATTAACTTCTGATGTTGGAACAATTCGTGGAGATTATGTTTTGGATTCATATCAGATGAGTGATGTTGATGGAAGAGCTGTGAGAAACCTTTTGCACGCTTCTGGATCAGCTGAGGAAGCTGAAATGGAAATCAAGCACTGGTTTGATGCAAAAGAAATTTTGAGCTACAGACTTGTGCAAGAGCAAATAATCTACGATGTTAATCTTGATGGAATCCTAGAATAGATATTTCAAGGTGTATTAGAAAATATAAAAAGACGTAGAAAATTTCTGCGTTTTTTTATATTGAATTTTAGATAAATTTGTGATAGATTTAAGCAGTGACGTTTTAATTTTCAGAAATTATAACGGAGTGTAGTATAACGGTAGTACGCGCCCATGGGGTGGGTGTGGCCGGAGTTCGACTCTCCGCATTCCGACAGTATAAAACAAAAAAGCATAAGTATTGTTTTATGCTTGATTTTATTGTAGGGTTAATTAATAAAATTATTAAAATTTATAGTTACGATGGAAGAGATAATAAATATTCCTAATCATGTAGTGGTTATTCCTGATGGAAACAGACGATGGGCAAAAAGCAAGGGATTGAACCCATGGGAAGGGCATGAGGAAGGGGCTAAGCGAACCGAAGATATTGTGAGGGAAGCCTCAAGAATGGGTGTTAAGAATCTTTCAGTGTGGGGTTCTTCTTTGAATAATCTTACCAAGAGACCTTTGATGGAAAAAAAGGCTTTGCTTGATATCTATAGAAAATATTTCAAAAAACTTATTGAGGATGAAGATGTTTTTGAAACACAAACTAAGATTAATGTGATTGGAAGATGGAGAGAACAATTTCCGGCACCTTTGAAAAAAGTAATTGAAGATTGTATTGAAAAAACGAAAGAACACAAGGAAAGAACACTTAATTTTTTCTTGGCATATAATGGTGATGATGAAATGATTGAGACGGTAAAGAAAATTGTTGAAAAAGTGAATGATTCAAGCAAGGTGACCGCAGAATTAATCAAAGACAATTTGATGACAAGGGAATTGCCAGCTGTTGATTTTGTTATTCGAACAGGAGGAGAGCCTCATTGGAGCGTTGGATTCATGATGTGGGATATTGCCAATTCAGAGTTTTATTTTTCAGAAAAACTGTATCCTGATTTTGGCAAGGATGCCTTCGAAGAAGCTATTCGAGATTATTCAAAAAGAGGAAGAAGAAAAGGGAGATAAGTATTAGATTTGAGAAGTGAAGGAAATGAGTATGAGGTATAAGCAACTATTTTACCCAAGATCTTTTTGAATATTTATATTTTAAAATAAAATGAAAAAAATATTATTCTTTAGTTTAATTTTCCTGCAACTTTTGTTTTTTAGGGGTGTTTTTGCGGCTTCTGAAACAGTAGATGTGAATCTTTTTTATTCTAAGACGTGTCCGCATTGTCATGAAGAAATTGAATTTTTGAAAGAGCTAAAAAAAGAAATTCCTGGGTTTGAGGTGAATTATTTTGAAATATCCAATAGTGAGAAAAGTCTTGAATTGATGAGGGCATATCAGAGTAAGTTTGAAATCAGGAATAGTGGTGTGCCACTGACAATTATTGGTGAAAAATATTTTGTGGGATTTCAAAGCAGTGAGACTACAGGAATGTTAATCAAAGAGGCTATTGTTGGAAATTCTGAAAAAAGCAATGATACATTTGTGAAAATTCCTTTTATAGGACAGGTGGATTACAGAAATTTTTCATTACCTGTTTTGACATTTGTTCTTGGGGGATTGGACGGATTCAATCCATGTGCTATGTGGGTTTTGTTTTTTTTGATTAGTCTTTTGCTTGGAATGAAAGATAGAAAGAGAATGTGGATTCTTGGAGGAGCGTTTATTATTTCTTCTGCGTTTGTGTATTTTCTTTTTATGGTGGCGTGGCTCAACTTCTTTTTGTTCATCGGACTCATTTTTTGGGTGAGAATGGCAATTGCGATCGTTGCTGTTGCTAGCGGAGGGTATTATTTGTATGACTATTTCACTAATCCTGAAGGGGCATGCAAAGTTTCTGGGGGAAAGGGTGCTCAAAAGATTTTTGACAGGCTCAGAGAGGCTGTGGGAAGAAAGAGTTTTTGGTTTGCATTTGTGGGCGTAGTTTTCTTGGCGGCGGCTGTGAATTTGGTTGAACTTGTGTGCTCCGCAGGTCTTCCGGCTGTGTTCACTCAAATTTTGACTCTTAGTGAGTTGCCCGCATGGGAATATTATTTATATATATTTTTCTATATTATGATTTTCATGTTGGATGACATGATTATATTTGCAATTGCAATGCTCACTTTGAATGCAGTTGGAATATCTGGTAAGTACAGTAAAATTTCGAGAATCGTAGGAGGAGTGTTGATGCTCATTTTAGGAATTCTTCTGGCTTTCAAACCGAATTGGTTGATGTTTTAGTTTTGAGTATAATAACGATCTGGTTTTTTGAAGAAAAATAGGCGCAGAGCCTATTTTTTTGTTTTGAAATATGTTGAAAATGATGTATAATTTTAGAGTAACTAAACCCATCTCCGAGAGGTTTGTTATTTTGTGATACTTGCATGAATGAAAGTCAAAATAAAGAAAAAAAAGAAATAAAAATTAAAAAGAAGTGGATATTTCTTTTTTTGGTGTTTTTGTTATTGGGATTATTTCTCTTGAATAAATTTTTTGGGATCGGAAATATTTTGCGAGGAGGAATTTCAGAAAAACTTCACGAAAGAAACGGAGCTGAGATCATAGAAATCAAAAAAAAGGAGACAGAAAAAAAAGCTTCAATTACTGAAGAGGAAACTTTGGACACAGAAAAGGGCATTGAAACGAAAACTGTTGATGAAACTGAGGTTATTGAAACTGAAGAAGATGCGGATGTTGAATTGGATGTGACAATCAAAAAAAGTGAAACATTAAGAAAAGAAGAGGAAATGGAAGGATATTCTGTTCATCAAATAAGTTTTGGAAACAGTGTGGTTGTAAATAATAATGAAATAGCAGGAGTGGATTTGAAAATAAATTCAATTAAAAGCGAAGTCATGGAATCTTTGAGTGGAGAAGGTGTAAACGCAATGATTACTTGGGTGACAACTAAGAGCTCCATCTCTGAACTTGTTTATTCAAAGAAAGATGGAGGCGGGAGAGGATCTGTCAGTGAAAAATCATACGGGATTAGCCACGCGGTTTTTGTTGAGGGGTTGGATGAAGATGAAGATTACGTTTTTAATATTAAGGTGAAAAGTAAAAATAATGAAATTGTAGAATCTGGCTTTATCAGTTTTCGCACAGAACTCGAAAATGTTTTTGTGAGTACTGTTAAAAATGCGTTTAGAAGTTTATTTGGTTTTTGATGAAAACAAAGCAACAAAACAAAAAGTATTTTAAGATTTTTTTCCTTTTAGTAATCATTTTTTTTGGGAGTGCGTTTTTCATTTCTCAAATCACCTCTGCTCAATCATCTAGCAAAAGAATAGACGTTTCAGGATATGTTCTAGACAAAAAAAATGAACCTGTTCCAGATGGAGAATATAGCATGACCTTCACAATATATTCAGGAGGAA
>Ga0224510_10000575_pt1 | contig 27554 bp, 26 predicted proteins | sample SF_May12_sed_USG_FD_170161 | JGI IMG/M metagenome (GOLD analysis project Ga0224510, IMG submission 170161) | Sediment microbial communities from San Francisco Bay, California, United States - SF_May12_sed_USGS_4_1 | ecosystem: Environmental > Aquatic > Marine > Sediment | place: USA: California... | reverse complement strand
ACAACCCGCGCCGCATCCTCACCGTGGCGTAGTCCTGTCCCGCAACGTGGCTGACGACCGAGATCCTTCCGGCGACCTCCGGCGGATCGCCTTCCTGCTGGAGGCCGCCAGCGAGCCGACCTATCGCGTGCGCGCCTTCCGCTCCGCGGCGGCGACCGTCGGCGGCCTCGATCCCGCAGACCTGGCGGAACGAGTTCGCCGCGGAACCCTGCGCGATCTGCCGGGGATCGGCGAGGTGATGGCCCGCACCGTGGCCGAGTCGCTTCGCGGGGAGGCGCCGGTCTACCTGCGTCGCCTCGAGGCGACCGGCGGCAGGCCGGTGGCCGAGGCGGGCGCTGAGCTGCTGGCGGCGCTGCGGGGCGACTGTCACGTCCACTCCGCGTGGTCAGACGGCGGCTCACCGGTCCGCGAGATGGCCGAGACCGCGCTGGAACTTGGACACGCATACATGGTGATGACCGATCACTCCCCGAGGCTCAAGGTCGCCAACGGTCTCAGCTCTGAGCGGCTGGAGCAGCAGCTCGCGGAAGTGGCACTCCTCAACGCGGAGCTGGCACCGTTCCGGATCCTGACCGGGATCGAGGTCGACATCCTGTCCGACGGATCGCTCGACCAGGACCGCGACCTGCTGTCGCGACTCGACCTCGTGGTCGGCAGCGTGCACTCGGAGCTGGCGATGGACGAACGACCGATGACCCGCCGGCTGGTGACGGCACTGGCCGACCCGCTGCTCGACGTGCTGGGTCATCCGACCGGACGCATGGTCGCGGGAAAGCGCCGCCGGCCGCCATCTGCATTCGACGCGGAGATCGTATTCGCCGCCGCGGCGCAATTCGACAAGGCGATCGAGGTGAACGCGCGGCCGGAACGGCTCGACCCGCCGAAGCGGCTGTTGCGCCTCGCGGTGGAAACGGGCTGTCGGGTCGCCATCGACTCGGACGCCCACGCGCCCGGGCAGATGGCGTGGCTTCCGTACGGCTGCGACCGTGCGGCGGCCTGCGCGGTTCCGCTCGAGTCGGTCGTCAACACGTTCGAGGCCGATGCGCTCCTTGCATGGGCCGCGGCTCATCAGGCCTGAGCCCGGCGCCCACCCCCATCGGTCATACTCGACACAGCATCTGTACAGGGAGTCTCGCCATGTCTGTCGCCAAGGTCACCGAACTGAGTTGCACCTCCTCGGAGTCGTTCGAGGATGCCATTCGCCAGGGCATCGAGCGCGCCAGCCGCACGCTGCGCGGCGTGCGCAGCGCTTGGGTCAAGGAACAGCGGGTCAGCGTCGGCAGCGACGGTTCGCTCGAGTTCCAGGCCAATATCCTGGTCACCTTCATCCTCGAGGGCTGATCCCCCTGGACTGCCGGCCGCGTCCGGATGAGACCGGGCTGAGCCCTACTCGGCGAGCCCGATGCGCCCCTCGCGGCGCACGAAGAGCGGCCGGTACTTGGGGTTCGACACGCGGGCGTTGACGCTCGCTGCGTCGAGCGGCTTCGCACTGCGCGGCGGGGCGTAGTTTCCGCGCTCGACGATTGCGGCCGACAATTCGGCAGCGGTCTGTGGACCACGCTCGGCAATCACGGCGGCGATCTCGTCGTGGAGCGGCATCCTTGCCTTCTTCGCAGCGACCCGCTTGGCGGCCTTCCGGGTGGCGCGCTTCTGCGGTTTGGCCGGCGGGGCGGTCTCCGCGGTCGGGGGCGTCTTGCGCGGTCGACCGGGGCCGCGCTTGACGGGGACGACGGCCTCAGCCACCGGCTCGGCAACTGCCGCGTCCACGCCGGACGTCGCGGTTGGGCTGGCGGTCAGGGCATCCACGCGGCGGGACAACTCGTCGAGCCGCGCGACCAGCGTGGCGATCCCGTCGGGGGCAGCCTGGGTCGGCGGGCGCGAGCCGGGTCGCGCGGCGTCGAGACGCTCCTCTACCCAGCTCGTCACCAGCTCACCGGGGCGTACCCCGGCTTCTGCGGCGAGCAGCTTCAACGCGCTCAGGCGGCGCGGGTCGAGCCGGATTGACATCCCGGCGTCGTCGCCTGCACCGGGGGCGAAGCCGCCACTGGGCCGGGGCGGCGCGCCGAAGTCGCGTGTGCGTGGTGGTCGGTCGTTGAACGGTCGATCACCGAACGACGGGCGGTCCCGCTGTGGTCGGTCGTTGAATGGTCGATCACCGAAGTCGGCGCGGTCGCGCGGCGGTCGGTCGTTGAATGGTCGATCACCGAATGAGCGGTCGCCGCCCTGCGGTCGGCCGGGTCCAGATGGGCGGCCGGGTCCGCCGGGTCGCCCGCCAGGGCGGCCACCGGGTCGTCGTTCGTATGGCATCACGCCCACGATACCCGTTTGAGAGCCTTCCCGCCACCGAGGGTGCCTGCGTTGCGGGTCGCCGCGCACCTAGAAGCTGCCGCTGCCGCCGCCCCCACCCCCGCTGCTCCCCCCGCCGAACCCTCCGCCGCCCGACGACGACGATGGCGAAGAGCCGATGCTGCCGACCGCGCTGAACATGCCGCCGATGTCGGGCACGCCGGACCCGGAGAAGATGCTGCCGCCGCCCCCGAATCCGCCCGTTCCGCCTGCCGCGCTCGCGAACGAGGTTGGCGAGCTGCCCATCCAGATCGGGTAGTAGGCCGGCTGCGCCGACTGCGGATCGGCCGCCTGGTCCTCGAGGCCGCGGCGGAGCACGTCCGCCACCATGTCGTGCAGGCCGAGGGCGAAGCCCCACACGACCGCCTTGTCGGGTGTATCGGCCAGGATGCGCACCGTCTCGTCGGCGACGACCTGCTGCATGCTGCGGGCCTGCTCGAGAGTCTTCTCCAGCGTTCGGCGGTACGCCTTGAGCATGGCGTCCACGTAGGCGCCCTTGGAAGTGCGCTGCGACATGAACTGACCGATCCCCCAGCTCGCCAGCCCGCCGGTACCGAGGGCGAGACCCACCAGGGTGAGCCCCGACATCGGGATGACGAAGCCGCCAAGCAGAGCCGCTCCGCCGGCCACCATCTCGCCGATGCCGATGGCGCTCCAGACGGTGATCAGCGAGGAAGGCCGGCGGGTGAACCAGCCGAGCTGCACCACCTCGACCTCGAGCGCCTCGCGGATCGGCTCCATCAGGCCGTTCAGGATCCACAGCCGCTCGCGCGTCAGCGTCTTTCCGCCCCGTGCGTGCCGACGAATCAGGGCCCAGGCCTCTCGCTCGACGAGGCCCAGCCGGCCGCCGCGCGGTGGGCCGTCGCTCACCTCGATGGCCGGGTCGGTGAGCGGGTCCGGATCGTCGTCGGACTTCATCTTGCGGGCGCGGTCGAGGTTGCGGAACGCGATCCTGCCGGTGCTCGCCATCTCGATCAGGATCGTGTTGACCGAGTGCTGGCTCGCCTTCCCCTGGCGCACCACGGTGGCCAGCGCCGGCGTCATCTCGGCCGGCGGGCCTGCCATCAGGATCGACGGCGAGTCGAGCACCTCGGGGTCGTCGCCTTCACGCCGCCAGGCGCGGAAGGCCAGCCCCAGTGTCACCAGCAATGCGATGGGCGCGACCACGATGCCGAGCACGCCGTTGGCCTGCCGCAGGAAGTTGAGCCGAGCCGTCCCTTCCGGCGTGATGGCCGCGTCGACCGCATCGACCGCCAGGATGAGTCCGGCGTCGAGCCGCTGCTCGATCGCCGCCGGGACGATCACCTCGTCGATGATCGACTGGAGATCGCCCTCCGAGAGGTACCCGCGCAGGAAGCCGGCGCCACCGAACAGGCTGACCTTGCCGTGGACCAGGTCGTTCTGCAGGCTGACCAGGATCACCAGGCCGTCGTCGAAGCCCTCGCGACCGACGCCCCATTGCTCCATCAGGTCGCCGGCGGCTGCCAGGTTCGACTCCTCGGTGGCTCCGGGGTCGACCTGTGCATAGACGGCGATCTCGGTGCCGCTGCGCGCCTCGATGCCGTCGATCCGGGTCTCGAGCGCGCGCTCGACGTCCGGGGAGAGCACGCCGGCCGGGTCGTAGACAGCCTGGCCCTCGACAGGGGCGGGGAAGGCCGCCGGCTCTCCGGGTGCGAACCACGTGATCGCGAAGATGGCCAGGAAGGCGATGGCCCAGAACGTGCCGAACAGGACGCTGCACCCGATTCGGATCAACCGCAGGACGCGCATGCGACGAGGATAGCCCCGGGCTGCGGATCAGGTCAGGAACAGACGACGGTCACCCGGGCCGGTTGCTCCGTCAGGCCGGCGATGCGGTCGTCGAAGGTCACACTACCGCCGGCTGGCACCTGGGGTGAGACGGCAGACCGGATGCGGATGGCAATGCCCGCAGCGTTTTGGGCCTCGAGGGCGCACTTGGCGCGACCAGGGCGCGTGCCGTTGTTGCTGACCTGCACGCTCACGATCACGCCGTCGGGAGCATCGGCGGCGACGCTCAGCACCATCGCCTCATAGGGACCGATCCCGCTCATGGCCAGGCTGGCCCACACCGCCAGCAGCACCACTCCCGTCACGATGGCAACCACGATCGTGCCGTGGTACTGCGTCGCCGAGGGGGTTGCCATCCCGGCCTGGTTGCAGACCGAGCAGATCGTGTCGTCTGGCCCGACCGGGCGTCCGCACTTGTAGCAGTTGCGTGCCGATCGCGGCTCTCTCTCGACCTCGGCGCCCGGATCGGTCATTCGCTCGGCACGAGCCGCTCGCCAGCCCGGATCGGCACCGACAGGCGGTTCTCCGGGGGCGCCAGCGGACAGCTCCAGGCCGGGTCGTAGACGCATGACGGGTGGTACGCGTAGTTGAAGTCAAGCACCAGCTCGTGGCCGACCACGCCCAGGTCCGCCCCCTTGGCCGAATCCCACAGGTATCGCCCGCCGCCGTAGCTCTCCGTCCCACTGGTCGCATCCCGGAAGGGGATGAAGATGCCGCCGGCGTACTCGGTCAGCCAGTGGACGGCCAGCCGGCAGGACCTGCCGTCGATGGTGAAATCGACCCAGCCGATGCGAACGAAAGGGATCGGTGGCCCGAGCGAGGAGCGTGGCAGGTCGAGCGGCGGCGCCTCCGGGTCGGGCTCAAGCGGCGCGGTGATGCGGAGCGCTGGATCGTGCCGCCAGTAGGCGAGGCCGCGGAAGTCGCGACGCGCATCGGCGGGGATCGGCGACGAAGGGTGCTCGGCGAAGAGGCGGTCCTTGGCGGCGCGAAAGCCGAGCAGGGCGGCCGGCCCTGCTCGCCGGTCGTTGCGCAGCGTGTCGTACATGGCCGCGACGCGACGCCGGTAGTCGGCAAGTTCGAGGTGGGCTGACATCGCCCACACGATACACAGGAGGCCAGCCTCGCGGCCGGCCTCCCATCGGCCTGAACGGTGATCAGGACCGCTACATCCCGTTGTCCGCCAGGAATTGCGCCGCGACGTCCGGCAAGCTCTCCTGGTTGACGGCCACCTGCACGCCGAGGGCGGTCAGGACGTCCGTGGTGAGCAGCGCCGAGACGGCGTTGAGAGTCGCCTCGAAGTCGTCGGGAGCCGCGTCGAGCAGCGTCTTCGAAACCACCGGGGCAAGGTTCTGCGCCGGCTGGAGACCGCCGTCGTCCGCCATCAGCACCAGGTTGAAGCGGGCGATATCGGGCTGCGTGGTGCAGACCTGTGCGACGTCGATCGCCGAGTTGTTGAGCGCTTCAGCCATCTGCGTACTGCAGGGCGGGAGGCTCTCGACCTCGAGCTGGCTGATGTCGATACCGTACGTGGACAACAGCCCTGGACCGCAGACCGGGTTATCCGGGCAGCCGGGCGCGAGGCCCCAGACCAGCTGATCGGCGACCGCCGCCAGGTCGCTCATCGTCGCCAGCTCGAACTGGTCGGCGGTCTCCTGGCGGACGACAAAGCCGTCGGCATCGGTGCCGGGCGAATAGTTCAGCGCCACGAGGCCCTTCTCGGCGAGCTTGGCCTGCATGTTGGCGAACGTCACCTCCGGGTCGGACGCAGCGTCGGCCCCCAGGAAGGTCGCCATCCCGCCGAGGTACTCCGGCTTGAGGTTGATCTCACCGGACTCGATGGACGCCTGGGTCACGTCGCGTTCCCCGAGTTCCAGCTTGCGAGTGACGGTGTACCCGTGGGACTCGAGCGCCTGCGCGTAGATCTCGGCCACCAGGGCCGCTTCATAGAATCCGGCTGAGCCAACCGTCACGGCCGGTTTGGCCGCCTCCGACTCACTGGCCGATGGACTGGTGCTGCCCCCACCCGGTGTGCAGGCGCTCGCCACGAGCGCAAGCAGCACCGCCCCGAGGGCGAGCGTGCGGTGGATCCGCATTGGGTCCTCCTTGAATGTGGCCTGGGTCGCTGATTGCAGACACGGACAGGTCGAGCGGAGTCTATCAGCGCTCGGGTGCAAGCCCGATGACAGTGCTAGGACGTGCGGCCGACGTCGGTGGCGGCCCGCAAACCGGGCGAGGTGGCGAGGCGCTGGAGCAACGCGAAGAGTCCTTCGGTCGCCAGCGCCAGGACCGCCACCATCAGCGCCGCGCCGAAGACGCGCGGCAGGTCGCGAACGAAGATGCCCTGGAGGATGAAGTCACCCAGCGTGCCACCCGCCACCACCGCGGCGAGCGTGGCGGTGGCCACCACCTGCACCGCCGATGAGCGGACGCCGGCGAGGATCACCGGCAGGGCGATCGGCACCTCCACCGCGGTCAGGATGCGCCGCTCGCCCATCCCCATCCCGCGCGCCGCGTCGATCAGCTCCCGATCAACCTCGCGCAGTCCGGCGTAGGTGTTGGTCACGATCGGCGGAATGGCCAGCGCCACCAGCGCGATCAGCGCGGGCAGGAATCCCAGGCCGCCCCGCTCGAACAGGACCAGGGTGATCGGCAGCACCATGCCGAGCCAGCCGAGCGACGGAATGGCGCGCCCGATATTGGTGATTGCCACGGCCGCGCGCGCCCCACGACCGGAGTGGCCGATGGCGAGACCGATCGGCAGTGCGATCAGGACGCCCAGTGCCAGGGCCGTCGCTGACAGCGAGACGTGCTCCCACAGCCGCAGGGGGATGCTGTTGCGTCCCTCCCAACTCGCGGGGTCGCTGAACCAGGCTGCGACCTCACCCAGGAATTCCATCGCTCAGCCGCTCCGTGCCCGCGCCCAGGGCGTCAGGCGGCGCTGGAGACTCTCGAGACCGACGTCCGCGAGCACGGCCAGCGCAACCGAGAGCGCGACGCCGGTGTAGATCGAGGTGGCGAAGAAGCGGTTGATTCCGGTGTTGACGATCAGGTAGCCGAGTCCACCGAGGCCGATCAGGCTTGTCACCGTCACCAGCCCGATCGTCGTCACCGTGGCAATCCGCACCCCGGCCACGATCACCGGCAGCGCGATCGGGAGTTCGACCCGCCACAGCCGCTCGACCGATCCAAAGCCCATCCCGTCGGCGGCGTCCAGGACCTCGGCCGGCACGCCGTCGAGCGCCGCGACGATGTTCCGGACGAGGATGAGGAGCGTGTAGCTGACCAGCGCAATCTCGGCGGTCAGCAGCGACAGCCCGGTGATCGGGATGAGCAGGGCGAAGAGGGCGAGGCTCGGGATCGAATAGAGCGCGCCGGTGATGGCGATGGTCGGCCCGTACAGCGGACGAACGCGTCGAATCAGCAGCGCGAGGCCAAACGAGATCACCAGCCCGACGCCGATCGCGATGCCGGTCATCACCAGGTGCTCTCCCACCCGTCCGCCGATCTCGTCGAGGTTGTCGATCACCCAGTCGATGCGGAAGAAGGGCTGATCGTTCATGACCGAGGCGCGGTGGCATCAGGACGCAGGACCTCGGAGATGGCGTCCACCGACAGCAGTCCGAGCACGCGGTCGCGCTCATCGGTCACGACTCCGAGCTGGACCGATGAGCCGAGCAGCGTCGAGAGCGCGTCCCGCAGCGTGGTCTCCGGCTGCAGCGGGGGAGCGCCGGGCGTGGCCTCCTCCTCGGTGAGCGTGCCGTCCGCGGCCAGTTCAGCGCTGTCCACCCAGCCGAGCGGGCGATCGGCCGCATCAACGAGCAGCGCATAGCCGGTGCCATCGACCTCCATCCGCCGCCGCACCTCAACTCGCGGTTCGCCGACCCGGACGATCAACGGCTGGATCAGTTGGAGGTCGCGAACCTTGGCCAGGGAGAGGCGCTTCAGGCCACGATCAGCCCCCACGAAATGCTCGACGAACTCGCTCGCCGGCGCCGACAGGATCGCCTCGGGCGTGTCGAACTGGGCCAGGACGCCGCCTCGCCTGAGGATGGCGACCCGGTCGGCCATCTTGATCGCCTCGTCCACGTCGTGCGTCACGAACACGATCGTCTTGCCGACCTTCGCCTGGAGGCGGAGCAGCTCGTTCTGGAGCCGATCGCGCAGGATCGGATCGACCGCGCCGAATGGCTCGTCCATCAGCATCACCGGGGGATCCGCGGCGAGTGCCCGCGCCACGCCAACCCGCTGGCGTTCGCCGCCCGAGAGCGATGCCGGGTAGCGCGCGCGGTACGCGCCGGGCTCCAGGCCGACCAGTTCAAGCAACTCCTCGACCCGCTCGCGGATCCGCGGCTCGGGCCACCGCAACAGGCGCGGCACGATGGCCACGTTCTCGCCGACCGTGAGGTGCGGAAAGAGGCCCACCTGCTGGATCACGTAGCCGATCCCACGACGCAACTCGACGGCGGAGAGGTCGCGTACATCCTGGCCGTCGATCGTGATCCGGCCCGCGGTCGGTTCAGCCAGCCGATTGATCATTCGCATGGTGGTCGTCTTGCCGCATCCGGACGGCCCGACGAGCACGCAGATCTCCCCGGCCGGGATGGCCAGCGACAGGTCGTCGACCGCGGGCGGCACGCCCGGGGGTCCGTATCGCTTGGTGACGTGCTCGAAGGTGACGACGGCGCCGCCGGGGCGCGCTTGGGGGGTCATGTCCCGAATGATAGGGAGATCGCTGCGGCCGGCCCCGTGATGGGGCTGACAGTGCCAATGGCGACCGGGGTCAGGTGCCAGATGCGCACCAGGTCGTTTTCGAATGCCAGGGTCCACCGGGCGCTGGTCCCGAAGTCGGTGCGCGGATCACAGGCACGCGGTGGACCGGTGTCGAGCAGATAGGTGGCGCCAAGCTCCTGCGACAGGTCAGCCGCTCGATCTGCATCGGCCGAGCAGAAGATCTCGTCGACCATGGCGGCCCGGCGATCCGGTGAGTAGCCGAGGTTGGCGATATACACGGTATAGGTGAGAACCCGCAGCCGGCCCGCCGCATCGGTGGGGGAGTTGAGCCAGCCGTTGGTCACAAAGATTGCCTTCTCGGGCGTGTTCTCACTGATCCAGTGCCAGGCTTCTGCCTCCGACCACCCGAGCACCACCTCCCGGTTGAGCGCCGTCCAGGCCGAGACAAGGAGTGGCGACGGGACGGTGAGCAGCAGCACCGCGGCGAGCGCAGGCGCCGGCCACCGTCTGATCAGCCAGGCCGCCAGGATGGCGACGCCGATCCACATCGCCTGGAAGTACTTGTTCATGTCGAAGGACACGATGCTGAGTTGGACGAGGTTCGGCACCGCGAAGAGGAGGAGCAGCCAGCCGGCAAGGAAGACGCGCCGGGGCGTCCCCCGCGCCAGCAGTGCGGTCACCGCCAGCACGAGCGGGACCCCCAAATTGGTGATGTAGAAGAAGGCGACCGCCGCGGGGCCGTCCTGGATTGGTGCCGACTCCCAGCCGATCACCCACGTCAGATCGCCGGACGTGCCCGCCGCCACCAGCGGTGCGAGCGCGAACGGCAGTGCCAGCAGATAGGGCGCCAGCAGCAGTGCAGCGTTGCGCGGAGCGGTCGGCTCCAAGAGACGTCCACCCGCCATGACCCAGACGAGCGCGAGGCCCAGGAACGCTGGGAAAAAGAAGAAGTGGAACGGGGCAAGGAGTGCCCCGAGCAGCCCGGCCAGCGCGATCAGCAGCGGCCGATCTCGCATTCCACTCGCCCGTGATTGGGCGGATGGCAGCCCCGAGACGAGCAGCAGGACCGCGCCGACCAGCATCGGAAGCCCGGCGGTCGTCGCGCGGTGGACGAGCAGCCCGGTCCCCATCACGGACGGAATCCGGAAGTAGGGCCACTCGGTCAGCCATGCGTTGTCGTACGAGTTGTGCGTGATCAGTGAGATTGGGTCGCCCGCGCCCGCCGCCACGTCGGCGATAAGGCGGATCCACCCGAGGCCCCCGCCGATGACCACCAGCACGACCGCCAGGGCGGCCGCGCGCCGCGCTCCCCGGCCGCGCAGCAGCGCGCGCGCCAGGCCGTGGACCAGCAGCGCCAGCGCACCAGCCAGGATCGCGGAGGAAACGACAAAGCTCGGGACGCTGAAGATGTCCGCGGCGCGCGCCGCGATGGCGGCATGGAAATCGGCGAACCAGTGGTAGACGAGCGGCTCGCCGGCGAAGTAGGGGACCTGCGGCGGGAAGTTCCCGGCGTTGAGTGACTGGGAGATCGACAGGTGCACGCCGAGATCGCTCCAGTTCGAGCCGCCGGCGCTGATGCCGCCGGGCGCCACCTTCCACAGTCCGGAATCGAGCACGAGCCCAACGAACCCGGCGGCAGCGCCCGCGAGCCCGAATGCGACCGGCTCGCGGCGAAGTGCGCGGACCGACGCGGCAGCCTGTGCGATCAGGCCGGCGGCGCCCCATCGCCATGCGGCGAGTGGCACCGGGAGTGCCAGCAGGGCAACGGCGAAGAAGATGGTCTCGCGCCGGTAGCCGCCGCTCGCCATCGAAAGCCAGTAGACCAGGTGTGCGGAGATCGCCACCGACAGCACGATCGCCAGGCCGAGCCGCCCCGTCGCGCTGATCCGCGGGCGCGCGACGGCGATGATCCCCCAGCCCGGCACCACGAACAGGAGCGGCCAAACGACAACGACCGCCAGGGTCGGGAAGATCCACGCGACGAGCAGCGCGACCGAGATCCCCAGCGCCACCAGGGCGGCAGCGACCGGCCTGCGGGTGGTGGCGGCGCCGCGCTCGGTCATCGGGCCCGGATCATAGCCGAGGGTTCGACGGCCGCTTTCCGGGGTGCGGAGCGATCAGCGGGAGTCGCCGGCCCTTCGCCTCTTCGCGGGCGCTCCGGCACTTCGCGTTGTGCCGGCCATTTGCGGCAGCGGCAGATGCGGGTCGAGAAGCGCCACGATCCGCTCCACCTGCGCGGCGGTGAGCCGTTCATTGGCGGAGATCCGCGCCGCCAGCGTTTCGACGTCCGCGAGCACCTGGATGCCCGGCCGCTGGCCCGGCTCCCAGCCGATCTCGACGCCGCGCGGCGGGGCGAGGCACGCGACCACGACGGCCGGCAGGGCCGCTCGCTCCAACTGCTGCTCGAGGCGATGTCCGGCGAGGCGCGCGGTGACCACCGACTTCGCCTCCCACGGGATCCACGAATCGGTATCGTCGCTCCAGTGGTACCAGTGGCCGTTGCGTTTTCGAAAGCGGCCACGCTCGGCCTTCAGCGTGAGGGCCCAGATCCCGCCGGGCCCGACCACGACGGAGTCGATCGGGTCGCCGTTGCCGGCGAAGACGCGCCGAAGGTAGTGGTAGCGGTCATCGAGGCGTCGGGCAAGCGGGCCGCTCAGCCGGTCGCCCCCCGGACGCGGCAAGGGCAGTCGACGTTCTCTGGTGACGGGTCGGTGGATGATCACGGCAGCGCCGATCGTCCTCCGTGGCGGGTGGGGGGCACGAGTGTACCCCCACCCACCGGCCACGCCTAGCCCACAGATCTGGAGGCTCCAGGCTGCCTGCTACGATGCGGTCATGGACGCGCACGACGCAGGAAGCCAGATTCCCGAGGCGATCCGGACCCTCCTCGCGGAGCTGGGAGAGGACCCGGACCGCGAGGGGCTGCTCGGTACGCCAGATCGGGTTCGGCGCATGTACGCCGAACTGACCGACGGCTATCGCACCGATCCGCAGACGCTGCTCAACGACGCGGCCTTCGACGTCGACTACGACGAGATGGTGGTGGTGCGCGACATCGAGTTCTACTCGCTGTGCGAGCACCATCTGCTCCCGTTCTTCGGCAAGGCGCACGTGGGGTACCTGCCGAGCGGCAGGGTCATCGGTCTGTCAAAGATCCCGCGCGCGGTTGACATGTACGCACACCGGCTCCAGGTGCAGGAGCGGCTGACCCAGCAGGTGGCGACATTCCTGATGGAGCGCCTCGAACCCAAGGGGGTCGCCTGCGTCATCGAGGCGACCCACCTCTGCACGGTCATGCGGGGCGTGCGCAAGCAGGAGGCGACCATGGTCACCAGCGCGATGCTCGGGACGTTTCGCCGCGACCCAAGGACGCGGGCCGAGTTCCTGACCTTCATCGGTCGCACGGCAGACCGCTAGACCGATGCGCGGTCGCTGCGCCGGTCGCGCCGACTAGAATCGAACGCGCATGACCGAGAACGAACGCACCACCCCGATCCGCGTCCTGATCGCGAAGCCCGGGCTCGACGGCCACGACCGTGGCGCCAAGGTGCTCGCGCGCGGCCTCCGCGACGAGGGGTTCGAGGTGATCTACACCGGCCTCCGCCAGACGCCGGAGATGATCGCCGACGCAGCCGAGCAGGAAGACGTGGACGTGATCGGGATGTCGATCCTGTCGGGCGCGCACATGACGCTCCTGCCGCGCGTTGCCGAGCTCTGCCGCGAGCGCGGCATGGACGATGTGCTGATCGCAGCCGGCGGAATCATCCCCGATGCTGACGTGACGAAGCTCAAGGCGATCGGGATCGGCGAGGTGTTCGGCCCTGGGACGAGCATCGGCCAGATCGCGCGCTACTTCCGCGAGCACGCGCGCCGGTCCGCCTGAGCGCGGCCGGCCATCAACTGATGACCGACCTCGTCCCGCTCCTGGCGGGCGCCGTTGCGGGTGAGCGGAGAGCCCTGGCGCGCCTGCTGACCGCGATCGAAGGCGGCGCAGACGGCGTTCGGGAGCTGATCCCCTCGCTCTTCGCCGCGTCTCGCGGAGCGCACCTGGTCGGAATCACCGGGCCGCCCGGCAGTGGCAAATCGACCCTGGTGAACGCCCTGGCCACCGTCTGGAGACGGCGCGGGCGGCGAGTCGGAATCCTCGCCGTGGATCCGTCTTCGCCGTTCACAGGCGGCGCGATCATGGGCGACCGGATCCGGATGATGGAGCATGCCGGGGACCTCGACGTGTTCGTGCGCTCGATGGCCAGCCGCGGTGAGCTGGGCGGGCTGGCCGGCACCACCTGGATCGCCGCTGCGGTGCTCGATGCCGCCGGGTACGACCCCGTCGTCGTGGAGACGGTCGGCGCCGGGCAGAGCGAGGTCGAGATCGCGCGGCTGGCCGAGACGACCGTGGTGGTCGAGGTGCCGGAGATGGGGGACGAGGTGCAGGCGATCAAGGCGGGCCTGCTGGAAGTCGCCGACGTGATCGTCGTGAACAAGGGCGACCGGCCCGGCGCCGAGCTTGCCGCCAGGCAGCTTCGCGCCATGCTCTCGAGCGTCGGCGGCAGGATCACTCGCCAGCCTCCGGCCATCCTGACCACGACGGCTCTCGACGGTGCGGGGGTGGATGCATTGGCCGATGCGATCGATGCGCACCGCGCCGCTGCCCGCGCGCCGGATCAGGCGATGCAGCGTGCCCGCAACCAACTGCGCCGTGCCGCGGCCGAGATCGGTGTCCGCGCCGCCACCGCTCATCCGGAGTGGGAGGAGCTCGTCGAAGCCGTCGCCGAGCGTCGCGTCGATCCGGTCACCGCCGCGGAGCGGCTGGTAGGCTTGCGGTCATGAGCATTGAGCGCGTCTTCGTCATCGGCGCCGGGCTGATGGGTCACGGGATCGCCCAGGTCAGCGCCGCCGTCGGCAAGTCGGTCACCCTCAGCGACCGCACCGCGGAACTCGCTGAGAAGGGCAAGGCGCGCATCGCCGGCAACCTCGCGCGGCAGGTCGAGAAGGGCAAGCTCGAGCAGGCCGCCGCCGACACGCTCCTCGGGCGGATCGACACCTCGGTGGGAGCCGACGCAGCCGCCGGTCACGACATCGTGATCGAGGCCGTGTTCGAGGACGAGGCGATCAAGCGCGAGACGTGGAGCCGGCTCACCGCCGCCGCCGACCCGGGTGCCATCTTCGCCAGCAACACGAGCAGCATCAGCATCACCAGCCTGGCCACGGCGACAGATCGGCCGACGAAGTTCATCGGCCTGCACTTCTTCTCGCCGGTGCCGGTCATGCGCCTGATCGAGATCATCCGCAGCCTGGAGACCGACGACGAGACCGCCTCGGCCGCGGCCGCCTTTGCCCGCGACCTGGGCAAGACGGTGATCCAGTCACGCGACATGCCCGGCTTCCTGGTGAACCGGATGCTCGGCCCGTTCATCAACGAGGCGATCTTCGCGCTGATGGAGAGCACCGGGACCGCTGACGATATCGACACCGGGGCCAAGCTCGGTCTCAACCATCCGATGGGGCCGCTGGAGCTCTCCGATTTCATCGGCAACGACGTGATGCTCAACGTGATGGATGTCCTGTATCGCGGCTTCGGCGACCCCAAGTTCCGCGCCGCACCGCTCCTGCGCCAGATGGTCGCTGCGGGCCACCTCGGTCGAAAGACCGGGCGCGGCTTCTACCTCTACGACGACAAGGGCAACCGGATCGCAGGATGACGACCGTCGCGCCGGCCCGCCCGGACCCGTTCGCGTTGACCGAGGAGGAGCGCGCTGTCCGCGACACCGCCCGCGGATTTGCGCAGCGGGAGCTGGTTCCGACGGTGGCGCAGCGCGACGAGGACGAGCGCTACGACCGAGCGCTCTTCGACCGGATGGGCGAACTCGGCCTCACCGCCATCCCGTACCCGGAGCAGTACGGCGGGGCAGGGATGTCCTACTTCGCGTGGGTGCTGGCGATCGAGGAGATCGCGGCGGCCGACATGGGGATGGCCGTCAGCCTATCGGTCCATGTCCTTTCGCAGCTGTGCATCCACCTCGCCGGGACCGAAGAGCAGAAGGCGCGCCTCCTGCCGCCGATGGCCGCCGGCACGCACCTCGGCGCATTCGCGCTGAGCGAACCGGGGGCCGGGTCCGATGCTGCCGCCCTCTCGCTCCGCGCCGATCCGACCGATGACGGCTACGCGCTGACCGGCACCAAGGTCTGGATCACCAACGCCGGCGATGCTGAACGCTTCATCGTCTTCGCCACTGTCGATCGCAAGCGCGGACGCGATGGAATCACGGCCTTCGCCGTCGCCCGCGACACGCCCGGGTTTACGGTCGGCACGCATGAGCGAAAGATGGGAATCCGTGACTCATCGAGCGCCGAGCTGATCTTCGACGGGGCACGCGTTTCGAGCGCCGATCGGCTCGGTACGGAGGGGGAGGGGCTGCGCATCGCGCTCGAGTCGCTCGCGTCGGGACGGATCAGCATCGCGTCGGCCTGCACCGGCCTCGCGCGGGCAGCCCTCGAGCACGCCGCGAGCTACGCAGCCCAGCGCACGCAGTTCGGGAAGCCGATCGCCGAGCAGCAGATGGTTGCCGCGATCCTGGCCGATGCCGTGGTTGCGGTGGAAGCGTCACGGCTGCTCACCTGGCGAGCCGCACGACTACGCGACGCCGGCGCTCCGGCCCGTGCGATCGCGGCTGCGAGCAGCGCGGCCAAGATGTTCGCCTCGGATGCCGCCATGCGCGTCGCGACCGATGCGGTTCAGGTGTACGGCGGTGCGGGATACTCACGCGACAACCCGGTGGAGCGCTTCATGCGCGATGCCAAGGGAGCGCAGATCTACGAGGGTACAAACCAGGTCCAGCGACTCATCATCGCGCAGCACTTGATCGAGGAGATCCGCAGATGACCACCACCACGGTCCCAAGCGATACCCCCGTGGCCGCCGCGCCACGCCTGATGGAGGCGCAGGGCGAGCCGATCAGCCTCCCCGACGAGATGCGCGCCGACAACCTGGTGGCGCTCGTCCACAAGAGCGTCGAGCGCTACCCGGACAAGGAGGCGCTGCGCTGGAAGCTGCCGAAGTCGCGTCGCCAGACCGGGGGTCTCCCGCAGGAAGAAGAGACAGCGGTCTGGACCTCGACCACCTATCGGCAGACGTGGGACTGGATCACGCAGGTGGCGATGGGGCTCAAGCACATCGGCATCCGCGACGGCGATCGCGTCTGCATCATGAGCCGCACCCGACCAGCCTGGCTCGCGGCCGACCTCGGTGCGATGTCGCTCGGCGCGGTGACCTGCCCCATCTACCCATCGGTGGAGCCGAACCAGGCCGCCTTCGTCATCAACAACGTCGGAGCCAGGCTCGTCTTCGTCGAGAACCTGCAGCAGGCCGCCAAGATCGAGCAGGTACGCGGCGAATGCCCGACCCTGGAGCACGTGGTCGTCATCGAGGACCGCGGCCGACTGCCCGACGGCGCCATCAGCTTCGACGACATCTTCGACCTCGCCACCGTTGACCCCGGCGAGATCCGCGAATGGACCGAGGCCTGGAAGGGGTTTGGCCGCGACCGGGTGGCGACCATCGTGCACACCTCGGGGACGACCGCCAACCCCAAGGGGGTGGTACTGACCCACGGCAACGTCCTGCATAACTACGAGGCCGGCATCCAGGCGGTCGATTTCACCGAGCACGACACCTTCCTCTCCTTCCTGCCGCTCTCGCACATGACCGAGCGAGCGGCCGGGCAGATCGTTCCGTTGGGGCGTGGCTGCACCATCGCCTACGCGGAGCCTGCGATCGAGCGACTCGCCGCGAACATGGCCGAGGTGCAGCCGACGGTCATGGTTGCGGTGCCGCGGCTGTACGAGCGCCTCTACGCGCGCGTCATCTCCACCGTCGAGGCGGCACCCCCGCTGCGGCAGAAGATCTTCTATTGGGCGCAGCGCCTGGGCGCGCGGCACTACCAGAACCACGTTGACGGAAGCGGGGACGGGATCTGGCTCAAGGTCCAGCTGAAGTTGGCCGATCGGCTGGTCTTCCACAAGATCCGCGCTCGGACCGGTGGTCGGGTGCGCTATTTCGTGTCCGGCGGCGCGCCGCTCTCGCGCGAGGTAGGGGAGTTCTTCTACGCCATGGGGATGCTCATCCTGGAGGGCTATGGCCTGACCGAGACGGCGCCGCTGCTGTCGATCAACCGCCCCGGCGACTTCCAGTTCGGCACCGTCGGCAGGCCGGTTGCCGAGACGCAGATTCGCATCGATCCGGCCAACGGCGAGATCCTGGCGCGCGGGCCGCAGGTGATGATGGGCTACCACAACCAGCCCGAGGAGACGGCGGCGGTGATCGACGCCGAGGGCTGGTTCCATACCGGCGACATCGGTGAGATCGAGCCAGGCGGCCGCATCCTGATCACCGATCGGCTGAAGAACATCATCGTGCTCGGCAACGGCAAGAACGTGGCTCCGGCACCGATGGAGATCGCGATGCTCACCAGCAAGTACATCGCCCAGACCGTGGTGCTCGGCGACAACCAGCCCTACACCGGGGCGCTGATCGCCCCCGATTTCGAGCAGCTTGCGGCCTGGGCGGCCGCGAACGGGATCGCCGAGATGCCGCCAGAGCAGCTCGTGGCGGAGAGGGCGGTGCAGAAGATGGTGGAGGGCGAGGTCAAGGCCAAGCTGGATGGCTTCGCCATCTGGGAGCGCCCCCGACGCGTCGCCCTGCTGCCGCGCCTGCTCTCCGAGGAGGAGGGCGAGCTGACCCCGTCGCTCAAGGTGAAGACGCGGGTCGTCGTCAAGCAGTGGAGCGACAAGGTCGCTCAGCTCTTCGGCGAGGAAGAGAAGGAGTAGCAGGCGGGCCATACCGCCCGTCCCGGCGTACCATCTCCGACATGACCGACGCATACATCCTCTCCGCCGCCCGCACGCCGATGGGGAAGTTCGGCGGCGGCCTCTCGACCGTCCCCGCCACCGATCTCGGGGCGACTGCCATTCGTGCCGCCGTCGAGCGGTCCGGCGTAGACCCCGCACGTATCGACGAGGTGGTCATGGGACAGGTGCTCACGGCGGGGGCCGGACAGGCGCCTGCGCGCCAGGCTGCGCTGAAGGGGGGCCTGCCCGACGGCGTAAGCGCCACCACCATCAACAAGGTCTGCGGCAGCGGACTCAAGGCGGTCATGCTCGGAGCGGCCGCCATCCGTGCTGGTGACGCGGACGTTGTCGTGGCCGGCGGCATGGAAAACATGAATCTCGGCCCATACCTGCTCCCCGGTGCGCGCGCCGGGTACCGGCTCGGCAACGCCGATCTGGTTGACAGCACCGTCCATGACGGGCTGTGGTGCTCCAGCTGTGACGTGCACATGGGGATGCATGCCGAGCGGGTAGCGGTCAAGCACGGGATCACGCGCGAGGCACAGGACGAGTTCGCGCTGCGCTCCCACCGGCGCGCCCTGGCGGCCATTGCCGAGGGGCGCTTCGCCGATGAGATCGTGCCGGTCGAGGTCCCCGGCAGGAAGGGACCGACGCTGGTCGACACCGATGAAGGTCCCCGCCCGGACACCTCCATCGAAGCGCTCGCCAAGCTCAAGCCGGCGTTCAAGACCGACGACGGGACCGTCACCGCCGGCAACGCCCCCGGCATCAACGACGGCGCCGCCGCGCTCGTGCTCGCGTCTTCGGAGGCAGTGGAGCGCGACTCGCTTGCCCCCATCGCCCGGATCACCGGGTATGCCCAGGCCGACGTGGCCCCCGAGTGGCTTTTCGAGGCGCCCATCGACGGCGTCCGCCGGCTCCTCGACAAGCTGGGCATGCGCCTCGACGAGTTCGACCTGATCGAGATCAACGAGGCCTTCGCCGCCCAGGTCCTTGCCGATGGAAACGCCCTCGGCTTCGACTGGGACAAGGTGAACGTCAACGGTGGCGCCATCGCGCTCGGACACCCGATCGGCGCCTCGGGGGCGCGGGTGCTGACCACCCTCCTCTATGAGCTGCGGCGGCGTGGCGGACGCCACGGCTTGGCGACCCTGTGCCTGGGCGGCGGGGGAGCGGTGGCCCTCGCCGTCGAGATGGTCTAGGGTCGCGGACAATCGGCCCTCGGCTGCGTGACCTTCAGCCCGTGACGATGGCGCGACGCCTGCCCCTATAATCCGGCGACCCGCGCACCGGCCCGCTCCCGCGCACGATATCCGCGGAGGCGCCGAGAAGCGCCCGTACTGGAGGCTCCAGAACAGAACCCCATGGCAAGTTCGAATCCTGTCGCTGAGGCACCGAACATCTGGGCGGTCGCGCAGTCCCAGTTCGATAGCGCCGCCGATCAGCTGGACCTCGATCCGGGCCTGCGCAAGGTCCTTCGCGTGCCCCAGCGTGAGTTGACCGTCAACTTCCCGGTCACCATGGATGACGGCCACGTCGAGGTCTTCACCGGCTATCGGATCCAGCACAACGTCAGCCGTGGCCCCGCCAAGGGCGGCATCCGCTACCACCAGGACGTGACCCGCGACGAAGTCGCAGCGCTCGCGATGTGGATGACCTGGAAGTGCGCCGTGGTGAACATCCCGTACGGTGGCGGCAAGGGTGGCGTGGTGGTCGACCCCAAGAAGCTCTCGATGCGGGAGCTGGAGGGGTTGACCCGTCGCTTCACGACCGAGATCAGCCCGTTGATCGGGCCCGATCGCGACATTCCGGCGCCGGACGTGAACACCAACGCACAGGTGATGGCCTGGATGATGGACACCTTCTCGATGCACCGTGGCTATACGATCCCCGGCGTGGTCACCGGCAAGCCGATCGCCATCGGCGGCTCTCTCGGCCGCAACGAGGCCACCGCCCGCGGTGCGACCTTCACCCTGCTTCAGGCAAGCCGCGCCCTGAACCTGCCGCTGGCGGGCGCCAGGGTCGTGATCCAGGGCTATGGCAACGCCGGATCGATCGCAGCCGACCTGCTCGCCGCGGAGGGGGCGTTGATCATCGCGGTCAGCGACTCGAGCGGCGGGATCTACAACCCGAAGGGGCTCGACCCGGCGCGGGTCGGCGGATGGAAGCGCGAGCACGGGACGGTTGTCGGCTTCCCCGGCGCCGATCTCGTGAGCAACACCGAGATCCTGGAGCTCGACTGCGACATCCTCGTCCCGGCGGCCCTGGAGAACCAGGTCACCGGGCAGAATGCCCCGCGGATCAAGGCAAAGATCGTTGCCGAAGCGGCCAACGGGCCGACGACACCCGAGGCCGACCAGATCCTGTTCGACCGCGGCGTCTTCGTCATCCCCGACATCCTGTGCAACGCCGGCGGCGTGACCGTGAGCTACTTCGAGTGGGTCCAGGACATGCAGTCGTTCTTCTGGACCGAGCAGCGTATCAACGAGAGCCTGCGCGAGATCATGGACCGGGCTTTTGAGAGCGTGTACGCCATGAGCAAACTCCACGGTGTCCACATGCGCACCGCGGCCTACATGGTCGGCGTCGCCCGCGTGGCCGAAGCGACCACGCTGCGGGGTCTCTACCCATAAGGAGGGCGTTCGACATGCTCGATCACGAGGAGCGGTTCCTCTTCCGCGAGGAGATCGTCAACCTGGCCACCGCCCTCGCTGACCCGGGCTCGTTGGACAGCGTGGAGGATCTGCTGGCGGAGGTCACGACCTCACCGCACTTCGACTCCGATGTCTTCATCCTGGAGCGCTCCCTGCAGGTGATGCTCGGCGGCCGCGCCGGTTCGACGCTGGTCGGGCTGTTGACCGTCACCCGCGAGGTCTTCGACGAGGTCGGCGAGATGGGGCTGCCGGCTGACGTGCATGAGCGGCTGGTCGGCATGCGCGCTCGCTTCGGCCTCGCCATCGACAACGCCCTCAACTTCCTCAACAACCCCGATGGCATCCAGGGCCACAACTTCGGTACGCAGATGACGCACGGGGAGGGCGGGGTCACGCTCCAGGGTCGGCTGACCCTCGTCCGCTACAACAACGAGCCGCAGTTCTTTATCGCCGACGCCGATGTCCTGCTCAGCGTGGCGGCCGACATGATGGAGCGGCTGGGCGAGCACCTGGAGCCGGAGATGATCGAGCCCGAGCTGCTCACGCGCCTGCGCGAGGGGATCGATCTGATCGAACGACGGGCCAAGCCCCGGGCGTGAGCCCAGCACCGCGCCTCTTCCTGGCGGCCACCGGACAGAACCGCGGCAAGACCACCGCGTCGCTCGGGCTGATCGCCGCGATGGCGGCTCGCGGACGGCGCGTCGGCTTCGTCAAACCGGTTGGCCAACGCTACCTGGTGGTCGACGGAACGCGGGCGGACGAGGACGCCGTGCTCATGAAGGCCGTCTTCGGGCTCGACGATGCGCTCAACGACATGAGCCCGGTCACCCTGCCGCGCCACTTCACGACCGACTTCGTGATGGGACGGATCGACACGGACCTGGCTCGCGAGATGACCGATGCAGTCGCCCGCGTGGCGGCCGGCAAGGACCTGTTGGTGATCGAGGGGACCGGTCACGCGGGGGTTGGGGCGGTGGTCGGCCTTTCGAACGCTCGGGTCGCCGCGCTTCTCGACGCGCCGGTTGTGATCGTCAGTGAGGGCGGCGTCGGTCGGCCGATCGACGAGATCGTGCTGAACCACGCTCTCTTCGAGCGACACGGCGTCCGGGTGCTCGGCGCGGTGGTCAACAAGGTGGACATCGAATCGCACCCGGACCTGCCCGAGATCCTGCGGCACGGTCTGGCGCAGCATGGCCTCGATCTGCTCGGCTGCATCCCGTACAGCCAGATGCTGGCCGATCCGTCGCTGGAGCTGGTCGTCACGCACCTCGAGGGAGAGCTGCTCGCCGGCGAGGCGGCGGCCGAACGGACGATCGGGCACGTGGCCATCGGGGCGATGCACGCCGACCACGCCATCGCCCTGTTGCAGGATCGGACACTGGTGATCACCCCAGGCGACCGGGAGGACCTGATCGAGGCCTGCCTGGCCGCCAACCGAGCCGGGGCCGGCACCCTGATCAGCGGGATGGTGCTCACCGGCGGATTCCGACCAGGCCCCGCCGTGCTGGCACAACTGCGCGCGGCCGACCTCTTCGCGTACCTCGTGGCCACCGACACCTACCGCACCGCGCAGGCGGTCGACGAGATCCTCGTCAAGACCCACCCGACCGATATCGACAAGATCGCGACCATCAAGCAGCTCGTCGGCCGCTCCCTCGACGCGGAGGCGCTGCTCGGTCTCCTCGGCGGCGCCGCCACGCGCTGACGCGTCGTACCATGCCGCGCATGCATACGCCCGCCATGCTTCATTTCACCGGCGATCCAGAGGCCGATCAGCTCCTCGCCAGCGACCCATTGGCGCTGCTCATCGGCTTCGCGCTCGATCAGCAGGTGAGCGTGCAGAAGGCGTTCAGCGGCCCCGCCGAGCTGCGCCGCCGGATCGGTCACCTGGAGGCGGCGCGCATCGCCGCCACCGATCTCGCCGAGTTGGAGCGGATCTTCCGTGAGCGCCCTGCGCTCCATCGCTTCCCGGCCGCGATGGCCGGCCGGGTCCAGTCGCTCTGCGCGGTCATCGCACGCGAGTACGGCGGCGACGCAGCCAACGTCTGGCGGGAGGCGCGCGACGGGCCTGACCTCCAGCGCCGCCTGCTGGCCCTGCCGTCGATCGGGGAGATGAAGGCGCGCTCATTGATTGCCATCCTGGGCAAGCGACTGGGGGTCGATCTGCCCGACATGGCGGCGGTGATGCCATCCCACCCGACGCTGGGCGACGTCGACTCTCCGGAGGCGCTGGAGCAGTACCAGGCGCTGAAGCGCGCCTACAAGGCGGAGTTGCGCGCGAAAGGCGAGACGTTCGGCGGTCGCTGAACAGGGAAGGAGGCCGGACGTGGGCACTCGCCGGCCTCCTCCTGCGCCGCGGTGGCCGGTCTCCCGGCGCCCGCGGTGACAGTGGTCATCATACGGACCGGACCCCCGACGTCACTAGTACTTTCTGGCGGAGATCCGGTCCTCGTTCGCGTCAGGCGACGTCCCAGGCGAGCGGCATGTTGTCGGTGAGGCGCGTGCGTCCCACCCACGCTGCCACGAGGGCCAGCGCCGGTCCGGTGACCCGGCGCAGTTCCGCCAGGGTGCCTGCATCGGCCACGCTCACGTAGTCGAGGCGCGCCATCGACTCGCCGGCGATCGTGTCGGTCATCCGAGCGCGCAGCACCTCGGCTGACCGTTCGCCGGCGTCGTAGGCATCCTTGGCCGCCGATATCGCCGCGTACAGGCAGGTGGCAGCGTGCCGCTCTTCGATGGAGAGCATCGCGTTGGCACTCGAGACGGCCAGGCCATCGGCCTCGCGAATGGTGGGACAGACCACGAGATCGATGTTCATGAACAGATCGTTGATCATCCGGCGCAGGATCACGATCTGCTGGGCGTGCCGCTGACCAAGGTAGAGACGCGCCGGTCCGACCAGGTGCAGCAGCTTGATCAGGACCGTGGTGAGCCCGTCGAGATGTCCGGGGCGCGAGGCTCCCTCCAGTTGGCGGGTGAGCCCGTCGACGATCACGCGGGTGGCGTCGGCGTCGGGAAACAGCGTCGCTCGGTTCGGAAGGAAGACGATGTCGGCCCCGCCCTGCTCCAGCAGGGCCAGGTCGCGCCGTTCGTCGCGGTGGGCCTGGTCGCCCTCGTCGAGCGCCGTGAACTCCGCGGGGTTCACAAAGCTGCTGACCACCACGCAGCCGTTCTCGGCGCGCGCACGGCGCAGGAGCGACAGCTGGCCGTCGTGCAGCGCTCCCATGGTCGGGATGAAGCCGACGGCGTCGCCGGCGACGCGCCGCTGCAGGATCGCGGCTCGCAGGTCGGCAACGGTGCGGACGGTCTCCACGGTCAGCGCCGACGTGCGCGGGTCGACCGCCTTGATCCGGCAGGGGGCCGGGCGGCGCGGTAGCGATCGACGATCAGGTCCCAGAGGCGCTCGGCGACCTGCCGCTTGGGGAGCATCGGCCAGTCGGTGAGCGGACCCTCGGCACCAAAGACGGTGACCTTGTTGTCCTCCGAGCCGATGGCGTCGAACGGCCCCCCGACCCGGTTCCCGACGATCAGGTCGAGCCCCTTGTCGCGCAGCTTCGAGAGCGCGTTGGCCTCGAGGTCATCGGTCTCGGCCGCGAACCCGATAAGGAAGGGGCGCACCCCATCGGCCATCTCGCCGACCTCGGCCACGATGTCCGGGTTCGCCACCAGGTCGATCTGGAGCCCGGCGCCGTCCCGCTTGATCTTGCTGTTGCTGGTGCGCTTGGGGGCGAAGTCGGCGACCGCCGCGGCCATCACCAGGATGTCGGCCGAGGGTGCTGAGCGCAGTACGGCGGTGCGCATGGCGGCGGCAGTGGTCGCCTCCACGGCGGTCACGCCACGCGGGGCGGGGACGCTCATCGAGCCGGCGACCAGGGTGACCGTGGCGCCGCGGTCACGCGCGGCCTCGGCGATGGCGACCCCCATCTTGCCGCTGCTCCGGTTGCCGAGGAAGCGGACCGGGTCGATCGGCTCGCGTGTGCCGCCGGCGCTCACCACGACGTGGAGTCCCTCGAGCTCGCCGGCGTGCGCGAAAAGGCTCTCGACCGCGGCGACGATCGTGTCGGACTCCGCCAGTCTTCCGACCCCGGTCAGGCCGCTGGCCAGGGCTCCCACCTCTGGCTCCACGATGATGTGTCCGAAGCCGCGCAGCGTCTCTACGTTCCGCAGCGTGGCCGGATGCGTCCACATCCCCGCGTCCATCGCCGGCGCCACGATGACCGGCGCGCGGCTCGCAAGGGCCATGGCCGTCACCGCGTTCCCGGCGAGGCCGGCCGCCAGCTCGGCGAGGAGATTGGCCGTGGCCGGCGCCAGGACGATGGCGTCCGCGCCCTCGGCGAGTTCAACGTGCGCGATCTGCTCGTCGGGGTCGAGAGCCATCACCTCGCTGACCACCGGCCGATGTGTGAGCGACGCAAAGGTGAGCGGGGTCACGAACGCGGTTGCCGCCGTGGTCATCGCCACGTCCACCACGGCGCCTCGCTCGGCGAGCAGCCGTACGAGCGAGACGGCCTTGTAGGCGGCGATGCTGCCGCTGACGCCGACGACCACGCGCCGGCCGGCGAGTGGACTCCCTTCGTCGCTCATCGGTCGGCTGCCCCTCCGGCGAGTGTGCTGCCGGCCAACTCATCCGACGCGATCTCCCCCCCGGCGATCGACTGGTGGGCATACAGGATCCCTCGCAGCGTCAGGTCCGGCTCGATGGCGTCGATGCCGGGCACATCGGCAAGCCACGGCTCGTAGGTGTAGCCACCGGTGGCAATCACCGTGACGCGGGAGTCGGTGGGGGAACGCTCGACGAGCTCGGCGCGCAGGGCAGTCAGGAGACCGCTCACCAGGCCGATGTACCCCAGCACGGTGCCGCTCTGCATGGCGTGAATCGTATTCGCGCCGATCGCGCGCGGCGGTCGGCGCAGCTCGATGCGCGGCAGCTTGCTGGCATACCCCACCAGCGCCTCGAGCGACAGGCCGAGTCCCGGCGCGATCGCGCCGCCGATGTATGCGCCCTCGGCGGAGACGATGTCGAAGTTGGTGCTGGTCCCCAGGTCGATCACGATCGCGGGAGCGCCGAACTCGGTACGCGCCGCGAGTGCGTTGCAGAGCCGGTCGGCGCCCGCCTCGGCCGGCCGGTCGATCTCGATCGGCAGTGCTCTGCTCAGGGTTGCCGCGTCGATCGTCATCGGCTCGAGGCCAAAACGCGTGCGGAAGAAGCGCTCGAAGGTCTCGGTCAGGGGCGGCACGACCGATGCCAGGGCGACGGCGTCGAGTTCGTCGAGCTGATACCCGTCGAGGGAGAGCATGCTCGCCACCAGGGCCGCCACCTCGTCCGCGGTCGCGGTCGCCTGGCTGGTGGCGCGCCACGAACCGACAAGGCGCGCGTCCTCGAAGAGGCCGAGCGTGATATTGGTGTTTCCGACATCAGCGGCCAGCAGCTTCACGCCCAACATCGTACCAGCCGTCCGGCGAGGGTCCGCATCGCGAGCCGGTGCTAGACTCGCCGGCGACCCCACCCATCCGTCATCCCTTCCTTCGAGCGAGCCGATGACCGAGGCGCGAGCCAAGCTCTACATCAACACCGGTGTCGTCACCGACAAGAGCGACATCTACAACATCCTGCGTCCCCTGCTGAAGCAGACGGTGAGTTACACCTATCTGCGCGGGAACCAGGTGACGAGCCACGGCATCGGCTGGGTCGAACGGATCGTGGTCGATCACCCCGAGATCGCGAGCTACTTCACCCCGCTCGCGATCTGCCTCAACCTCGACTCGTTCGACTACCTGCAATTCGACACGACGTCGGAGCAGCTGCTCGTCTACACGCTGATCATCGGGGAGGAGCGCGTGGTGATCGAGTTCACCGCAGGGCACACCCGGGGCGACATTGACAGCGAGGTCGATGGCGGCCGCCCGTTGCCGCGCAATGCGGAAGAGTTGGCGCGTGACCTGCGCTTCATCCAGATGGAGCTGCTGATGAGCAGCGAAGCGCCCGAAGAGGATGAGGACGCCTAGCGTGGCATCCGGGCTGGCGGCGAAGCGGCCACGGACCGTCGACCCACCACACCGACGAAGCGTGCTCAGCAACGGGTTGCGCATCGTCACCCAGCAGATGTCCGCTGCCCGGTCCGTCTCGGTCGGCATCTTCGTCGGTGTCGGGTCGCGGCACGAGGACGAGTCGCATGCGGGCCTGTCGCACCTCATCGAGCACATCGTCTTCAAGGGCACCGCCGGGTACCCGGACCCGGGCGCGCTGTCGGAGGCGATCGAGGGTTGTGGCGGCAGCGTCAACGCATCGACCGATCGCGAGCTCACGGTCTATTCTTCTCGGGTGCCGGCCGACGTGGCGCCGACCGCGCTCGAGGTGGTCGCCGAGCTGGCACTTCGACCGCTGCTGCGGCACCGCGACCTCACCGCTGAGAAGCCGGTGATCGTCGACGAGATCCGAATGTACGAGGACTCGCCGGGCGACCACGTCTTCAGCCTCTTCGATCAACTGCTCTTCGGGCGTCACGCGCTTGGCCGAGAGATCGCCGGCACGCCGCGCAGCGTCCGTCGTGCGAACCACGAGACGGTCATCGGGCACTGGCGCGAGTGGTATCGCCCCGAGCACCTGGTCCTGGCCGTTGCCGGCCGGATCGATCACGAGACGGTGACCCGCATCGCCGGACGCTGGTTCGAAGAGACGTCTGGCGATCGTGCAATCGGCGGCTCCCTGCCACGCGTACCCCCCGGCCGCGATCGAGCATTGCTTGCGCCCGAGCCGGTCACCTCGGCGGGGGTCCGTGTCGCCCATCGGCAGCTCTCCCAGGGCAACCTGTGCATCGGCCTTCCCGCCGTCTCCCGCAGCGATCCTGATCGCTGGGCGCTCGACCTGCTGGGCGCGGTGCTCGGTGACGGAATGAGCAGCCGCCTCTTCCTGGAGCTCCGCGAGCGGCGCTCGCTCGCCTACGACGTCTCGACGTTTGGTGCCACGTACGCCGATTGCGGCACATTCGGCGTCCATGCCGGATTCGACCCCGATCAGGCCGATCAGGTTGTCGCAGCGATCCTCGAGCAGCTCGAGCGCGTGGTGCAGGATCCCGTCGCCGAAGCCGAGCTGGGGCGCGCCCGCGCGTACACGCGCGGCCGCCTGCAGTTGCGGCTCGAGGAGACCGGATCCGTGGCGTCGTGGCT
>Ga0224510_10000574_pt1 | contig 27561 bp, 27 predicted proteins | sample SF_May12_sed_USG_FD_170161 | JGI IMG/M metagenome (GOLD analysis project Ga0224510, IMG submission 170161) | Sediment microbial communities from San Francisco Bay, California, United States - SF_May12_sed_USGS_4_1 | ecosystem: Environmental > Aquatic > Marine > Sediment | place: USA: California... | reverse complement strand
TATGAAAATTTCGTCTGTTTCAACTCTGTTTTCCTATGGAGCAGTTTCTCAGTCATCATTGCCACGGCAATATCTGACCGACTCGGCGGCAAATGTTGCCGATACTGTCCGTATTTCAAACGCCGCGCGCGAAGCATTTTCTGCATCGCAATCGGCTGGTGATAGCCAGGCGATCGAAACACGTCTTGCGCAAATTAAAACTAAGGGGGCGATGAGCCGCACCCAGGAAGAGCATGATTTTGTACTTGCCAATGACCAACGCTGGGCTGACATAAGGGCGCAAGAGAGCTGGCCTGACCATTTGACTGCCGATGATCTGGATTATGTGCAAAAAGCCGGCGGACTGGTGAATACGATGGCCATGTTAAGTGATGATGAGAAAGCCTTGTATGACAAAGCGGTCGCGGCTGGTAATGAGGGTGCAGTTAGTGGTTTGACGATGATTGCGATGACGCGAATGATAGGGCCGGAAGCGGGTGGTGAGAATGGAGAAAGCTATAACCCGCTGACAACCAAAATAACAGCGGCCAATATTGAAAAATATTTCAGTCACAGCATTATTGATGCTACTGGCGAGGCGCAATCAAAATTTCAGTCTCTGAAAAAGTTCCTGAATGAGAACTCAATAACGGCGGCTTGATTTTAAACCATAACAACTTCAAGAGGTGTGTTATGTCGATAAGCGGGATCAATACAAATCGGGTGATGCAGTTATATGCCAAGAATGAGGTGGTAACCATTGTTGCAGTGCAACAGCCGCAGATGAGCGATAATGCAAACCAGGCATATGCTGATAAATTCGAATTTTCTGCGCATGCACTGGATATGTTGCGACGTCGCGAACTAAGCGCGGATGAACGGGATCAGTTTGGTAATATTTTGCAGCGTGCAGAGCAACAGCAAGCGCAGAATAACCCGGCGGCGTTTTTGAATTCGCTCAGTCAGGCAGAATTGAAGGTTGTGCAAAAGGCGCATTCCCTGGCATTTGACATTAAAATATCCACTTTGAACAACGAGGGAGCTGCGAATCTGTTGCAGCAACCAGGTAGTGAAAAAGATTTTAACGATGATGGTTTCGTTGCCATCGGCGAAGCCTACACCTGGCGATTCCCGCCACCCAATGCACCCGCATCAGTCCATCAGGCTTGGCAGGAAGCCGGCGGCAACTTGAGTGAAGAGGATAAACTCACCATCAGCGGTCGCTTCATGCTCGAAACAACCTTTGCCAACGTGAAATTTGATCACTCCGGCAAGCCAATCGGATTTTTTGGGCCAGGTGAGCCGGAATTCAAAAATCCATTTTCCCAGCCGGGCTATAGTTATACCGATTCATTGAATAAACATATCGAAGCATTGGCCTTTAAGGAGCAGCGCGGTGGTATGTCTAATTCAGAATATCAATTTTTACAGAAAGAAAAAGTGTTCTTGTCCGAACTGATGGAGGCCTATCAGAAGCATTCAGTGGGTTAATGAGCCTAGCGAGCGTGCAGCGGGCGGAAATGATCGGCCAATTTTTCACGCAGCGCGTTGGTGCATGCTACAGTATTGCCTTAAGTATTGGCGCTGATTGATAAATGAATGGATTGATTCTGCTCGACTGGGGAAACACGCTGATGCGTGATGATCCCACGGCCCGTGGGCCGATGTGTGACTGGCCCAGCGTGCACGCGATGCCGGACGCCGAGGCTGCGCTGCGCTACATGGCCAGTCATGTTCCGCTGGCCCTGGCCAGTGGTGCTCGGGATTCGGATGCGGCGCAGATTCGCCGGGCGTTGGCGCGGGTCGGGCTGGATCAATGGTTTGAGCGGATTTTTGTCGGCAGCGAAATCGGTTGTGGAAAGTCGGCTGAATTTTATCGCCGTATCGCCGCCGAGCTGTCGTTAGCGCCATCCCGCGTGGTGATGATTGGTAATGATTTGCAACAGGATGTGCGCAGTGCACGCGAGGCAGGCATGTACGCCTGTTGGGTGCCCGATAATGGGGCGACGACCGCCGATGAACCACGTTTAACCCTGCAACAGGCGGCACAGCGCGCAGTGGCGTGGCTCGCAACAATCTAAATTCCGCACAGTTTTGATCGAGGTGAAATTTGAATTTTTTGGCGCATGCACTGCTGGCCGGTGATGATCCCGCGTTGATTGTCGGCGGCGTGGTGGGTGACTGGATCAAAGGGCGGCTGCCTGCCGGATTGCCAGACGATTTGGCGCACGGCGTCGCATTGCATCGCGCCATCGACAGTCACGCCGAAACGCACGCTGCATTCAAGCAAAGTCGGGCGCGTATCAGTGTCGAGCGTCGACGTTATGCGGGAGTGCTGGTGGATGTTTTTTACGATCATCTGTTGGCCAAGCATTGGCAAACCAGACATACACAACCTCTCGCACAATTTTGTGCTGAAGTGTATGGCCACATCGAACATCGCTGGCAGGATTTACCGCCAGAATCTCACCCCGCACTGCGCGTAATGATGCGCGAAAATTGGTTGCAAAGTTATGTCGAGCTGCAGGGCATTGCGCAAATTCTGGCGCGGATGTCACTCCGGGTGCGTCAACCTGATCAATTGTTGGCTGGCGAACACGAATTTATCCGCCACGCCGAAGGTTTGAAGGCTGATTTTGATCACTGGCTGGCCGATGCCGAATCATTTTGCGCACAATGGCGGGCAGCGCGACAAAATTAATTTGTCATTGTTGCACCGCGTCGCCGCAGCGACATTGCCATCGCGGTGAAGGTGCTGACGATGGCCAGACTCCAAACCACCGCTGCGCCCGAGGGCAAATCAAATATGGCCGAGGCGATCAGACCAGCAAGATAAGCCAGCGCGCCAATGCCGTAGGCAATCCACAGTTGATTGGATTGCGCGATGCGTATTGCCAGCGCCGGCATGATCAGGCTGGCGAACACCAGATACACGCCCACCAATTGCACCGAAATCGTCACCGTCAGGGCAAACAACACATAAAAAAGCAGAGGATGTCGGTGCTGGCGCAGACCGAACCACAGCGCCAGAATCAGCGCGAACAGCATGGCTACCGGCAATAGCTGTTCGTAGCTGACCCACAGAATTTGTCCGGCCAGCAGGTCTTTGAGGGCTTCGTTGCCGTGCGGGTTGGCGTTCAGCACCAGAATGCTGCCGCTGGCGGCGAGCACGAACACGCAGCCGATGACGGCCTCCTGAACCTGCGGTAAAAATTGCTCCACCAGATACAACAACAGCGCGCCCAGTAAGGCGGCAGTGATGGCAATTACCTGAACTTGCCAACCGCCCGGTGTCAGGCCGGCGCTATAGGCGATGATGACGCCCAGCGCAGCTAGTTGTGCAACCGCCAGGTCGAGAAAAATAATGCCTCGCGCCAGCACTTGCTGTCCCAGTGGCACATGGGTGGCGAGCACCAGCAGCCCCGCCAGCATGGCGGGGCCGAGGATGGAAAGGTCTACACTGTCCAGATTCATTACAACGCGCCGAGCAACCTGTTGATAGTGTCATCATACAGGCTGAACAAGTCCTTCGCCTGGTCGGTGCCACCGACGGTGAACGGCAGGGTGACGACCGGTATGTTCGCGCGCGTCGCCAGCCATTGTGCGGATTTGTCCGGCTGGTAGGCGGCGCGAATGATCATGCGGGCGGGCAGCCGTTGTAACTGGTTGAGCACGCTGGACAAATGTCCCACCGTGGCGGGAATGCCTGGTTTGGGTTCCAGCGAGGCCAGTTGTTGCAGGCCCAGCCAATGCTCCAGATAAATCCAGCTGTTGTGATCAACCACAATGCTGATCCCGCGCAGCGGTGCGGCTTTTTGCGCCCACTGGTTCAGTGCCGCCTGCCAGCGCTGATCAAAGTCGCGATGGCGCTCGGCATAGCGGGACGCATTGGCGGCATCGATCAAGGCCAGCCGCGCCGCCAAGGCTTGCGCCACCTTGGCGATGTTGCGCGGATCGGTGTGGATGTGCGGATTGCCGGCGGGATGAATGTCACCCTGAGAGCGATCCACACTGCCGGTTTTGTCCAGCAGTGGCAGTTGCTCGCTGGCCATGAAATGGCCGGGACGACCAGGCTGAACCCGATCGTTACCCGCCTGACGCAACAACACTGGCAGCCAGCCGACTTCCAGATCGGCACCGGTGCAGATCAGCAAATCAGCGCGCCGCATTTTGGCGATCAGGCCGGGACGGGCCTGAATGTGGTGCGGGTCTTGTTGCGCCGTGGTGGCGGTGAACACGTTGACGTGTTCACCGCCCAGAGTTTGCGCCAGCGAACCCCATTCGGGTTCACAGGCGAAAATGTTCAGCTCTGCCTGGGCGGTGGCAGGCAGCCACCATCCCAGCAACAGGCCAGTTAAAACAGCGTGAAAACGTGTCATCGCCGCGCTCCTCAAAACGTGTGCGCGCCATGAGCGCCCAGACTCATGGTGAATTGCATCAACCATTGGTGATCGAGTTCGGCTTGTGACTGGTCACGGTTGTACTGCAGTCGCCAGCGGCTGAATTCACTGCTGGAATAATCCAGCATGGCGCTGCTGCGCGTGGGGGCATGGCCTTGGCCGTCCAGTGCGGTGCCCGCCAGGGCGACGTTGCCGGGCATGGCGTCCAGCGCGTCATGACGCAGACCGGCGCGCCAGCGTGGGGCAAACTGATAAACCGCCTGGGCGTACCAGCCGTCGCTGGTGGCGGTATGCGAGACCGCCGCGTTGCCGGCCGGGGTGAAGCTGCCGCTGTGGCGGCTGCGCAGATATTCCGCCTGCAGGGTCAGGCTGCGATCGGCAGCGTTGCCGCCTGGGGCCCATTTCCACACCAGGTCAGCGATGGCGACGTGGGTGCGACCGTCGAACAGGTCCGGGTTGTCGGGATCACCGGAGGCGCGAGCATCGGCATTGGCCTGCAAGTACGACACGCCGGCCCGCCAGCTGTGACTGTTGCCCAGATCACCGCCCAGGTGAACAAAACCACTCCAGCTACCAGTGCCGTGCTTGGCACTGCCGCCAGCGGGAAAGGCGCTGCCGTTGAACCATTCCGCGCCGAATTCAGTGAACACATCCAGTGGTGCCAGCCAGCGAATTTGTACGCCGTCATCGCCATATTGACTGCCCAGCAGGGCGCGATACGCCAGGGATGGATCGACAAACTGCCAGCTGTGCGCGTGTTGCTCGTTCATGTAACCCACACCGGAGAAAAACCGACCAGCCCGAAAGGTCAGGCCGTTGCCCAGCGCGGTGGTTTGCACATAGGCGTTTTCTACAGCCGCTTCGTCATTGGCCATGGCAAAGGTGAAAGCGCCGTACCAGCTCTGATCAATATTGGCGCTGATGTGCAATTCCGATTCGCCCAGCGCAAATCCTTCCTGACCGGGTTCGCTCTCGCCGCCCAGCGGATAACCGGCGATGTTGTATTCCTCGGGTGAGTGGGAAAACTCGCCGAACGTACCGCTCAAAATCAGCCCAAGGGCCGGGTTATAGGCGTTGCTGGTGGGACCGGTGCCAGCCGCGTTGGCGGTGGGCAATGCGGCAAACAGTGGCAATGAAAATACAGTGGCGCAGACGGAACGTGCGCGCAAAATGCGACGATGAAACATCATGATGCTCTCCAAAAAAAGACGTTGATAGCGACATGCGGCCAAGCATTAAGGCAGCATTGTCGACGAAATTTTTCTAAGGATTACAGGAGAACCGGCGGCGCGCGAGGCTGGGGTGAAATGTAGCTTTGTGCTGGCGGCGTCAGGCTGACGACAGCGGCCACAAGAAAATCCGCAGTGGTTAGCGCAAACTCACCTGCGGTGTTGGCAACGTGTACATTTGCCAGGCCGCTGGCGTGCAAACAGTACTCGCATGGATCTCCCTTGAAGTGCTGCTCCAGCTCGGTTTGATGACTCAGCAGCAAGCACTGGGCAAGCACCAAACTGATGGCCAGCAACAGACTGAACAAACGACCGGAGCGGATGAGGTTCAAAGGATTCTCGCACACGTTAGGGGCAGTGGCGGCACAGTCAGCCGTGCCGCCACCCATTCACGAGGCTCAGTGTAACAAGTTTTTAAGGCGATTCAACATTGGAGGTGGCTTTTGTGCAATGTAAAAATGGGGGGCTTACCGTTGTGCTCAGACTTCGTGCTACGTAGCGCACAGCGCATCCCACGGGAATAAATAAAAAACGGATGCTAAGGCATCCGTTTTTTTATGTGTGGCTATAACGCCTGAAGATACTTAACCACTTGGGAACTATCACCGGTGAACACGACGCGGGCCTGTTTTTTCTGTAGCTGGTAATCGTACATGGGATCGTAATAGTGGGTGAGCAGGTATTCGATGCAGGCGCGGTGATCGTCGTGTTGTTGGTGTTGCAGGCTGTTGGCGATCGCCTGAGTCATCAGGTTGTGAACTTCGGTGTAGCGATCGCCGCCCAAACGGCGTTTGATTTTTTCCAGAGAATTGAACAAATGATTTGCCCAGATTTGCTGGCCCTGGGTTTCGCCAAAAACAGACTGATACTGCTGGTAGGCAGTGACGATGTATTCCTGAAAAATATTTTCTACCCGCGTGGCGATGTCGACATTGACGATGACCACCGGGGCTTGTTTCATTTGCGCAAACAACACATCCGGCAATTTACGCGAACCAATGCTGGCGGATTCGTCTTCCAGAATCAGCGTCGATGATTTGTTGATCCGGTGTTTTAACAGCGCGATGGCCAGGGCATTTTCGATGTCGATTTGCGAGGGTTGCGGCAGTGGGCGATTGCCAAATGCTGATCCCAGATGATGATAGATGGCTTCCAGATCAATCTGGTTTTTCAGTTGTTGCAACAGCATGGTTTTACCGCTGCCGGTGCGACCGCTGAGCAAAGTGATTTGAAAATTCTGCGCGCAGTTTTCAATTTCTTGCAGCAAAAAACGCCGCATGGCTTTGTAGCCGCCTTTGACGCGCGGATAAACGATGCCGGTGTTTTCAAAAATCCATTGCTGGGAAATTTTGGAGCGCATGCCGCCGCGAAAACAATACAGCGCGCCTTGCGGATGTTGCGCGACAAATTTTGCCCAGGGTGCGACGCGCTGTTGCTGAACTTCGGCAGTGGCCATGGAGTAGCCCAGTGCGATCGCGGATTCCCTGCCTTGCTGTTTGTAGGCGGTGCCAATGATTTCGCGTTCTCTATCATTGAGCAGCGGAAAATTGGTCGTGCCTGGAAAGGCGCCGGCAGAAAATTCTATCGGTGCGCGCACGTCCAGCAGCGGAGTGTCTGCCAGAAACAGTGCCTGGTAGTCATCGAGTTGTGGTAATTCCATGTTGGATCAGGCCAGTCTGACAAAAATATCCGGCGCGCTTGGCGTCACGGCGGTGAGTTTGCCAATAGGCTGCAAGCTCATGCCCAGTTGCGTGGCGACTTGCTGGAACGCGTCGACACCGTCCGGGCTGACGGCAACCAACAAACCGCCGGAGGTTTGCGGATCACAGAGAATTTTTTTCTGCATTTCCGTCAGCGGTGCGGCTTTGTGGCCGTAGCTGTCGAAATTGCGCTGCGCGCCACCGGGTGAGCAGCCCAGTTCCAGGTATTCGCGAATCGCCGGCAAGGTGGGCACGGCGGCGAAATCAATTGTGGCATGCACGCCGCTGCCTTCGCAGACTTCCAGCAGATGGCCGAGCAAACCAAAACCGGTGACGTCGGTCATGGCTTTCACCTGTGGCAGCTGACCAAAGTGCTGACCGGCGGTGTTGAGCTGGCACATGACATCGGGTGCCAGGCGTTGGTGTTCGGGGCGCAGTAATTTTTTCTTTTGCGCCGTGGTCAAAATGCCTATGCCCAGCGGCTTGGTGAGGAACAGCACGCAGCCGGGTTGCGCCAGATTGTTTTGCTTGATGTGTTCGTTGTTGACCTGACCGGTCACCGCCAAGCCAAAAATGGGTTCGGGCGAATCGATCGAGTGACCGCCGGCCAGAGGAATGCCGGCCAGCTCACAGGCGCGGCGTCCGCCTTCGATCACCTGGGCGGCAACGTCGGCGTCGAGTTTGTTGATCGGCCAGCCGAAAATCGAAATCGCCATCAGTGGGCGACCGCCCATGGCGTACACGTCGCTGATGGCGTTGGTGGCGGCAATCTGGCCGAACTCGAACGGGTCATCGACGATGGGCATGAAAAAGTCGGTGGTGCTGATCACCGAGGTGCCGTTGCCCAAATCGTAGACGGCAGCGTCGTCCTTGCTGTCATAGCCGACCAGCAATTGCGGTGGCGGCGTGGCGCGGTTGGGCGAGGCCAGAATGTCGGACAGCAGCTTGGGGGAAATTTTGCAGCCGCAACCGGCTCCGTGGCTGTATTCGGTGAGTTTGACGTCGGCGCAGTTTGACATTTCGGATCAGCACTTCTGGGTTCGTGAAAGAGGCGACACTTTACTATCAAAACCCCGCAGCGGCAAACGATGCAGGTCGGTGTTTGCCAGTAAAAAATGGCCAATTGGTGCTGGCTGGCGCGTGGCGTCAGGCGGTTTCGGCCAGCCAGTCGAGTATGCCCTGGGCGGCCCAGCGGCCAGTGGCAAAACAGGCGGTGAGCAGATAGCCGCCGGTGGGCGCTTCCCAGTCGAGCATTTCGCCGGCGAGAAACACGCCCGGGTGCTGTTTGAGCATTAACTGCGGCGTCAGCGCCTCAAACGGTACGCCGCCAGCGCTGCTGATGGCTTCGTCCAGTGGTCGGGTGGCGTGCAGACGCAGCGGCAGGGCTTTGATGGTTTTGGCCAGCAGCGCCATGTCGTTGAGCTGGTCGCCGTGCAGCACTTCGCGCAGCAGATTGGCCTTGGCTCCCTTGAGTCCGCATTGCTTTTCCAGAAAACGCGCCAGCGATAATTTGCCGCGCGGTTTGCCAAGGTCTTGTTGCAGGCGTGCTCCGCTGCGTGCTGGCAGCAAATCCAGCAGCAAGGTGGCCTCGCCATCCTGGGTGATCCGATCGCGCAGCGGTGTGGACAGGGCGTACAGTGCGCCGCCCTCCAGGCCATGTTCGGTGATCATCAATTCGCCGTCGTGTTGCCAGGGCTGGCCGTCGACGGCGGTGCAGTGCAGGCGCACTGATTTGATCGGCTGGCCGGCATAGTGTTGGCGAAAATGTTCGCTCCAGCGGGTTTCAAAGCCGCAGTTGCTGGGTTGCAGTGGTTCAACTGTGATGCCTTGCTGTTGCAGCACTGCCACCCATTGACCGTCCGAACCCAGCTTGGCCCAACTGCCACCACCCAGCGCCAGCAGCGTGGCGCGGTGCTGGACCTGGCTACGCTGATTTTCATGTTCAAACACCAGTGCGGCGTTGGTGTCCCATCCCAGCCAGCGATGGCGCACATGAATACGCAAACCCTGTTCACGCAATCGATGCAGCCAGGCGCGTAGCAGCGGTGCGGCTTTGAAATCCTGCGGAAACACCCGCTGCGAACTGCCGACAAAGGTCGCAATGCCCAGCTGATCGCACCAGTGGCGCAGGGCGTTGGCGTCAAACTGAGCAATCATCGGTTCGAGCTGCGGCTGGCGGTGCTGATAGCGGCGAGCAAAATCGGCGAATGGTTCAGCGTGGGTCAAATTGAGACCACCGCGCCCGGCGATCAGCAGTTTGCGCGCCAGCGAGGGCATTCGGTCGTATAAATCCACCTCGATGCCGTGAGCGAGCAAAACCTCGGCGGCCATCAGGCCGGCAGGGCCGCCGCCGATGATGGCGACTGAGTCGATGGTGGTGGGGGAATGGGTCATGGACTGCGCGACTAAAAAACGACGATGGTAATGTTTTTTGCGCGCTGCGGCCAGCGATTGTCGCCAATGGGCTACCCGCAAAAATGCTGTTCAAGTTCAGCGTCCAGCTTGTCGACAATGGCCGGAAATTGAGTATGCTATCGCGATGTGGTGAGTGGCAGATTCGTTCAAGACCAATCAAATTCAGGAGAGAGGGATGAGCTGGGAAAGTATCGGTTGCTGTGGCGGAGGGCATGCTCCGGATGATCGTGAGTGGAAAATTCATTGTTTGGAAATGGGTTTGGCTTACCTGAAACACGTGGTCGGTACCCTGCCCGAAGGCTGTCAACTGGGCATCATGTGGAATGAATCCGACGATGATCAATTTGCCACCATTGGTGTGCAGTGGGATGAGTCAATCACCGAGCCGCCCGCAGAATTCGTTCACAAATGCGAATTATTGTTGCGTCGATTTGACGATGCAGTTGATTGGGTGGAAATTGATCCCGATCACGCGATAGAAGCGCTGGAAGATGAATTCGGCAGCGAGGATGATCACGACGACGACGACGACGACGACGACGACGACGACGAAGACGAAGAAGACGAAGAAGACGAAGAAGACGAAGAAGACGAAGAAGACGAAGAAGACGAGGAAGAATACGATTACGAGGATGAGGAGGAAGATGACGATCCTCCGCCGCGCCGACGTCGCTAACCGGTCGTCATTTTCCGAAAAAAATCCCGCCAATGCTGCGGGATTTTTTTATGCTGCTGAGTGTGATGCGATAGATGCTGTAGTTATTTCGCGGGAATTAAACATCATCCAGGCAAATATAGCCTGCGGGATTTTTCTATACTTGCAGGAGCATGGGCGGAGGATGGGTAATGAGTTTGCCGTTACAAATTATTTATCGCTATGTAGAGCCGCAGACCGCGCTGGATGAAAGTATTTTTCGTCGCGTTGATGGTTTCGAGCAATTGTATGCTGAAATTGTCAGTTGTCGGGTAATGGTGGAAGCCAGCGAGCAACCCTGGCAAAAAGATGATAAATGCCGGGTGGTGATTGATGTGATTTTGCTCAGTGAGTCATTGCAGATTGTGCTGGAGGCGAGTGGCAGGCATGGATCAGAGGCCATGATGGCGCTGGTGCAGCGCGCCTTTGACGATATGCAGTGTCGCCTGTCGGTTCGGCGTACTGTGACGGCGGTGCTGGATAGCGAGACTTCCTGAGCAATATTGCTCAGGGGGAGGCAAGTTCCTGGATTTTACTGAGCAACAGGCGATGATCCAGCGGTTTTTGCAAATATTCAAAACCCAATTGTTCGGCCTTTTCCGGGTTGACCACATCACTGTAGCCGGTACACAGGATGATCGGCAGTTCGGAGCGGATTTTTCGGATTTCCTCAATTAACTCCAGTCCAGTCAAATCGGGCATGGTCTGATCGGTGATCAGCAGTGAAAATTTGTCAGGTGCCTGGGCAAAGGCAGCCAAAGCTTGTTCACTGTCGGTGTAAATCTCTGGCGTGTAATTGTAGCTGAGCAGCAGCTCACGTACGTATCGGGCAAGGCTTTCCTCGTCATCCACGACCAGCACAACCTGGCGGTTGCCCTTTAGGTCATCTTCAGTTTCGCTGTCGCTGATTTTGGAAGAAACAGTATTAAGCAGCGGTGGGAAAAAAATTCTGAAGGTACTGCCTGTATTGACCTTTGATTCAACCTGAATATGGCCGTTGCAGCCTTTGACAATGCCATATACCACCGACAAGCCCATGCCAGTACCTTCGCCCACGCCTTTGCTGGTGAAAAATGGCGTAAAGATGTCTTCGATGATGTCGCCGGGAATGCCGCAGCCGGTGTCACTGACCGCCAGTTCAATCCAGTCACCGGTAATGGGCTGGTGAGAAACGCTGGACTCAATGTTCAGATTTCTTGCCCAGCCCAGGCGGATGGATAATCGACCTTTGCCTTGCATGGCATCTCGTGCATTGACCGCAAGATTCATCAGAATTTGGTTGAGCTGGGTCGGATTCATGGAAACCGGCGGCAAATTATTTTCGATGTAGCTGTCAATGTGGATGCTGCTGGGAATGGTGGCGCGCAGCAGCGATAAATCATTTTTCAGATCCGGGCCAAGCAACATGGGTTGATTGTTGGTCGGGGCGTTGCGACTGAATGCCAGCATTTGTGAAATGAGATTGGCGGCACGCTCGCCAGCAATTTTGATTTGGTTAAAGTAATTGGCGAGTTTTTCCTGTTTGTCGTGTTGACTGCGCTGATGTCCCAGCCCGGTGTAGCCGAGAATGATGCCTAGCAGATTGTTAAAGTCATGGGCGATGCCTCCGGTCAAATGGCCGAGAGATTCCATTTTGTGTGCTTGCTGCAATTCGCGTTGCATGCGTTGATGTTCGGCATCGGCAATTTTTCTATCGGTAATGTCGTCGGAAATGCCCAGAATGTATTTGGGTTTGCCCTGGTTGTTGTAAATGGCCAGCTTGCGCGTGTGCAGGCTGCGGGTGCCGTGGGGCGTGTCGATGGGCTCATCCGGAATATTCAGCATTTCTCCGGTGCTTAACACGATTTTATCGCGGTCGGTAAAGGAGTCAGCCTGGGCTTTGGGAAAAAGGTCATAGTCAGTTTTGCCGATTACATTTTCGCGATTCAGCCCGGTGAGCTGTTCACCAGCGCTATTAAAGCGCACATAGCGTAGCGTATTGGCGTCCTTGAGGAAGATCATGCTGGGCAGGTGATCAATGATGTCCATGAGCTCTTTTTCTTGCTCGGACAGACGGATTTCATTTTTTTTGCGATCGGTGATGTCAAACAGGATCACAAGATGCTTGTTGCCATAGCTATTGCCCAGAGGAGCAGCGCTGGCGAGAATGGTGCGCGAACTGCCATCTTTGCAGCGTACGTTCAGTTCCAGCGGCTCAAACGGCGTTTGATTTTGCCTGGCGCGATCCAAGTGGATTTTCCAGGTTTCTGAAACCCAGAATCGGTAGTGTTCGTCGGGATAGGCCAAGTCCCACCAATCGGCCAGTTTGGGAATGTCGCTTAATGTGTAACCGAAGGCGCGAATAAATGCCGGGTTGAGAAAGGTGATATTTTGATCATCATCGTTGATGGCATAGGGTACTGGTGATGTATCAATGACTGAACGGGACAGGGCGTCCGTGTTCTCCAACTTGCCTATGCGAGCTTCAGCAAGTTGCAGCGCGGCGACAAGCTGTTCTTTACTGAGGTGGTTATAATCGCTCAAGCGATGCTCCGGTCATAGTTTTTTGCGAGAGAAATTCTAGTTGATATCGTCACTGCACTACTTTAACTGATCGATTTACTACCACAAAATAATTATGGTTCTGAGGCAAGATGAAGTGTTAGTGAGTGCTACGGATTTATTGTGACTTCCCCCTTTGGCTTCTGTACATGAAACTCGGCAGCTTTATTTGACGCGTCCAGTATAATAGTGGGTCTGATTCTGTGGAGATGCGCCTTGCTTAGTTACCGCCATGCCTTTCACGCCGGCAATCATGCCGACGTTCTCAAGCACACCGTGCAAACCCTGTTGTTGGAATACCTGACGCAGAAAGACAAGCCGCTGTGGTACATCGATACCCATTCCGGAGCTGGCGTTTATGATTTGCAGGGCGACTATGCGCGCAAAACCGGCGAATACGTCGACGGCATCGCTCGGCTGTGGCAGCGCACGGATTTGCCACCGGCGCTGCAGCACTATGTCGAGCAGATCAAAATGCTCAACCCGCAAGGCGAGCTGCGCCAATATCCCGGGTCGGCCTGGATAGGCAAGCAGTGGCTGCGCGCTGAAGACAAGGCGCAATTGTTTGAATTGCATCCGACGGACTTTCCGCTATTGCAGGCATCGTTGGGCAAAAGTCGCCAGGTGCACTGTTATCCGCAGGACGGCCTGGCGGGGCTCAAGGGCTTGCTGCCGCCTGCGCCGCGTCGTGCATTGGTGTTGATCGACCCGCCGTATGAACAGGCGGCGGAATACGTCGCGGTGGTCAAAACCCTGAAAGATGCCCTGACCCGTTTTCCGCAAGGCGTGTATGCCGTTTGGTATCCTCAGCTACAGCGGCTGGAGGTGGAGCGCATGCTCACCAGCTTGCAGAAACTGCCGGTGAAAGGCTGGTTGCATGCCCGCTTGACCGTGCATGCTCCACGCGCCGATGGCTTTGGCATGCATGGCAGCGGCATGTGGGTGATCAATCCGCCGTGGACCCTGGCAGAGCAATTGCGCACGCTGTTGCCGTATTTGTGCGATGTGCTGGCACAAGATACGACAGCCTCGTGGGAACTCAAACATAGCGATGCTGAATAACCAAGGCGTTGCGCCGGCTTCATTCGGCTGATTTCCGCGTTATGATGTTGGTTCTGTCCAATCTTTGGAGTTTGCCCCGCTGATGAATCACTCCACGCTTCCCCCCACCTCAGTGCAGCAGGTGCTGGCCCAAGGTCGACAACGACGTCGTTGGCCCTGGCTGGTGTTGCTGGTGTTCATCCTGCTGCTGGGATGGCTGTTTTTTGGCCGGGGCGAGCAGCGCGTGAATATTCAATACGTCACTGCCGAGGCCAGCCAGGGCGATCTGACTATTTTGGTCACTGCCACTGGCAGATTGCAGCCATTGAACAAGGTCGATGTGGGCAGCGAAGTGTCTGGCCGGGTCGATGCGGTGCTGGTGGGCAATAATGACAGCGTGCGCCAGGGGCAGGTGCTGGCGCGATTGAATACCGATGAACAGAAAGCCAAGGTGCTGCAGATGCGTGCCGCACTGGAGGTGGCTGAGGCCAAGGTGTTGCAGGTTCAGGCGACGCTGCAGGAAAGTGAACTGAAACTGCAGCGCTGTCAGTCATTGGCACCGCAAGGTTTTTGTTCGCCACAGGAGCTGGAGACCTTACAGGCCGTTCATGCGCGTGCCTCGGCCGATCTGGCCAGTGCGCGGGCGCAGGTGTCGCAGGCCAAGGCGACGCTGGATTTGGAGCAGACTCGCTTGGCCAAAGCGGAAATCCGTTCGCCTATCGATGGCATCGTGCTCAAACGTCAGGTTGAACCGGGGCAGACAGTGGCGGCTTCATTGCAGGCGCCGGTGTTGTTCACCCTGGCAGAAAATCTGCGGCAGATGGAATTGCGCGTGGCGGTGGATGAAGCCGACATCGGCAAAGTGCAGATTGGCCAGCAGGCGGTATTTAATGTCGACGCCTATGGCGAACGTCAATTTGCTGCGCGCATTGAGCAGGTGTACCTGGCTCCCATGGCCGAAGGCGGCGTGGTGAGTTATGAGACCGTTTTGTCATTGAACAACGATGCGTTGTTGCTGCGGCCGGGCATGACGGCCACGGCGCGCATTACCGTGCAGCAAATTGCCAGGCGCTGTTGGTGCCCAATGCGGCGCTGCGCTTTGAACCGCCGCGACTCAAAACCGAGAAAAGCGGCAGCTTCATGGAAAAATTATTTCCACGCTGGCGCAATCGCGAGCGACCTGATGCGGTTGCGGCCAAACCGCATCAGGTGTGGACGCTGCAGCAGGGCCAGCCGGTGGCGATGGAGGTCAGCGTCGGTGCCAGTGATGGCAGCCGCAGTCAGATTCTGAGTGGGGACGTGCAGCCGGGCATGACCTTGTTGGTCGATGTGCAGGAACCGGCCAAATGATTGAGCTGCGTCACTTGGGCAAAACCTACGGTGAGGGCGCAACAACAGTCCAGGCGCTAGATGACATTCATCTGCAGGTGGCGCACGGCGAATTCATCGCGATGATGGGTCCCAGCGGTTCTGGCAAATCCACTTGCCTGAATATTTTGGGTTGTCTGGATGTGCCCAGTTCGGGTGAATATCTGTTCCAGCAGCAGCCGGTGACCAATTTAACTCGCAATCAGCGGGCGTTGTTGCGTCGTCACTTCATCGGTTTTGTGTTTCAGGGATTCAATCTGCTGACTCGCACCAGCGCGTTGGAAAATGTGGAGCTGCCGTTGATCTATCGGCGCATGCCGCGTGCGCAGCGCCATCAGCGGGCGATGCAGGCGCTGGATGCCGTGGGTTTGCTGGGACGCGAAAATCACACGCCGGCAGAGCTGTCCGGTGGTCAGCAACAGCGGGTGGCGATTGCGCGCGCACTGGTGACTGAGCCGGCGGTGTTGCTGGCCGATGAACCGACCGGCAATCTGGACAGCGCCCGCAGTCACGAAATTATGGAATTGCTTGCGCGTTTGAACCGCGAGCGCCAGCTCACCATCATCATGGTGACGCATGAAGCCGATGTGGCGGCCTATGCGCAGCGCACGGTGCATTTTCGCGATGGCCGGATTCATCATGAGGAGCGTCGCTGATGTGGTGGAGTGCGTTGTCATTGGCGCTGCGCGAAATTCGCCGCAATCTGATGCGCTCGGCGTTGACCATGTTGGGCATTATCATCGGCGTGATGGCGGTGATTACCATGGTGACCATCGGCAATGGGACTACCGCAAAAATTACGGCGCAGATCGAAAGTCTGGGCAGCAATATGCTGATTCTGCGCACCGGGCAGCGTTTTATGCAGGGCTCGCGTGCTGACTCACGACCTCTTACCTTGGACGATGCCGAAGCCTTGCGTCAGGAATTGTCATCGCTGGCTGCTGTGGCCGGTGTGGCCGGCAAACCGCTGACCGTGGTGTATGGCAGCAGCAACTGGTCGACCAATGTGATGGGCATGGAAAACGATTATCTGCGGGTGCGTGATTGGCCATTGGCGCAGGGACGGGTGATCAGTGATGGCGAGCAGCGCGCCGGTGCGCCGGTGTGTGTGATTGGCGAAACTGTGCGGCGTGAATTGTTTGCCGCGCAGCAATCGCTTGGTGAGACGATACGCTTGGGCAAGGTTGCCTGCGAAGTGATTGGCGTGCTGGCCAGCAAAGGCCAGTCGACCATGGGGTCTGATCAGGACGACGTGGTGCTGATGCCGTTGCGTGCCCATTGGCGTTTGTTGTCGGGCAACCAGGAACTCAGTCACATTTATCTTTCGGCGCGCGGCAGCACCGACAAGGCTACCAAGGATGTGGAAAGATTGATGCGCGAGCGACGCCACATCGATGCGGGTGACGAGGATGATTTTTCCATTATCGACATGAAAGAAGTCGCGAAAACCATGACTGGTGCGACCCAGGTGATGACCGCGTTGCTGGGCGCGGTGGCGGCAGTCAGTCTGATTGTCGGCGGCATTGGCATCATGAACATCATGCTGGTGTCGGTCACGGAGCGGACGCGTGAAATCGGCATACGCCTGGCCATTGGCGCGCTGGAGCGCGAGGTGCAGACGCAGTTTTTGGTGGAGGCGGTGGTGTTGTCGTCGGTAGGAGGCATTATCGGCATTGTGTTGGCACTGCTGGTGTCTGCATTGCTGGCCAGTCTGCTGAGTGTGCCGTTGATGTTTGATGCAGGCATAATTTTGCTGGCATTTGGTTTTTCTGCGGCAGTGGGCGTGGTGTTTGGCTATTTTCCCGCACGCAAGGCCGCGCGCAAAGACCCGATTGCCGCGCTGCGCCACGAATAAATTTTTGTTACCCCGCCCGCGGGGTGGACAAGCAAACGGGTATGATAGTTGTCTCTGGTCTTGTTGTTGCCCACGCCTAAGGAAGATTTCTGTTGAGCCGTACCCACCATCCCATTCCGGGGCTGATCGTTCTCGTGGCACTGATTTCGATGATCGGGCCGTTCACCGTCGATACCTATTTGCCATCGTTCCCGGCGATTGAAGCGGATTTTGGCATTAGCCGCGCGCTGTTGTCGCAAAGTCTGGCGTTTTATCTGGCGGCGTTTGCAATTTCGACGCTGTTCTGGGGGCCGTTGTCTGATCGTCTGGGGCGCAAGCGGGTGATCGTTGGCACCTTGTTGCTGTATGTGCTGGCCTCGCTGGGCTGTGCACAGGCCGATGACTATTCCACGTTTTTGTTTTTCCGCCTGCTGCAGGGTGTCGCCGCCGGTGGCGGACTGGCAGCGGGACGCACCATGATTCGCGATGTGTACAATCCGGCCGATGCGCAAAAGGCCATGGCGCAGGTGATGATGATGTTTGCAGTGGCACCGGCCATTGCGCCGATTATCGGCGGTTGGCTGCAGGATGCGTTTGGCTGGCATGCCTCGTTCTATTTTCTGGCGATTTTCAGCGGTGTGATGTTGCTGATCGTGCTGTTTTATATTCCGGAAACGCTGGCTACGTCGTTGCGCCAGTCGTTTCATCCGCTGTATGTGACGCGAGTGTATGTGCGCACCCTGACTCATCGCCGTTTTTTGTCGCTGATTGTGATTGTGGCCGCAGGCTTTGGCGGCATGTTTCTCTACATCGCCGGTGCGCCGACGGTGATGTTCGATTTTCTGGGGATGGACAGTCACCAGTTCGGCTGGATGTTCGTGCCCATGGTTGTAGGCATGATTTGTGGTTCGTGGGTCAGCAGTCGTTTGGCGCACCGCTGGCCACCTGAGCGTACGGTGAAACTGGCGCTGTCGCTGATCGCGCTGGGTGCTGTGTGCAATTTGCTGCAGGCGTGGTTATTGCCACCCATGCTGTTTTTTACCGTGGCACCACTGGTGCTGTACGTCAGCGGTATCGGTATGGCGATGCCAGTGTTCACCGTGTTGTCGCTGGACTGCTTTCCGCAAAATCGCGGTGCGGCTTCGGCCATGCACGGCTTTGTGCAGATGATGGGTAACGCGGTGGTGGCCAGTGTGGTGGTGCCGTTGCTGGCGATTTTGCCGCTGTATCTGGCGGCCGGGCAGGTGCTGCTGGTGCTGCTGGCATTGCTGCTGTGGTGGCGCATTCCGCCGGCACGCTGAACAGCTCTTGAGCATTTTGGCCAAACATCGCGCAACAAGTTCACTGCGTAGCAATTTCTACTGGTTTTTTGTTTTGGCTGCCGTATAATTCGCCCCGTTCTTCGGGTGGTTAGCTCAGCTGGGAGAGCATCGCCCTTACAAGGCGAGGGTCGCAGGTTCGATCCCTGCACCACCCACCAATTTTCGGCGGCCTGTCCTTTGTTGGACAGGCCGTTTTTTTTGCCACGGATTTGGCGGGACGGTACGCGCGGTAGTGTATAGTTCGGGACTCGGCAACGTTAGGGGCAAGATGATGACAGCGCAGGCGGTATCTGCATGATTGGCGTGTTTTTGTATTGCCGCACTGGCTTTGAGGGCGAGTGCGCGGCTGAAATGCAGGATCAGGCTGCCAAGCTGGGGATTGCCGGTTTTGCCAAGGCCAAGCCCGATTCCGGTTATGTGGTGTTTCAGTGCTATGTCGCCGAAGATGTGCAGCGGTTGGTGCAGGAACTGCGGTTTGAGCAGTTGATTTTTGTCCGGCAGTGGTTTGTGCTGCTGGCGCTATGCAACGAGCTGGATGTGACTGACCGCGTTTCCGGATTGCTGGAGACGTTGCAGACACTGCCGCAGCCAGCCAGCAAACTGTGGCTGGAAACCCCCGACACCAACGAGGCCAAAGAGCTGCAGGCGCTTTGCCGCAGTTTGCACACGCCGCTGACCATGGCGTTGAAGAAGCGTGGCCTGCTGCGCGAGGCCGAGCACGGTGGCATCGCGATCCATGTTTGTTTTATGAGCAGTCATGCTGCCTACGTTGGCTACATGGCGCGCGATAATAATTCGCCTTGGTCGATGGGTATTCCGCGACTGCGTTTTCCGCGTCAGGCACCCAGTCGTTCAACGCTCAAGCTCGACGAGGCGATTCTGTGTTTGCTCACTCCCGCGCAGCAACGCGATCTGTTCAAGCCAGGCATGCGAGCGGTGGATCTGGGGGCCTGTCCCGGTGGTTGGACCTGGCAGTTGGTATCGCGTGGTTTGCACGTGACCGCCATCGACAACGGCGCCATCGACGAGGGCATCATGGCCACAGGTCAGGTTGAGCACTTGCGGGCGGATGGTTTTCGGTTTCGTCCGGAACAGCGTGTTGACTGGCTGGTGTGCGACATTGTTGAGCAGCCCATTCGTATCGCTGACCTGATGGCGCAATGGCTGGCCGAAGGCTGGTGCCGCTACGCGATTTTCAATCTCAAACTGCCGATGAAAAAGCGCTATCTGGAAGTGGTGCGCTGTCTGGAATTGGTACAGGAACGTCTGTGCGAGGCTGGCATTGAGCATCAACTACGCGCCAAACAGCTGTACCACGATCGCGAAGAAATCACAGTCTGCGTCACCACCCAACGGCGTTGATGTCGCCTAGGGGGCGATGGCAAAACGGTGTATCCTATGCGCCTCGCTGGTTGGCATCGTGCCGACCGCCTCTGCTGTGACATTTGCCATGAACAACAAATCCGATTCTTCCCGCGTGGCTCCCCGTAAAGAAATCAAATACTACGGACTGGCGGCCTGTCTGGCGTTGTGGCGCGCCCGGCCACAGGACGTGATTCGCATTTACCTCAGCGAGGATAATCTCAAACCCTTGGGCGATTTGCTCAAATGGGCGGCAGCCCAGCGCCGTGCCTACCACATCGTCGGTGACGACGAACTGGAATGCCTGACCGATTCCATTCACCACCAGGGTGTTTGCCTGCTGGCCAATGAACCTGCGGCGATGGGCTACAAACAGTTCAAGGAAACGCTGGAAAAACAGCGTGGGCCGATGCTGCTGGCCTACCTCGACGGCGTGGAAAATCCGCATAACCTTGGGGCTATCGTCCGCACCTGTGCCCATCTGGGTGTGGATTATCTGTTGGGCGAAAGCGGACGACTGCCGCGTTTGTCGGCTTCAGCCTGCCGGGTGGCCGAAGGCGGAGCCGAGCAGGTGAAACTGATTCATCTGCTGCACCGCGACAAGGCGCTGGCCGATCTGAAAAAGCTCGGTTTCAAACTGCTGGTCACTGCCGCTGATGGCAAGTCGATTTACAGCCAGCCCTATCCACAGCGTACCGTGCTGGTGATGGGCGCCGAACAAACCGGCGTCAGCGCCGACATGCGTAACTTCGCCGACGGCAAAATTTCTGTACCCGGTACTGGCCGCGTCGAAAGCCTCAATGTCTCGGTGGCGTTTGCAATTTTGGCGGCGGAGTTTCAGCGGCAGCAGAGTGGTGGGTGAGTTGATGGCTGATCATTGGATATCTAGAAAGTGAAATTAGCCTCGGTTTTTAAGGGAAAATACGAAAGAACACCGCTGCGATTTTTTACAGAATGGACTTCACTGAATTTACGTTGCTTTGGGTGGGTGCGTGCGTTTTGAAACATATGTTGTACATGGTTTAGATCCAGTCCGGCGTGATCGTCTCGTCGATCGATTTTATGCATTGTTTCAGAAAATTTTCGAGGGTGTCAGTAAGGAAAAGGTAAAAAAAAGCGTTTTTGAAACAGCCGCAGAGGACATTCGAATTCGTTTTTTTCAGGATGAGATGAGAAACGATATTGGCTTTTGTGTTCTGTATCGTTATCAGATCAATTTTGCCGGAAAAAACTACACAGTATTTCGTTCTGACGCCGGAATGATGGAGATGCATCGACGACGCCTGACGACGCTTTCTTTCGGGTTGTTGCAGGTGCTGAGTTACAAGTTTCGCCACCCTTTTAAACCTGTTTTCTACTTTGAATCGCTAGTGCATCCCTCAAGTTATCACCTGTTTTATAGATATTTTCGAAGGATGTTTCCTTCTCCAAAACAGGCGATGCCTGAGCAATATCGAGAGCTGCGCGATGCATGCTTTGAAAGCTTCAAGATGAGTCCTGCATTGAGTGGTTCTGCTGATGCCATGCATAGCGGTTGGATTACCCGCGGCAAGGTTGACGAAGTTGAATACTGGCAGTCCTTGCGTTACCCTGATGTGGATTTTTTCATTAAACACAATCCCGGCTTTCCACAGGGCGATGGCCTTCTTGTCATATTGCCGGTTACCTTTGGTAATTTATTTTATTGTGCGTTTATGCTAACGAAGCGGCGTTTTAAGTAAAATCTATGTCCGCTGTTTTCGCAATTGGGGTGGCGGAGTTTTAGTGGTGATGTGTGGTCATTTCGTCTCCTGAAATAACCATTTATGGATTTATGTGATGGTCTCTGGCGAAAATAATGATGGCAGCTATTCGACAGAATTCGACGAAGCTTTCTGTAAGCTTACCAGCGTGTTATTTAGGGTTAAAGGGTCAACAGGCTTGTGTAAAAGAGTGACATTGGCTAACTTTTCATTCCTTTGAATGTTGAGCTCCAAATCACCGGTAAGCAAAATGGCAGATATTTCTTCGTTCAAGTATGTTCTTAGTTTTTTAATGACTTCACAGCCTTTTTCATTGTCGCGCAAACGATAGTCAACGATAAATATATCTGGCAGGATTCCTTCGCTATCCAGAACTTGTTTGGCTTGTTGACCAGATTCAGCAGCGAAAACCGTGCATCCCCAGTTTTCCAATGTCATACGCATGGCTGCGAGAATGTGGGTGTCGTCGTCGATGATTAGCGCAATATAATTATCGAGTTTGGTCTCGCGGGTATCATGCTTGTATTCGCAACAAGCCTTCTCGCTGTTTCCAGAAGGAAGGGTGATAGAGAAGCAGGAACCTTTGCCTGGAATGGAATCAACGGATATTTCATGATCAAGGGTCGTGGCTAGTCGTTTGACAATGGCCAGACCCAGGCCAATACCTTTCTCGCGATCTCGCTCTGAGTTTCCGATCTGATAAAACTCATCAAAAATGAAATCTTTTTGTGAATCCTCAATGCCTATCCCCGTGTCGATTACCTGGATTTTTATCTTTTTACCGATATGCCTCACGCCAATAAGGACTTTTCCGCTGTCTGTATAACGAATGGCATTGGAAATGAGATTCCTTAATATTCGATCCAGCATGTTTTTGTCGCTGTGAACACATGCGGTGGTTGGGATAAAACGTAGCGAAATGTTTTTAACCTCGGCAGCGGATAGAAACTCCGATTGGAGATTGTCGAAAATGTCGTTTAATTTGAAGTCTCCCAACTTCGGAGAGACCTTGTCGGAATCAATGCGAGAAATATCAAGAAGCCCGTCAAACATGGTGCTAAGTGCTTTTATGGATAATTTGATCTCCTTGTGTAAGGTCGCCCTTGCTTCATCGCTATTTACTTTGTCCAGTTGGTTGCCGAATAAGCTCAATGCATGGAGTGGTTGTCTCAGGTCGTGGCTGGCGGCGGCAATAAAGCGGGATTTTCCCAGGTTGGCCTGTTCGGCATCTTTCTTTTCGCTTGCTAATTTTACAACGAGAGTGTCATTGCTGTGGGCAAGGAAAATTGCATTGTTGATGAATTTTCCAAATGCGCGAACCATTACAAAAGTGATAGGTATCCATATGTAATAGGTGTAGCCGATGAAAACCAAAGATGCTTGGCCGCTTATTACTGCATGTGTTGCAGCAAAGGTAATGATGGGTATGTTGTAAAGTAACAGGAATTTCCAAAACGGCGAATATACGGTCACGCCGCCCACGATGTAGAAAGATAAAAATATCAACAGCACCATGTGCAATAAAACATCTTCGCTATCGACGAGCGCGGGAATGGCACCTAGCATGCTTCCAATGGTTAATGCTCTTATTCCGACTAATATCAGCCATATGTTGGCGGTAGGATCAGGGCTTTTTTCGCGGAAGAATTTGACAAGCAGGAATAATGTATTAACAACAAAAAGTGCCGTAATCCAGGCCAGAATGGTGAAGTGGCTTTCTGTGTTGGTGAGGATATACCAAAGCAGAGGAATAGGGCCGAGATATATGGCAACTATTGATATGTTGTGAAATCGATAGAGTGCATCTATTCGTGATCGACGAATAGAGATTGATTCAACTTCACTTAGCTGATCTGGTTGTCTATCTTTGAGTACACTATCGATCAAGATTTGCCTCAGTTATTGCTTTTAAGCATTCTCGTTGTAGTTCAATCCTAGTTCTAATGCTTTGTAAATAGCTTCAGAACGTGATCGTACGCCCAGTGCCTTAAATATTGTTGTGACATGGATGCGTGTTGTTCCCTCGGTAATGCCCAGGGTTGCAGCAATCTGCTTGTTGGCTTTTCCTTCGACGATTAGTGACAAAATCTCTCTTTGTCGAGCAGTCAATTTGGAAATGATGTTTTGGCATTGAGAAGAGAAAGTGGTCTCTCCCAGGGGAAAGCTTGGTTTTCCTGATAGAACGTCTCTGATGGCTTTGAGCATCTCCAAGGAGTTGTCGGATTTCTGGATATAGCCATGTACACCTTGCTCTTTCGCGTGGTGAATCGTTTCTAGTCTATCATCTGCACTTAGAACAATGACGGGAACATCTTTGGCGGACAGCAATATCTGGTTGACACAGGCAAATCCTTTAATTCCCGGCATGTTGAGATCAAGCAGAATCAGGTCCAGATTCGTCAGCGTGCCAACCAGCTCTAGGGCCTGTTTACATTCATTGGCTTCATGAAGTGTCATGTCCTGATCGAGTTCTTTTAGAACATATCGCATACCCGCTCTAAATAGGGCGTGGTCATCAACAAGTAAAATATTCATGCATTTATCCTCATGCTGGGATGATGCTGGATTGTTTATAAAAAATAAATATGAAATTACTCATACTAAGGTGGTAGGGATTGATGTTTTTACCTGGTTTTGTGCAGCATGTATTCAATAATTTCAATACAAATCATTATGTTATGCTTTATATGACAATCCTCATACGCACTATTTCATATATGTTTACTCCCCATTTGAGGCTAGGATTGCTTCAAGAAGTCGGTACATAAAGTGATCAATGTGATCTGTGCCAGTATTTGTCATTTAAACCAGGCGATCATCTGCTGAAGGAGTGTGTCATGAATGTGGTATCGAAAATAATGACATTGGTGGGGGTGAGTATTCTGGTTGCTGCGTGCAATCTGGATCAACTTGCTGAGGAAAATTTGCAGAAAGATGGCCAGAAAGTGAAGGCTGGAGAATTGGCGCCGATAGATGAGTCCAGATTTTATCTGGCTGATGAGGAAATTAACATTTCCGATGATCAGGCATTACAGTCTTTGATTCAATCGATGTCAAAGATGCGTTTGTTGTCAGCAACGATGGTGGATCAATTCGAGGCGGCTTCAGAACTTGAAGATAAGATTCCCGTTCCTGGGGCGTTCAAGTTTAACAGAGCAGTCGCTCCAGCCGGATTTTATGCGACTTCCTTTGTTACGGAGTCAATTCTTGGCTTGTTTGAGGTGAATGAATCCACGGGGAGTTTACCAATATCCTTGAAGGAAAGAAGCAAAAATATTCTGACTTATTCGATTGATGCGTCTATTTGTGAGTCCAATGTTGATTGTGAGTTTGTGGTCAGTAATTTGGAACTTGTTCAGGCGATGAATTCATCGGCATCAGGAAAAATCAGCATTAAATATACCACTGCCTTGGCGGATTTTATTGGGATAAAAATAGGGGGCGGAATTTGGGACTTTTCCGGTTATAGCAATGACCAGTGGTTTGTTGAAATGGATATGGAAAGCCTTTGGGGTTTGTATGTCGTAATTGAGAGATCACGAAATGGGGTGAATTTCATCAGACCGGCGATCGCTGAAGGAAGGGTTCGTTATGTTATCAATGATGGCGGGGATGTTGTTGATGATTCTGCTACCTACGCGATCTTAGAAGATATACATATCGATGGAAAGTTTCTGCCTGATTCAGATGAAACTTTCAAGGCAAAGTACAAACCAATTGAGGCCATTTTTATCAAAGGCGGCTTGAAAGCTGATGAAGCGTATTTCGTCAGATGCGAAACTGGGTCCATGTCAGTTGAGCTTTCAAGTGAGCAGGTGGTAGTTGGTGGTGCAGCGAGTATTGTTCGTGATAAGTGGGAATCGCTTAATGGCGGAGTCATGGAAGCACGCATCAAAAAATTTGCCAACATAACTTTAAAGCGCGGGTTTTTTTCAAACTACCATGTTGGTTATATGACGCATTATGTCGACGACATAAAAACGTCGACCTATGAAACAACGGAAGATTCAGCCATAACTGTCAGTATAGAATCCGATCCCGCTGTGCATGTAGTATCGAGTTCGTTCTTTGTGCCAAGAAATGGTAAAGGGCGCCAAGCTGGGAAGCAGATACTGATTTTGGCCGAGGACTTGGAAGGTGAGGCTGCCGGAAAAACTGTGGAGTTGAAGTTTGTCCGTACCGGATCAGACAAACTGGTCGATAAATCGCAAGTGACTTACCTTTCTGATGTTCAATTCGACACACACTGGGAAGTGTATTTTGAACATTTCCGCTTAGGTGAAAATAAAGACGAAGTAGGTAGCTTGAAGCTGATTATTCCTCATCAAACTAAGATTCACCAAAATTACGGATCTATTGATCGCGTCGTTGATGACAATAATGAAGCTCTGTTAAATTCGAATGGCAATACCATGTCTGCGCTGATACCTGGGGATTTTGTAATGGATAGCGATGACGCAATTCTGTTCGTGGGTAACGGGGCACTTGATACTTACATCAGAACGACATCGTCAGATTGCTCTTTGCCGGATAAACGAGATGGTAATGGCGACACGATTGCGAGTAATAGCAGTGATTGTTTGTCGGCAATCTACCTCAAGCTTGGTGACATAAAGGGATATTGGTAAATTGCAGTTTGCCTTCTGCTGATGATAACTGCCCTGAGTCACCAACTCAGGGCTTTATTATTTTTCAGAATGGATAATCACCAGTTTATCTTGGTTTGAAATTCAGCTGGTAGATTGATGACCTGCGATGATAAATCCGGGAACAGATGAGGAACATAGGTGAAGTATTGCGCGCCGTTGCAACTGCCGTAGCTTCCTTGCCATTCGCGGTACATGGGCTGGGCCAATGAGCCGTTGATACTAGGCAGGGTGAGGTAGGGATCTTGTTTGTATTCTGCATGGGCGGTGATGTTGCTGGCAAACAGATATTTCAGATTACCTCAGACTCAGCGGAGCAAAAGTCAGAGTCTTCATGCCTGTTGACCATCGGCGTGTCATCGGTCTGTCATTCCGCGTATTGCTGTTTACTCTCGTTATGTCGACCGATAACCTAGCCTAGTATCGGAGTCGACAGCGGGTGGGCTTGGATGAAATTTATATTGGGTGCGATGTTGGGCGTGGCAATTGGTTGGTGGCTGCATGCGTGGCAGTTTACCGCGTTGCCAGCACCAGTGACTGCGCCGACATCGGTGGTTGTGCCTGAGGCTGTGCCGCTTGCGACCGATCCAGCGCCTTCGGCGGATACCTTGTTTGCTTTGTTGCTTAGTTCGGGAGCCACCGATCAGGCGTTGGAGTTTCTTGCCAAGGCACCGCAGCCTGAACCGTTTCGCCAGCGTTTGCTGATGCACATTCAGTCGCTGCTTGATAGCAAACAACTGGATCGGGCGGATGAGTTGCTTGATCGCTATCTGCGGCGGGAATTTCGCGATGTGGATGCGTTGCTGTTGCAGGCTACCTTGTTCAAGGCGCAGGGGAAAATTCAGGCTGCACTGACGGCGCTGTTTCGGCTGCGTTCATACGAGTATCGCTCAGCGCAACTGGCTGAGAATCAGCGTCGTATTGATCGCTGGGTGGATGAGTATCAGGTGCAGCTTCGTCAGCAGCCGGCAGCGACGCAATTGCAATTCTGGCAGTTTTTGGCGGCGCAGGATGCTCAGCGACTCGACTATGTAGTGCAAATGGCGGCGCTGAGTATTGATTTGGGGCACGAATCTCAGGCGCGGCAGTATTTGCAATTGCTGGCTGCCGATGGTCAGTTTGACAGCCAGCGGCGCGAGTTGCTGCGGCAGTTGGAATTTCGCCGACTGGCGCGCAATGACGTGGTGATTAATCTGCAGCGCCAGGGCGGGCATTTTTTGTTGCCGGTGACCCTGGACGGGCGCACCGAAGCCTCCTTGTTGATCGATACTGGTGCGACCATGACGGT
>Ga0224510_10000571_pt1 | contig 27648 bp, 25 predicted proteins | sample SF_May12_sed_USG_FD_170161 | JGI IMG/M metagenome (GOLD analysis project Ga0224510, IMG submission 170161) | Sediment microbial communities from San Francisco Bay, California, United States - SF_May12_sed_USGS_4_1 | ecosystem: Environmental > Aquatic > Marine > Sediment | place: USA: California... | reverse complement strand
CATCTGTGGTGCATCGATGGCAATTGGACACGATCGGCTCGAGGCGATGTCGGCGCTGGACGCACTGCTCTATCGCGGCGACGAGCACCCGCGGATGTTGTCCGTCGTGGGCGGGCTGTACCTGCTGGAAGGGCCGCCGCCACGGCGACGCCTGCTGCAGTCGCTCGAGCGGGCCACCCGGGCATTTCCGCGGCTTCGTCAACGAGCGGTGGTTCCGCCGCTGCGGCTGGTGCTGCCGCACTGGGTCACCGACCCGGACTTCGAACTCGAGAACCACGTGCGTCAGGTGGCCGTCGCGGCGCCCGGTTCGTTGCGTGAGGTCTTCGACACGATTCGCCCTGAACTGGCGGCACCGCTCGACGCCGATCGGCCGCTCTGGGAGGCACTGATTCTGACCGGCCTGGAGGGGCAGCGCAGCGCCCTTTTCTTCAAGATGAGCCACGCACTCACCGATGGCATTGGCGCGCTGCAGTTGTTCGCCGCGCTGTTCGACGACGGTGCGCGGCCCGCGAAGAAACGGTTGCCGCCCGTGCCGCGCGCGTCCGACGCGGCCCTCAGACCGGTCGAGCTGCAACAGCAGGTTCTGGCACGGCTGCCGCAAGCCGCCGCGGCGGCCGTCTTGCGCCTGCTGCCGGGCCTGACCGACGCGGCGCGGTCGGCCATGCACGACCCGGCCGGATTTGCGCACTCGGCCGAGGACTACCTGGCGTCTGCGCGCAGGGTGCTCGGCCTGCCCTGTCCGCCAGCGCCGGCGCTGGCGGGGCGTAGCCTCGAGCGTCGCTGCGCTGGGTTGACGGTGCCGCTGCCGGGGATCAAGCGGGCGGCACGCGCGCTCGACAGCACGATCAATGACGTCTATCTCGCGGCAATCGCGGGGGCGCTGCATCGCTACCAGCAGGCAGCCGGTTTCGAGCCGGCCGACGTACCGCTGGCCGTGCCGGTGAACCTGCGACGTGGCGACGAAACCGCGGCGGGCAACTACATCGGCTCGCTCACGCTGGCCGCACCGGCTTCGCTGCCTGATGCGGCAAGTCGCCTCGACGCGATCCGCCGTGCGGTGGCGGCGGGCCGCGCAGAACAGGCGATCCGGGCGCACTCGTTGCTGGCGCCGCTCGTGGCGCGCATGCCCGACGCCGTGCTCGAGCGCCTGCTCAAACAGGTCCCGCGGGCGGACGTGCAGGCCAGCAACGTGCCGGGCACTGCCGCGCGGCCGAAACTGGCCGGACGCAGCGTCCTCGCCGCCTATCCGTTCGGGCCAGTCCCCGGCGTGGGCGCCATGATCACGATGCTGTCCGTTGCGGAAGAATGCTTTGTCGCCGCCCACTTCGACCCGGCAGCGGTGACGGAACCCGAGGCGTTCGCGTCGTGCCTGCGGCAGGGGTTTGCCGAGATGCTGGAGGCGGGCGGTCAGTCCGGCGAGATCGACGCGCCGATCCTCGACCACGGGCGCGCGTGCGGCCGGTGATCAATGCGCGATCAACCGCTGAGCCGCCGCCACAAGGCGCGACCGACGAGCCGGGCTTTGGTCGCGAAATCGAAGCGCTCGAGGTTGGTCTTGACGATGCCTTGCGTAAACCGCGTGTGCTTCGAGTAATCGACGACCACGTCGACAAGCACCGGCTTGCGCTCACGACTGGCGCAGGCCAGTGCATCGCGAATCACTGCGTCGATCTCGCCATCGCTACCGATGCGCAGGAACTTCGCACCCGTCGCCTGGGCAACGCCGGCGATGTCGAGCGGACCCAGCACCGTGCAGGTCTTGCGGTTATAGGGAATCTGCTGTGCCTGCGCGATCTGCGCCAGCTCGCCATCGTTGAAGACGAACACGACCAGCCCGAGTTCCTGCGCGGTCGCCGTCGCCAACTCCAGCGCGGTCATGCGGAAAGCGCCGTCGCCGACGATGCCGACCACGGGCGACTCCGGTCGCGCGAGCTTGGCGCCAATGGTCGCCGGCACGCAGTAACCCATGCAGTTGAAGTCGGTCGGCGAGATCAACCCGCGCGCACGGTGGATCGGCAGCAGTTCGGCGGCCAGGAACGTGTGGTTGCCGTCGTCGAGCACGACGGTGGCCGCGTCGGGCAACTGCCGGCGCAGGCTGGCGAAGAACCGCGCGGGACTGACACGGCCCTGCGTGTCGTGGCGCAGCCATTCCTCGAGATACGCCGCCTTCTGTTCGCGTATCGTGCCCTCGACCTGCACGCGGCGCGCTGCAGCGGTTGCAACGGCTGTTTCACCCAGGGCCTGCAGCAACAACCTCAGCACGGCACGCGCGTCGCCTTCGAGCGCAACGGCCGCGGGGTAGTTGGCGCTGAACACTGCAGGATTGACGTCGACGTGGATCAGGCTGGCCGGCGGCGCCCAGCCATAGCTGCCCGTTGCGATCTCGCCGAAGCGCGTGCCCACGGCCAGCATGCAGTCGGTTCCGGCGAAAGTCCTTTCGACCGCGGGCACGGCAGCGCGGCCGAGGCAGAAGCCGGCGTGCAGTGGATGCCTCGCTGGGAACGCGCTCACGCCCTGCAGTGTGGTCGAAACCGGCGCCCCCAGCCGCTCCGCCAGCGACGCGACTTCGGCCGTAGCGTCGACCGCGCCCCAGCCGACGAAGAGAGTGGGCGACGTGGCCTTGCGCAGCAATTCCGCGGCCGCGCCCACCTGCGCCGCCGTGCAGCGGACAGGAGCCGCTTCCTGCACGGGCGCGGTAACCGCGGGACCTTCTTCACCCGTGAACAATTGCAGATGCACGGGAATCTCGACGAACACCGGCCCGGGTTCGCCACTGGTAGCGACACGCACCGCTTCGTAGATCGTGGGAATCACGTCGGCATGCTTCTCGACCAGCCAGGTGCCCTTGGTGATGGGCTTGAGCAGGGCGTGCTGATCCATGTCGTGCAACTGGTACTTGCGTCCCGTGTCGCGCCGTACGCCACCCGCAATCACGAGCATCGGAATGCCATCGAGGAACGCTTCGCCGATCCCGCTCGCCGCATGAGTGACGCCTGCCGCCGGCACGATGACCAGCGTGCCGAGGCTCGTGCCGCTGCGACTCACCGCGTCGGCCATGAATGCGCCGGCACCTTCGTGGGTCACGAGCACCGGGGTGATCGAATCCGACCTCGCGAGTTCGTCGTAGATCTCGGTGTTGTGGACGCCCGGGATGCCGAACGTATACCGCACGCCGACGTTCTCGAGGGCTTCGCGAAGCATCGAAGCTGCGGTACGGCTCATTGCTGGCCTGCCCGGTGGGTCCTGTGCGGCGGAGGTTATGTGCGAATTGTAGGCCAGCGTCACGCAGGCAACCATCGGCCTTGACCCTGCCCCCCTGTCGACACCATCCTCGACTGGTCGGGAGTCGCCGGGTCGGCACAGTTCCTTGGGCGCCGCGCATGAGGAGATTCGAACGATGGATGACGTGCGGTTCGCGGTGATCGGCGCCGGCATGGCGGGGCTGGCCTGCGCCCATGAACTCGCGCGCGCGGATGCCAAGGTCACCGTGTTCGAGCGCTCACGCGGCCTGGGTGGACGACTTGCCACGCGCCGGATCGGACAACTCGCGTTCGACCACGGCGCGCAATTCATGACGACGCGCAGCCGCCCGTTCGGTCGTTACGCGGAAACCGCCTTGCGAGCCGGCGTGCTCGATGCCTGGCGCCCGCGCATCATGGAGGACGACCGCACGTGGCCCGCGCCGATCGAAGACTGGTGGATAGGCCAGCCCGGCATGAGCGCACTGGTGCGACCGCTCGCACGCAACATCGATATCCAGGGCGGCATCGCCGTCCACGAACTCATTCCGAGCCAGCGCGGCTGGGAACTGCAGACCGACTCCGGCCGGCAGAACGTGACCTTTCGTGCCGTCGCGGTCGCAGTGCCGGCACCACAGGCGTTTGCGCTGCTGGGCCCGCATGGCCGCTCGTTCCAGCACATCGGAGGCGTGCGCATGGCGCCGTGCTGGACCGGCATGTTCGCTTTCGATCCCCCGATCGACCTGGGCGCGGATGCGCGGCGCTGGACCACGGGGCCGATCGTCTGGGCGGCGTGCAACTCGAGCAAGCCCGGCCGGCCGCAGACGCCGCAATGCTGGGTGTTGCACGCGTCATCAGGATGGTCGCGCGACCACCTCGATCTCGATGCAGCGGAGGCCGCGCGCCTGTTGCTGCAGGCGTTCGAGGAGGGCGTCGGCCACAAGCTGCCGACGCCCGTGCACCAGGACGTGCATCGCTGGCGTCAGGCGCTGGTGGAGCAGCCGCTCGGCCTGTCGTGCCTGGTCGATGAAGAAACGAGCGCGGGCGCCTGCGGCGACTGGTGCATCGCGCCGCGCGTCGAAGCCGCCTTCGAGAGCGGCCGCAGCCTCGCTCACTCGCTGCTGTCGATGGCCGGGCTCTCGGCGCGCGTGACCCGCCCCTGACGGCCGAACAGGCGCAACAGCACGCCGTCGCGCGCAAAGCCCTCGAAGGTGCCCCAGAGCGCCAGCGCAATCAGCACCGGGATGATCTCGTAGATCACCCGGTACATCAGCACGGCCGCGAGCAACTGCTCGGGCGGAACGTCGGGCAACAGCAGCAGCAGCATCGATTCGAGCACGCCGAGCCCGGCCGGGACGTGGCTCAGGACGCCGGCGAGGATGCTGGCGAGGTACGCGCCGAGGAACGCGAGAAAGGTGAGCCCCACCGACTCGGGGAGCAGCAGGTACAACACCGAGGATACGAGGAAGACGTCGGCAAGTCCGACGAGGAGCTGCAACGCGGTCATGGCGGGCGTCGGCAGGTTGACCGACCAGCCACCGAGCTTGACGGGCTTCTTGCGCAACAGGATCAGCAGGACGTATCCGGCGTCCTTGCACAGGCCGATGACGCCCAATACGCGCAACCACTCACTCGAGATGCGGAACATCGGCTCGAGCATCTCCGCCGCGGCCACGAGCGAGATGTCGAGCAGCAGCCCGACGCAAAGCCCGTACGGCATGTTCGCGAGCAGCACCGTGGCGCCCACTTCGGTCGCCGAGAACCCGGCCGGCGTGTACATGCGATACCGCAGCGCGCCTCCGCTCAGCATCGCCTGGCCAATGGCATGTCCCAGTGGAAACGCGATGAAGGCCGTGAGCATCGGCTTGGCGCGGCCGATGCAGTGCTTGACGTAACGGACCACGGCCACTTCGTAGAACGCCAGCACCGTGAACGCCGCGGCAGCGCAGAGCCCGGCCAGCGCCAGCCTCGATGCGGGCACGGCCTGCATCTGCGTGAGGACGTCGGCAAAGCTGATGCGCTGGAATGTCCGCCACAGCACCCATCCCGCGAGCGTGGCGAGCAGCACGCTCACGAGCACACCGGCGTAGGTCTTGAAGCGATTGCGGCGGGGATCGGACATCAGGACTCTCGAGGCTCGACGGCCCGGGCAGAGCCCAGGCTCGGTCGTGCAATTGCGAGTAATTCTCAATACTGTTTGCAACTATCTGTGAGTCTAGGACGAAACCTCTACCGCAAGACGCGGTCGAATGCACAAGACGGATTCAGGGTGCGTAGAATTCCCGCGGTTGGTCGATTGTCCCCTCTCGAGGAGAAGTATCCAAATGTCCGAACAGAAATTTCCGCGTCGGTCGCTGCTGAAGGGCGCGCTGCTGGGCGTAGCGGCCGTGCCGATGTCCGCACTGCTGAGCCGCACCGCAACCGCAGCGGGTGGCAAGGTCGATCCGAACGAGCCGCAGGCGAAGTCGCTGGGCTACATCGAAGACGCGGCCAAGGTCGACGCCAAGGCCAACCCCAACTACAAACCGGGCCAGCTCTGCGCCAACTGCCTGCAGGCCCCGACAGCCAAGCCGGGCATGGCTGAGGTCCCGTGCAACATCTTCGCGGGCCGTCCGGTCGCCGCGAAGGGCTGGTGCAAGGTGTACGTGAAGAAGCCGTAACCGGCGCTTCCACGAGCCTCGAACGGCGCGAGCGGGCAACCGGTCGCGCCGTTTTCGTTTCCGGTCGGTGCCGGTTTCGTCAAATCGCGGCCGCCCCTCCCCCTTGAAACGCTGCCCCGGGGTGCGCATCTATGGCGGCACGTGGGATTGCAGTGGGCAATCCCGGGCAGGAGTAAGCAACCATGCGTGTCATCAAGTGGGAACCCTTCCGTGACGTCGACGACGTGTTCGACCGCTTTTTCGCCGAAACGATGCGCCGCTTGCCGCGGCAGGCCGTGCAGTCCCCGCAAGCCAACGAGTGGGCGCCACTCGCGGACGTGAGCGAGACCGACGGCGAGTACCTCATCAAGGCCGAGTTGCCTGAAGTGCGCAAGGAAGACGTCAGCATCACCGTCCAGGACGGCGTCCTGACGCTGGCCGGCGAGCGCAAGCAGGAGAAGCGCGAGGACCAGGAGAAGACGCATCGCATCGAGCGTTTCTACGGCTCGTTCGCGCGCCGCTTCGCGCTGCCGGAGAACGCCGACGAGCAGGGCATCCGCGCCGAGAGCCGTGACGGGTTGATCGTCATCCACATCCCGAAGCAGCGCGTCGTCGAGCCGCAGCCGCGACAGATCCAGATACAGTAAGCCGTACCGGCCCGCGGATTGCCGGGAAGGGTGCGCAAGGCGCCCTTCCCGTCCGCGTGCTCGTCGCTGCACGATCGACTGCAGGCGCACCGTATAATCCGCCGGCGACGATTGGCGGCCGACGACGAGGCAACGCGACCATGACGATCCCCACCCTGGCCAGGGGCACGGCCGATCTCTGCGACGATCACGGCGATCGCGTGCAGGTCTGCGAGCCGATCTTCCACGCATTCGGCGGCCGCCGCGCCTTCCACGGTCCGATCAGCACCGTGCGCTGCTTCGAAGACAATTCCCGGGTCAAGGAGGCGGTGGAGGGCCCGGGCGCAGGCCGCGTGCTGGTCGTCGATGGCGGCGGTTCGCGCCGGCGCGCCTTGCTCGGCGACAAGCTCGGCCTGGCTGCAGTCGGCAACGGCTGGGCGGGCGTGATTATTCACGGCTGCATCCGCGATTCGGCCGAACTCGGCCGCATGGATCTCGGCATCCGCGCGCTCGGCACCATGCCATTGCGCAGTGACAAGCGCGGCGAAGGCGACCGCGACGTGCCGGTCCGTTTCGCTGGCGTGACGTTCCGGCCTGGCGAGTTCGTCTACGTGGATGAAGACGGCATCATCGTCGCGGCCACGGCGTTGTCGTAATCCCGTCGCGACGCCGCGTGCGCAGCACGCTCCGGCTATCCTCTATCCTCTATCCCCTATCCTCTATCCCCCACGCTATGCCACGCACCGTCTACTGCCAGTACCTCAAGCGCGAAGCCGATGGCCTCGATCGCGTCCCGTACCCGGGCGATCTGGGCAAACGCATCTACGACAACATCTCGGCCGAAGCGTGGCGCGCGTGGGTCGGCCACCAGACGATGCTGATCAACGAGTACCGCCTGTCGACGATCGAGCCGAAGGCGCGCCAGTTCCTCGCCGGGGAAATGGAGAAGTTCCTGTTCGGCGGCGGCAGCGCGAAGCCCGCGGAATACAAACCCGAGTAACTTCAGCGCGCTCGCACCGCGTGCAGCGCGATCGATAGCCATGCGAGCATGAAGCTGAGTCCGCCCATGGGCGCGACCATGCCGAGCCAGCGCGGCGCGCCGAAGGTCAGCGCGTAGATTGAACCCGAGAAGAGGCAGATGCCGATGCCGAACAGCATGGCGGCGCGCGGCAACCAGCGCGAGGCGGGCGTTACCAGCACAAGGATACCCACCAGGATCAGCGCCAGCGAGTGCAGCTGCTGATACAGCACACCTGTCTGGAAGCTCGACAGTTGCTTGAGCGTGAGCATCTTCTGCAGGGCATGCGCGCCGAACGCCCCGAGGATTACACCAAGCAACATCAACAGCGCGCCGGCAAGGATGCAGCGCCGGGCGAACGTTCGATCAGCGGCGGCATCGGCGGACATTGCTGCACCTGGCGGCCGGGCGTGGACGATGCGGCCCATGTTACCGGACCGCCTACCGCTGCAGCAGCGTCACGATAGGCTTCGGTATTCCGACCTCGGCCGGGTCGTCGACGTCGTACCAGCGGTAGCGATCGTCGTCGCGCAATGACGGCGCCTTGCCGGCGCAACGCACCGCCAGCGGCTTGATGTCGTAATCGAAGTGACTGAACGCGTGCCTGAGCGGTTCTTCCGGCTGCAACGCCGACGAACCCGCGAGGTGCTCCCGGCACCACTGGGCAGCGTGCTCGCGCGTAGGGAATTCGGGCAGGCCCCACAGGCCACCCCAGATGCCGCTCGGCGGCCGTCGCTCCAGCAGCACCTTGCTGCCGCGGCGCGCGAGCACGAGCCACGCCGCGCGCTGTGGGCGCGCCTTGCGCGGCTTCGGTGCGGGATAAAGGCGCTGCGCATCGTTGCGCCGGGCCTCGCACGCCGAGTTGACCGGGCACAACAAGCAGGCGGGATTGGCCCGCGTGCAGATCGTCGCGCCGAGATCCATGATGCCTTGCGTGTATTCGTCCACGCGCGAATGTGGCGTGCAGGCTGCCGCCAGGGTCCAGAGCCTGCGTTCGACAGCGGCGTCGCCCGGATAGCCGTCGATCGCAAAGTAGCGCGCCAGTACGCGCCTGACGTTGCCGTCGAGAATGGGATGACGTTCGCCGCGGGACAACGCCAGGATCGCGCCGGCCGTGGAGCGCCCGATCCCGGGCAGCGCCATCACCTCCTCGAGTGTCGCGGGAAATTCGCCACGGTGACGCTGCAACAATATCCGGGCCGCACGCTGCAGGTTGCGGGCACGCGCGTAGTAGCCGAGACCAGCCCAGAGATGCAGCACTTCGTCGAGTTGCGCCGCTGCGAGATCGCGCAGCTGCGGAAAGCGCGCCATGAAGCGCTCGTAGTAGGCAGCGGCCGTGCCGACCTGTGTCTGCTGCAACATGATCTCGGAGACCCAGACGCGGTACGGCGTGCGGTCGCGCTGCCACGGGAGGTCCTTGCGCCCTTCGGCTTCGTACCAGGCGAGCAGCGCGGGTGCAAAGCGCAGGATGCGGCCACGCGTGGCAGCCGCTTCACCTGTCATTGGCCTCGCGCTCCACGCTCTTGAACATCCGCAGCGTCGACTCCCGTAGTTCCCGGACCCCGGAACTCTGCGCTATGAATCCGGGCACCCAGAAGTCCGGCTCGAATTCGGTCTCGTAGCGCACGACCGTGCCAGCCCCTTCCTGCCGCCAACTGGTCCGCGCGACGCCGCGACGAATGTCGCTGCGCTCCGGGATCACCTCGGCCAGCAGGCTGTCTGGCGTGCTCTTCACACGTTCCACGCGCTCCACCGTGCGGCAGAAGATGCCCGCGCAGACCTGGATCCGCGTGCGCATCAGCACGGCGCCGTCCGGCGGAGAGCCGAGCAGTTCCACGCGGCGAATGCGCGCGTCCAGCTTGCCGTAGCCGGCATAGTCCGCGAGCACCGCGGCCACGCCCGTGGCTGGCGCCGCGAGGACTGCCTCGAAACGCATGCGGAAGACCCCATCGTCGCAGGCCGCGTCGGCGCGCAGCACCTCGAATGCGCGTGCCGCAGGCGAGATCAGCCCGGCGCAGAGAACGCCGACGACGAGCCATGCTGGAGTACAGCGACGACGCACGTCACGAACAGACGAGGGCGACGTCGCCGGCACCGGCGCGGCAGCGATCCGGATAACCGTACTGCTTCCAGTAGTCGACCAGCCCGATGCGCTCGACGAGCGTCGAGAAGCGCGGATCCCTGCGGAATGTCGCCCCCTCGGTCATCCACGCGTGCATGAGATCCCAGTCATGCGTCCAGGCCATGCGGTCGTGGTCGAGCGACTCGTTGAGGACCTGGAACACCAGGTCGTTCTGCCCCAGCTGCATGTAGGGCATCACCAGGTCCGCCTGGTTGGCAATCTTCGGGTCGACGGCACGGAGGGTGGCGACGACGGCCGGGCGCCTGGCAGGGTCTGCAATCGCGTCGACGAACTGGCCGACCAGCGGCCGCAGTTCAGCCGGCAGCGTCACCTGTGCCGACAGCAGCTGCTTTGCCTCGTCCCACTGACCGCGGCGCATCGCCACGGTCGCCTCCACGCCTTCGCTCGCGCCGCTGCTGATACCCAGTTCCCTGGCGAGCTTCGAATAACGCAGGGCCTGCTCGTCCTCGCCGCGCAAGAGGTAGGTGTTGGCGAGGTTGGATACCAGCACCGGCGAGCTGGGATCGAGTTCGTACGCGCGGCGGGCCTGTTCGAGCCCGGCATCGAGGCGCCCGACCCTGTTCAGCAGGATCGAATACCAGTGATGCGGCGTGGGTTCGTTCGGCTCGAGCGAGATGGCAAAGAAGAACCCGGATTCCGCGTCGAGGAAATCGCCGCGCATGGAGCTGATCTGGGCCAGCACCGCGTGGGCCTCGCCGATCTTCGGGTCGAGCGTCAGCGCCTGCCGCGCCGACTGTTCGGCCATCTTGAGGAACCTGTCCTCGTCGCCGTCCTCACGCGTGTAGCCGGGCAGGACGACGTATGCAGACGCAAGCGCTGCATGCGCGCGCGCAAATCCCGGATCGCGGGCCAGCGCAGACTGGTACAGCTCGACAGCGCGCTGCAGGTTCTCTTCGCCGCGGCGCTTCCAGATCGCCCGGCCCTGCAGGTACAGCTCGTAGGCTTCCAGGTCCTGCGTCGGCGCCTGGTCCCTCTGTGCGAGCTGCTGCTCCCTGGGCGCGAGCTCGATCTTGAGCTTGTCGACGATCGCAGTCGCGATCTCGTCCTGCACCGCGAAGATGTCCGCCATCCGGCGGTCGTAGGTTTCCGACCAGAGGTGGAAGCCCGACTCCGTGTCGATCAGCTGCGCCGTGATGCGCACCTGGTCGCCGGACTGGCGCACGCTGCCCTCGAGCACGGTCTCGACGCCGAGTTCCTTGCCGACTTCGCGGATGTCGACGTTGCGGCCCTTGTAGGCGAACGCAGAAGTCCGCGCCGCCACCTTGAGCCCGGGCACGCGGGCCAGCAGGTTGAGCAGTTCCTCGGACATGCCGTCGCTGAAGTAGTCCTTGCTGGCGTCGCCGCTCAGGTTGGTGAAAGGCAGCACCGCGATCGAACTGCGGCTGCCGGCAGCCTCGGCACGGCCGAGGCCGCGCTCGTACAGCAGGTAACCCAGACCTGCCATCGCGACCACCACCACGATGCCGAACGCGGCGCGCGTGCGGAACTGCAGCTGCGGCGGCGCCCCGGGCAACGGCTCCGTGCGCTCGATGCCGGTCGCGCTGACGTCGAACACCCACGCGAGCACCATCGCGATCGGGAACCCGACCAGCAGGAAGACGACGAGGAACGTCATGGCCCACTCGGGCACGTACAACGCGGGCAGCACGACGGAGGCGGCCTCGGTGACCGCCCAGGCAACCGCGCCATACGCGATGGCAACTCTGCCGACGCGACGACGCTTGATTTCAGCGAGGAAGGCCATTGGTCGCCCGAATCGTCAGTCCCAGCCTGGGCTCAGTCCCGCCCGGTGACGGGTCCCCTCATTGAGACCGGCACAGCGCGCAGACGTTCGCTCTGTGCCGCATTGTCCACGAATCCGGGGTCCGCGCGTATATCCGTGCGTTGTTACTTCCTGCACACGCCTACGTCGCCGCTCAGCGTCTTGATGCGCACGCGGGCGCTGCCGTTGCCTTCCTGGTGGCGCCATTCCTTGCCCGGGGCATATTCGTCGGTGCGCACGGGCCTGGGCCCGAAGCAGGGGCGGATCTCGCCGCTGAAACTCGAAACGTCGTAGTCCGCGCCAACAGTCCCGACCAGGTCGAGCCGCACGTCGCCGCTGATGCTCTCGATGTCGATGCGCGCGTCCGGCGCCAGCGAGCCCTGCAGCGTCAGGTTGCCGCTGGTCGACCGCAGGCGCGACCTGCTGGTTGCGCCGACGCCCAGCGTGAAGTCGCCGCTCACGGTACTGCCGTTGACTTCGCCGGCGAGCCGGGTAGCGGTGGCGTTGCCGCTCACGGTCGTGATCGACACCAGTCCCTTCCTGCCGGAGCCGGCGATGGTCACGTCGCCGCTGACGGTGCGGCATTCCAGGTCCTCGCCGCTCGTCTCGGTGCGCAGGTCCCCGCTCACCGACTGCAGGCGTTGGGGGCCACGCACGGCCTGGACACCGATATCAGCGCTCACGGTGTTGATCGACACCAGGGAACCGGTCGGCACCTTCACGATGAGGTCGGTCTCGTCGACGTTGTAGGACCGGTCGGGCAACACCACCTTGATGCGCGTCACCTTGTCGCCCTTGGTGAAGTCGAGGCGCTCCGTGCCCTTGCCCAGTTCACCCGTGATCTCGACTTCGTTGCGGTCCCAGCCGGTCACCACCACCGATCCCGCGGTGTTCGAGATCTCGACGGTTCCGGCCGGATCCGCTGCGGTGCGCTTGTCGATGGGTGTGCCCGCCAGCGCTGCGAGCGGCAGCGCCGTCACCAGCAGCGCGACGACTCGCGTAACGGGCCGGCGCTGGGGGGCTGTGACAATGACGGTCTTCATAACTGCATCCTCTTCCCGGTCGGCGACCCTGGCGTATTCACCGGCGTGTTCTCGAGACTGCTGGTCAACTGGCTGACGTTCGACAGCACCGCCAGTTCGTCCTGGTAGGTCTTGAGCAGCAGCTCTTCGAGCAGCGGGTCGCCCGGCTGTTCGGCAAGCGCGGCGTTGATCTCGTCGGCGGCGCGGCGCATTTCGCCAAGATTGAACTCGAGCTTCGCGCGTGCTGACAGCGGCAACGCGGCGATGCGACGGTCCAGCATCTGGGTCAGCTGATCGCGGGCTGCGAGGTATTCCGGATCGAGTTGACCCGCCGGACCGAACGCCGCCCGCATGGCCACCGCCGCGTCCGATGCCGCAATACCGTTCACCGGGACGACCGGCACCGCAGACTGCTGCACCAGACGACTCCTGTCGAGCAGGTTCGCGGTGAGCAGTGAGGAACCCGCGACGAGGACCACTGCAGCGGCGGCCTGCCAGAGCCAGGCTGGACGCCGCGTCGTGGACGCAACGGGCGGCGCGCGCGCTTCGATCCGTGCCGCGATGTCCGGCCACAAGTCACGACCGGGCGCCACGTCGCGCGGCAACTCGCGCAGCCGCGCATCGAGTTGCACTGCGGCGTCCTGTGATGTTCGTTCATCCTGCGTCATGGCTCCACTCCGTCTGCCCGAGCCTGGCGCTCAACAGCGCACGGGCCCGGTGTAACTGCGCCTTGCTGGTGCCGACGGCAATGCCGAGCAGCCGCGAGGCTTCCTCGTGCGAGTGGCCGTACACGCCCACCAGCACCAGCACGTGCCGCGCTCCCGGGGGCAGCCCGGCGATGGCTGCTTCCAGGTCGCGGCTGCCGCCGGGATCGACCGTCGAGTGGTCGGCCAGCACGTCGGCGACCTCGCGCTCGATCGAGTCCCCGGCGCCCAGCGACTCGCCCTGGCGCCGCACCTGCTGCAGCACGGCGTTCACGGCGATCCGGTGCAGCCACGTCCCGAACGCGCTGCGTCTCTCGAAGCGCGGCAGGTTTCGCCACGCCTGCACGAAGGCTTCCTGCGTGCAGTCCTCGGCCGTGGCGACGTCGCCGGTCATGCGCAGGCATAGCGCGTGGATGCGCGCCGAATGCCGGCGGTAGAGCTGCTCGAAGGCCACGGACGAACCGTCTGCCGCGGACGTGACCAGCCGGCGCTCCTCGGCCGCCGCGCGCGCGCGCTGCAGGTCATCGACGACCTCCCCGGCGTATGCCAAGACCCACCTCGCTGTTACCCGTCGCACCGTGCGCCCGGGTCCGGCATCCTACACAGGCCGCCTGGCGACCCGAGTCGTGCCCCTGTGACAGATCAGATGCGCGGCCGGGCCGGAAGGTTTATCCCCGGAGTAGCCACGATGCCCCAAGCCGTCCGCGTCGAGAAGTCCGGACCTGTTGCCACCGTGGTGCTGGACCGGCCTGCCGTCCGCAACGCCGTCGATCCGGCCACGGCCGGGGCCCTGGCGGAGGCATTCCTCGCCCTCGACGCCAATCCAGAGGTCCGCTGCATGGTGCTGTGGGGTGCGGGAGGCACATTCTGCGCCGGCGCGGACCTGCAGGCGGTCGCGGACGGCTGGGACCCTGGCCGCCTGCGCCCCCCCACCGGCGAGCCGGACGACGCCCTCGGCCCGATGGGCGTGTCACGGCTCGAACTGCAAAAACCCGTGATCGCGGCGATCGCCGGGCATGCTGTCGCCGGCGGCCTCGAGATCGCGCTCTGGTGCGACCTGCGGGTGGCCGAGGACGACGCGACGCTGGGCGTCTTCTGTCGCCGCTGGGGAGTGCCATTGATCGACGGCGGCACCTTCCGCCTGCCGCGCCTGATCGGCCATGGCCGCGCGATGGACCTGATTCTCACGGGACGGGGCGTGCGGGCCGCGGAAGCCCTGGCGATAGGCCTGGTGAATCGCGTGGTGCCTCGCGGCGAATCACGATCCGCCGCTGAAGCGCTGGCCCGGGAGATCGCGGCTTTCCCGCAGGCGTGCCTGCGGGCGGACCGGGCGTCGAGCCGGGCACAGTGGGAACTGTCGGACGGCGCAGCACTCGCGCAGGAATTTGCGCGCGGACTCGAAGTCCTCCGCAGCGGCGAATCCGCGCAGGGTGCCGCACGGTTCGTCGGCGGAGCGGGCCGCGGCGGCAAACCCGCGCGGTGAAGCGCATCAGTCCGGTTGCGTGCCCTGCAGGTAGTCGACGGCCGCGCCGAGGATCGTGCGCACCGCAACAGGCAGCGCGCCTTCGTCCACGAAGAACAACGGCGAATGGTTGCTCGGCGCCGCCGCGGCGTCCTGCCCCTTCGGCGTCACGCCGACGAAGTAAAAGAACGACGGCACCTTGCTGCCGTAGTAGGCGTAGTCCTCGGAGCCCGTGACGAACGGGATCACGTCGACGTTGTCGCGGCCCGCGATGCGCTGCAGCGACACGACGACGCGTCCGGTCAGCGCCGCATCGTTGACGACCACCGGGTTCGGGTCGCCGCCAAGCTCGAACTCCGTCGTCGCACCCTGCGATGCCGCGACGTCGCTCGAAATGCGCCTGATGCTCTCGATCACCTGCGCGCGCACCGACGGGTCGAACGTGCGGAACGTGCCGACCATTTCGACCGAGTCGGGGATGATGTTGTTGCGGATGCCGCCCTTGATCGCGCCGACGGAGACCACGGCCGGATAGCGCGTGATGTCGACCTGGCGGCTAACAATCGTCTGCAGGGACATCACGATCTGTGCAGCCGTGACGATCGGATCGACACCACCCCAGGGACGCGAGCCATGTGTCTGCCGGCCCTTGATGACGAGCTTGAAGCGATCCGATGCCGCCATGAAAGAGCCTTCGCGATACCCGATCGCGCCGGTGTTGAGCGCAGACCAGAGGTGCAGGCCGAACATGGCATCCGGCTTCGTCGTCGCGAACAGGCCTTCGTCCAGCATCAGGCTCGCGCCGCCCCGCTCCCCGTCAGGCGCGCCTTCTTCCGCAGGCTGGAACACGAACATGACCGTGCCGGGCAGTTCCGCGCGGATGCCGGCGAGCACTCGCGCCGCGCCGAGCAGGATCGCCGTGTGTCCGTCGTGACCGCACGCATGCATCACGCCGACTTTCTCGCCGCGATACTCCGAGGTCGCCGTGGACTTGAACGGCACGTCCACCTGCTCGGTGACTGGAAGTGCGTCCATGTCGGCGCGCAACGCAACCATCGGGCCCGGCTTGCCGCCCTTCAGCATGCCGACCACGCCCGTGTGCGCGATGCCCGTGCGGACCTCGAGGCCCATCTTGCGCAACTCTTCGGCCACGATCTTTGACGTGCGGAATTCGCGGTTGCTGAGTTCCGGGTTCTGGTGGAAATCGCGGCGCCACGTGACCACCTGCGGCATCACCGCGGCGGTGGCCGCGTCGAGCGAGGCGTCCGTGACGGCGGCCTGCGCCGGGGCGGCAGCGGTCGCGAACAGCAGCAACGACGCGAGGAACTGGCGATGGCTCATGATCGTGATGCCCGGGTGGCGGTGGAACAAGGCGCGCAGCATACTTCACCGACCGCATCGACAGGAAAAAGCCAGATGTTTCCATATCGCCAGTCGATCGCGGCCCTTGCCGCCACGAGCATTTGCCTGATGAGCACCGTCGCAACGCCGCCCGCCAACGCCCAGGCCTACTCACCTACGGTCGCACGCTCGATCGCAAAGACGCAGAAGCCGCCGTTGCACGGCCGGCACTGGATGGCAATCACGGGCAAACCGCTCGGCGCGACGGCAGGCGCAATGATGTTCCAGCGTGGCGGCAATGCCGTCGATGCGGCCTGCGCCATGATCGCCGCGACGTCCACGATGTGGGACGTGCTGCACTGGGGCGGCGAGACGCAGGCCCTGATCTACGATCCGCGCACGAAGAAGGTGATCGCGATCAACGGGCTCGGCATGGCGCCCACCGGTGCGACGCCCGAGTTCTTCAGGGGCAAGGGTTACAAGTACCCGCCCGCCTATGGCCCGCTCGCCGCGGTCACGCCCGGCACGCCCGGCGGCATCATCCTGATGTTGCAGGACTACGGCACGCTCTCGCTCGCGGAGGTGCTGGCCCCCGCGATCGAACTCGCCGACGGCTATCCAATCGACGGCGAGACCGCCGACCTGATCGAGCGCTGGAAGGACAAGCTCAAGGAGTGGCCGTACTCCAGGCAGGTGTTGCTGCCGCACCTCGGCTCCGCGCGCGAAGCCCCACGCGCAGGGGAGATCTTCCGCCAGCCTGATCTCGCGGCGACGCTGCGCAAGATGGTCGACGCCGAAAAGCAGGCCCTCGCGGCCGGCAAGACGCGCAAGGAGGCCCTGCAGGCGGCGTACGACCGCTTCTATCGCGGCGACATCGCCCAGGAGTTCGTGCGCGGCGTGCAGGAACAGGGCGGCCTGATCACGCTCGACGATCTCGCGCGATGGCAGCCGCTGGTCGAGGAACCGTTGCGCACCAACTACCGCGGTGTGGACGTCTACAAGCTCGACGTCTGGACGCAGGGCCCGGCGCTGCTGCAGTCGCTGAACATCCTCGAGAACTTCGACGTGCGCGCGATGGGGTACAACAGCGCGAACTACGTCCATACGCTCTACCAGGCGATGAACCTCGCCTTCGCCGATCGCGACTTTTACTACGGCGACCCGTACTTCCCACCCGTGGAGCCCACGCGGGGCCTGCTGTCGAAGGAATATGCGAAGCAGCGTGCCGCGACGATCCGCGCGGATCGCAACGACGCTAACGCCGGGCCCGGCGATCCGTACCCTTTCCAGGGCGGAAAGAACCCGTACGCAGAGCAGTTGCAGCAGCAGCGCAAGGCGGCGCTCGATGCACTGGACAAGGCACAGCTCACGGCCCGGCAACTGGCGGACTTCGAAGCGGGGTTCAGGAGCGGCACGACCACGGTCATGGCCGCCGATGCGAACGGCTGGCTGGTGTCGGTGACGCCCAGCGGCGGCTGGGTTCCGGCGACGATCGCCGGCCGCACGGGCGTCGGCCTGAGCCAGCGCATGCAGTCGTTCGTGCTCGATCCGGCCGAGAACCCGTTCAACGTGCTCGAACCCGGCAAGCGCCCGCGCGTCACGCTCACGCCGAGCCTCGCCCTCAAGAACGGCAGGCCGTGGCTCGCCTTCGGCGTGCAGGGCGGCGACTCGCAGGACCAGAACCTGCTGCAGTTCTTCCTCAACGTGCAGGAATTCGGCATGACGGTGCAGGAAGCCGCGGAAGCCGCCAACTTCAACAGCTACCAGATGAAGGCTTCGTTCGACCAGCACGAGTCGCAGCCGGGGCGCATCGTGCTCAACTCGTCGATGCCGCAATGGGTCACCAAGGAGCTGATAGCGCGCGGATACAAACCGGAGTTCGAGGCGCGCACCTCGGGCCCGATCAACGCGATCATGATCGACCCGGAGAACGGTACGTTCTGGGGCGGCTCTAGCAATCACGGCGAGGACTACGGCATCGGCTGGTAGCCGCTCGTGGCCACACGCCTGCCGCCCGTCGCGTTCCTGCAGGCGCTGCGCGTGCTGCTGGCGACGCCGCGACTCGCCCCGCCGCTAGGCGAATCAGGCCGCATTGGCGCAGACGGCCCGGATGCGCTGCGGATCATCGGCGTCGGCGATTCAATCATCGCCGGCACCGGGGTGCAGCAATTGCGGGATTCACTGACTGCTGCCTACGCGCGATTGCTGCATGCGCGCACGCAACGTCCCGTCGAGTGGCAGGCCCGGGGCCGCAACGGCGCAACCTCCGCGTCCGTCCTGCGCGAACTGGTGCCGACGGTGCCCGCAGGCGACCTTTACCTGCTCTCGGTAGGCGTCAACGACGTGACGCGGCGCGTGGCCGCCGATGCCTACGGCCGCAATGTCGCGGGCATCCACGAGCGGCTGCGGGAACGGGCGCCCGCGTCGGCCATCCTGTTCGCCGGCGTGCCGCCGCTCGAACGCTTCCCCGCCCTGCCCGCGCCGCTCAACTCGCTGCTGGGCGCGCAGGCGCGCGGCTTGCAGCAGGCGGCGGCAGAAGCCCTCGCCGGGCGGCCGCGGACCTATTGCTATTCCTTTCCGGAGACCGTGCCCCCTGGCGACTTTGCGCGTGACGGGTTTCATCCGGCCGAATCCGCCGTACTGGCGTGGGCCGGCGAACTGCTGGCACTGACGGGTCAGGACGACGTGGCGAGCTGTTCGCGGTGATAGAGCCGCGCTGCGATGAACCAGACGACGGCCGCCACCGCAAATGAGGCGCCGAGGCTGACGACCCACTCGAGCGCACGGATTCCTTCCGAGCGCAGCACGCGCAGGATCATCTGGTTCTGGCCCAGGAACGGCACGGCCAGCATCCAGAGCTGCGTCCTGACCGGCGCGACCATCAGCACCAGCGACGGAATCATCGGCAGGAACATCAGCAGCGGCAGGTAGGCCTGCGCCTCGCGGTAGCTGCGCGCGAACGCAGCCAGCGCCGTGAGCACCGTTGCGCCGAGCAGCACGATCGGCAGGATGACCAGGAACAGTTGCGCCAGTCCGGCCGGCGCGAGATCGAAGGATGCGTCCATGCCACGCGCCGGCACGACAGCGAACACCAGGCGATACGCGATCAGCGTGACGGCGATCGACAGCAGCGAGAACGCGGCCGTTGCAAGAATCTTCGCGCCGATGATCGACTCGCGCGCGACGGGTGTCGCGAGCAGCGGTTCGAGCGACTGCCGCTCGCGCTCGCCTGCGGTCGCGTCGATCGCCAGCTGCATGCCGCCGATGAATGCCAGCAGCAGCAGCAGGTACGGCAGGATCTGTTGCGAGAGATCGAAGCGAGCCTCGGGCGTGGCCACGTCGCGCGTGCCGACCTGCAGCGGATTCGCGACGGCGGGGTGGATGCCGCGGGCGACGAGCCGCAGCGTACCGACGGTGCTGCCGTATGCGTCGAGCAGGCCGCCGAGTCGCGACACGGTCGCGCCCGACGCCAGTGGACGCGAGCTGTCGAAGATCACCTCGACGCGCGCGGGCCGGCCAGCGCGCCAGTCCTCGCCGTACTTCTCGTCGATGCGCAGGACGACGTCGCGCTCCTGCATGCGCAGGGCCGCGTCGGCATCCCGTGGCGCGGGCAGCACCTGCACGTTGTGCGACTGCAGCCAGGCAACGAGGTTCGGTGCGCGTTCGACGCCGATCACCGGCAGCTCCAGCGGTCCTTCGAGCTGCTGGGCCTGCTTGCGTGCGCTGAGTGCGTTGGTGCCCGCCAGCACCAGCGGAATCGCCAGCGGAATCACGACGAACGCGACCAGCATCATGCGGCGGTCGCGGAACGCGTCGAGCAGCTCCTTGCGCAGGACGATCCACAGCGCCCTCATGCGAACAACCCCTCGTCCGAGCCGATCGCCTTGACGAAGGCATCCTCGAGACTGTCGCACCCGGTGGCCTCGCGGAGTTCGTCCGGGGTGCCGTCGGCGACCACACGCCCGTGCGCAATGACGACGATCCGGTCACAGAGCCGCGCGACCTCCTGCATGATGTGGCTCGAGAGCAGCACGCAGCGGCCTTCGGCGCGCTGCTCGAGCAGGAAGGCGCGCAGCGAGCGCGTGGTCATCACGTCGAGGCCGTTGGTCGGTTCGTCGAGCAGCACGTTGCGCGGCGCGTGCACCAAAGCACGTGCAATCGCCGTCTTGGTGCGTTGCCCCTGCGAGAAACCCTCGGCACGTCGGTCGATGAAGTCGCGCATGTCGAGTGCCGACGCCAGTCGTTCGATGCGCTCCGCGATCAGGCGATCGTCGAGCCCCTGCAGTGCGCCGAAGTAGGCAATGTTCTCGCGCGCGGTCAACCGCTTGTAGATGCCGCGTGCATCGGGCAGCACGCCGAGATGTCCGCGCACGCGGGTGGGTTCGATGGCCGCATCGAGGCCGTCCACCAGCACGCGGCCCGAATCGGGCGACATCAACGTGTAGAGCATCCGTAGAGTGGTGGTCTTGCCGGCGCCGTTCGGCCCCAGCAAGCCGGTGATCTGTCCGTCAGCCGCAGTGAAGCTGACGCCATCGACGGCCTGGACCGGCCCCGTGCGGGTCCGAAAGCTCTTGCGCAGTCCTTCGACGCGGATCATGCGTGCGCCGTCCGACCCATCACGGGTCCCAGCCGTACGAGCCACCGAACGGCGGTGAGTACTGCAACTGGTCCAGGCACCTGCCGTCGAGGCTCCGCGCGTCGGCTGCAGCGATGAACTCGGCGATGAGCCGTGGTCCGCAACCGGCGCCCAACACGCCGTGACCCTGGCCGCGCAAGACGAAGTGACGCGAATTCGGGAGCTGCCGCTGGACTTCGTCACCGTACCGCGGCGGCGTCACCGGATCCAGCTCGCCGGACAGCAGCAACACCGGCTTGTCGGACCTGACGGCAGCGTGGAAGTCTTTCGGCATCGTGCCGCGCGGCCAGGCGGCGCATTGCGCCAGCGCGTAAGCGACAAACTCGGTGCCGAGAATGGTGTCGGTATCGGCCGGGTCCACCCGTATCCCCGGCGCGTCCTCCGTGCACATGACGGACAGCTGCAGCGGCACGTAGATCTGCTCCCCGATCAGCTGCTCCATCATGCGCGACTGGGCCATCAGGTTGGCGAACTGGCCGTCCGCGGCCTCGGCGAGCAGCATCGGCAGCATGCCGGACAGCTGCGGCGCATAGGAGTAGAAGCGCACGACCGATGCGAGCGAGACAGCGGTGAACTCGTCTTCACGCTGCTGGTTCGTGACCGGGTCGCGATACGTGACATGCTGCGGCTGTTCGTGCAGCCGCTGCAACAGTTCATGGAGACGCGCTCGTGGCGAACCGAAGCGCTTCGTGCACGCGGCATCCGCGGTACAGCGTGCGAACTGGGCGTCGACGGCCGCCTCGAGGTTCTTCGCATGCTCGTTGCCGAGGGCGAGGCTCGGCGGCACGACGGAGTCGAGCACGACCGTTCGCGTCGACCCGGGATGGCGACGCAGGTATTCGAGCCCGACGCGCGTGCCGTACGAGGCCCCGACCAGGTTGAACTGTGCGACACCGAGGGCGCGGCGCACGTCCTCGAGGTCGGCGATGTACGCGCTGGTCGTATAGGCGCGGACGTCGACGTTCGACCCGAGTTCGTGCAGGCAGGCGGCCGTCAGCCGGCGCGCCTCGTCGACACCCGCCGTGTCGAGCGATCGCAGCGTCTCCTCGTTCAGCGTCAAGGGACAGACCAGCGGGTTCGACCTGCCGACCCCGCGTTGATCCACGAGCAGCACGTGGCGCTGGCGCAGGATGTCGCGGAACGCCGGATAGACGGCGGGAAAGGCTTCGAGGGCCGACTGGCCCGGGCCGCCAGCGAGCATGACGACGGGGTCCTTCGCCGGGGATTTGGCGGTGCTCGGCACCCAGGCGATCGCAAGCTCGATCCTGCGGCTGTTCGCGCTGGAGCGGTCTTCCGGAACCCGCAGCGTTGCACAGCGCGCCGGCACGGTCTGCGCCTGCCCGGCCTGCGACAGCGTGCAGGGCGTGAATACGAGGCTCCCGTACGACACGGTGACCGGTGCCGGCGGCGCGTCCGCCCGGGCAGCCACAGCCCCTGCCAGGGCCACGAGGGTCCAGAGCACGGACCGGATGGGTTGCAATGACTGCATGTCGAGCCTGTCTCTCCGTAGCGCCGCGCAACGTACACGGCGCCAGCGATCCTCGCCACTCGATTGGGCTAGGATGCACCCATGCGTGATTCGATGCCGCCCGCCACGCGGGTCCTGCTGTTCGTCAACGTTGCCGTCTTCGCGGCCCAACTCCTGACCGGCGACCTGCTGCTGCGGCCGTTCGCCCTCTGGCCGCCGGCATCGGCCCAGTTCCCGGGCGCGCCTGCGTTCCAGGTCTGGCAGTTGCTGACTTACGGCTTCCTGCACGGCAGCCTCACCCACCTGTTCTTCAACATGTTCGCGCTGTACATGTTCGGCAGCGAAGTCGAGCGCCTGCTCGGCAGCCGGCGCTATGTCACGTTCTACCTCGTCTGCGTGGTGGGCGCGGCGCTGGCGCAGCTGCTGGTGCTCAGCAACGTCGAGATGCAGCCCATCCCCACGGTGGGCGCCTCCGGCGGCGTGTTCGGCCTGTTGCTGGCGTTCGGCATGGCCTACCCGCAGCGGCGCATCATGCTGCTGTTCCCGCCGATTCCGATGCCGGCGTGGCTGATCGTCACGCTCTATGGCCTGCTCGAGTTGTATCTGGGAGTCACCGGGTCGGGCCAGGGCGTGGCGCATTTCGCGCACCTGGGAGGCATGGTGGCAGGTTTCGTGCTGCTGCTGCGCTGGCGCCGCCAGCACCGGCCGCGATCAGGAGGACAGTGACCATGGCCGTGCATCCGAAATCGAAGCCCCGCCGAAACAAGTCGAGCATGGCAACCCCTGGCACGAAAGGCGCAGCTCCCGTCCTGAAGCGCAACAACGTCAGCCGGGACTCGGCCGAAGAGGCCGTGCGCACGCTGCTGCGCTGGGCTGGCGAGGATCCCGCCCGGGAAGGCCTGCTCGATACCCCGCAGCGCGTCGTCGATGCCTACACCGACTGGTTTTCGGGCTACGGCATCGACCCCAAGGACTACCTGCGCCGCACGTTCGAGGAAACCGCCGGTTACGACGAGATGGTCGTGCTGCGCGACATCGAGTTCGAATCGCACTGCGAGCACCACATGGCGCCGATCATCGGCCGGGCGCACGTAGGTTACCTGCCGACGGGAAAGGTGGTCGGCATCAGCAAACTGGCACGCGTCGTGGACGTCTTTGCCCGTCGCTTCCAGGTGCAGGAAAAGATGACGGCTGAGATCGCCCGCTGCATCAACGACGTGCTGCAGCCGCAGGGCGTCGGCGTGGTGATCGAGGCTGCCCATGAATGCATGACCACGCGCGGCATCCACAAGCGCGGCGTGTCGATGATCACCTCGAAGATGCTGGGTTCGTTCCGGTCCGATGCCCGGACCCGCAACGAGTTCCTGACCTTCATCGACATCCGCGACCGCCGCTGATCCCCGGCCGGCCCCGACGGGCCGGCACCTGCAACCTCAGCGCAGCCCGCGCGGGGCGCAAGACTGGCTCGAAATGCGCCAGTGCGGCATATTGTCGCGCCCGGACCGGATTCGCTCCGACAGTGCCCGGGTCGGCGCCGGAACCCCTGCGCCAGGACCACAGAGCGCCGGGAGCGTCTCGTGCCTGAACTTTCCACCGTGCACCATCCGCTGTACCAGCTGCGCCGGACCCCTTTCCACGCGCGCACGTCCCAGCTGTGCCTGCCGCACAACTGGCGGCGCTGGGGCGGTTGCATCGCCGTCGGCTCGTACGACCTCGGTCTCGACCGCGAGTACTGGGCGATCCGCAATCACGCGGCGCTGATCGACATCTCGCCGCTGATCAAGTACGAGATCGGGGGCCCCGATGCCGCGCGCCTGCTGCACCGCCTGACCCCGCGCGACATCCACAGGATGCAGGTCGGGCAGGTCTACTACACCGGCTGGTGCGACGACGACGGCAAGCTGCTCGACGACGGCACCGTGACCCGCATCGGCGAAAAGAGCTTCCGCCTGACCGCAGCCGAGCCGCAGTACCGCTGGCTGTCGATGAACGCCGTCGGCATGCAGGTGCAGGTCACCGAACTGACCGAGCAGATGGCGGCGCTCAGCCTGCAGGGACCGAAATCGCGCACGATCCTGAACCTCGCGTGCGAGCAGCCGGTCGATTCGCTCAAGTATTTCCGCATGGCCTTCAACCGCATCGCCGGCAAGGCGGTCTCGGTCTCGCGCACGGGTTACACGGGCGATCTCGGTTACGAGATCTGGATGGACGCTGCGGATGCGCTCGTGATCTGGGACGCGCTGATGGCCGCGGGTCACGATTACGGCATCACGCCCACCGGCATCCTCGCGATGGACATGGCGCGCGTCGAAGCGGGCCTCTTCATGCTGGACGTCGACTACACCTCCGCGAGCCATGCGTGGATTGCGGGCCAGCGCTCGTCGCCCTATGAAATGGGCCTCGGCTGGACCGTGAACCTGGACAAGCAGGGTTACTTCGTCGGTCGTCGCGCGCTGGAGCGTGAGCACCGCGAAGGCTCGTCGTGGAAGATGGTCGGCCTCGAGATCGACTGGGAAGGCCTCGAACGCGAATACGCCGCGGTCGGCATGCCGCCGCAGATTCCGGCATCGGCCGTGCGCGGCAGCATTCCCATCTACACCGGTCCGCGCCAGGTCGGCTACGCCTCGACCAGCACCTGGTCGCCGGTGCTGAAGAAGTACATCGCGCTGGTGCACCTGCAGCAGCCGTTCCATGCACCGGGCACGAGGGTCGAGATCGAAGTCACGGTGGAACACCACCGCCGCAAGTCGCCGGCGACGGTCGTCGCGCTGCCGTTCTACGACCCCGAGTGGAAGAAGAAATAGCCGTGGCCAGCAACACGTACGACGCAATCGTCATCGGCGCCGGCCACAACGGCATGATCGCGGCCGCGTACCTCGCGCGGGCCGGCAAGAAGGCGGTTGTCCTCGAGCGCCGTGAGATCGTGGGCGGTGCAGCCGTCACCGAGGAAATCTTCCCGGGCTACCGCTTCAGCGAGTTCTCCTACGTGGTGAGCCTGCTGCGGCCCGAGATCATCCGTGACCTCGAACTGCCGCGGCACGGGCTCAAGATCCTGCCGCTGCCGAGCACGGTCACGCCGCTCGACAACGGCGACTACCTCGCGGGCTGGGACGATCACGACCTGACCCGGCGCGAGATCTACCGTCATTCGCCCAGGGACGCCGAAGCGTACGACGAGTATTCGCGCGTGATGGCGCGCGCCGCGAAGGCAATCAAGCCGATCATCGGCCTGGTGCCCCCGGACCCGTCGTCGCTCAGCTGGCGCGACATGAAGGGCCTGCTCAAGCTCGGGCAGTACGCCCACAGCCTCAGCGAGCACGAGCTCTACCGCATCGCCAAGCTCGTGACGCAGTCGTCCGCCGACCTGCTCGAGGAATGGTTCGAGCTCGACCCGCTCAAGGGCACCAAGGCGGCGAGCGGCATCATCGGCACGTATCTCGGCCCTCGTTCTCCCGGCACGGCCTACGTGCTGCTGCACCATTACATGGGTGAAATCGACGGCGCCTTCCGCGCGTGGGGCTTCGCCAAGAACGGCACGGGCGGCGTGACGGCGGCGATTGCGTCCTCCGCTCGCGCACTCGGCGTCGAGATCCGCACCAGTGCGGCCGTGGACAAGGTGATCGTCCGTGGCGGCCGCGCTGCGGGCGTCGCGCTCGCGAACGGTGACGAGCTCACGGCCAAAGTCGTGATGTCTGCCGCCGACCCGAAGCGCAGTTTCCTGCAGTTCGTCGACCAGCAGCACTTCCCGGACGAGTTCGTGCAGGCGATCCGCGACTTCCGCGTCCGCGGCTCGTCCGGCAAGGTCAACATCGCGCTCTCCGGCCTGCCGGACTTCACCTGCCTGCCGGGCGAAGGCCCGCTGCACCGTGGCGCGATTTCGATCAGCCCGAGCATCGAATACGTCGAGCGCGCCTACGACGACGCCAAGTACGGCAACTTCTCCCGCCAGCCGTACATGGACATCATCATCCCGTCGATGATCGACCGCGACATGGCGCCGCCGGGACACCACGTGATGTCGTGCTTCGTGCAGTACGCGCCGTACGACGTGGCAGGCGGCTGGGACGACACGAAGAAGGAAGCGTTCGGCGAGACGGTCATTGCGACGATCGAAAAGTACGCCCCGAACATCCGCGGGATGATCGTCGGCAAGCAGGTGATCACGCCGCGGGACATCGAGCGCATCGCCGGCATTACCGGCGGCAACATCTTCCACGGCGAATTGCTGCTGCACCAGCTGTTCTTCATGCGCCCTGCCCCGCAATGGGCCGATTTCCGCACCCCGCTGGCGGGCTACTACTTCGGCGCCGCAGGCGCGCATCCCGGCGGTGGCGTGATGGGCGCGGCCGGCAAGATGGCCGCGAACGAGATCCTCAAGGACTGGCAGTAGGCGCACGATGACGAACCCCGACATCCTGATCGTCGGCGCGGGCCACAACGGCCTGGTCGCCGCTGCCTACCTCGCCAAGGCTGGCAGGAAAGTCCTCGTGCTCGAGCAACGCGCCACAGCGGGGGGGCAGCTTGCAGGCGCCACGCTCGCGTCGGGCGTCGTCGTGCCGGGCTTGCACCCAGCAGGTCAGTTGCGCCCCGCGATCGTTAAAGAACTCGACCTCGCCCGGCACGGCCTCACTGCGCACACCGCCGAAGCGGCCTATGTCGCGGCGCTGCCGGATGGCGGCTCGCTGCGAGTGGTGTCCAGTGCGTACGATGCGTCGACCATCGACGCCATCCGCCGGCTCTCGCCGCGCGATGCCGAACGCTGGCCTGAGTTCGTCGGGTTCATGGATCGCGCCGCGGCGTTCCTCGACACCGCGTATGCGACGACGATGCCGCGCCTGCCGAAGATCGAACTACGCTCGGACGGCCTGCCGCTGGCCTCGCTCGCGCTGAAGCTGCGGCGCATGGGTGGCAAGGACATGTTCCGAGTGATGCGCAGCCTGTCGATGTCGGCCGCCGAGTTCACTGACGAATGGTTTGAATCCGAGCCGCTCAATGCAGCCATCGCCGGCGTCGCCATTCACGGCGTGACACTGGGCGCGATGTCGGCGGGCACAGGGTTCACCCTGATCCACAACTGGTTGAACCGCGGCGGTCTCGCGCATCGAACGGTCGCCGGCGGACCGCGGGGACTGACGGATGCGCTGGCGCAAGCCGTGCAGGCCAACGGCGGCGAGATCCGCACGGGCGCGGAGGTCGTGCAGATCCTCGTCGAGCATCAGCGTGTCCTCGGCGTGCGGCTCGCGACCGGCGAAGAGATCACGGCAGCTGCGGTCGTGTCGTCGGCTGATCCGCGCCGCACGCTGCTCGGACTGGTGGGCGCGCCTGAACTGCCTCCCGAGTTCGTGTGGCAGACGCAGTCGATCCGCATGCGCGGGTCGGTGGCGAAGCTGTTCGTGCAGACGGACGGCCGCCATGGCCTGCCCGCGGGCACGGTCGCGATAGCGCCGACACTCGAGTACCTCGAGCGTGCTTACGACTCGACCAAGTACGGCGAGGTGTCGCAAGACCCCTACCTCGAAGTGACGACGTCGGGCACCGACGTGGCGATCCATTTCCAGTTCGCAACCTATGTCCTGCGCAACGCCGAC
>Ga0224510_10000567_pt1 | contig 27786 bp, 31 predicted proteins | sample SF_May12_sed_USG_FD_170161 | JGI IMG/M metagenome (GOLD analysis project Ga0224510, IMG submission 170161) | Sediment microbial communities from San Francisco Bay, California, United States - SF_May12_sed_USGS_4_1 | ecosystem: Environmental > Aquatic > Marine > Sediment | place: USA: California... | reverse complement strand
TAGGGAAGCAGCGATGTCCAGATATAATGGTAGGGAAATGCAAACGCAGCCGGCGTATCATGGCCAATCACGTGAGCACGCTCGAGCGCCTTCGCGAACTGTGGCGCGTCCGCCGGCGTCAGCGGACGGAGCCGAGCATCAACTCGCGCAGGAACAAGGCGAGCCGTGAGGTGCGGAAGCGCCTGAAGCACGATCACATCGTCCTGAAAGCGCCCAACCAAGTGTGGATGGGCAGCAATTTTGTCCAGTCCTCCCTCAGTCGTCACCCAACCGAGGACCGACTCCGCATATTCGTGAATCGCACGGGGAACCGCGTCACGCATGAATGGACACTTGGAATCCCACCCAAGCAGGACTTCCTGACCCGACGCATCCCACATCAACGCCAGCGGATACAACTGACAGTCCAATGGGCGAACGTCGTAGATCCCACACCGGCCCGACTGCGAATCAAAGGCAGGACACAGATACCCTTCGTCCATCGGATTCTTGACAAGCTCGACCTGCGAGCCGGACGTATCGGGAAAGAACGAATCAGGCACTCCAAGTGCCACAGCATCGGTGATTTCTTGATGGGTAAAGTATGGGCGAAGAAAACTATCGGCTTCCGGAAAGCGGCAGCACACATCACAACGACCACACGCTGAGTCCGGAACCAGCTGAGGCAGAACCCTCATCGTCTGTTTGGAATCTACTGTCCTGAGATCCATCGAGCCCCAATCATACGATGCATGCCGAACGGTGGCAAGGAAGGTTTGCTTCCGATCATCGTGCACCCTGTCCGCATTACACCAGCCTCTACGCCTCGGAGAGTCTGCTGCCCTCTTGTCGGTCGCTGGTGTGCGTGCTAGCATTGCACTCTTTGCACTATTCTGATGCCGCACGTTCACCCATTGCCCGAACGTGCAAGAAGGGTTTCCCATTGGCACAGATCGACGCCTCCTGTCCGACCCTCTCGCCTGAGGCAGCACGAGAACGCTGCGCGGCCATTCGTGAGCAGTTGTGTCGCGCGAACGTGTTCGGATCTCCAGCCACCTTGCCGCTACAGGGCTCCGCTTCCGACATGCAGGCGGTGACCTCCTGGCGAGTCAGTCCCTGCCCATTATACCTGTCATCTGAGCAACTGCGGTTCTTCACCGACTTAGGGCCACATCTGCTGTCGTTCTATCGAGGATTGAATCGGTTGTACAACGAAAGCGTCAAAGGCATTCAACCGACCTGGATCGCAGGCTACCTCGATCAAGGGAAGCCAGCTGCATTAGTGCAATACAGCCGCATGAAACGGTTTCGCGATGCCCTGCCCGACGTCATCAGACCCGATATTATCCCCACACAGGACGGCATGGTGATCACCGAACTGGATTCGGTTCCAGGGGGAATCGGGCTCACCGCCTGTCTCTCTCGCATCTATCACGATCTCGACGGCGGTCCCGCACAGATCATCGGAGGACAAAACGGCATGCTCCACGGATTTGCTCGCATGCTGCGTTCTCTCCAAGCGCAGCATGTCGGATGCATCGCGATTCTGATCTCCGACGAATCGAAAGACTATCGGCCGGAAATGTCCTGGTTGGCCGCTCAGCTCCGCGAAGAGGGATTGTCCGTCTGGTGTGTCGAACCACGCGAGATTCGGTTTACGGAGGACGGACTTCGCCTCCACGCCCACGGAAGCGAGCAGGCGATCAGCGTCCTCTATCGCTTTTATGAGCTGTTCGACTTGTTGAATATTCCCAAAGCTGAACTGGTCCAATATGCCGCGAAGAAAGGTCGGGTCTCCGTGACCCCTCCCTATAAGCCGGCACTAGAGGAAAAGTCGGCCTTCGCCCTGCTCCACCATCCGATCCTTCGCCCGTTTTGGGAAAAAGAACTCGGTGCAGACTGCCTGCTGCATTTGACCACGATCATGCCGAAAACCTGGCTGCTTGACCCGGCACCGCTTCCTGCGATCGCGACGATTCCGGACCTGCATATAGGGAACCGTCCGGTGGCGAACTGGGCTGAACTTGAGAAAGCGACGCAGAAGGAACGCCAGTTTGTCATCAAGCCTTCTGGATTTTCGGAACTGGCCTGGGGAAGCCGTGGCGTTTCGATCGGGCATGACATGCCTCAGACCGAATGGGTTGAGGCGCTTCGGAAAGCCCTTGCATCCTTTCCGACCACCCCCTATATCCTGCAAGAATTCCATAAGGGTCGGTTGTTTGAGATGGACTTTATGGATGAGCACCAACAGACCATGGCGCACATGTCAGGCCGGGCGCGACTCTCCCCGTATTACTTTGTTTCGGAAGGAAGGGCTGAACTTGCCGGCATCCTGGCTACCATTTGCCCAGCTGACAAAAAGATTCTTCATGGCATGAAAGACGCGATTATAGTCCCTTGCGCCCTACGACCGGACTGATGCGCGTCTCCTTAAAGAAACTATAAAATGATCGTTTCACTTTCTTCCTTTTCCTGGTAGCCTGATAGCACTTTGGCTTTGACTCTTTTCCATGTCGACTGGTGCCCTGACTGTGTGGTGGTCCGCCGAAAACTGGCGGACTTGGGGCTGACCTATGAAGATGTCGTCGTGCCAGACAGCAGACGCATGCGCACGCAAGTTCACGAGGTATCCGGCCAATATTATGTCCCGGTCCTCAAGGACGACGATCTCGTGCTGACGGAAACCGCCGACATCCTGGCCTATCTGGACAAGCGGTCTCTCACCAACCGGGGTGGAGCCGCAACAACCACCGAGCTTCAGTCGCAAGCCCGCACGACACCCGATGTTGCCGGCGAAGACGACGACCACCCTTCTTGCCGGATCAACTGACCACCAAAGGACGACACATGGAAGAATGGCAACAGATCCTCGCCAAAAGTATCGTCAAGCCAAAGGACCTCGCTGAACGGTTTGGCCTCGATGAGAAAGAAATAGAAGCGATCGTCGGCCCTTATCCGATGAGGATTACTCCGACGGTACTTGAGACGATCAAATCGAAGGACGATGCGATTTGGAAGCAGGTCGTCCCCGAAATCGCGGAGTTGGCCGACATCGACGCAGAGGACGATCCACTGGAAGAAGATCTCATGAGCCCGGTGCCCCATCTGGTCCACCGATATCCAGATCGGGTGCTGCTCATGGTCACCAATCAATGTCCGATCTATTGCCGGTTCTGCACCAGAAAGCGACTGGTGGGCAAACCTGGTTTTCTGAAAAAGGGCGAGCTGGACCGCGCCATCCAGTATCTTCGTGAGCATACGGAAGTGCGTGATGTCATCCTCTCAGGAGGCGACCCACTGCTACTCCCCGACTATCTCCTTGAACGCATCTTCAAGGCCCTGCGGACCATTCCTCACCTGGAACTCATCCGCATCGGATCGCGGGTCCCAGGGTCGTTGCCCCAACGAATCACGCCCAAGCTCTGCGAGATGGTGAAAAAGTATCATCCTATTTACATGAACCTGCATTTCAACCACCCGGACGAACTGACGCCTGAAGTTAAGGCTGCCTGCGGCATGCTCGCGGATGCCGGCATCCCGCTGGGCGCCCAGACAGTCCTCCTCAAAGGCGTCAATGATGACCCGGAGATCATGAAACGCCTGGTCCATCAGCTGCTCCTTGCGCGGGTGAAGCCCTATTATCTCTATCAGGCCGACTTGACCAAGGGAACGAATCATTTCCGGACAACTGTCGAAACGGGGCTGAATATCATCAAGGCGCTCCAAGGCCATACGAGTGGAATGGCCGTGCCCCACTTCGTCATCGATGCACCGGGCGGCGGCGGCAAGATTCCGCTGCTGCCGGATGACTATCTGGTCCACATGGACAAGGACGGAGCCCTCCTCCGGAATTATGAGAATAAGACGTTCCACTATCCCCAGCCAAAGTCTGACAACAGGCGGGAGCTTCCAATGGTCGGTGTAGGCTCCTCGCTCGATAATGCAGAAGCAGCCTATGTGACATGTGGTGACAGCTACCCTGATCGCGACGGCTATGCCGCCTGGGGGAACAGCTGCGGCGGAGATGCGGACGACCTGTGACCACTCATTCATCTCGAGCCGGCATCCTTCCCTATCAAGACATCAAACGCTTGATCGCAAGCCGAGCCATTAGCGCCTCCCCGTCTGTCGAGAGCCGGCAGATCCAGCCAGCCAGCCTCGATCTCCGTCTCGGCCGCAAAGCCTATCGGCTGATCAGCAGCTTTTTGCCGGAACTGTCGGCCATCTCCTCACGTCTGAATGTGCTGGATTTTTATCAGTCGGACCTCGTGATGTATGAGATGGACCTCACCGACGGAGCAATTCTGGAAAAGGGCCATGTGTATCTCGTTCCATTGCTGGAACAACTGGCCCTCCCGAAAACGATCCGCGCACGGGCGAATCCAAAGAGCACGACCGGTCGCCTGGATGTCTTTACCCGCGTGGTGACGGATCTCACCTCCGGATTCGATGAAATTCGTGCCGGCTATCGAGGCCAGCTCTTCCTAGAGGTTGTCCCGCGCTCGTTTGCCATCAAAGTTCGTACGGGGCAGTCGTTGAACCAAATCCGGTTTGTGGATGGCAAAGCGACGGTGCCGGACCGAGCGCTTCAGGCGCTTCATCGGAACACACCATTGCTGTACCATAATGTGGCTTCCCCGAAGGCCGTCGGCACCCGAGACTTTCGTGTTGAGCGTGGATTGTTCCTGCGCATTGACCTCGCAGGCACGGATCAGAGAGACTCCCGTATCATCGGGTACCGTGCGAAGAAGAACAGCCACGTCATCGATCTGGAGAAAGTCGGTCATTATGTCGCGGCTGATTTTTGGGAACCGCTCCATCGCCATCGCCACGACAGCTTGTTATTGGAGCCCGAAGAGTTTTATATCCTGGCCTCAAAGGAGCGCATTCGCGTGCCGGCCGGCTACGCCGCCGAGATGGTGGCCTACGAAGCAGCCTGCGGGGAGCTCCGGACTCACTATGCGGGATTTTTCGACCCTGGATTCGGGTATGGATCAAAGGGAGAGATCACCGGCACACAAGTTGTGCTGGAAGTTCGCCCACACGACGTGCCATTCTTGATCCATGACGGACAGACATTTTTCAAGGTCGTGTATGACAGGATGATGGGGATGCCGACACAGCTCTATGGATCGGGGTTGGGATCTTCTTATCAACGACAGACCTTATCGCTCAGTAAGCATTTTAAAGTCTAACCATGGCTCCATCCGATCTACCACCGCCTCACAACGAATCGCTGGCCCCGTCACGTCCGACAGGACCGGAAGAACAAGGGACGGGAAACGAGCATCAGATCCACGTCATCGGCTTGATGGTTGGAACCGCGCTGATGTTTATTGGCTTTCTCAATGTGTTTCTGTCCATCAGCGGGGGCTTTGAAATCAATATTGTGCCCTTCCTCATCTATTTTGGCGGACTGGCGATATGGGCCAATGCCGCCATTGAAACGCCGACCTTTCGGTATGGAGTCATGACTCTTGCCATTACCTTAGCCTTAGGTCTCTTTCAGTATGGGGAAGTTCTGTTTTGGCACAAGCAGGTCCTCTTCTGGGTCACCATCATCATCGTGATGTACTTCATGTTCGTCGAACCTAAAAAACCCACGGCCTGATCTCTGATGGCGATCACTGTCGTCATTCCAACCTTAAACGAAGAAAAGAACCTTCCACGAACTCTTGCGCGCCTATCGGCGGCTGCCCTGAGGGAGATTATCATCGTTGACGGCGGCAGCACCGACAGCACCGTCAGCCTCGCTGAAGAATTTTGCGCCCGTACGTTCAATGCCCGCATCATGACGTCGTCACGAGGGCGCGCGCGCCAAATGAACGAAGGGGCAAAAGCCAGCCAGGGGGAGATCTTACTCTTCCTGCATGCCGATACACAGTTGCCGGCACAAGCCGGACCGATCATAGAATTGGCCTTGAGCAAGCACCCCTCAACTGTGGGTGGGCATTTCAACGTCCGATTCGACAATTCCTCGGTTTGGGGCCGAGTCATCAGTTTCTTTATGAATCGCCGGTCGCGCTTGACGGGCATCGCGACCGGCGACCAAGCTCTCTTTGTCCGCCGCCACGTGTTCGAACTGCTCGGAGGCTTTTCCGAGATTCCGCTGATGGAAGACATCGAATTCAGCAGTCGGATGCAGCAAGCGGGTCGAACGGTGGCGCTCCGGGACGCTGTCGTCACCTCCTTTCGTCGGTGGGATACACAGGGCCCGCTGAGAACCATTCTCTTGATGTGGGCCCTGCGCTTCCTGTACTGGGCAGGAGTCAGCCCTCACCGGCTCAAGAACTTTTACGCCACCATCCGATGAAATCAACAACCCTTCACCCTTCACCGCTCACCCCTCACCAGACCGCCCTGGTGATCTTTGCCAAAGCGCCGATTCCCGGCCAGGTCAAGACACGCCTCTGCCCACCGCTCACTCCCGATGAAGCCGCTACACTCCATGGGAGCTTCGTCCTCGACACTCTGGAGCGAACAAAAACCGCTGTCGCAAAGCTGAAACTGCCGCTCGATCGTTACCTTGCCTGCGCCCCGTCTGCCACACATGTCTTCTTCAAGATTATGGAAGAGCGGCAGAGTGTGAAGTTGATCGATCAAGTCGGCGCCGACCTCGGTGCGCGCATGAATCAGGCATTTCAAAGGCTGTTCGCGCAAGGATATCGACAGGTCGTCCTCATTGGGACGGATGTACCGACGCTTCCGCTCAGCCATTTTAAGCAGGCCCTCCTGGCGCTGGAGAATCATGATCTCGTGCTTGGTCCGGCGTTGGATGGAGGGTACTACCTGATCGGCCTGAAGCGGATGGCACCGGAACTCTTCGTCGACATGTCATGGTCGACCGATCAAGTACTCGGACTCACACAGGAGAAAGCAGCGACGATCGGCCTCAAGGGTTCCTTGATTCAACCGTGGCGCGACGTCGATACCCTGGCCGATCTAGAAGCCCTCATTAAAGATTGCACCGCCGAGGCCAAGAAGCCGATGAATGATCGGGTGTTTTCAAGTCGCACGGCCGGCGTACTTCAGACGCTCGCCAAACGACTTTGTTCGAGAGCATAATGCCGTTCCCAACCGCTCAACCAAGGGGCCACATGAACCAGCACGTCGCACTCATCACCGGAGGGGCGAAAGGCATCGGGCGAGGGATCGCGCTCGATCTCGCTTCCCGGCAGTGGAAGATTGCTGTCTGCTACAGAACCAGCGACACAGAGGCCAAGACAACGGCGCAGGAGATCATGCAGCGAGGGGGGCAAGCGCTGGCCATCCGGTGCGATGTTTCCGACCCAGTGGCAGCCAAGAACATGGTCACACAGGTAGAACAGGAATGGGGGCGAATCGATGTCCTGATCAATGGCGCAGGTCCCTATCATCGCGTCAACCTGTTCGACGAAACCGTCGAGGGCTGGAATGACATGTTCGATGGCAACTTGCATCCTATTTTCTATCTTGCTCAAGCTATCGCACCAGGCATGAAAGCGCGAAAATCAGGTCGCATCATCAGTTTCAGCATGGCCAATGCGGACCAGATGGAAGCACAGCCCGATGTCACCGCCCACTACATTGCCAAGGCCGGCGTGCTGATCCTGACGCGTACTTTGGCGAAGTTGTTGGCCCCCTATGGTATTACCGTCAATGCCATCTCGCCCGGCTTCATCGATTCGGGGAGCGCGCCGCCGCAAGAACTCGCCGCCATGACCAAACGTATTCCCGCCGGGTACATTGGAACGGTCGACGATACCGTTGCAGCTGTTCGTTATTTACTCAGCGAAGAGGCCCGTTATGTCAACGGGGCAAACATTCAGATCAGTGGAGCGTGGGGAATATGAAGAGATGGAACGACATTCAGGTTAATTCCTTGCTCACGCACCCGGAATAATCGTAGTTTCAAATCAAGGATTGTGCTCGCTCAATGTGCGCAGGGGAACTAACCTGGATACCGTTCTTTGAGGAGAAGGGAGTTCAGGAAATGGAGGGGTACAGATGAAATCGGAACGGGAACGCGAAGCTCACAGTCGTTTTGTTCAGGCGCTTCAACACGAACATGTGATCTGCACCAAGGCCGGTTGCGGCGGGCCGATGCAGGTGACGGATCACACCCCGCATAACGGAAAGGTCAAGAAGTACGAAGCCGAATGTGAACAATGCCATGCAGTGGAACAGATCACGGGCAAAGAAGAGCACGCACCTCCCTGGGACATCGCTTCAATCACAATGATGGCTGAGATCCATCTTCTCCACGAACAGCCGACATGCCCGTACGACGACACGCCGATTACCTTCATTTCTTTGCCCAATCCTCGGCGCAAAGCCCGGTATCGCCTCCTGTGCTACTACTGCGGCCGACATACGGAAATGAACTGGCCGCCACCGGAAGCGAAGCGGTAAAGGCCTAGAGAGATCCAAGACGGGGTCTTGCAATAGATACGCACACGCAGCACCAGTATGGACAGGTGAAAGACCATCACTGAACGGTCGACCACACGAGCGTCGCGGAAAACACCACGATCACGACAGCCAGCGCCCGTTGCAACCTGAGTGGATCCATAGTGATCCCGCGACCACTGCCAATCAATGCGCCGAGCATCACCCAGACCATGCCGATCGGTAGGACCACACAAGCAAACAACGCCATCGCAATCGCATACCCCTGCAGATGCTCAAAGGCCTGGGGCGGAAATATTGTAGATGCAAACAATAGCCCTTTTGGATTAAGCACCGTGGTGACGAGGACAGTTCCTGGACCAATCGTCTGTGATCCTGCTATCGGCGGTTTCTCAGTAGGCATCCACATCTTGACGGCAACATAGAGCAGATAGCCACTACAGACGACTCGCACGGCTACACTCACCCACGGATAATATTTCCCGATCGACGCAAGCAAGATTCCCCAGCCTGATATCGCGATCAGATAGCCCGTAAGCTCGAAAAGGATCAATGGGCGCGCGTCCCTCCAACCACGCCCCAAACCAGCGGCTGCAAGCAACGTATTCGTGGGGCCAGGAGTGAGCAGTACGAGGGCGCTGCTGAGCAGGAACACAAGCACATGAAAATCGGAGATCATGCTGAACGCGAGATCATTCCGTAAGATGGGAGGATCATAGGCATTCTTTTGATCCAATGATACTGGTCATCAGATTATCGACACGGCACCTTCAGGATCGGGATTCACAAGAGTTGCGAAGGGCATCTACCATCCTAACCGCATGGCCGATCCACCACAGAATACTCATGCGTTCTAGATAACCATCCGACGAGCTAGACCGCAAGAGCCTTCTTGATGAATTCAGCCAGCCGGCGAAAGTAGGCTCGCCCACCCATCAGATATGTGTCGTTATGTCCGGCACCTTCGACCACATACCAGTCCTTCGGCGATTTGGCCGCATCGAAGACCTGGCGACCAAACTCAATGGGAATAATGTCGTCTCTGTCTCCATGGATGATCAGCTTCGGAAGTGACAGCTGCGGGAGCCTGTCGATTAATCGATGTGCGGCTCCGAGGAGCCAATGCACGGGTAACCCACCATAATAGAATTTCGCCACGGCTTCGATGGAAGGAAATGATGATTCAAGAATGAGAGCTGAGGCGGGTCGTTGTACCGCAAGTTCACCTGCCACGGATGCTCCCAGCGATCGGCCGAACAGGACGATTCGTTCAGGGCGAATCTTTCTGCTTTGGGTGAGGTAATCATATGCGCCATATGCATCCTGATAGAGGCCCCGCTCCGTGGGGGAAATACGCTGACTCTTTCCATAGCCTCGATAGTCAAACAAGAAGACGGACAGCCCCAGTTGGTACAGCAGCTTCAGATTTTCAAGGCGATCGATGATATTGCCGGCATTGCCATGGCACCAGAGTATGACCGGACGATCGGCAGCCGCCTCAACGTACCAACCGAATAGTCTCACACCATCGGTGGCTTGAAACCACACATCTTCAAGCGGCAATCCACTCAGCCTTGCCCAATCTCGGTCTTGCCAAGGTTCAGGATGATAGACGAAGAATTGGTCAAGCACGCCCATGATACGTTTTTCGAACACATCGCATGTTCAATGAAGCTTCTGCTGAGTATGACAAGAGCGGTAGGCTGAGGCGAGGCCTGTTAACGAAGTTTTTGATCGATCTTGTTCCCGGCTTTTTTAAAACCTTCTGCGGTCTTGTCGGCAGCCTTTTTCAACTTTTGCTCAACCTTCTCTCCGATGTGTTTCTCCTCGACCTTCTTGACCACCTTTCCAACCCCCTGCTCGATCTTCTTGCCGACCTTTTTGGCGGTGTTCCCGATTCGTTCGAACACGCCGGGATTGTTCGCCGATTCTCCCTCGGCAAACACGAGCGCTCCTGAACCCGCCCACAAGGACAGAAGCAGTCCCGCTACCAATCCTATGCGCCGTGCCAATTGCATCATCGACTCTTCAACTTCAGAAAAAGTATAGCATGTTGAAACTCACCAGCCCAAAGCCACTATACTAGCCGACATGCTGTCGCACCTCAAAACCGTCTTCGCCGTTCGCATTCACATAAGTTCCTGACATTTTCTTTGCATGAATGACATACCGTGCTACGGTGCCCAATCGGCATCTGAGGCTCGTTATTTATGTTCATTTCCAAAGAGAGGATGGATGAATTATGAACAACGGCGGAAGGCTGAAGAGTGTGCTGCTATTTCTTATTGCCTGTAGCATCACATTTTCCATGGGCTGTTCGACATCCGGCCAATTTTTCACTCCAGAAAAGAGCGCACTCTATATCAATGACCGACCATTTATTGTTGGCCCTACCGGCAAAATCAAGACTCGCCCGTTTTTCTGGTCAGCAGCCGGCGGGATACCCTATCGCATTGAGAAGGATGGGGCGGTGATTCAGACGGGTAAGCTTCCTTCCAGGTTTCGGGTTGCATCCATATTTTGGCCGCCATTCGCAATCATTTATTGGCCGATTGGATTACGGACGGACATGATCTACGATTTAAATAATGACCCAACTGCGCAAAAGTATGCTCCAGCTCAGAACACTGTACTGACTCCGCAAACTGCTCCAGTTCCGCCAACACAGTAGCGTGTCACGAGCCTCAATCTGAAACCACCGAGCCCTGGCATGTTGCCATAACTCGCATGCCAAGGCCCGGTTGCTTAGTGGCTGCCTGATGGCCCTTACTCCTACCTGGCCGCCATGCTCTTAACCTTGAAGATAAAATCCTTCAGCACGTAAACCCCAAACCACTGATCTGAAATCGTCACGTCGGTGAGGCGTGCGAATCGAAGGGAACCAGCCGAGGCACAGAGTCACGAGCTGACAACCGGCCAGAGAAGAGCGCTTTTCAGCCACAGTTCATTGATGAGCCGCGGTGACCGTCTGTTTAGTAGGGCGACTCATGGGAATATGGTCACGATAGACTTGCAGCAAAGTGAGATCCTCGTCATTTTGCTCCTCCACCGGAACCATGGCCAGATCCACCTCGCCCGGCCACTGCGGATGCGCTTGCACACGCCGAAGGATCTTGAAGAATCTCCGTACCAGATTCAGCCACCGGACGCTGAGTGACGCAATTTCCCATGCTCGGCGCGGGTAAAAGATCAGCGGGTTTTCAAGCGGCATGCTGGCCCTACGCATCGTCCGCACTTTGAGCCGGAACATGCCGGCCTCCAACGGGTGAATCCCTTCCAGGGCGATGCTGCCCCCCAAGCACAACAACAGGAACATCACCTTGTAAATGTCCTGGTCTTTCGCCGCGGCCCGATACAGCACGCGTTCGATATGCTCCTCCGTATAGTATTGCTTCCAGGCATTACGGTAGGTCCGTTGCCATTCTTCTTTGGACATGAGGGGATGGCCCATCGTGACATGCTCTAAATCGTATTTATTCATGTCCGGCTCGATCCACGCGCCGCGTTCACAATGTTTCCGATGGTCTTCTGAGCCAGGCAACGGCGTGAGGCAGAAGAATTCGAGGCCGTCCAGAGGAAGCTCGTGCTTGATGATCTCGATATCGCGCGCGATGGATTCCGGCGTGTCGGTGGGAAAGCCCAAAATATACCCGGCCACCGTCGTGCAGCCGTGGTCTTTCCACGCTTGCAGCATTTTCCGGTATTGCCAGATCTTGTTTTGCAGCTTCTTCGCCCCGGCGAGCGAATCGGGGTTGAGGTTTTCAAGCCCAATAAAAATGTTATTGCAGCCGGCTCTGGCGCACTTTTCAATGAACCGTGGAATCTTATAGGCGCCGACGTCGACCTGGGCGGTAAATGAGATCGCCAGACCTTCCCCCTCCCGCATCTGAATGCATCGGTCGAGGATCACCTCCCAGTTGCTGTTCCTGGCAAAATCGTCGTCCGTGATAAAGAATCGCCCGACTCCCTGTTGTAGATTGGCCCGGATGATCTGCTCGATATCATCCGCTGAGCGGTAGCGAGACTTGCGTCCCTGCACATTGATGATCGTGCAGAAACTGCATTGAAACGGACATCCTCGCCCCGCGTCGAAACTGGAGAGACGGCGAAATGTATTTTTCACGATCTGAACGGGTAAAAAAGGCGACGGTGAGGACTCGAGACTCCGGCCCTCGTTCAAGAAATTGTACAAAGGCTTGAGCTTCCCCGCGTAGGCATCGCGCAAGACCTCATCCAGATGGCCTTCCGCCTCTCCGGCAAACAGGCTGATGCCCTTCTCTTCGGCGGCTTGAAGATCGCGTGGCAACGTAGGGAGCATGGCGACACAGCCGCTCACATGGAACCCGCCGATGGCGACCGGAATATTCGCCTTGAGAAAGCAATCAGCCAGATCAACCGCGCGCGGGAACTGATTGGTTTGCACGCCGACGAAGCCCACCATGCCGGACGTATAGCCCTTGATCTTTCGAATGATGGAACGGATGGGGATGACTGTGTTCGTTTCGTCGTAGAGGTCAATATCAATGGCGACGTCCTCGCCCAACACCTTGCGCGCCTCACAATCGAGCGCGAGGCCGTTCAAGACGGCGAGTGTGTTCGAGGGAATGGCCGAACGGATCCACTGAATTACGTAGCCATCGTCGTCGTAATGGGACGGCTTGATGAGAACGAGGAGAAAGTCTTTGGCTGCGCCCATAGCGTGCCGCTTATATCCGGTTTTTGCGCCCTCCACGAACAAGATGAAAGCTAGGACGATTGCATAGGGATGTCAAGAGAATCAGGTTGCACCGGACACATGGAAACCGCAGCCCACGCGCTGGCCATCATGTCATCTCTGAGGTATACTCCGTCGCTGCACTACCGCTGTTCAAACACACTTATTGTCATGCAGACTTCAGCCCCCGGCATAACGAGCCCACTCACAACATGCGACGTCCTCGTGGTCGGAGGCGGCCCGGCCGGCTCGGCAATTTCTGCGCTGCTGGCAGAAAAGGGATGGGACGTGCATGTGCTGGAGAAAGACCACCACCCGCGCTTCCACATCGGCGAATCGCTGCTCCCTCATTCACTCCCGATATTGCAACGATTGGGTGTGCTCCCGGAAGTCGAAAAGATCGGCATCACCAAATACGGCGCGGAAATTGTCTCGCCGTATCACGGGCGATCCCGCACCCTGTACTTTTCGAAGGCGCTGGACGGCTCACAACCGTATTCCTATGAAGTCAAACGGGCCGAATTCGATAAGATCCTGATCGACAACGCCGTCAGCAAAGGAGTCCGCGTACATGAGGGCATCCGAGCAAAACGCGTTGAGTTCCGGCACGACTCTACTCATCTGGTTCAGGCTGAAGACAGGGCGGGAACCACAATCACCTACGAAGCCAAGTTCGTAGTCGATGCCAGCGGGCGCGACACCTTTCTTTCCGGACAATTCGGCGGCAAGTATCGCAATCCCAGCCACAATAGCGCGGCTGTGTTTGGACATTTCGAAGGCGTGAGACGACTGCCTGGAAAGGATGAGGGCAATATCAGCATCGTCTGGTTCGATCACGGCTGGTGGTGGATCATTCCGTTCAAGGACGGCACGACCAGTGTGGGAGCGGTCTGCTGGCCCTCGTATATCAGCACCCGAAAGGTGCCGCTGGAGCAGTTTCTGTGGGATACGATCGCACTCTGCGCTCCCGTGGCGGAACGTATGGCCAAGGCCACACTTGTCGGTCAAGCCTATGCCGCCGCCAACTACTCCTATCGCCGATCGACCATGCGTGGCGACGGATACTTGATGGTGGGCGACGCCTTCGCTTTCATCGACCCGGTGTTCTCCAGCGGCGTGCATCTGGCGCTCAATAGCGCCACACTGGGCGCCGACGTAGTCGATGCCTATTTGCGGAAGTCACCGGAATACCAACGACACCTCCAGGAGTTTGAACGGAGCGTCCGCTTGGGCGTAAAAACCTATTCCTGGTTTATCTATCACTTCACCCAGCCGGCCTTCCGCAATCTGTTCATGTCCGAAGGATCCAAATTCAAAATGGAGGAGGCTATTCTCTCCATTTTGGCCGGCGACGCCTTCGGCAAATCTCCGACGAGGCTTCCGATTTTCCTGTTCAAAATCGCCTATTATCTCGTCTATCTCTTCAACTTCAGGGAGAATTGGACGGCATTCCAGCGCCGCATCCGCGGCGTGCCAGAAACCGTGACGACGCTCAAAGATTATGCCCTTCACGATCGCCGATAAAGACACTGGGGCCATGCGACTGTGAAATCGACGACCATTCCACCATCCACCATGGCAGCCCGGCGAGTTTCAGAAACAACCGCCCGACCGGACGTGTCATATGTCGAGTGCGCACAGCTGCCGCTCACGCTAGCCGAATCCACCGCGCACCCCATGGCCGTCGTCACATTCGGGCAAACGCTGTCCAGCACATTTCCTTGCCCGGTCATCGCCCTCGATCTCCCTCAGATCGAGGGACCGCCGATGGCCGAGGTCTGGACATCCGACAGGCCCATACAGCTCCACACAGACTCTGGCTGTTCAATCGCTATGAACGGCACCTTTCTTATCGGTTCAATGAGTCTTGATGAGAACGCGGACCGGTCCATGGACGCCGCAGCCTACAAGGCCTACAAAACCATGCTCCATCGGCTCCATAGTCTGGGATACCACTATTTGTGGAGAATCTGGAATTACTTCTCCCGCATCAACGACGATCAGGATGGGCTCGAACGGTATCAACGGTTCTGCCTGGGGCGCCATCACGCGTTGACCGAGGTGCTGGATGATTTTCCCTCTTCCCTGCCGGCGGCGACAGCCGTCGGAACGAAATCCGGCCCGCTGCAAATCATGTTTCTCGCCGGGACGCAGCCTGCGACACATCTCAGCAATCCGCGCCAACTGAACGCCTACGACTACCCTCAGGACTATGGGCCTCGCAGCCCATCATTCGCCCGGGCCACGCTCACTCGGTTGGAGGAGGAATGCCGGCTCTATCTCTCCGGCACTGCGAGCGTCGTCGGACACGCAAGCCGCCATGCCGGGCTGCCGCGCGCGCAAACGGAAGAAACGATTCGGAACATCCAGGCCGTCTTCGAGCAGGCACAGCATGCCGCAGGCTTCAACCTCATCGGCACACAACGCCAGGCGCTCTACAAAGTCTATGTGCGCGACTCCGCCTCGCATGCTGAAATTCAGAACACCATCATGCATTCGCCCCTCTCGCGCGAACATGTCCTGTTCCTCCAGAGCGATCTCTGCCGAAAAGAATTATTGGTTGAAATCGAGGGACTGATCATCTCTGGTTGATCATGCTCACACAATCCCTCTGTGTTTAGACACAACATGAAGGAGCCGCCGGTAATGCTCCCTGCTAGAGTACAGGGCTCGAAACCACGCCTGCTCAACGGAACGGGACAGAACCAAGCATCTACGGCACGGTTTTATTTAACGGTCGACTGCGACTGGGTTCCCGGCTCGCAGGCAGGACTCGAGCGCCTGCTGCACCTGTGCGACCAATACCAGATCAAGGGAACGATCTTCTTCGCTGGACGATTCGCAGAAAGCTATCCTGATTTGGTCCGTGAATGCCACCGCCGTGGACACCAGTTAGGGACTCACGGGTGGGCCCATGGAGGACTTGAGCACGACGAAGACTTTCGCGTGGCCAGCTACGAGCAACAACGGGAATGGATCAGCAGGGCGACCGATGCCGTCGAACAGGCCTCAGGGATACGACCCGTTATTTTCAGAGCCCCGAATCTCCGTATCGGAGAAGCGACCTTGCGGGCCCTCGAGGATGAAGGCTATCGCTACGACTCATCGGTTCCAGCCAGACGCTTCGACATGGGATTCGGGCGCGTGCACTATACGGAATATTTCTGGGCTCCACTGGAACCCTACAACCCCTCCTGGCAAGGGCTGCATCAGCCTGGCAAGAGCAGCATTCTTGAGATCCCCCCCTCGGCCTGCCTCTTTCCCATCAACCTCGCCACGCTGCGGGTACTGGGTTTACCGGCCTTACAGCGCATGATCGACTGGATCGGTCGTCGCTCGCGACATCTCGTGTTCTACTGCCACCCGTCCGAATTCATTCATGCCAAAGATCAGATTTTCCCTCGGACGATGTCCAGGTGGAATCGATGGGGCATGCGACCGGCGAACCTCGCTCTGGTGGAATCCCTAATCGACTCAGTTTTTGATTTGGGGTATGCTCCGGTTCCGATGTGGGAGAGTTCACCCCGATACATTCCTATACGACAACCGGTCATACCGGAGATAGCCGACTATCATTCCGATCAGGCTTAAGACAAGGAGGTGTGTTGATGAATAGCTTACGCCCAGTTGCATTGGTCCTCTGCGTTCTCTTCGTCGCCGTGATGGGCTGCCGAGGCGGCGCACAGATCTTTCAGGTCAAGGACGCGCCTGTTCAAACTGCGACAGGCAAACAGCCAAGTTTAGAAGATGTCCAGAAAGCCATCATCACCGCAGGCGTAGGGCTAAACTGGCAAATGGCAGTGGCCAAACCCGGTGAAATCATCGGGACCTTGAACGTCCGGAGCCACCAGGCTGTCGTCTTGATTCCATACACAACAACGAACTACAGCATCATTTACAAAAATAGCACCAATCTGAAATACAATGCCGAGAAACAGACCATTCATGAAAACTACTCAGGCTGGATCCAACGGTTGGACGGGGCCATTCGCGCACGGTTAACCGCAGCAGGGATGTAGCTTTAGCGCTCTTCCCTGCCGCGCGATTCGGCAGGGAAGAGAGTGCGGGCCGATCCCCTGCTCATTCAGACATCCATCGATTATTTGTGTATGTGCCCCGGCACTTCTTGGCGGTGATAGTGGTGGGCTGGGCTCGCAGATTCCGTCCGCTTGAAACAGATCCGATATAACCCTCTGAGATAGAGTCCTCGACTCATAAGCTTCCACGCCACCATCCTTACGATCCCGGCGATATCCGCCAACGGACGGAAATGACTCGGAGTCGGCCCTGATCGCGATGTGACACTGACAATGACGTGTTTGAGTTCAAACCCTTGCCTGGCTGCTTCGATCAGAATCTCGCTCTCATAGACGAAACTCGCACGTAGGCCATGGGGAATCGTCACTGTTCGTAAGAGCTGAGCAGGATACAGCCTGAATCCGGATTGGCTATCCTCGATCGGCATTCCGGCCGCCCATCCGATCCAGAAGTCGGCGATCCGGTTAGCGGCGTAGCGCCAGAACGACGTCTGTCGTTGGTCTCGGCGTCGGACGCCGATGATGAATGCAGCGGCATATTGGGTTGTTTGCTCCAGAAATGAAGGGATCTCTTCCGGCGCATGCTGACCATCCGCATCCAGTGTCATAACGCCGACTGCACCATGAGCCAAGGCATGATCGAATCCGCGCATGAGGCTGCCGGCCTTGCCACGGTTCTCATCGTTGCGTAAGACCGTCACATCCAGGCCTGCCAATGTCTGTACCGTCCCATCGATGGACCCATCGTCCACGACGATCACGTTTGAACAGTGTCGGCGCGCGCGCGTAGCCACCTCACGGACAGTCGTAGCCTCGTTATAGGACGGGATGACGACCCAATACGATCCCGTCGCTCGTTCCTCGTGAAGCATATCTCGCAACATGCTGCTCATCATCAGGCACTCTTGAGGCACATCTCTGGATAACGATGCAGGGTGGTCAAAAAGGTCGCTGTTCTCACCCACCCAACCCCGGTGCGCCAAGACGCGCCCTTCCACAGGCGCAGCCGCAGCGAGCGAAGGGCCGAGGCGTAGCCTCTGAGGTACGTTGAGGGTCTGAGCGATGCGAGAACGCAGCTGACGGCCTTTTTCACCATCCTGCTACGCCATGCCTCCATTCACCCCGATGACCTGTCCCGTAATATATCCGGCCTGCTCTGACAGCAAAAACGAGACCAGCGCCGCCACTTCTTCCGGAGTGCCGGCACGTTTCATCGGCACCATCGCTTCAACCTGCTCCGGCTTGAACGCGTTCCTGGTGGAGGGTGATTCGATCAAGCCGGGTGCCACCACATTGACCGTGATGCCCCGTGACGCCAATTCGATCGCCAGCGACTTGCTCGCCCCATGCAGGCCGGCCTTGGCCGCGGCATAGTTCGTCTGGCCACGGTTGCCGATCACGCCGGCTAACGATGAGAGTGAAACGATCCGCCCCCAGCGTGTACTGATCATCGGCAGCAACAGCGGTTGCGTGACGTTGAAAAACCCGTTGAGCGAAAGATCAATGACCCTGCCCCACTGCTCGCCGGTCATTCCGGCCATCGGCGCATCCTCATGCAAACCGGCGTTGTTGACCACGATTTGAATCGGCCCATCCTTTAACAGTATGTCGAGCGTCCGGCGTGTCGCACCCGCATCCGTGATGTCGAAGGACACGCTCGCCGCAGTCCCGCCATGAGCCTTGATCTTCTCGGCCATCCGTTGAGCCGACTCGACATGCCGGTACGCATGCAGGATCACGGCATGTCCGTCGGCAGCCAGCCGTTCGGCAATCGCGGAGCCGATGACACCGCTCCCACCCGTAACCAGCGCGCGTCTCTGCGTCATACCGGCGCCCGTTTCAAAAAAATCGAGGCCCGCCCGCTTATCACTTCACGGCCTCCGGATGAAATAGCAAATCGATACAGAAAACTGTCGTCTCCCATGAACAGGCGCGTCGCCTCGATCGTCAGTTCATCTGGACAGTCATCGAGCCGGTCGATTCCGAACACCACATCACGTACACCTCCGACATAGCCGATCGACCCGTCCGACGACATCCCTCCATTGAGCAACCCCACATGGACTCCCATCGCTTGAGCGGCATATTCGATCCCCGCGACAGCATCCAGGCATGCGCCTCGGCGAAGCGGATTTCCCGGATCGTGATGGGTCTTTGTATGGCAGCGAATCGACGACTCGTCCCACGATGCCGCCCGGTCGAGCAGCCGCATGGACCCCGCATGGGGAAGAAAGGCGGCCAGGTCGTCTTTGGTCAAATGCGGCATGGCTCAAGATCCACAATTAGCTGCTGGCTGTCCGACAAGCTGAACCCGACGGTTCGCCCGCCGCCGGCAGCGGCAGCGCTCAGTAGAAGCAGCGAGCGGGCAGCGGGATTGTCTTGCCGAACCCGTTCTAATTCGGGATCTTCGAGACCGGCTGTTTCGCCTGTATGCGCTGTTTCGAGATGCACCCGCATGACGGGAGAGGAGCCGTCCGAGGGAGGTGTCAGCACGAGCGCCACGGCAAATCCCTCTGTAATGGAACGAGCCTGGCTGAGCGGCTCCGGCACGACCAGATCGTAGGCCACCAGCAACACCGGCCGTTGCTCCACACACACCACTGTCGCCGCTTCCAGCAAACCGGCTGCAAACGAATCGTCGTAGCAGGACAGCGCCGTCGAGGACTGTTGCCCGGCCGTCGCAATGCCCCAATAGCCAGCGGCTGTGTTATGTACCGATTGATGAAACAGCGTCGGGGAAATCATCCGATCCGGCAAACAGAGGGCGCGACAGAGTTTGTCGAACACGCCCATTTCACCACCCGAGGAGGCAAACACGGTCGGCACCTCGCGAGGGTCCAAGCCCGATCGGTCGATAGCTTCATGCGCAACCTGCATGGCCCACCGGACACAGTCGCTACTCCGCCGCCGTTCATTCGGAGGCAGCAGTTCTGCTTCCGGATCGGGCACGGCTCCCGGTCGATAGGGGCGAATCCCGGCGAGCACTTCTCGACCGACATCCCAACCGACAAGGCCTGAAGCCAAGAGACCGATGCCGCCGATCGAGACCTTCATGGCAATTTCCCTAAGACCAAGCTGCAGTTATTTCCGCCGAACCCGAAGATGTTACTCACCGCGAAAGAAATCGAGCCGATCTGGTTCTCGCGAAGAATCCTGCTTTTCAAGGAGGGGTCTATACGCCGGCAATTGAGCGTCCCGGGCATCAGCCCCTGGGCAAGACAGAGGGCGGAAATGACCGCTTCCGTGATACCGGCAGCGCCCAACGTATGCCCGGTCCAGCCTTTGGTTGAGCTGCATGCAGGCCGAGCCCCGAAAATACTATAGACAGCCTTGTCCTCGACTGAGTCATTCGCCCTCGTCGCTGTCCCGTGCAGATTGATATATTCAATGTCCTCAGCACGAAGCGAGGCCCGAGCCAAGGAGTCTCGAATTGCGCGGACCGCCCCCACCCCTTCGGGGTGCGGATGCGACATATGATAGCCGTCCGTGCTCTCACCATAGCCGAGAAGGGCGACGGTTCCTCGTCCGCCCACCCGTTCGCCGAACTCCAGTAATGCATAGCCGGCCGCCTCACCCAGCGACAATCCATCCCGATCTTCGTCGCAGGGCCTACACGGATCCGCCGACAACAGTTGCAGCGCAGAAAATCCATACAACGTCGTAAGACAGAGGCTATCCACTCCACCAACCACGGCGGCATCGCACAGGCCGGCTTGCATCAACCGGGCGGCGGTCGCAAAGACTTTCGCGCTCGAAGAACAGGCGGTCGAAATCACCATGGCCGGCCCCTGCAATCCGAGACAGGTCCTCACGAAATGCCCCAGAGAAAACATGTTATGCGTATATCGATACCGCGGCGTGTACCAGTCCGGAAGCCGATCGGTGGAAGGATCGCGCTCGCGGTAGGCATGTTCGGTCTCCAGAATCCCGGACGTGCTCGTGCCCATCACGACCGCGATCCGATGGGCGCCGTAGCGCTGTTTCGCCTCCGCCGCCGCCACCATGAAACCGTTCTGCTGAAGACCGAGCCAGGCCAGCCGGTTGTTGCGGCAGTCGAAGGGCCGTAGTTCGTCACCGAGTGAAAAATCCTCAAGACCGGCCACGCGCCCGATGGACGTTTTCAACGTCACATCTTCGAAATCGCACGGCTTCAAGCCTGACCGGCGTTCACGGAGCGCCTCCAGAACAGGCCCGACTCCTCGGCCGTTCGCCGTCACGAGGGTATAGGCGGACAACGTCAGGGGAGTCATTGGTTTTGGATCAGGCATCAGTCGCCTCCCGCTGCGCCATCAACCCTGAAAAGAGCAGACAACACAACGATCCGCAGGCTGCGGTCAATCCAATTGCATGGAGCACGGGGATCTTCGAGAAGGCCAACAGACCGAACACGAGAATCGTTGTCGTGCTACAGACCAGTAGACCAAAAACGGTCTTAGCTCGCTCGCTTTCAGTCCCCTCCCGTCGATTGAAGAAAAGAGAATAATCGAGCCCCAACCCGATCACAAGCAGAAAGGTTGCCACATGAAACAGCGAGATCGACTCGCCCGATCCTTTTAAAACAGCAACCACAACGATCAATGCGCAGCCGATCGGAGCAAGTACCGGTCCGAGCCGAGTGATCGATCCCAATCCGACTGCTAGCGAAACCGTAATGGCAATTGTCCCCCACCCCACTAATTGCATCATCCGATTGCGATAGGCCCGCATCAGCCGGTTCGACTCTTCCTTCAGGTCAACATAACTCACCGAGGTGTCTCCCCAGCTTGCCGCTGCCGTCGCAAGCTGGGTCCGATCAAGAACTCCACGGAGCGGAACAATCGCCAGCCATTCATCCTGATGGGAGAACAGCAACGACTCCAATTTCATTCCCAGCGTCGTCCCCCTGAATGTATCCCGATCGATAAACGGCAGACTCCGTGCCTCAGCAACCGCCGTCACGAATGGAGCGAACAACCCGGGCATAAACGGCAGCCCCTTCTGCGCGACAGCGAGATTTCTTTCAAGAACCTCCCGCTCAGGCAAAACCTTCAGCCGATCCTGCTGCATATGATGGCTCGGCAGATAGCGCGAGACAATGTCGTAGCCGGACAACACACGACCTTCTCGCAGCTGCTCCAGCCTCGGCATCATGGCTTCAGCCTTCATCAAGAGAGCCTCGACGCTCGTCCCCTCGACGACCAATAGATCCCGCACATCCGGCGCACCCAGTTCCTGTCGCAGATGCTGATCCAGCTCTTTCTTGTCCGCCGACAGGGGACTCAGGCTTTCCAGATCTTCCTGCCAGAGCGGTGTATCAGACCATATCAACACGATTGTCGCAAGAATGACCGCCACCGGCACCACAATCTTCGCTTTCGGCAGGCCACCCACCAAGCGCCCCAGATCCGGGCTGATGTCACGAGGGACGAACCCGGCAGGGATACAGACAGGGAGCACCCAACGAGTCACCACCGCCGCCGTTCCCAGCCCGGCCACCGCAAAGAGCCCCAGTTGCGCCAAGGCAGGAAATCCGGCAAGCAGCAACGATGAAAATCCGATGGCCGTCGTCACAATCCCCAGCCGCATCGTCGGCCAGATCGCACGCATCGTCGTCTGGGCAGACTCCTTCCTGGTCAGATGGCTGAACAAATGGATAGGGTAATCGTCCACGACGCCCAACAACGTGATGCCGAACCCCAACGTGATGCCATGAACGAATCCGAACCAACTATTCACTGCAACCAGGCCGGCCAGGATTCCGCTGGTCAGCGGAATCAGACTCAAGACCATCAGGGTCACCGATCGATAGGTGACGCAGAGAAAGACAACGACCAGCAGGGATGCCGTGACCGAAAGCCACCAAATCTCCTGTTCGATCGTTTGCTGGATTTCCACCGCAAATACCCCGGGCCCGCTCAGAAGCAATCGCGCCGACGACGAGTCCTCGCGTAACCGTTGAAAGACCGCCTGAATATGCTGCTGAATTGCTGCCTGCGGCTCGGCATCGAACCCGGCGGCCTTGGTTTGCACCACGAGCAGGGCCCGCTGGAGATCCGCCGACATCCAAACCTCTCGATGCTTCGTGGGCGCCTCCCACTCGGACCAGGACTGGAGAATCCCCAGGAACTCTCCGGTGGGATCGGATGGAATATATTCTTTGATGAGGAGACCGAATGGAGACCGTAGATCGTCCAGCCGTTTTTCAAGGGCCCCGCGCAGGGAGTCCACCGAAAATGTATCCACCTGTAGCGTGGAACTCAGAAAATATCGCAAGCGAAACAAGAGTTCCTGCTCATCGGAAGGGAGCCCCTGCGCCCCATTCCCCACAAAATCAATCTGCGCATCTCCTTGCAGCCTCTTGCTCAGGTCCCGGCTGAGCCTGGCTAATTCATCCGGTTCTGCACCCTCAATCGCCACAAGAATCAACCGGCCGGCCAGGCCAGACCGCACTTGAGTGAGCAACAACCGTTGGGTATTGGTAGTCCCTTCCGGAAGGAGATCGCTTAGATCGCTATGGATCGATAATTCCGTTGCCGCGAGCCACAGCGCGCCGACGAAGCAGATGCTCCAGATAAAAACCGGCCACCGAGAGGCTCTCACTTGGCCGCCCCTCGGCGAAGCGTCATCACCGACCGGTCACCGTCCGCTGCATGGATGACGATGGAGCTGATCCTCCCCTCGGAGCCTGCAAATACGAGGTCTTCAACCATCGCTCGCCCTGCCGGATCACGAGGGCGCAACACCAACGTCCACTTGAGCCTGGTTCCCTCTATGACCGTGTCATATGACTGCATGAGCCGGCCTGCGTCTCCGGTAAAACCTGCCCGAAACGCCTCAACGAACCCGCGCAAGCCCGGATAGTCTCCCAGAGAAATACTTTTTTTCAGACGCTTTCGTTCGCTCTCGAAAGTCACGAGGTCTCCCTCGACGACATAGCGTTCGTGGTAGGGTTCCAGCACTTCTTTTTCCAGTCGAGACGGAGGCGTGAAGCGCAATATGCCGCGCACAATGAGCGGCGCACTCAGCAACGACGAATGCGTCGCCTCTTCGAAGGGCACCTCAGGTTCCCGCTCTTCCTTCAGCGACGCCACAACCTGCTCGACCGTCCAGGCGCCGGTCACGTCATCGCCGCGAGAGGAGGCGTTCTCTGGAGCGGCTACAGTTCCCACCAGCAGCAGACCGCCAAACAAAAGGAACGGGCTAATTTGAGCGATCCCACACATCATAGAAGTTGAACCAATTGTCCGGCGCAAGGCGGCACACTTCCTCGAGACGGCCGGCATACCGTTGCACATCGCGAGTCAGATCTGCACCCTGCCGATCATGAGACAGGAGCGCTTCATCATCGAAAGATTCGAGACGCACTTCATAGCAGTTTCCTCCCCGGTAGAGCCCAAAAAACAGCACCACCGGCGCCTGAACCACATGAGCCATGCGGATCGGCCCGGTCGGGAATCTGGCCTCACTACCGAAAAATGAACATGCGACAGTCTGATCCTGCGGCGTCACACGATCACCCATCGCACCGACGATCCCGCCACGTTCGAGACATTCCTTCACTTGTAGTAACGCGTGAATCCCACCCGTCTGAATCACCGTGTCGGCCATCATGGGATTCAATGTCTGGGTCAGCCCGCGAATCAACGGAGCATTCTGCTCATCCATGAGGATTCGGATATCGAGCTGTCGCCCGAGGAGACCCATCGCCCGGACCGCCTCGAAACTTCCGAGATGCGCGCCTAATAGCACACAGCCCCGTCCCTTAGCCAGCTCCCGATCCAGCACATCCAGGCCATGGAACCGGATGTCGAAAAGGTCGAACTGTCCGCGGAGAAAATAGACTCGGTCGAGAATCGTGGAGGCGAATGCGTGATAATGGTGGAACAGTTCGCCCCATCCGGCAGGCCGGCCAAGTACCCGCTCACGGAATCGCGCAATGGCCCGGCGGGCAGACCCCGATCCCAGCAAGTAATACACACAAATCGGATAGAGCAGCGCGCGTGCGGCCGGACGGCCGAGGAATTGCGCTACCCAGGCCATGATCCGAATACCGGCGCGGCTGCCGCGCTCCGATTGTCGCCGCCATGCGAGACTCACGCCCCTTCCATCTTCGCCGCCGCCCCGGATGCCAGCTCAATCACGCCGGACGCAATGAGCCTGGTCCCGACCCGGCAAGAAAACGAGGCCAGCGCAACCTCATCCTGATCCACACAAATGGTGACGGCCTCACCGGGCTTCAACGGAGAAGAGAATTTCACCATGGGCAAGCCTACGACCGACAACGCCGCCAACCTTCGACGCAGCGTCTCGATCACTTCGCCGAGCAACACCACGCCCGGCACGATCGGGTGTCCAGGGAAATGTCCCGCAAGCGACGGATGGTCGTGGCCGATCGACACCGTTCGTTCATGCGCCATCGCCTTCCCTCTCCAACCATTGCCGGGCCAACTCGCTCACGGATTCTCGTGGAAGCTTGCCGGTTGCATTCCGTGGCAGACTCGGCACGCACACCAACGGACGGGGCATGAATACCGGGTCGACATACGCGCGCAGCGTGCGCTGAATCTCTTCGCTGGTTTTGCCGGGAGCCACGACAAATGCCATGAGCCTCGTGACGAGGCTGGCCCCCTCCTCCGGCAAGAAAAAGACTCCATCTTGCACGCCATCGATTTTCAGCAAGAGCTGGTTCAAGTCGCCGAGGGATATCCGATGGCCGGCGACATTCACCTGATCCGCTTCGCGGCCATGCACAACGAATGTTCCATCCGTATCGACTGTGATACGATCCGGTACAGGCACGGGCGTCGGAAGATACCATGCCTGCACCAGACATGAGGATGCGTCCTGCGCCACATGCACCCCTTCCAACGGCTGCCACCGGTCGCCGTCGATTGTGCGCCGTTCGGCGATGCTACCGGCTTCGGCAAACCCGAAAATTTCATGGACTTCGGCTTGAAAATGCTCCTCAGCCTGCTGTGCCAAATTGCGGGGCAACGGGGCTGTCGCAGAAAGGATGAGTCCGCCCGGCGGTATGCTTATACTTTCTGACACGCAGGCGCGAAGATGCAGAGGCGTCGTCACGAGCATCCATCGGCTGGCCGCATCGGCCAGCATACTCCTGATATCGGCAGGAAACAGCGGCCGCCCGGCATGCATCGCCAAACCATGCATGATCGGCAGCATCACAGACGCTTCCAGCCCGAACATATGCTGATGCGGAACGGTCGCCACCACCGAGAGACGATCCCCTGCCTTGATCCCGAGTCTCGCTCCGGTCGCCTGGGCCACAGCCGTCAAGGCTCCCCACGTCTTCTTATTAGGCATCGGTCGGCCGGTACTCCCGGAAGTGAATGCGACAGCCACAACTCGATCGGTCGGAATCCGTGGAATATCCATCGGCCACAGAGCCTGGTCCCCCCTCAGCTGGATCGAGACGGAATCGATTCCCTCGATGGCATCGCCTCGATCCGTCAGCGCATAGCTTCCGGAAAATTCTCCGGCGATCCGAAGCAGCGTCTGAGACGCCCGGCTTTGTGGAAGCAACGTCATCTGCCGCCGCATGATGGCGGCAGCAAATCCCACGAGAAAGTCATAGCGGTTGGTCGCAAGATTCAGCACCGTAGACCGATCGGGCAACGACTCCGCCAGGGAAGCCGCGTCGGCCAAAAACCGGCGGACGGTGCGCGGCCCTTCCTGATCCCAGGCCAGCACATCGTCGACATCGTAGTGGCCGATCAAGGGGATCTCACGCATGGCCCTATCGACCGTCACTTCGTGCGGTTCTTCTCAATGGCTTCCGCCAACGCCCGCAGGGATGAAAAGATCGTTTTGATCTGCGGATCACTCGACTTGAGTTGATAACCGTAGGTTTGTGAAATGGCCAGCGAGAGCTCCAACGCATCAATCGAGTCGAGCCCCAACCCTTCGCCGAACAACGCGGCCTCCGGTTCAATGGCAGCCGGATCGATCTTCAGCTTGAGCGTCTGCACAATGAGCTTGGCAAGATCTCGTTCAAGCAACGATGCGCCGGACTGTTCCATCTCTATACCGAGTCCTTCACCGCCCGATAGTCTCGCAAGAGCCCGCTGAACCATTCCTTCACCGTACAGGTTCCAAAACCAGACCCCTTCAATGCATCAACGATCGTTTCGGGGGAAACGCACTGTTCCGTCGTTTCCCACCAATAGGCCATCAGTTTCTTCATGTCCTGATTGCCGGTCCCGGTGGCGAACGCGGCCCCTAACAGGGTCTTGATGTAAAACCGCGATAGGAGCAGTACGAATGCCGATCGGGGCCGTGAGATCTCCAGTAACATGACAATCCCTCCCGGCTTGAGCACACGCCGATACTCGGCAAACGCGCCCCGAAGATCTGGCACATGCCGAAGCGCATAACCCATGCTGAGAAAATCGAAATGTCCGTTTGGAAACGGCAACCGCTCGCCGACACCGCGCACCAAATTCCGGCACGGGCCCTTCTGCGCTTCGCGCAGCATGCCGATACTGGGATCGAGTCCGACGACCGAGCCGGACGGACCGGCCAGACTCAGCGCGCATTGCGTCACCAGCCCCGGTCCACATGCGACGTCGAGCACCCGCATGCCTGGCGTCAATCCCGCCGACTCAAGCGCTTTTTTTCGATACCATAAGCCTGACCCGAACCCGGTGGCCTTGTCGATATTGCGATACT